>Ga0207709_10000143_pt1 | contig 99457 bp, 94 predicted proteins | sample KBSM34metaG_FD_184397 | JGI IMG/M metagenome (GOLD analysis project Ga0207709, IMG submission 184397) | Miscanthus rhizosphere microbial communities from Kellogg Biological Station, Michigan, USA - KBS M3-4 metaG (SPAdes) (version 2) | ecosystem: Host-associated > Plants > Roots > Rhizosphere >... | reverse complement strand
AGTCCGGCCAGGGCGGCCGGGGCGAGGGCCGCTACCTGGGCTGGTGGACCTGCGCCACCAAGCTCAACCTGGCCCTGGCTGCGGGCCTGGCCCTGCCCCTGCTGTCCGCCGCGGGCTACCGCAGCGGCGGCACCGACCCGGCCGGGCTGCAGGCGCTGGCCTGGGCCTATGGCGGGCTGCCGTGCCTGCTCAAGCTGGCGGCGGCGCTGCTGCTTTGGCGCGCCGAGCGATTGCATTCTTCCTGGAGTCACACATGAGCCACATCACCCACTGCGCTTCGTTTTCGCCGCTGCGGCGCGTCTGCCTGGGGGCGGCCTTGGCACTGTCCCTGGCGGGCTGTGCCGGGCCTTCGGTCCAGGACTACGCCAAGGAGCAGCCGACGCTGGACCTGCGCCAGTATTTCAACGGGCCGCTGACGGCGCACGGCATGTTCACGGACCGATCGGGCAAGGTGGTCAAGCGATTCACCGTGCGCATGACGGGCCGCTGGAATGGCGACGAGGGATCCCTGGAGGAGCACTTCGTCTACAGCGACGGCAGCACCCAGGAACGGGTCTGGCATATCCGCCACCTGGGCGAGGGCCGCTACAGCGGCCGCGCCGACGACGTGGTGGGCGAGGCCCAGGGCCAGAGCGCGGGCAATGCCATCCGCTGGAGCTATGTGCTGGCCCTGCCCGTGAATGGGCGGGTCTGGAACGTCCACATGGATGACTGGATGTACCTCATGGACGGGCGCACCCTGCTCAACCGCACGGCCATGAGCAAGCTCGGCGTGCACCTGGGCGATGTGACGCTGTCCTTTGTCAAGGAGTGATGGCCATGCCGCTGTTCTCGCGCGGGCTGAACCCGCTGCTGGCTGACTGGAAGGGACGCTCGGCATGGGTGGTGGGCGCCTCCTCGGGCATAGGGCGTGCCACGGCCGAGGCGCTGCACCGGCAGGGTGCCCGGGTGATCGTCTCCGCCCGGCACGGCGGCGCGCTGCAGGACTTCGTGCGCGGCCGCGAGGGCTGCCTGGCCCTGCCACTGGACGTGACCGATGCCGCCGCCGTGGATGCGGCCGCCCAGGCCGTGCTGTCCCACGCGGGCGGGGCGCCCGACCTGATCCTCTACTGCGCAGGCCACTACCGGCCCCTGCGCGCCACCGAGTTCGACCTGGCCGAGATGCAGCACCACCTGGCCGTGAACTATGGCGGCGTGCTGCACCTGCTCGATGCCGCGCTGCCCATGCTGCTCAAGGCTGGCCGGGGCCATCTGGCCCTGGTCGGCTCGGTGGCCGGCTACCGGGGACTGCCCATGTCCCTGGCCTACGGCCCCACCAAGGCGGCGCTCAACAACCTGGCGGAAAACCTCTATCTGGACCTGCATGGCCTGGGCCTGGGTGTGTCCATCATCAATCCCGGCTTTGTCGATACGCCGCTGACGGCGCAAAACAGCTTCAGCATGCCGGCCCTGATCGGCGCCGACGAGGCGGCCCGGCATATGCTGCAGGGCTGGGCGCAGGGGCGTTTCGAGATGAATTTCCCGCGCCGCTTCACGCGCTGGGTGCGCCTGCTGCGCTGCCTGCCAGACGCCTGGTATTTCTCTGCGGTCCGCCGCTTCACCGGAGCATGAAACCCATGAGCAGCGGCATATCCGATCCGCGACTGGCCCGCTTGGCCCAGGCCTACGAGGCCCTGCGCCGCGACAACCTGCCGGCGCTGCTGTCCCTGTATGCCGAGCAGGCCCTGTTCAAGGACCCGTTCAACGAGGTGCGCGGCCACGCCGCGATCGAGCGCGTGTTTTCCCACATGTTCGAGCAGCTCGACCGGCCCCGCTTCGCCGTCAGCCACGGCGCGGTGCAGGGCGACAGCGGCTTCTTGCTGTGGGAGCTGGGCTTTGTGCGCTCATCCGGCCAGCCCATGCACATCTGCGGCACCAGCTACCTGGAGTTCGATGCGCAGGGGCTGGTGGCAGTGCACCGCGATTTCTGGGACCCGGTGGAGGAAATCTTCGCCAAGGTCCCCGTGCTGGGCGCCGTGGCCAGGGCGCTGCAGCACAAGCTCAGGGCGCCGCAGTAAGCAGCCGGGCCAACTGCGCCAGGGCGCCGTCCAGCGCGTCGAAACGCGGCGCACCCAGGCAGATGCGCAGCCCGCTGGCCTGCTCCTGCGGGTCCACCATGAGCGAGCCCGGATCGGTCAGCTTCAAACCCAGCGCCGCTGCGGCCGATACCAGGCGGTCGGCGGCTTCGCGCTCCATGGGCAGCCAGGCGTTGTAGGCCTCGGGGTGCAGCACCAGGCCGGAGCCGCTCAGGTGCGAGGCGAGGTGTGAGGCGGCCAGCCGGCAGCGCCGGCGTGCCTCATGGCGCAGGTCGGCCTGCAGGGAAGCGACCACGCCGTGCGACAGCCATTCATCGATCACGGCGCAGGAGAGGGCCGAAGGCGCCATGGACATCCCCTGCACAAGCTCCACAGCCGCGCCGCACAGCGAAGCGGGCAGCACCAGCATGCCCACCTGCAGCCCCGGGCCCAGGGACTTGGACAGCCCGTTCACATGCAGCGTGATCTCGGGCGCCAGCGTGGCCAGATGGGCCAAGGGTGCGTGATCGGGCAAGCAGGCGGCATACACGCCGTCCTCGATGATCCAGGCGCCTGCGCTGCGGCAGATGTCCACGATCGCCTGCCTGCGCTCCGCGCCCATGGTGGCGGTGGTCGGGTTGTGCAGCGTGGGGGTGAGGTAGACCACCTTGCCTTCGGCGGCGGGAATGCCCTCCAGCGCATCGGCCAGCGCCTGCGGCAGCAGGCCCTGAGCGTCGATGGCCAGGCCCTGCAGGGCCCAGCCCTTGCGCCGGGCCAGGGCAATGGCGCCGGGGTAGGTGATGCGCTCGGTCAGCAGCCGGCCCCGGGGCTGGCAGACCAGATCGAAGGCCAGGGACAGCGCCTGGCGCGCGCTGCTGGTCAGCACCATGTGGTCGGGTTCCACGTTCAGGCCCAGCGTCTGCAGCCAGCGCACGAGCACGCGACGATGCTCCAGGTGGCCCTGGGGCGGGGCATAGAAGTTGAAATGATCGGTATCGATGCTGCGCGCAATCCCTGTCAGCGTACGAGCCAGAACGCGCGCACTGATGGCGGCCGGCGGCGCGTTGGAAGACAGGTCGATGTCCTCGCCAGCCTGCGCCTGCTGTGACGCCACGAAGGTGCCCCGGCCCTTGACGCTGCGTGTCAGCCCCCGGCGCTCCAGCAGCGCATAGGCCCTGGTCACCGAGCCCAGGCCGATCTGCAGCCTGTCGGCCAGGTCCCTGTGGGCGGGCAGGCGGTCGCCGCCGGCCAGCCGGCCTTCGACGATGTCGTCGGCCAGGGCGCGCGCCAGCCGCTCGGCGGCACTGGCTTCAATGCGCGCAAGACGGGGCGTCCAGGGGGAGGGCAGGAGCATGGTCGGGGCAAGGAAAAAATGAGTGTGCCGTGACACTATTTCATTTGTCGATAGTGTAACGTTCACTCCATGTTCAGCCACATCACCGTCGGCGCCCGTGATCTCGAGCGGGCCGGCCGCTTCTATGACGCGGTGCTTTTCCCGCTGGGACTGCAGCGCCGCGCCGTCCAGCCCGATGGCGGCCCGGCCGCGCTGTGCTGGGTGGCGCCGCCGGCGGCCTTGCCGCGCTTTTATGTCTACAGCCCCTTCAACGGCGAGCCGGCCACGGCGGGCAATGGCGCCATGGTGGCCTTTGTGGCCCCGTCGCCCGACGCGGTGGATGCGGCCCATGCCGCCGGCCTGGCCCGGGGCGGCAGCGACGAAGGCCCGCCCGGCCCGCGCCCGCACTACGGCGATGGCTACTACGGCGCCTACCTGCGCGATCCCGACGGCAACAAGGTCCATGTGGTGCATCGCGCCGATGTGCAGCCGTAGCGCAGATCGGGCCCGTCGCCCGTGTCCCTTTCTTTTCCTTTCCATGCAACAAGGACCGTCTTCATGAGCATTGCCGTTCATATGGTCGACGTTTTCGCCAGCGGCCCGCTGTCCGGCAATCCGCTGGCCGTGATCACCGGTGGGCAGGCGCTGACCACCGCACAGATGCAGCAGCTGACACGCTGGTTCAACCTCTCCGAAACCGCGTTCCTGCTGCCGCCCACGCAGGCGCAGGCCGACTACCGCGTGAGGATTTTCACGCTGGACCGGGAGATGCCTTTTGCCGGCCATCCCACGCTGGGCAGCTGCCATGCCTGGCTGTCCCAGCGCGGTGCGCCCAGGAACGCAGGCCACATCGTCCAGGAGTGCGGGGCGGGACTGGTGCAGATACGGCAGGAGCATGGGCGGCTGGCATTCGCCGCGCCGCCCATGCTGCGCTTTGGCGCGCCCACCGCCGATGAGCTGGATGCCGCGCTGCGCATGCTGGGCATCACTGCCGAAGAGGTGCAGGCCGCCTCGTGGATAGACAACGGCCCCGGCTGGCTGGGCATCCGCCTGGCCTCGGCCGAGCAGGTGCTGGCGCTGAACCCGGCCCGGCAGTGGCCCACGCGCATGGACGTGGGCGTGGTGGGGCCCTATGCCAGGGGTGTCGGCGGTGCCAGCGGTGCCAGCCCTGCCGCCTGCGAGGTGCGCGCCTTCTTCTCCGATCACCAGGGCGCCATCGTCGAAGACCCCGTCACCGGCAGCCTCAACGCCTCGCTGGCGCAGTGGCTGTTTGCGACAGGGGTGATGGACAGCGACTACATTGCCGCCCAGGGCCGCTGTCTGGGCCGTGACGGCCGCATCTTCCTGACCCGTGACGGCACGGGCCAGGTCTGGGTGGGCGGCACTGCGCGCACCCATGTCGAAGGCGCACTGAGCGGCCTTTGATCCACACCGAAAGAACCCACGAATGACAGCGATCCAAGAGAGCCCGCGCGCTCCCGTCTCATCGGCCAGGGCCAACCTGAAAATGCTGGTGCGCTACAAGGCCTGGGCCAACGGCCTGACCTTCAAGAGCGTGATGGAGCTGCCCGAAGGCGAGGCCCTGAAACAGCGGCCCACGAGCTTCGGCAACATGGTGCGCACGCTGAACCACGTCCTTGTGGTGGAGGACATCTTCAGGCACCACCTGCAGGGCCGCAAACATGGCTACACCATGCGCAACACCGACGACACGCCCACGCTGCAGGCGCTGTGGGAATCGGTGCAGGCAATGGACCGCTGGTATGTGGAGTTCGTCGATGCGTGCCCGGACGAGGAACTGGCGAAGGTCGTGCACTTCGAGTTCGTGGGCGGCGGGCAGGGTGCCATGACGCGCGAGCAGATCGTGCTGCACGTGGTGAACCACGGCAGCTACCACCGTGGCTTTGTCAGCGACATGATGTACCAGGTGCCCTTCGTGCCGCCGGCCAACGACCTGCCGGTGTTCCTCAGGGACTGCTACCGCGTGGACGAGCCGGCCTGCGGTTGAGGCAGGGCCAGGGCCTGCTGCGCCAGGGCGCCCTGGAGCACGGGCAGCTCAGGCGGCGTGTTGCCGGGCAGGGCCCATCCCTGGCGCAGCGCACCGGCAAAACCGTCGGCCACGCGCGAGTAGGCGCGGCCGCTGGTCATCACCCGGGGCCGGGCCGACCAGGCGATGCGGGCGCCGCCGGCCGCCAGGCGGTCCACCAGGTCCTGGTCCTCGCCGCAGGTGCGTGCGTCGAACCCGCCGGCCTGGCGGTAGTGCCAGGCTGAGATGCCCAGGTTGGCGCCGTGCACGTGGCGGTGGCCGTCGCGGTCCGTGTAGGTGGTCTCGAAGTGCCGCCGCGCCGTGTCCGCCTGGACGCCGTGGGCCGACCAGTCGGCCACTTGCACCGTGCCGCAGACCACGTCGGACTGAAGCGCCAGCTGGTCGGCCAGCCAACTCTGGGAGACCGTGGTGTCGGCATCCGTGAAGGCCAGCCAGCGGGCGCCCAGCAGCAGCAGGTACTCCGACCCCAGGGCCCGCGCCTTGCCCACATTGCGCGCGGCAATGGACAACGGGATGGCGGGCCAGCGGCGCACGGCCGATTCGGTGGCGTCCTGGCAGCTGTCCAGCACCACGACGACGGCCACGGTCTCGCCTTGCAGGTCGGCATGGGCGGCCGCGCAAAACACGCTGTCCAGGCAGCGGCCTATGAGGTCTTCCTCGTCATGGGCTGGGATGCACACGCCGATCATCTGTCCGTCCTTTCAGGGGTTTTCTGCCAGATGTCCAGCTGGAAATCCGGCTCGCTGTGGCTCAGCAGCAAGTGCAGCTGCGCATGGGCCGACACGCTGTCATGCAGGGTGCGAGTGGTCTGCAGGTGATCGTGCGCCCCATGCCGCCAGTGGCACATGAGCCAGTGCCCGCCGCCCTGCAGCGAGGCCAGGCACTGGCGGTTGAAATGCGCCAGTGCCGCGTCGTCGAAGTAGTAGGCGAGCTCCGAGACCACGATGAGATCGAAGCCTTGCTGCGGCATCTGTGGCACCTGTGGCCATTGCCAGGGCAGGGGCAGGGCCTGCAGGTCCAGGCGGGCGCGGTCCTGCGGTGCAATCCGCTGGCGGCACAGATCCACGGCCCTGTCCGAGAAATCGACGGCGCACAGCCGGTCGCAGCGCTGCAGCAGGCGCTGCGTGGCCTCGCCATTGCCGCAGCCGGGCTCGAAGCCGTGGGCATAGCGCTCGCGCGGCAGGGCGGCCAGCAGCAGGTTGCGCTTGCGCCGCTCGTACCAGCGTGATGCGACCTGCCAGGGGTCGGGGTCGGCCTGGTACATCTGCTCGAAGTGCTGCCTGGCGCCGTTCATAGAAACACCACTTCAAACGGACGCAGCAGGCGCTGCGTGGCCCAGGACGGCAGGACGGCGTCGCGGCCCGTGGACGGGTCTGGCAGCAGCTGGCTGCGAAAGCACGACAGGGCCTTGCGCTTGAGCGCCAGCTCCTGCGGCGCCAGCGCAATGGCGGCGGCGCGGTGCCAGGGCACGCGCGCGTCGCCGGGCTCGGCCCAGTGCCAGGCCCAGATCGGCAGCTCGAAGAGCCGGCAGCCCGTGTGCCGGGCCGCCGCGGCGCAGGCCTGTCCCGTGGCCTCGTGGTCCGGGTGGCCGTCTTCGCGCCAGGTGCACAGCAGCGCATCCGAGGGCTGCAGCAACTGCTCCAGCCGCTGCAGCAACTGCGCTGCATGCTCGGCGATATGGCCGTCGGGCAGGCCCAGCCGCAGCACCTGCGCCTGCGGCGCAAGCAGGGCCAGGGCCTGGGTGCTCTCCTGCACGCGCTCGCGCTCCAGACGCTGCGGCGGCCACAGCGTCGAGTCGGGGTGGCTGGCTCCGCCATCGGTCACGGAGACGATGAGGCAGGGCATGCCCCGCTCGGCACAGCGGTGCAGCAGGCCGGCGCAGCCCAGGATTTCGTCATCCGGGTGCGGTGCGACGATGACGGCGCGGCGCCGGCCGTCCAGCAGGTCGTCCATGGATACCTGCGCTGGCCGGCGTTGCGCAAACCAGGCCTGCCAGCGCGATTCGGGCGTGCCCCGGCCCTCGATGAGGCGCGGCTTCACAGCATCCATGCCGCGCCTCCCGGTGCCTGCGAGGCCTGTGCCTTCTCGGCCAGCAGGCGGCCGAGCGCCGCCTGGTCGCGCTCGGCATGGCTTTGGCGGATGAAGACGGGCATGTCGGCCATCAGCTGCGCCAGGCCCCTGTTCTTGCACAGCGGGCCGGGACCGATGGCGCGCGGCACGCGCCGCAGCACCTCTTCGGCGGCGGCTTCCACGGCCAGGCGGGCGCGGCTCACGGCCAGCAGGCAGGGGTCCGATGGCGTGGCATCGATGCGGGCCGCAGCGTCGCGCAGCAGGCCGGCCGCGCTGGCCAGGGCCACGTCCAGCGCGCCTAGGTGGGCCTGGCGGTGCGGGTCCTCTCCTTGACTGACGGCCTGCTGCAGATGGCTGGCGATGCGCGCTGCCGCGCCATGCCAGCAGGCCGCAACGCCTGCGCCGCCATGGTGAAAGCCGGGGCGGCTCAGGTACTGGCCCGGGGCCCCGACCAGCACGCCGGTGGCGCCGTCGAAGTGCACATCGGCGCTGGCGCTGGCGGCCATGCCCACGGCCTGCCAGTGGCTGTCGTCCCTGCGGATGCCGGGCTGGTCCATGGTGACGGCGATCAGGCAGCGCTGGCCGTCTGCCAGCCAGCCGCTGACCAGGGCGCGGTCCACGGCGCGGGCGCCGGAGCACCAGGGCTTGTGGCCGGACAGGCGAACCGCCGAGCCTGCCTGCAGCGTCGTGCGTTGCGTGGCGTCGGGAGATGCCGCCGTGGCCTGCACGCGCTCGCCCGGCGGCTCGGCGCACCAGACGGCCCAGCGCAGTCCCTCGGTGGCCAGGTCGGCCTGCAGTTCGGACAGGATGGCCAGGGCGTCGGTATGGCCTTCGTAGAGCTTGGCCAGGCCCAGGCTGTGGGCGGCCACTTCGGCCAGTGCTCGCCAGCGCTGCAGCGTGTGACCATGGCCCGGCAGCGGCAGGCGGTCGGCGCCCTGCGCTACCAGCAGCGCCAATTGGTCCGCCGGCGACAGGTCCGCATGGCCGCGCAAGGCCTGGGCCAGCGTGTCGCTGCATGTCCACGCATTGGCGTGCTCGTCGTTGTGCTGGGCCATCACCGCTCACCTTCCTTTTTCGTGCCTTGCGCAGCCTGGAATTGGGGGGAGACGCCAGGCGATGCCATGGTGCCGGGAGGATGAACGCGGCGCCGCAGGAGCAGGAAGGCATTACCTGTCGGAGATCACCGACCGGCAGGCGTCCCGTTCCACACCGTCGGCGGGGCAGGCAGCCAGTTCCAGGCGCAGCGGCGCCTGCTCCTGCCTGATCGAGGGAACGGGAATACCGAAGCCTTCCCTTTCCCTGTGCTCCAGCGGCCTGGCCTCTTTCAAGGCAGACAGAAAGGCCTTGCGCCACCAGTGCACGTCCTGCTCGGCAATGCGCTGCAGCAGCCGCTGGTGCCGGTGGCGCCTTTCCTGCAGCGGCATCTGCAGGGCCTGCTGCACCACGGCGGCCGTGCCGTGCACGTCGTAGGGATTGACCAGCAGCGCCTCCTGCAGCTGCTCGGCAGCGCCCGCAAACCGCGACAGCACCAGCACGCCCGGGTCGGCCGGGTCCTGGGCCGCCACGTACTCCTTGGCCACGAGGTTCATGCCGTCGCGCAGCGGGGTGACCAGGCCCACGGCCGCCGCGCGGCACAGGCCCGGAATGCCATCGCGCGGCAGGGTCTGGTGGATGTAGCGCACGGGCATCCAGTCCAGCTCGCCGTAGTCGCCGTTGATGGCGCCGCACAGCGATTCGAGTTCACGCCGTATGTCGGCATACGCGTCCAGGCCCTCGCGCGTGGGCGAGCCGATCTGGATCAGCGTGGCGCTGCGGCGCTGCTCGGGATGGCGGGCCAGCAGCTCCCGGAAGGCGCGCAGGCGCTGCGGCAGGCCCTTGGAGTAGTCCAGCCGGTCTATGCCCAGCAGCAGGCGGCGTTGGGCGTATTCGTGCTTCATGCGCTCGTACATGTCCCGCGAGGCGCCGCCCTGTGCAAGCGCCATGAAACCTTCCACATCGATGCCTATGGGGAAGGCGCGGCAGACCAGGCGCTGGCCATGGGCGCGGAATGCGCCGTCGCCCAGGGCCTGGCCGCCCGCCTCCTCGCAGACATAGCGCTCGAAGTGCTGCACGTCCTGGCGTGTCTGCAGGCCCACCAGGTCATAGGCAAACAGGCAGCGCATCAGCCACTCATGCTCGGGGATGGCCGCCAGCAGGGTCGGTGGCGGCAGCGGGATGTGCAGGAAAAAGCCGATGCGCTGGCGGCAGCCCAGGGCGCGCAGCTCGGCCGCCAGCGGGATCAGGTGGTAGTCATGCACCCAGAGGATGTCGTCCTCCGCCAGCAGGGGCAGCAGCCGGCGCGCAAGCAGCTGGTTCACGCGGCGGTAGCCGGCCGCAAGGCCCGTGTCGAAGTTCGCCAGGTCCAGCCGGCCATGGAAGACGGGCCACAGCACGCCATTGCTGTAGCCCGCGTAGTAGCTGTCGTGGTCCGCGCGGTCCAGGTCCACCGTGGCCAGCGTGACCTTGCCGGCCTGGGTGCGGTGCACATGGCCGGCAGGCGCGGCCTGGGCACCGTCGTCGGTGACGGTTCCGCTCCAGCCGAACCACAGGCCGCCCGTCTGCCGCAGCGCATCGCCCATGGCCACGGCAAGGCCCCCGGCTGCGGTCCTGCACGGATCGGCCACGCGGTTGGAGATCACCACCAGCCGGCTCATGGCAGGGCCTCCGCGCAGGTCTGTGCCGCCAGTGCCAGTGATGCCTCGCGCAGCCAGGCATGCACGGTGCAAGGGCTGTCGAGCCGGTGTCGCGCCACGCTCCTTCCCACGCCCACCTTGACGGCCATGCCGCCCAGCGCCTGCACCATGGCAAAGCCGCTTTCATCGGTGACATCGTCGCCCACGAAGACGGGGACGCGGCCAGCGAACGGGCTTTCGCGCAGGAAGGCAGCAATGGCGCCGCCCTTGCCGGTGCCCATGCCGGAGCTCATTGCCGCAGGCCTGACCTCCAGCACGCACTTGCCCTGCAGCAGCTCCAGCTGCGGCCAGCGCTGCACGGCGCGGGTCAATGTCTCCAGGCACAGCGCCGCCAGCTGTGGCGCGCGCCGGTAGTGCAGCGCGATGGACGAGGGCTTGCGCTCCACCAGCAAGGCCGGATGTTCCTGCGCCAGCGCATGGCACAGCTGCAGCACAGGCGCGGGCATGGCGCATGCCCGGCCGTGCAGCCGGCCGCTGCAGTCCCGCCGGCGCAGGCCGTGCTCGCCGGCGGCGGGCAGGCACAGCGGCGCCAGGTAGCGGTCCAGCACCTCGATCTGACGGCCTGTGACGATGGCCAGCGCGCCATCGAGCCGGCCCTGCAGGCCGGCCAGCAGCGGGAGCAGGGCGGGATCCGGCCTGATGGCGTCCGGTGTCTCGGCCAGGGGCACGAGCGTGCCATCGAAGTCGAGGAACAGCGCGGATCTGCAGGTGGGGAGCGGAGGTGTTTCCATGGAGAGACCAAGGTATCGAGTGCCGGGTCCATCGGCCGTCAGCCGAGCGCTTGTGCGGGGATCGGCCATGCGCCGCAGTCTCTCGATGAAAGCGGCCCGGTCAGCCCATGAGCGCCGGCACCAGGCGCAAAATGGCCTCGCCCAGAATGCCCTGCAGGGCTGCGGCCTGCCAGAGCAGGCCCACGTTGTCCAGCGTGGCGCGCGCCCGGGGCTGCAGATGGCCGGACCATGATCGGGCCAGCAAAAAGCCGCCCAGCACCATCATCAGCACGCAGTGAAAGCCCTGGTAGGCCACGATGACGCCCACGGCCGCGCTCCAGCCGTCCGCACGCGGTGAAAGCCCCGCATCCAGATGGCCTGCCAGCGACAGGCCAAAGGCCCCCACCGCGCACACCAGGGCCCCCAAGGCGCAGGCACGCAGCAGGCGCTGCCTGTGCGGTCCGTCTCCCAAAGGTGAGCGCGTGCAGTGCCGCAGCAGCAGGGCACTGGCGGCCAGCAGCACCACGTTGGCCATGGCCCGGGAGGGCGTGGGCAGGGCCGCGCCCGGCGGAGGGCAGACCTCCAGCGCCATCGACAGGTGGATGTAGGCATAGGCGAAGGAGGCGAAGACCGTGAAGTCCACGGTGCACAGGATGAGCACGGCCCACCAGGAATGCGATCGCCTGCCGGCCGGCTGCACGGGCAGGAAGACGCCCGTGGCCACCTCGGCCCGGGGGGCCGGCGCAGTGCGGTCCAGCTGCCAGATCCAGGCCAGCATGGCGGCGATGGCGCCCAGGCCGCAGGCAAAGGCCAGCGCCACCCATTCCACGGTCAGCAGCAAAAAGAAGGCTGCCGTGCCCGCTGCGGCCAGCAGCGGCGGCCAGCCGTCGGTGGGCAGGCGCAGCAGTTGCACGGGACGGGCGCTGCGTGCATCGGTGAGCAGGGTTTCCCGGCCGCCGAAGACGGTGCCGGGCAGCCAGTAGCGCCCTTCCTCCACTTCCTGCGCCAGCGATGGCCTGTCCCACAGCGGCTCGGTGCCGCGCACTTCGGGAATGCTGCGCACGCCGTACTCGCGCGGCGGCAGCCATTCCAGCGTGCCTGCGCGCCAGGGATTGCCATGGTCGCGGTCCGGCCGGCGCACGGCCCGGGCCACGTCGATGAACAGCAGCAGCACGCCCAGCGCAAAGATGAAGGCGCCCACGGTGGACAGCAGGTTCAGCCCGTTCCAGCCCAGCGCGTCCGCGTAGGTGTAGACACGGCGCGGCATGCCCAGCAGGCCTGTCAGGTGCATGGGGAAAAAGGCGATGTTGAAGCCGCCGAACAGCAGGGCGAATATCCAGCGTCCCAGCCGCTCGGACAGCGCCGCGCCGTTGAACACGGGCAGCCAGTAGTACAGGGCCGCGAACACGGGGAACACCATGCCGCCGATCAGCACGTAGTGCAGGTGGGCGACGATGAAGTAGCTGTCATGCGCCTGCCAGTCGAACGGAATCACGGCCACCATCACGCCCGTCAGCCCGCCCAGAACGAAGATGAAGTGAAAGCCCAGCAGGAACAGCGTGGGCGTGTCCATGCGCACGCGGCCCTGCCAGAAGGTGGCAATCCAGGCGAAGACCTGAAGCCCGCTCGGAATGGCCACCACAAAGCTGGCGATGGAAGTCAGCAGCAGCGCCGTCAGCCCCAGGCCGGCCGCGAACATGTGGTGTATCCACAGCAGCAGGCTGACTACGCCCACGCCGGCCAGCGCCCAGACCACGGCGCGCTGGCCCACCAGGGGCGTGCCTGCCATGGCGGGCACCATCATGGACACCATGCCGGCCGCAGGCAGGAAGATGATGTAGACCTCCGGGTGGCCGAAGAACCAGAAGAGATGCTGCCAGAGCACCGGATCGCCGCCGGACTGCGGATTGAAGAAGGGCCAGTCGAAGGCGCGCTCCAGCTCCAGCAGCGTGGTGGCCGCGATCACGGCCGGGAAGGCGAACACGATCATCAGCGCGCTGACCAGGGTGGCCCAGGCGAACACCGGCATCCGGCCCAGCGTCATGCCCGGTGCGCGCGTGAAGAGGATGCCGACGATCAGCTCGATGGCGCCCGCAATCGCCGAGATCTCGATGAAGCCGATGCCCAGCAGCCAGAAGTCCGCGCCGATGCCGGGCGAGTATTGCTTGTTCGTGAGCGGCGGGTACATGAACCAGCCGCCATCGGGCGACACGCCCCAGAAGATGGTGCAGAAGAACGCCAGGCCGCCGATCGCATAGGCCCAGAAGGCATAGGCGGACAGCCGGGGAAAGGGCAGGTCCCGGGCGCCCAGCATGCCCGGCAGCAGAAAGACTGCAATCGCCTCCACCACGGGCACGGAGAACAGGAACATCATCACCGTGCCGTGCATGGTGAACATCTGGTTGTAGGTGGCAGCGTCCAGCAGGTCGTTGTCGGGCACGGCCAGCTGCACGCGCATCACCAGCGCCAGGATGCCGCCCAGCACGAAGAACAGCAGTGCCGTCACGATGTAGAAGGCGCCGATCTGCGTGTTGTTCACGGCGCTGAAAATGCGCCAGCCGCGCGGGCGTGCCCAGGCACGCTCCAGTGCTTCGCGCTCGCCGGCGGGGCGGGGCAGGGCGCTGGGAAAGCCGTGCGGCGGGGCAGCATCTATTTCAGGGTGCTCAGCCATGCGGCGATGTCTTCCAGTTCGTGGTCGGGCACACGCCCGGCGCCCGAGGGCATGCGCGCCCCGGCCTTGAGCTGCTGCGTATGGGTGATCCAGGAGCGAAGGTTCTGTGGCGTGTTGGGCAGGCTGGCGGCGGCCAGCGACAGGCGGCCGCCCACATGGGTCAGGTCCGGCCCCAGGCCGCGCGAGGCCTCGTCGGCCACGCCGCGCACGCGGTGGCAGAAGCTGCAGCGGTGCTTCTCGAAGGCCTGCAGCCCCGGGTGGTTCTCGGCAACGGAGGCGGGCCGCGCCTGCGCGGCGGACCAGCGCTCGAACGCCTGGGGCGCCACCACCAGTACGTCGAGCGCCATGCGCGCATGCTGCTCGCCGCAATACTCGGCGCATTGCCCGCGCCAGCGGCCCTCGGCTGTGGGCTGTACCAGCAGGTGCTGCAGACGGCCCGGCACCATGTCCATTTTTCCGCCCAGTGCCGGCACCCAGAAGCTGTGGATCACATCGCCGCTGGCCAGCGCGAAGTACACGGGCCGGCCCACGGGCAGCCGAACCTCGTTGGCCGTCACGAACTCGGCGCCCGTGCGCGGATCGCTGTAGCGTATGTCCCACCACCACAGGTGTGCCGTCACGGTCACCACCAATGCGTCGGCCGGAGGCATGGGGCGCCAGTCGGGGCGGCGGCTTTCTCCGTAGAAGAACAGGGCTGTCAGCACGGCAACGGGCAGGGCGATGCCGCCACCCGCCAGCCACAGGCGCACGCGCACCGGGCGCGCGCGGCCCAGCGACAGGGCCAGCAGCAGCATCACGCCCAGCAGCAGCGCCGCCGCGCCCACGGACAGCACGGCACTGAGTTCTCCGAACGAGGCCGCCTGCACGCTGCCCGCATGCAGCGATGACTGGGGGGTGGCGGCCGCCGTGCCGCTCATTGGAGGCTGCCCAGGTAGGCCGCCATGTCGCGCGCCTGCGCGGCCGATACGCCCAGCGACGGCATGGTGGTGGAGGGCACCAATGCCTGCGGGTGCACGATCCAGGCGCTCAGGAGGTCCGGAAGGTTGGGCAGCCGCCCGGCGATATAGCTGCGCCGCCCGAAGCCGTCCAGCGGCGTGGCGTCCCGTCCCCGGGCATCGGCCACCCCCGGAATGCTGTGGCAGCTGCCGCAGCGGTACTGGGCCAGCAGGAGCCTGCCGCGCTCGACCGACGCGCTTTCCTCGCCAGCTGCCGCACCGCCGCATGCAAGCCAGAAAGCGGCGCACAGGCTTGCGGCGACTCGCTGGCGCCGGTGCAGGAAGGAGGGGAGCGCCTCGGGCATGGGGAAATTATTCCGCGTCCCCAATCAGGATCTGCTGACATTCGCGCAGCAGGGCGGGTAGGACAATTTCTCATGGCCTCCACCAAGCTGCGCACCGTGGCACTCACGCTTTTGGCCGTTGCCTGCGCGGCAGCGGGGCTGGCTGCCGCCCTGGTGTCCAGCGGCGTCTACAACGTGGCCGCCAATCGCCAGCACCTGAAGCCGGTCTACCAGTTGCTGGACATTGCCATGCGCCAGTCCGTGCGCTACCACGCGCGGGGCCTGGAGCCGCCGCGCGCGGCGGACGAAGCCATGCTGGCGCGCGGTGCGCAGTGCTATCGCCAGCACTGCGTGCAGTGCCACGGCGGGCCCGGCGTGGCCCAGGGGGCGGCGGGCCAGGGCATGCAGCCGCTGCCCGGGCCCCTGATCGACGCCACGCAGCGATGGAGCGCCGGCCAGCTGTACTGGCTCACGCGCAACGGGCTGAAGATGACGGGCATGCCTTCCTGGGAATTTCGCCTGTCGGAGGACGATCTCTGGGCGGTGGTCGCCTTCGTGCAGAAGATGCCTCAGCTGTCGCCGCCGCAGTTCGCCGCGATGGCGGGGCAGGACTGGGTGGTGGGCTCCGCAGGACACGCGGGCCGGGACGATGTCTTCCAGCCGTGCAGGCCGCCCGTGCAGGCGCTGCGGCCCGGTGATGCCGTGCGCGGGCAGCGGGCTCTGTACCAGTACGCCTGTGTGGGCTGCCACACGGTGGCGGGCCAGGCCCAGGCCAGCCCGCAGGTGGGGCCGCCGCTGGACGGCATGGCGCGCCGCACCCGCATTGCCGGCGTGCTGGACAACACGCCCGACAACATGGTGCGCTGGCTGGTGCAGACCGACGCCGTCAAGCCAGGAACCGCCATGCCCGCCATGGGGGTCGCCGAGCAGGATGCACGGGACATTGCTGCCTACCTGGCCAGCTTGCGCTAGCGCTGGCTCAACGCTCGGCCTTGATGGAGCCGCGGATGTTGGTGATGGCCAGGCAGGCCTGCAGCGTCACCAGTGCCCAGGCGCCGGAGGACCATCCCCACAGCGCCCACAGCACATTGCTGAGCATCAGGATCCAGAAGCCCACATTGCGCCGCCCGGCGGAACGCGAACCCACCCACCATGCGCCGATGAGGGAGGCCGCAAAGGCAGGCCACTGGAGCCAATCGGGAATGTCTGGCATGGGTTCTACCTGGATGGAGTGCAGTCAGGCCGACTCAGTTGCCGGGCCGTGCCGGGTCGTCCTCGTCGATGGAGTGGCATTCCTTGCAGGCTCCGCTTTCGCGCGCGCGGGCGGCCAGGTTGACGTAGAAGGCCGCCACTTGCTGCAGCTGCTCCTCGTCCAGCCCCTCGATGCCGATCATGCGGTTGCTGGCAATCTTGTTGGCTGCCAGCAGCTCGTTGAGCTTCAGGTGCAGGGCCACGCTGTCCTTGTTCTGGCTTTGCTGGATGAGGAACACCATCAGAAAGGTCACGATGGTCGTGCCCGTGTTGATGACCAGCTGCCAGTTCTCCGAGAAATGGAACATCGGCCCCGCCACGGCCCATACGGCCACGCAGATCAGGGCCACGCAAAACGCCATGGGCGTGCCGGCCCAGCGCGTCACCCTGCTGGCGAAATGATCGAAGGCCGACAGCAGGCGCGAGTGGTCGGCATACGAGGCACTGCTGGTCTCGGGCATGGAGCCCAGGGCGTCTCCCGGTGTGCGGCGGCTTGGTGTGGAACTTGTGCTTTGCATGGGGGAAAACCGTCCGGAAAAAATCGATCAAGGCTGCTTGCGCACCATCTTCTTGCGCCGCTCGGCATCCAGTCCCGGCGTCTGCCGCATGTCGGTATCCACTTGGCCGGAAACAATGTCGTCATGGGCCTGTCGCATCACCGGGTCGGGCGCATCGCTGGTGGCGTCCAGGCTCTGGTCGCGCTCGTGCGGAAGGCGCAGGCCTTGTTCGGATGCGTCGGCTGCATCGGATTCACCGGGCGCATGGGGCGCCTTGCCCACCTGGCCGGGCAGCTTGGTCTGGCCATCGCCCGACGGCTTCGCCTGTGTGGGTGCAGAGGACTTGGATGCGGATGGGGTCTTGTCTTTCATGGCGTCTTCCTTTCGTTCGCGGGCCTGCGCAGGCGGCGCTTGGGCCATGGTCTCTTCGCCCGTGCGCAGCCGCCGTGGGACCACGCCGAAAGCGCAGGAACGAAAAGATGCCTCGCGCATGAACGCCGTTCTCAGGCACGTCGTTTGCCCTGTGGGAGACGCCCCACGCCGGCGGGCGCCCATGGCCCGCTGCCTGGGCCTTGCGCGCTGCCTAGACTGGAAGTCCGGCCCTGCAGCGATGGGGCCCGGCACCATAGACAAGGAGCGCGATATGAGCAGCGACAGACAGGAGCCCGGCAAGGGCAAGGTGGAGAACGATCACAACCGCCAGGGCGCGAAGCCGCCCACGCAAAGGAACGAAGGCCAGCGAACGCCCGAAAGCCGCCATGACCGCGAGGCCCATGTCGGCAGCGGCAACCAGGCCCAGACGCGCCAGAACAGGGGCGGCGGACCAGGCGGTGACCGCGGCGCTGGATGAATTGCCGGTTCCTCGCGACAAGGGCACCCTCGGGTGCCCTTTTTCATGGCGTGCGAGGGTGCGTCACCGCCCGTTCTTGCGGTCGCTGGGGCCATTGCGGTCGGACAGGATTTCGGCGGGCGGCCTGAGGCTGCCGCTGTCCGCGCCCTCGGCCTGCCAGGTGCCGCCTTCGCGCTGCGTGTTGCCGCGCGGGTGGCCCATGTCGGTTCCATCGTCGAAGTTCAGCGGGCCGTCCTGCGGCATGTCGTCGAAACGGTGCGCCGAGGCCTCGGCGATGGAATCGGCCACATCCTTTTCCGCGCTCAGGTGCTCGTTGATGTCCTTGCCTTCGGGCAGGTCGGCGCTGGCGTCCTCGCTGCGGTCGATCCGGGGAGTGTCGCTGCCGGTGGCAGCCGTGTTGTTCGGGGTGCGCATGGTGATCTCCAAGGGGGTCCGGCCACCGTGGCCGGGTCATGGACCAAGCCTGCCTGCGCGGGCTTGCAGCGGGGGTGGGCACAGCACTTTCCTGGAGGTAGGAGCGTGCCGATGCGCTCGGATGCAGTCCGATGCGGGAGGGCCGGCAGGCACGCCGATTGCCCTGTGCTTGCCCTGTGCGGCAGTGCGAAAAATGGCCACAGGGGACTGGCGCGATGTCCGCAAGGGCAGGGCGCTGCGTTCCTACGGCACATGGCCGCAAGCGCGCACGCCGGACGGCCGCCGCGGCCATCAGCATAGGAATCACTTTCAACTGCCAAGGAGCACATTCCATGACGCAATCGAACCCCGCAAACCGTGACCCGCTGTCCGACGCACCCGGCGCGCACCCGGTGGGCACCGGCATAGGCGCAGCAGGCGGCGCCGTCACCGGCGCTGCATTCGGCGCAATGGGTGGCCCCATCGGCGCTGCCGTGGGCGGCGTGGCCGGTGCCGTGGTCGGCGGGCTGGCCGGCAAGGGTGCGGCCGAGGCCGTGAACCCCACGGTTGAAGATGCCTACTGGCGCGATGCCTACCAGAGCGAGCCCTATTACGTGGCTGGCCGCAGCTACGAGGAATACCGTCCCGCCTACGAGCTGGGCTGGAACGCGGCCGCCGCACGCCGCGATGCCGACTTCGATGCCTTCGACGCCGAATGGGAGCGCGAATGGACCACGCGCCGTGGCGCCAGCCATCTGGACTGGGACCAGGCCCGGCCCGCAGCCCGCGCCGCCTGGGCGCGCGCAGGCAGCCGTGATGTCCGTGACGAGACGGGCACCATCGTCGCCCCCGCCTATACGGGCGATATCGACAACGACGATGTGGTGGACGTGCTCAACGACCTGCTTGAATCCTGCCGCGATGGCGAGTACGGCTTCCGCACCTCCTCCGAGAACGCCGACTCGCCCGACCTCAAGGCCCTGTTCATGCGCCATTCCACCGAGTGCGGTGTTGCCGCGCGGGAGCTGGAAGCGGAAATCCGCAGGCTTGGCGGAGAGCCGGCATCGGGCGGCACGGTGGCTGGCGCGCTGCACCGGGGCTGGGTGTCCGTGAAGACGGCCCTGACCTCGCAGGACGACAAGGCGGTGCTGGAGGAATGCGAGCGCGGCGAGGACTCCGCCCTCGCCCAGTACCGCAAGGCGCTCAAGCAACCGCTGCCACCGGCCGTGCGCGTGGTGGTGGAGCGCCAGGCACAGGGTGCCCAGCGCAACCACGATGAAGTGCGCGACCTGCGCGACCGTTACCGCAGCGCAGCCTGACCGCGCATCCCGCGCACCGCGCGGGCCACGGAATCGTCAGCCGCCCACGCCATAGGGCGCAAAGCGGCTGGCGTTCTCATCCACATGCAGCGCCTTTCCCACATAGGGAAAGGCGCGCTGCGTGCACTGGTCGCGCTCGCAGACCTTGCAGCCCATGCCGATGGGCGTGGCCGATTCCGGATCGCCCAGGTCCAGCCCCTTGGCATAGACCAGGCGCGAGGCATGGCGTATGTCGCAGCCCAGGCCGATGGAGAAGGTCTTGCGCGGCGAACCATAGCCGCGCTGCCCATGCGAGACCGAGCGTGCAATCCACAGGTAGCGCCGCCCGTCGGGCATGCTGGCCAGCTGGCGCAGCACCTGGTCGGGCTGGCCGAAGGCCTCGTACACCGTCCACAGCGGGCAGGTGCCGCCCGTGCGGCTGAAGTGGAAATGCGTGGCCGACTGGCGCTTGGAGATATTGCCCGCGCGGTCCACGCGCACGAAGAAGAAGGGCACGCCCGGTGCGCCCGGCCGCTGCAGCGTGCTCAGGCGGTGGCAGACGGTTTCAAAGCCCACGCCAAAGCGCTGGCCCAGCAGGTCGATGTCGTAGCGCAGTTGCTCGGCCGCCTCCAGGAACAGGTCGTAGGGCAGCAGCAGCGCGCCCGCAAAGTAGTTGGCCAGGCCCACGCGGGCCAGCTTGCATGACGCCGGATCGCCCTGGAAGGCGGCGGTGGCGATCAGCCGGTCCAGCGTGTCGCCCATCTCCAGCAAGGCCAGCTGCGTGCCCAGCTGGAAGGCCTGTTGCGCAGGCTCCAGCGCCGAGGACAGCCACAGCGAGCGCGTGGCCGGGTCGAAGCGGCGCTGGCTTTGCCGGGAGTCTTCCGAGCGATGCACCTGAACACCGTGGCGTTGCTGCAGCCGCCGGACCAGCCAGTCCGCCAGATGGCCCGGGTCCGCGCGCGCCTCGCCGGCCAGGGCCTGGGCCGCGCGGTCCACTTCATCGAAATAGTTCTGGTGCGCAAAGAAGAAATCGCGCACGGCCTCGAACGGCATGGTGCGCGCCACCGGCATGTCCGAGCGGTCATCGCCCAGCCTGAGCGACATGCTCTCGATGCGCTCCAGGGCTTCCAGATGGCGGCGGTGCAGCGCCATCACCGCACGCCCCAGGGCGGGCATCTGCGCGGCGACTTCCTGCAGCTCGGGCAGGGCAATGGATTCGGGCGCCTCGGCAAGGGCCTCGCGCAGGCCGGCGACCAGGCGCGCTTCCTCGTCCTCCGAGAACTGCTGGATATCGACGCCCAGCGCACGGTTGAGCTTGAGCAGCACCGACACCGTCAGCGGCCGCTGGTTCTGCTCCAGCTGGTTCAGGTAGCTGGGCGACAGGCCCAGCGCGTGGGCCAGGGCGATCTGGGACAGGCCGTGCTCCGCGCGCAGTTTGCGCAGCTTGACGCCCATGAATGTCTTCTTCATGCCTGTTTCCTCGGGTGGCTGTTATTCGCAGAATTCGCAATATCGTGGGTTTCGTTTCGCAAGAATTCGCCTTTTCAGCCCTATGGCTGAGCCGCTATTTTGCGTAGATTGCGAAGCATGACAACACCTGCTGGAACCGCCGAGCTGCGCGAACTGGTATTGCCCGCGCTGGCCAACCACCACGGCACGCTGTTCGCAGGCCAGGGCCTGCAGCTCATGGCCAAGGCCGCCTTTCTGGCAGCGCGCAGCCTGGCGCAGCGCGAGGTGGTGATGGCCGCCGTCACCGGCGTGGACTTCCTGGCGCCCGTGCCCGTGGGCCACGAGATCGTCCTGCGCGGCTGGGTCAGCCGCGTGGGGCGCAGCTCCATGACGGTCTGCGTCACCGCGTCGGCCCAGGCACCGGGCATTGCCTGCGAGGACGTGCTCAAGGGCCTGTTCGAGATGGTGGCTGTCGACCACAACGGCCTTCCTGCCGCCATTGCCCATTCCTATCTGAACCAGGAGACCCTTCCATGAGTACCACGATCATCGACGCGCCATCTGCGTCCGCATTCAAGCCCAAGAAGTCCGTGGCCCTGTCGGGCGTGACCGCCGGCAACACGGCGCTGTGCACCGTGGGCCGCTCGGGCAACGACCTGCACTATCGCGGCTACGACATCCTGGACATTGCCGAGGTCTGCGAGTTCGAGGAAATCGCCCATCTGCTGGTGCACGGCAAGCTGCCCACGCGCCCCGAACTGCAGGCCTACAAGACCAAATTGCAGGCGCTGCGCGGCCTGCCGGCCAGCGTAAGGCAGGCGCTGGAGCAACTGCCTGCCGGCGCCCACCCCATGGACGTGATGCGCACCGGCGTCTCGGCCCTGGGCTGCGTGCTGCCCGAAAAGGACGACCACAACCTGGCGGGTGCCCGCGACATTGCCGACCGGCTCATGGCCAGCCTGGGCTCCATGCTGCTGTACTGGTACCACTGGAGCAATTCAGGCCGGCGCATCGAGGTGGAGACCGATGACGACTCCATCGGCGGCCACTTCCTGCACCTGCTGCACGGCCACCGGCCGTCCGAAGGCTGGGTGCGCGCCATGCACACCTCGCTCAACCTCTATGCAGAGCATGAGTTCAACGCCTCCACCTTCACGGCGCGCGTGATCGCGGGCACGGGCAGCGATATGTATTCGTCCATCGCGGGCGCCATCGGTGCGCTGCGCGGCCCCAAGCATGGCGGCGCCAACGAGGTGGCCTTCGAGATCCAGAAGCGCTACGACACGCCCGACGAGGCCGAGGCCGACATCCGCCGCCGCGTCGATGCCAAGGAAGTGGTGATCGGCTTCGGCCACCCGGTCTACACCGTCAGCGACCCGCGCAACGTGGTCATCAAGGGCGTGGCCAAGCGCCTGTCCGACGAGGCCGGAACCACCCGCATGTACGACATTGCCGACCGGCTGGAATCGGTGATGTGGGAGGTCAAGAAGATGTTCCCCAACCTGGACTGGTTCAGTGCCGTCAGCTACCACATGATGGGTGTGCCCACGGCCATGTTCACGCCGCTGTTCGTGATCGCACGCACCAGCGGCTGGGCCGCGCACGTGATCGAGCAGCGCCAGGACAACAAGATCATCCGCCCCAGCGCCAACTACACGGGGCCGGAGGACCAGAAGTTCGTGCCCCTCGATGCGCGCGCCTGAGCCGCCGCTGTCCTGAACCTAGGCGGGCGGGCTGCAGGCCCGCCCGCATTGCATCCGCCCCATGAACCATACCCACAAGAAACCCCTGCCCGGCACCACGCTGCACTACATCGACGCCCGCGCCGCCGTCGATGCCCTCTCTCCCGGCGCCTGGGCACGCCTGCCCTACACCGCCCGCGTCCACGCCGAGAACCTTGTGCGCCGCGCCGATCCCGCGCAGCTGGACGGCTACCTGCTGCAGCTCATCGAGCGCCGCCGCGACATCGACTTTCCCTGGTACCCCGTGCGCGTGGTCTGCCACGACATCCTGGGCCAGACGGCCCTGGTGGATCTGGCCGGCCTGCGCGACGCCATCGCGGCCGAAGGCGGCGACCCGGCCCAGGTCAACCCCGTCGTGCCCGTGCAGCTCATCGTGGACCACTCGCTGGCCGTGGAGTGCGGCGGCTTCGATCCCGATGCCTTTGCGAAGAACCGCGCCATCGAGGACCGCCGCAACGAGGACCGCTTCCACTTCATCGAGTGGACGAAGAAGGCCTTCGCCAACGTGGATGTGATTCCCGCAGGGAACGGGATCATGCACCAGATCAATCTGGAAAAAATGTCCCCCGTGGTCACCGTGCAGGATGGCCTGGCCTTCCCGGACACCTGTGTTGGCACCGACTCGCACACGCCCCATGTCGATGCGCTGGGCGTGATCGCCGTGGGCGTGGGCGGGCTGGAGGCCGAGAACGTCATGCTGGGCCGCGCCTGCTGGATGCGCCTGCCCGAGATCGTGGGCGTGCGCCTCACGGGCCGGCACCAGGGCGGCGTCACCGCCACCGACATCGTGCTGGCCCTGACCGAATTCCTGCGCCAGCAAAAGGTGGTGGCCGCCTATGTGGAATTCTTTGGCGAGGGCGCCGACAGCCTGAGCATCGGCGACCGCGCCACCATCTCCAACATGTGCCCTGAATACGGCGCCACGGCGGCCATGTTCTCCATTGACGACCAGACGCTGGCCTACCTGCGCCTGACCGGCCGCGACGAGGCCCAGGTGCGCCTGGTCGAGGCCTATGCGCGCACCGCAGGTTTCTGGAGCGACAGCCTGGCCGATGCGCAGTACGAGCGCCTGCTGCAGTTCGACCTGTCCACCGTGGTGCGCAACATGGCCGGCCCCTCGAATCCGCACCGGCGCCTGCCCACCTCGGCCCTGGCCGAGCGCGGCATTGCCGATGCGGCCAAGCTGCAGGCCGCCCGCGCCCAGGAGGCGCAAGGCCTGATGCCCGATGGGGCCGTCATCATCGCCGCCATCACCAGCTGCACCAACACCAGCAACCCGCGCAATGTCATCGCCGCCGCCTTGCTGGCGCGCAATGCCAATCGCCTGGGTCTCACGCGCAAGCCCTGGGTCAAATCCTCGCTGGCGCCGGGCTCCAAGGCCGTGGAGCTGTACCTGAAGGAGGCCGGGCTGCTCACCGAGCTGGAGCAGCTGGGCTTTGGCATCGTCGCCTTTGCCTGCACCACCTGCAACGGCATGAGCGGCGCGCTGGACCCCAGGATCCAGCAGGAAATCATCGAGCGCGACCTCTACGCCACGGCCGTGCTCTCGGGCAACCGCAACTTCGACGGGCGCATCCATCCCCAGGCCAAACAGGCCTTCCTGGCCTCGCCGCCGCTGGTCGTGGCCTATGCGCTGGCGGGCACTATCCGCTTCGACATCGAGCAGGATGTGCTGGGCGTGGTGGACGGCCGCGAGATCCGCCTCAAGGACCTGTGGCCCGCCGACGAGGAGATCGACGCCATCGTGGAACAAGCGGTCAAACCTGCGCAATTCCGCGCCGTCTACGAACCCATGTTCGCCATCCGCAAGGACGACGGAAACAAGGCCTCGCCCCAGTACGACTGGCGCCCCCAGTCCACCTACATCCGCCGCCCGCCGTACTGGGATACCGAAGGCGTGGGCGCGCTGGCGGCCTTCCCGCGAACCCTCACCGGCATGCGGCCGTTGGCCCTGCTGCCCGACAACATCACCACCGACCACCTGTCGCCCTCCAACGCCATCCTGGCCGACAGCGCCGCGGGCGAATACCTGGCGCGCATGGGCCTGCCCGAGGAGGACTTCAACTCCTACGCCACCCACCGCGGCGACCACCTGACGGCCATGCGCGCCACCTTTGCCAACCCGCAACTGGTCAACGAAATGGCCGTCATCGACGGCGTGCAGCACAAGGGATCGCTGGCGCGCATCGAGCCCGAAGGCCGCGTAGTGCGCATGTGGGAGGCCATGGAAACCTACCTGAACCGCCGCCAGCCGCTGATCATCATCGCGGGCGCCGACTACGGCCAGGGCAGCTCACGCGACTGGGCGGCCAAGGGAGTGCGCCTGGCCGGGGTTGAGGCGGTGGTGGCCGAAGGCTTCGAGCGTATCCACCGCACCAACCTCATCGGTATGGGCGTGCTGCCGCTGCAGTTCCTGCCGGGCACCGACCGCAAGACCCTGGCCCTGGACGGCACGGAGGTCTATGGCGTGGAAGGCGAGCGCACGCCGGGCACACAACTCACTCTGGTGATTGAACGAAGAAGCGGCCAAACGCTGCGCGTGGCCGTGACCTGCCGGCTGGACACGGCCGAGGAGGTATCGGTCTACGAAGCGGGCGGCGTGCTGCAGCGGTTTGCGCAGGACTTCCTGGCGCAGGCTCAGGCAGCCTGAGCAGGGAGCGTGCCAGCGGCCAGCGGCTGGCGCGCCAGCTCGATGAAGGCCTGCAGATAGTCGGTCTGCAGGTCCGCCACGCGCGCGCCCAGGAAGATCTGCTTGGCAATGCCCTTGGCGCCCAGGCGCACGGGAACCACGTCCAGCTTGCCCGCGTACTCCTGCACCAGCCAGCGCGGCAGGGCCGCCACGCCCCGGCCGCTGGCCACCATCTGCATCATGATGTCCGTGGTCTCTATGGCCTTCTGGCGGCGCGGCGTGATGCCGGCCGGCATGAGGAACTGGTTGTAGATGTCCAGCCGGTCCATGGGCACGGGATAGGTGATCAGCACCTCGGGCGCGAGCTGGGCGGCTTCCACGAAATCGGCCCCTGCCAGCGCATGCGCGCTGGAGACCACCAGCACCTGCTCGTAGTCGAACACGGGCACGAACTCCAGGCCCGTCTTGAACAGCGGATCGGGCGTGACCAGCAGGTCGATCTCGTAGCCGAACAGCGCGCCGATGCCGCCGAACTGGAATTTCTGCTTCACATCCACATCCACATCGGGCCAGCTCGCCAGATAGGGCGCGACGATCTTGAGCAGCCACTGGTAGCAGGGATGGCACTCCATGCCGATGCGCAGCGCGCCGCGCTCGCCCTGGGCGAACTGGCGCAGCCGCTCCTCGGCCAGGTCCAGCTGGGGCAGCACGCGCTGGGCCACGGCCAGCAGGTACTGGCCGGCCTGCGTCAGGCGCAGGCTGCGGCCTTCGCGCAGCCAGATGTCCGTGCCCAGCTGCTGCTCCAGCTTCTTCATGCTGTGGCTCAACGCCGACTGCGTCACGCACAGCACGCCGGCCGCCGCCGTCAGCGAGCCCTGTTTTTCGACTTCACGGACGATGGCGAGGTGGGTGCGTTCGAGCATTTTGGTGAGAAAAATTCATGGATTTTTGAACTAGAAAAATTCTAGTTCATTGATGCGAATCCATTTCATCGCTGCCTTCATCGATTGAAAGCAGTGCATGACCATCATTCATCACCTCGGTTTCCCCCATCGGCGCCCGGCGTGCTACGCGGCCGGTGCGCCGGGCTGCAGGGCGCCGTGCAGGAAGGACTGCTCCATCACGGCCGCCACGCTGGCCCGCGCGACACGGCCGCGCCGCTCCGCATCCAGCAGGCCCACGGCCATGGAAAGCCACAGCTCGGTCATGGCCGCTGCCGTGATGTCGATGCGGAACACGCCGGCCTGCTGGCCGCGCAGGAAAAAGGCATCCATGGCCGCCACCCATTCGCTCTCTATCTGGCCGACCACCGAGATGTCGGAGCGCCAGAAATACATCAGGAACAGCAGCAGTGTCTGGTGGTCCTGGCAGTGGGCGGTGAGGCGGCGCAGCGCCTCCAGCGGCGCGTGGCGCTCCAGCTCGGCCGCGTGCATGGCGCGCGACAGGGTGTCGGCCGCATGCCCTATGAGCCGGTCGATGAGCTGGTCGCGCGTGGGGCAGAAGCGGTAGAGCGTGGCCTTGCTGATGCCGATGGCGCGTGCCAGCTCCTGCAGATTGGCCTTGGGATCGTCCAGCAGCGCCAGTGCCAGTGCGCCCAGCAGCTTGCCTTCGTCCTCTTGCTTGGTGCTCGTCATCGCTTGTCATGCCTCCTTGGAAAGTGCATGGATTTTATCTGTTGATGTTTCAAAGCATCAAATGAATCGATGTTGACTCATTTGATTCTGATATGTACCATCGCGGCCTTCGTATCGAACTCAATCAGGTTGTGAACATGAGCATGCGTCTGAACAAGCGACGTGGCCTGCCGCTGGCGGCCCTGGTGCTGGCCGCCCTGGCCGCCCTGGCAACGGGCTGCGGCCGCAACGAGGCTCCGGCCGCAGCGGGTGACGCGCTGCCCGTGGTGCAGGCCGTCACCGTGCAGCCCGCGCCGCTGGCCCTGTCCAGCGAGCTGCCGGGCCGTATCGAGCCCGTGCGCGTGGCCGAGGTGCGTGCGCGGGTGGCCGGCATCGTGCTGCGCCGCCATTTCGAGGAAGGTGCCGACGTCCGGGCCGGCCAGGTGCTGTTCCAGATCGACCCGGCGCCCCTGCGCGCCGCCCTGTCCCGCGCCCAGGGCCAACTGGCCAGCGCCGAGGCGGCCCTGCTCGATGCGCGTGCCGTGGTCGGCCGCAACGCGCCGCTGGTGGCGCAGGAGGCGGTCAGCCGCCAGGACTTCGAGGCCATGCAGGCCCGCCTGCAGGCGGCCCAGGCCGCGCGGCAGTCCGCCCAGGCCGAGGTGCAGGCGGCCGCCCTGAACCTGGAATACGCCACGGTCAGGGCGCCGATCGCGGGCCGCATCGGCCGTGCGCTGGTCACCGAGGGCGCCCTGGTGGGCCAGGGCGAGGCCACGCCCATGGCGCTGGTCCAGCAGCTCGACCCGGTCTATGCCGACTTCCAGCAGCCCGTGGCCGAAGCCCAGCGCCTGCGCGCGGCCCTGGCCGAGGGCCGCCTGGCACAGACGGCGGGCAAGGACGGCACGCCGGTCTCCCTGAAGGTGGACGGCACGGGCCTGCAGCGCACGGGGCGGCTGCTGTTCTCGGATGTGACGGTGGATCGCGGCACGGGCCAGATGGCGCTGCGCGGGCGCTTCGACAACCGCGACGGCATGCTGCTGCCCGGCATGTATGTGCGCGTGACCGTGGGCCAGGGCGTGGACCCTGCCGCCATCCTGGTGCCGCAGCGGGCCGTGCAGCGCAGCACCGACGGGCAGGCCCACGTGCTGGTGGTGGACGGCCAGGACACGCTGCAGATGCGCCCCGTGCAGACTGCGGCCATGCATGGCGCGCAGTGGCAGATCAGCGCAGGCCTCAAGGGCGGCGAGCGCGTGGTGGTGGGCCGCATGGCAGGCCTGCAGCTCGGGGCGCGGGTTCAGGTCACGGCCCTTTCCGATGCCGCAGCCTCCCCTACGGCGGGGCTGTCCGGCACCTTCAGCGCCTCCGGCAGCTCCGCCACGTCCAGCGACTGAGCCGGCGCGTGCCCAAGGAATAGACCATGTCCAAGTTCTTCATCAACCGCCCCAACTTCGCCTGGGTGGTGGCCATCTTCATCATGCTCGCCGGGCTGCTGGCCATACCGGCGCTGCCCGTCTCCCAGTTTCCCAACGTGGCGCCGCCGCAGATCTCGATCACCGCCAACTATCCGGGCGCCTCCGCCACCACGGTGATGGAGTCGGTGACCAGCGTTATCGAGGAGGAGCTCAACGGCACCAAGGGGCTGCTGTACTTCGACTCCTCCAGCGGCTCCACGGGCATGGCCGAGATCACGGCCACCTTCGCCCCGGGCACCGAGCCCGCGCTGGCCCAGGTGGAGGTGCAAAACCGCATCAAGAAGGCCGAGGCGCGCCTGCCCGCGTCCGTGATGCAGATGGGCCTGCAGGTCGAGCAGGCCAGCGCCAACTTCCTGATGATCTACTCGCTGACCTACAAGGACGGCAGCGGCGGCAGCGGCAACAGCGAGGTGGCCCTGTCCGACTACGCCGTGCGCAACATCAACAACGAGATCCGCCGCGTGCCCGGCGTGGGCAAGGTGCAGTTCTTCGCGGCCGATGTGGCCATGCGCGTGTGGGTTGATCCGAACAAGCTGCTGGGCTACGGCCTGTCGGTGGCGGACGTGAACGCGGCCATCGCCGCCCAGAACGCGCAGGTGCCGGCCGGCAGCTTTGGCGCCTCGCCCGCTGGGCCCGGCCAGGAGCTGAGCGCCACCATTGCCGTCAAGGGCACGCTGGCCTCGCCCGAGGAGTTCGGCCAGATCGTGCTGCGTGCCAGGGCCGATGGCTCGGCCGTGCGCCTGGCCGATGTGGCGCGGCTGGAGGTCGGCCAGCTGGACTACAGCTTTTCCTCGCGCGAGGACGGCCGTCAGGGCGTGGCCGCCGCCGTGCAGCTGGCGCCCGGCGCCAACGCCATGCAGACGGCCAAGGCCGTCAAGGCGCGCCTGGCCGAGCTGTCGCAGAACTTCCCTGCCGGCATCCAGTACGCCGTGCCCTATGACACCTCGCGCTTCGTGGAAGTGGCCATCGGCAAGGTCATCCAGACCCTGGTGGAGGCCGTGGCGCTGGTGTTCCTGGTGATGTGGCTGTTCCTGCAGAACCTGCGCTACACGCTGATTCCCACCATCGTCGTGCCCGTGTGCCTGGCCGGCACCCTGGGCGTGATGTATGCGCTGGGCTTTTCGGTGAACATGATGACCATGTTCGGCATGGTGCTGGCCATCGGCATCCTGGTGGACGACGCCATCGTGGTGGTGGAGAACGTGGAGCGCCTCATGGCCGAGGAGGGCCTGTCCCCGCTGGCGGCCACGGTCAAGGCCATGCAGCAGGTCTCGGGCGCCATCGTCGGCATCACCCTGGTGCTGGTGGCGGTGTTCCTGCCGCTGGCCTTCATGAGCGGCTCGGTGGGCGTGATCTACCGGCAGTTCTCGCTGTCGCTGGCCGTGTCCATCCTGTTCTCGGGGCTGCTGGCTCTGACCTTCACGCCGGCGCTGTGCGCCACGCTGCTCAAGCCCGTTGCCAAGGGCCACCACGCCGAGCGCAAAGGCTTCTTCGGCTGGTTCAACCGCCGCTTCGCGGCGCTGACCGAGCGCTTCGACCTGCTCAACCAGCGGCTGGTGCGCCGCGCCGGGCGCTGCATGCTGGTGTATGCCGCCATCGTGGCCGGGCTGAGCGTGGCGTACACGCGCATGCCCGAATCCTTCGTGCCCTACGAGGACATGGGTTACTACATCGTCGGCGTGCAGCTGCCGCCGGGCGCCACCACGGAGCGCACCAAGGCCATGGTCAAGGACATGGAGGACTACATCCAGGGCCGCCCCGCCACGGCCCAGGCCGAGTTCCTGATGGGCTACAGCTTCTCGGGCATGGGGCAGAACGCGGCCCTGGCCTTCGTCACGCTCAAGGACTGGTCGGTGCGCGGCGCCGGGCAGGCGTCGTGGGACGAGGTGCAGGCCTTCAACCAGCGCTTTGCCCGCCTGTCCGACGGCACCGTCATGGCCGTGGACCCGCCGCCCATCGACGGCCTGGGCAACTCCGGCGGCTTTGCGCTGCGCCTGCAGGACCGCGCCAACCTGGGCCGCGAAGCGCTGATCGCCGCGCGCGACCAGCTGCTGGCCAAGGCGAATGCCTCGCCCATCATTGCCTACGCCATGATGGAAAACCTGGAGGATGCGCCCCAGCTGCGGCTGGACATCGACCGGCGCAAGGCGCAGGCCCAGGGCGTGGATTTCAGCGCCATCAACACGGCCCTGTCCACCGCCTACGGCTCGGCCGTGATCAACGAGTTTCCCAACGCCGGCCGCCTGCAGCGCGTGGTGGTGCAGGCCGATGCGCAGGCCCGCGCGCGGCCCGAGGACATCCTGCGCCTGCACGTGCCCAACGCCAGCGGGCAGCAGGTGCCGCTGTCGGCCTTTGCCACGGTGCGCTGGGAAAGCGGGCCGGTGCAGATCTCGCGCTACAACGGCTATCCGGCCTTTCGCATCTCGGGCGATGCCAGGCCCGGCCACACCACGGGCGAGGCCATGGCCGAGCTGGAACGCATCATGGCCGAGATGCCGCGCGGCATCGGCTACGAGTGGACGGCCCTGTCCTTCCAGGAGAAAGCCGCCGGTGCCCAGGCGCCCAAGCTGTTCGCGCTGGCCATCGTGGTGGTGTTCCTGCTGCTGGTGGCCCTGTACGAGAGCTGGAGCATTCCCGCCGCCGTGATGCTGATCGTGCCCATAGGCGCGCTGGGATCGGTGCTTGCCACCTCGGCCGTGGGCCTGTCCAACGACGTGTACTTCAAGGTGGGCCTGATCACCATCATCGGCCTGGCGGCCAAGAACGCCATCCTGATCGTGGAGTTCGCCAAGGACCTGCATGCGCAGGGGCACAGCCTGGCGCAGGCCGCGCTGCAGGCGGCGCGGCTGCGCTTTCGGCCCATCGTCATGACCTCGCTGGCCTTCATCCTGGGCGTGGTGCCGCTGGCGCTGGCCTCGGGCGCGGGCGCCTCCAGCCAGGCCGCCATCGGCTTCGGCGTGATCGGCGGCATGCTGTCGGCCACGCTGCTGGGGGTGGTCTTCGTTCCCGTCTTCTTCGTCTGGGTGCTGTCCCTGTTCCGGCGCAAGGCGCCGGCCGGCACCCCGCCTGCCCTGCAGGCCCCGGCAACCTCCATCGAGTAAGCGCCATGTCCATGCACTTCTTCCCACGCGCCCTGTGTGCGCTGGCCGCCAGCATGGTGCTGGCGGGCTGCTCCCTCGCCCCGGTCCACCAGCGTCCGCAGGCGCCCATTCCCACGCAGTGGCCGCAGCAGGATGCCGCGCCCGTGCTGTCCTCGTCGGCGGCCACGCTGGACTGGAACAGCTTCATCGCCGACCGCCAGCTGCGCCAGCTGGTGGACCTGGCCCAGGCCCACAACCGCGACCTGCGCCAGACCCTGCTCAACGTGGAGGCGGCACGCGCCCTGTACCAGGTGCAGCGCGCCGACCGCCTGCCGGGTGTGGGCCTGCAGGGCGGCGGCACGCGTCAGCGCCTGCCGGGCGACATGAATGCCACGGGCCAGCCGCAGGTGCAGGGCAGCTGGCAGGCCGGCCTGGGGCTGGCCGCCTTCGAGCTGGACCTGTTCGGCCGCGTGCGCAACCTGTCCGAAGCCGCCCTGGGCGAGTACCTGGCCACCGAAGAGGCCGCGCGCGCCGCCCGCATCAGCCTGGGCGCCGAAGTGGTGCAGGCCTACCTGTCCCGCGACGGGGCCCTGCGCCGGCTGCAACTGGCGCAGCACACGCTGCAAAGCCGTGAATCCTCGCTGCGCCTGACCGCGCAGCGGCGCCAGGCGGGCACGGCCACCGCCCTGGACCACCAGGACGCCCTGGGCCTGGCCGCCCAGGCCCGCGCCGACGTGGAGCGCAGCGAACGCGAGCTGCGCCAGGCCGGCAACGCCCTGCTGCTGCTGACGGGCGTGGAGGATCTGGGGCCGTACCTGTCCGCACAGTCCGCAGGGTCTGCACAGTCGGCAAAGTCGTCCGACCTGCCCATGCTGCTGCAGGACCTGTCGGCCGGCACGCCTTCCGAATTGCTCATCCACCGCCCCGACATCCAGGCGGCCGAGCACCGGCTGCGCGCGCGCAGCGCGGACATTGGTGCGGCGCGCGCGGCCTTCTTCCCGCGCATCTCGCTCACCGGGTTCCTGGGATCGTCCAGCGCCGATCTGTCCGACCTGTTCCGCTCGGGCCAGCGCGCCTGGTCGTTCACTCCGCAGGTCACGCTGCCCCTCTTCGACGGGGGCCGCAACCGCGCCAACCTCGACCTGGCCGTGCTGCGCAAGGACATGGCCGTGGCAGCCTACGAGCAGGCCATCCAGACCGCCTTCCGCGAAGTGGCCGACGCCCTGGCCGCCACCGACACGCTGCGCCGCGAGGAAGCCGCGCGCCTGGCACTGCGCGACAGCAGCCGCGAAAGCCTGCGGCTGGCGCAGGTCCGTTACCAGGCGGGGGTGGACGACCATCTGCGCTACCTGGATGCACAGCGCAACGCCTTCGCCAATGAAAGCGCCTACATCGATACCGTGACCCAGCGGCAGCTGGCGCTGGCCCAGCTGTTTCGCGTGCTGGGCGGCAGCTGGACTGCGCCGCCGACGCCATCACCACCGCAGTCCCAGCCTGTGGCGGCCTTCCAGCAGCCCTGAGCACCGAGCAGCCCTGAGCCCCGGCTACGCCGCCTCCACCCGCGCGTTGTAGGCCGCCAGGGTCCGCTGCCAGGCGGGCCGGGCCAGGCATCTGTCGCGGTAGGCCTCCACGGCGGGGCAGGGCGCGGTCAGCGTGCTGTCCGGGATGCAGGCGAGCACATGCGCCATCAGGATGTCGGCCACCGTGAATTCGTCGGTGGCGATGAAGCGGCGCCCGTCCAGCCAGCGCTCCAGGTTGCCCAGCATGCGATGCGCCCAGCCCACCAGGAATTCGCGGTGCTTGCCGCAGCTGCCATCGGCCGTCCAGTCCAGCACCATCAGGCTGAGCAGCGGCGGCTCCACCGTGTTCATGGCTGCAAAGCACCAGCGCAGCACCTGGGCCTCGCCGGTTGCATCGGAGGGCATCAGCCGGCCGCACTTCCTGGCCAGATGCAGCACGATGGCGGCCGACTCCGAAATCACCTGCCCGTCATCGTCCAGCGCCGGAATCTGCTCGAAGGGACTGAGCCGGCGGTAGGCCTCGCTGTTCAGGTCGTGCGCGGGATGGTCCATGCCCGCGATCTCGAAGGGCAGTTGCATCTCTTCGAGTGCCCACAGCACGCGCAGATCGCGCGTGCGGCCGCGCGCGCCGGCATTGACCTTGGAAAAACCATAGAGCTTGAGCATGGTGGCGTTCTCCGCAGTGGTGATCCTGCCGGCCATGCTACTCGTGGCTGCCGAGGTGTGGGCATCACCTGGCGTCCGGTTCACGGCAGCCCGTTCACAGCGCCCCGAACACCTCGGGCAGGGCCGCATCGCGCGGCATGCCGCCATAGCTCTTGGTGCCGCCCTGGCTGTCGATCACCACGATGCCCGGCGTGCCACGGAACCCCAGGGACATCATCAGCTTGCGGTGGGCCTCCAGCGTCTTGCGCACGTCGGGGCTGACGCTGAAGGCGGGCGCTATGCCGCCCTGGGCGGACTTCTTCTCGTGCTCCATCAATGCGGCCGCGCGGTCCGGGGCCTGCAGGATGGCGGCGGCCTTGGCCGGGCTGTCGTCCCGGATCACGCCGACCAGGATGTGGCGCAGCTGCACCTTGCCCGCATCCACCCAGGGACGCGCGGCCTCCCAGAACTTGTGGCAGTACTTGCAGTTGGGGTCGGTGAAGGTATAGATCACGCGCGGCGCATCGGCCTTGCCGTCGGGCACCCAGGTGGAGGTCTCCAGCTGCGCCTGCACGGTGTCGCCCGCCGGCTTGGCGGCCTGTGCCTTGGCCTGGGGGGCCTGGGCGGTGGCAGGACCTTCTGCGGCCATGGCCCATCCCGCCGCCAGAAAGAGGCTGGCAGCCATGCCTGCAAAAAGGACGGTGCGTTGAAGATGCATGGGAACTCCTTGAAACGGTTGAATGAATGAGGGGGCGGCGCTGCGCGGCAAGGGTGCAGCGCCTGGTGCTGTGACAACAGCGGCGAACGGTGTGAGTCGGAGTGCATCCACCGCGTTCCATCGTTATAGGAAATCGCTTGCGCCATCTGGCCCCATCTGGCCCCATCTGGCCCTTCACAGGGATACGCGCTCATCCTGAACGCGCAAGACCGGCTTCAGCAACACGGCATCCAGGCCACTGTCTTCAAACCAGCAGCCGTCCTGCGCAACCACTTCATGCGGCCCGCGCAGTTGAGGCCCCCGTGCATGCAGGCGTACCCGGGCGGTATGGCCGGTGGCCCAGGGCATGTCCTGGCCGAAGGGAACGATCAGCAGGGCTCGCGGGGACAGGTGCCCGGCTTGCAGGCTGCCTGGCGCCAGCCCCTGAAGGGATTGGCGCGCCTGGACCTCCACCCCAACCACCCATGCCCAAAGAATGCTGGGCGCGCTCCTGGCCCGGACATGCAGCTGCAGCAGCGCGCTGCCGCCGTTCTCAAGCGCGTGGGTACAGACCTGCACGCTGGCGGGCGCAGCGCTCCAGCCCGGCAGCCATTGCTGCAGGACATGCGCCATCTGGCGGGCATCCGGCTGCGCGGGCAGGCCGGGCGGCAGTTGCATGAGCCGCCATGGTCGCTGCGCCAACACGGCGGCGCACCGCTGCGCACACCACCATGCGCCATGGGGATCGGCCTGCGCACAGGCGTCGGAGACCATCGGCAGCCGCGCCCAGCGCACCCTGCCTGTGGAGCCGCGTGCCTGGTAGTACCAGAACGAGTGGAAGCGCAGGCCGGGGATGAAGTGATGGGACACGGTCTTGTACATGTTTCCTCGCTCATTCAGAGCCTGTGCTGCCGGATTGCCCAAGCGCTGGCCAGACGGCGGCCTTGGAGACTCCCAAGGCGAGGCCAAGGGCGCTTAGCGAGCCCAGGATGACGGCCACTTTTTCAATGGGATGATTCATGTGTTAAGGCTAGCATTTCTAGCCAAAAAGTAAAGCGTTGCTAGCCTGTCGAGGCTAGAAAATCTTTACGATTTCCAGCGATGAAACTCAAGGACTGGATCAAGGCCGCGCGCCTGCATCAGAAATGGACGCAGGAAGAACTGGGCGAGGCCATTGGACGGACCAAAGCCAACGTAGGCCATTGGGAAAATGGAAAGCACGAACCCAAGTTCGACTTGCTTGTCTCCATAGCACGCGCCACGGGCTTTCCACCTCCAGTTTTGCGTTTGCCATCCGGCAAGGCCGAAACTCTCAAAGACCTGCGTCAATTCCCCGTCCTATCGCATAGCCAGGCTGCAGCCTTGGTTGATGCCGGTGCACTTTCCGAATTCGTTGAGTGCTTGGACATCGAATTCGGCAAGGACTACGCCTCCATCCGGGCCTTCTTTTTGGAGTTGGAGGGCGACGCCATGTCGCCCGAATTCCGCGAAGGCGATCGTGTGCTGATCGATCCCCAGCTCAGTCCCCAGCCCGGTGACTATGTGGTTGCCAAGAACGAAAAACAGCAGGCGCTGTTCAGAAAGTACCGTGTGCGAGGCGTAGATGAAGAAGGCGTCGAGGTTTTCGAACTAGTCCCCCTTAACGAGGACCATGCCGTACTGTGCAGCGATAGGACCCAGCTGGTTCTGTTAGGGCCGGTGATCGAACACCGGCGTAGGCTGCGGATAAATTGACGACATCCGTTTCCGACAGTTCCCAGCAGCGGTGAGTAAGCGCTACAGGTGTAGTCCTTCGCGAGCTGCTGCGGACGTAGATAGATTCCCGCTAAAGAGTCCAGATATCTGCAGCCGTTTGCGGCCTGTGCAATCTTGAATTTCGTTCCGACTCGTTAGATACTCATTTGTGCCACGTTGGCTTGAGCGTTGCTGAAGTTAAGCAAGCTAAGAGTATGCGCTAGCCTGGATAGCAGGGTAAACGATATCGTAATACTGCGTTGGGGCAATTTCCCATCAGTGCCATTAGAGAATAACGTTGACGCTATCGCTATTTTGGATATACGTCATTGAGAATTTTCGTATGGTTTTGTGTTTATGCTGAATTATATATAAGAAAAACCTTGGTTAATTATTATGAAGCAAAGATATCTGTCCGATAGACCAGCCAAAGAGGACGACCTTGGTCGTCTACAGTTTGCAAAATCTCTGGGCTGTGCACTTGTGTCTGTTGTTTCAGACGAAGGTTTTGTTGTCGGAATAGAGGGCGGTTGGGGTAGTGGTAAAAGCTCCGTGATTGAATTTATAAAAAAATCTATCATGGATGATAGTTTGAAAGAAAATGCTCCGATATTGATTGAGTTCAATCCGTGGTTGGTGAGTAATACTGGTGCGCTGGTGGAGGCATTGATTGCGCAAATAGCCTCGGTTATAAGTAGTAATTTGGGGAATGCAGAGCTAGGGATAAAAACAGGCGAAAAGCTATTGCGCTATGTCGGATTGATTCGGAATCTGAAGTATTTGAAATATGTTCCTGGAGCGAGTTGGGCTGGACATGCTGCTGAAGATGTTGGCGCATTGGCAGAAACAATGGCGGATGCAGCCAAAGGCACGCAGGAAATCTTGGCAGATGTGCGAAAGCTGTTGCCAGAAATTGATCTGTTAAAGAAGAAATTGGATGTTGCCAATAGTCTTAAAGAAATAAATAGGCCAATTATTGTCATAGTCGATGATATCGACCGGCTTCCGCCTGAAGAGATAAGGGTGGTAGTGCAGGCAATAAAGTCTGTAGCGGATTTTCCAAGAATCACATATTTGCTGGCCTACGATAGAGAAGTCGTGGCAAGAGCCTTGGGGCAAGGTAATGATAGGTCGGGTAATGCATATTTGGAGAAAATAGTTCAAGTAACCTATCCAATTCCGCCACTATTTAGGTATCAGCTGAAGAAATTTCTGTCTACAAAGATTGAAGAACTGCTTTTAGTCTTGGGTATTGAGCTGAGGCATTTTGAGATCAGTGATCTTGATCGCGCAACTGGACTGTTGTCTAAATTGCTGCGGCATCCTCGCGACGTAGTTCGATTGATGAATAGGCTTATTTTTGTTTTGCCTGCAGTCTATTCTGAAGTTAATCTGCTAGATGTAATTGTGCTTGAGGCTTTATCGCAAACTAATCCTTCAGTTCGTGAAATGGTTCATTCTCATCCCGAGGATTTCATAGGTGAAGTTTTTAGAGGTGATATAGATGTATTTGACCCATTTTCATGGATAGACTCGATGGATGATGTTGATGTGAGAGATAAATCTCCAGCATGGGAAAAATATTTGCCCTCGTATGAGGATAATCGGAAAACTGTTAAGGAAATATGCGATTTCCTTTTTGTCATCAGAGGACGTAAAGATGGAATAGTGCCGGAGGATAATTTGCGAATCTCAGATCCAGATAGATTGGCTAGATATTTTCGTATGTCATCCCTAGAGAATGTTCCAGAAGTATCTGATATCCATCGCATGCTTCGCAATCCAGAAGAACTCACTGGTTTTTTGATGAATTCAGATGATGAGGAATTGCGTTTTCAGTTGGAGTGGGTATATAGCTACTTGCCTTCTTGTAGTGATCCAAAGATAGGTGAGTGTATTGATGTTCTTTTGAAGGAGGCGGAAAATCGCTCGAATTCAGTATGCCTATCTGAAAATCTTGCGAAGAATTTTAGAGAGTTGATGGAGCGTTTGCTTAGAAGAGAATCGATGGTAGAGCGTGAGAAAATATTCGAACTCGTCGCCAAGCAAGCACCTTTAGATATTTCTGAGCACATATTGAGACAGGCCGTTAAAGACCTGGGTATGTGGTCGGTTTACGGTCGCTCAAAGGAAGAAAATGATCATCCGCTTATAGAGAATAAGGATGTTGTTCTCTCTGCAATTAAACTTTGGTCAGAACGCGTTCTAGAGGTTTCTCAGAATAAATCGCTTCACAAGCAATCTAATCTTCGTTCAATATTATACAGATATGCTCAGTTTAATGATGATTACGATGCTGTATATGATATGGTTTATAGGATATGTGAAACTGAGGCTGGTCTGGAGAATTTTCTTTCGTATTTCAATGAAGATGGGCCATATGATTTTGCGGAAGAGTGTCGCCTTATATCAGATCCCGTTAGATTTTCTAATATAATTAGCTCATCGACGTTTGCCGGAAAATATAAATGGCTATCTGATTTGCTATTAAGGGATGATGTTGGGCAGCAGATATTAAATAATATGATGAAAAAAATCATATTAAAAAAATGATTTATTTCGAAATATTATTGAATTTTTGTGATATTTGATATTTCTATGCAAGAAATATTCTAGATATTTATGTATTTAAATTGAAGGTTGTCACTTATTCTTTAGTGTTTTTTGTCTATTGCTAAAGGAGGAAAAAGCGCGGTGCTTCAAAAGTACTGTGTGCGCGGCTTGCTCGAGGAAGGCGCTGAGGTCTTCGACCTAGTGCCTCTCAACGAAGACCATGCCGCGCGGCTCCGGTCACCCTGTCTCAGAATTTTTTTGAAGGCGGGGGCCACCCCGCCTACGTGCTCAAGGCGCAGCGGCAATCTCGGTCTGGCCATCAGGCCCGGCCACCAGCCTGACAGGCAGGATCTGGGCCAGCATGCGTGCGAACTCGGCGGGGCGGCTGGTCTGGTAGGTGCCGCCAATGCGCAGGACCGCCACGGCCGGGTCGTGCACCACCAGGCCGGTCGGCCCGTAGCGCTCCAGCTCGGCCAGGGCGTCGGCCAGGGGCGTGTTCTCGAAGCGGATCAGTCCCTTGCGCCACAGCGCAATGCTGCCGGGCGCCACAGCCGACACCGGACCGAGCACGCCTGCAGGCGACACGCTCAGGGCCTGGCCAGCGACCAAGGCGGCGGGCGCGGCGCCAGCGGCTGCAGTGCCTTGCGCACCGGCCACGCGCACATGGCCTTCCTGCACGGCCACCTGGGCGCTGCCCGCCTCCATGCCCGTGGCGCGATAGCGCACGGAAAACCGCGTGCCGCCCACGGTGACGCGCGCCGGGCCGGCCAGCACATGAAAGGGCCTGGCGCTGTCGGGCGCCACGGCAAACAGGATCTGCCCTTGCGTGATGCGCACCTCGCGCCGGTCGCGGTACAGAGTTACCTGCGCCTGGGTATCGGCATCCAGGGACAGTGCGGTGCCATCCGGCAAGGTGATGGTCCTGGCCTGGCCCCGTGGGGTCAGGTGGCTGCTGGTGAAGGTGGGTTGCTGCTGCCACTGGTGCCAGCCCACGCCCACGGCCAGGACCAGGGTCAGGACCAGGGCCACCGTGCAGCACAGGGCCGCCAGGGCAGGGCGCGGCAGCAGGCGGGACCAGCTCCAGCCTTGGCGCTCTTCGGAGGACGGGCGCTGCGGGGCCGGTTCCGGGTGTGCGTGAGGCGCCGACTGCGAGCGCCGGCGTGCCTGCTCCGCGCGCAGGCGTGCCACCTGTCCGGGGGGAGTGGACCGCGCTGCCGCCAGGCTCTGGCCCAGGTGGCGCAAGGCGGCCTCGTGCGCCGTGCTGGCTGCCAGCCATTCAGTGAATTCGGCTTCTTCCTCGGCGGTCAGGCCTTGCTCCATGCGCGTGTGCCAGTCGGCCGCAGCGAGGTCGATGGGGTTTTGCCCGCGGAAGAACTCTTCCAGTTCGCGCACCTGCGCAGCCTTGTCCAGGGGCGCGGTGCAGGAGCGGTAGCGGCGCATGCGTGCGGATTCCCGGCCTCAGAAGCTGGTCCAGTCCTGCGATTCGGCAGACGGTTTGGCTGCAGCGAGGCGTACAGGTCGTGCAGGGCGCGCACCGGCTGAGGGTTGTGCCGGCGCAGGCCTGGCCGGGGCCAGCGCAGATGCCGTGGCCGCGCGGGTGGGCACGGACGCCGGCAGCGGCGCATGCAAACGCGGCTGCTGTGCCGCGCCGTCCTGGTCGCCCAGGCGGAAGATGGCCACGGCCTGTACCAGGCGCTGGGCCTGGGACTTGAGGCTGGAGGCCGCCGCCGCGCTTTCCTCCACCAGGGCGGCGTTTTGCTGCGTGACCTGGTCCATCTGGCTCATGGCCTGCCCGACCTGGGCCACACCGGCGCTTTGCTCGTCGCTGGCATTGCTGATCTCGCCCATGAGGTCGGTCACGCGCTGTATGGATTGCAGCACCTCAGCCATGGTGGCGCCGGCCTGGTCGGCCAGCTCCGCGCCCTGGCTGACGCGCGTGGCGCTGTCAGTGATGAGCTGCTTGATCTCGCGGGCAGCCTGCGCGCTGCGCTGGGCCAGGGTGCGTACCTCGGCGGCCACCACGGCGAAGCCCTTGCCCTGCTCGCCGGCGCGTGCGGCCTCGACGGCGGCGTTCAGGGCCAGGATGTTGGTCTGGAAGGCGATGGAGTCGATCACGCCCACGATGTCGCCGATCTGGCGCGAGCTGGCATGGATGTCCTGCATGGCGCCCACTACTTCCTGCACCACGGTGCCGCCCTTGGCCGCGATCTGGCTGGCGCCGCGCGCGAGCTGGTTGACCTGGCGCGCGTTGTCCGCGTTCTGCTGCACGGTGGAAGACAGCTCGTCCATGGAGGCTGCGGTTTCCTGCAGCGCGCTGGCCTGCTGCTCGGTGCGGCGGCTCAGGTCGGCATTGCCCTTGGCGATCTGCTCGCTGGCCACGGCCACGCTGTCGGCGTTGTTGCGCACATCGCTGACCACGCTGGCCAGGCTCTGGTGCATGGCGTTGAGCGAGGCCTGCACGCTGCCGGCGGGCGCTTCGCTGCGCACCAGTGCGGGGTCAAGGTTGCCGTCGGCGATCTGGCGGGCGACTTCACCGAGCTGGGCAGGCTCGGCCCCCAGCGCGCGTGTCAGGCCGCGCGCGATCAGCCGGCCCATGAGCAGGGCCAGCACGAAGGCGACCGCGCTCACGCCGATCTGCATGTTGCGTTGCTGCACATAGGACTGCGTGGCCTGCTCCACCATGACCTGGGCGTGCTGGCGCGTGAGCTGGCTGTACTCGTCGGTGGCCGCGATCAGCTGGGCCAGCAGCGGCCGGCACTCGCTGTTCATCTTGGCAATGGCCTCGTCCCTTTGCTGGCGCAGCGCCAGCGAAACGATGTCCAGCGCCACCGGGCCGTATCGCTGCTCTATCTGGTCGATGCGGGCGACCAGGGCGCGAGCCTCCTCGCCCACCCCGGGCGCGGCCACCAGGGCCTTGAGCTGGTCCAGGTGGGACTTGACCGCGGCGTGGGCGGCGTACACGGCCGTTTTTTCCATGTCCAGATCGGCTGGCGTGTTCACCAGCACCAGGTTGCGCGCCGCGATGGCGCGGCTGTCCACGGCCGCGCGCACCTGTTCGGCCAGATGGGCGCGGGCGTTCACGCCGTCGACGAACTGCGTCAGGTTGCGGTCGGAACCGTCCAGCGCATGAAGGGCAGATACGGAAACCAGTGCGACCAGTAAAGCCAGGGCGGTAAAGGCGGCGTAGAGCTTGGTCTTGACGGTCCAGGTGCGGAGATTCATGGCGCTTTCCAGGTAGGTGGTGCAAGTATCAGTTTCTATCAAAAATAAATGATCAATTTGATAAAACCCTAAGGGTGAATTGTTAAATTTCAACTTGAATTGACAAATTCAGGCTAGGTGGGTGTTAGGCGTTACCAGCCCGCTTCCCAAGCGGGCTGGATCAAGAAAGCCCGCATTTCATGAACGCATGCGGGTCTTGCACCTGGGATGCCGGGTGCGCCGGCGCTACAGTCGGGGCCCCTACCCCATGCATACCCCTCCCCACATCCAAGGCTGGTGCCCCGGCGCCTGGCAGCCCATGGCCTCCGGCGATGGGCTGGTGCTGCGCGTGCGCCCGCCGCTGGGCCGCCTGACGGTGGTCCAGGCGCGGCGGCTGGCGCGCCTGGCCTGGGTGCATGGCAACGGCGCGCTGGAGCTGTCCAGCCGCGCCAATGTGCAGTTGCGCGGCATTGCGCCCGGGCGGCACGCCGCCGTGCTGCGCGCCCTGGCGGCCGTGGGCCTGCTGGATGCCGACGCGGGCCGCGAGCGCCGCCGCAATCTGGTGGTCGACCCGCTATGCCGGCCGCAGGAGGCCGTCCATGCGCTGGGCCAGGCCCTGCAGCAGGCACTGGATGCGGCCGAGGATCTGGCCGGCCTGCCGGCCAAGTTCGGCTGGTCGGTGGAAGGCGCGCCGGGCCGGCTGGCCGGCGTGTCCGCCGATATCCGCCTGCAGCGCACCTCCACCGGCTGGCTGGTGCAGCCCGATGGACGGCAGCAGGCGCTGGCCGTGGCCGATGCCAGCCAGGCCGTGGCCGCAGGCCTGGCGCTGGCGCGCTGGTTTGCCGGTCAGGCCTCCCTTCGCCGCGCCCAGGGCTTGCGGCCCGGACGCATGGCCGCGGTGGCGGCGCAACTGCAGCCGCCCCCCGGACTGGACTGGGTGGAGACAGAAGCCCCGGCCCACGGCGAAGGACCGGCGCCCGGTGCCGTGCCCGGCGTGGGCTGGCTGCTGGGCGCGCCGCTGGGCCGCTTGCCGGCCGTGGCGCTGGCGCGGCTGGTGCGCGCCTTGCCTGAGCAGGCCTTTTTGCGTGTGACACCCTGGCGCATGCTGCTGGTGGAAGACGAAAACGCGGAAGCTGGTGCCGCCCTGCCTTGCTGGTGGGCGGCTGCAGGGCTGGACAACGCCGCTGACTGGATCACCCACGCCCATGACCCGCGCCTGCGCGTATCCGCCTGTACCGGCGCGCCGGGCTGCACCCAGGCCCTGGGTTCCACACAGTCCCTGGCGCTGGAGCTGGCGCCGCAGGTGCCCCACGGCGCGCACCTGCATGTGACCGGATGCGCCAAGGGCTGCGCGCGGCAGGCGCCGGCCACGGTGGTGCTGCGGGCAGAAGGTGAAGACGAGGGCGAAGGCCCTGTCTATTCCGTAGTGCGCCACGGCCGTGCCGGGGATAGGGCGCAGGAGCAGCAGACCCTGGCCTCGGTGCGAGACAATCCGGGATTGCTGTTTTCAAAAGAATAATGCTGCACCGCTACGAAACCGATGGCGCCGAGATCTACCGGCAGTCCTTTGCCACCATCCGCCGCGAGGCGGCGCTGGAACGCTTCACGCCTGTCGAGGAACGCGTGGTGGTGCGCATGATCCACGCCGCCGGCCTGGTGGAGCTGGCCCCGCACGTGGCCTTCTCGCCGGGCATGGCCGAGGCCGCCGCGCAGGCCCTGCAAAACGGCGCGCCCGTGCTGTGCGACGTGCGCATGGTCAGCGAGGGCATCACGCGCTCGCGCCTGCCCGCCGCCAACCCCATCATCTGCACGCTGCCGGACGAGCGCGTGCCCGCGCTGGCCCGTGACATGGGCAACACGCGCAGCGCCGCCGCGCTGGAGCTGTGGCGCCCGCACCTGGCCGGGGCCGTGGTGGCTATCGGCAATGCGCCCACGGCCTTGTTCCACCTGCTCAACATGCTGCAGGACCCGGCCTGCCCCCGGCCGGCCGCCATCATCGGCTGCCCCGTGGGCTTTGTGGGCGCCATGGAATCCAAGCAGGCGCTGATGCAGGACCTGCCCGTTCCCTGCATGGCCGTGCATGGCCGCCTGGGCGGCTCGGCCATTACCGTGGCCGCCATCAACGCACTGGCCAGCCATGTCGAGTAGGCAGCCGCGTCCCAGCCAGGGCGGGCCCGGCATTGTCTGCGTGGGCCTGGGCCCGGGCGACCCCGAACTCATGAGCGTCAAGGCCGACCGCCTGGTGCGCGGCGCCCGCCAGGTGGCTTTTTTCCGCAAGAAGGGCCGGCCCGGCAAGGCCCGCCAGCTGGTGGACGGCCTGCTGGCCCAAGGCGCCGCCGAGCACGCCATGGAGTACCCGGTGACCACCGAGCTGCCCGTGGACAGCCCCGCCTATGTGGACCTGCTGGCGCGCTTCTACGACGACTGGTGCCTGCGCCTGGAAGCGCTGGCGCAGACCGGGCAGGTGGTGGTGCTGTGCGAGGGCGACCCCTTCCTCTACGGCTCCTTCATGCATCTGTACACCCGGCTGCGCGAACGCGGGCAGGTGCCGCTGGACGTGGTGCCCGGCATCCCCGGCATGGTGGGCTGCTGGCACGCCACGGGCGAGCCCATCACCTGGGGCGACGATGTGCTCAGCGTGATGACTGGCACCCTGTCGGAAGACGAGCTGGTGCGCCGCATGCAGACGGCCGAGGCCCTGGTCGTCATGAAGGTCGGCCGCAACCTGCCGCGCATCCGCCGCGCACTGCAGCGCACGGGCCGGCTTGACGCCGCCTGGCTGGTGCAGAACGGCACCACGGACAGCGAGCAGGTCGCGCGCCTGGGCGATGTGTCCGACGACGCCTGCCCCTATTTCGCCATCGTGCTCGTGCACGGCCAGGGCCGCCGGCCGGAGGCCGCATGGTGAGCGCCGGCCGCCTCATGGTGGTGGGGCTGGGCCCGGGCGCACTGGACCAGATCACGCCCGAAGCCGCAGCCGCCTTGCACGCGGCCGACGATGTGGTCGGCTACCTGCCCTATGTGTCCCGCGCGCAGGCCCTGCTGGCGCAGGCGGGTCAGGGTCAGGCCGTGGCCTGGCATGCCTCCGACAACCGCGTGGAGCTGGAGCGCGCGCGCCAGGCGCTGGCGCTGGCCGCGCAGGGCCGGCAGGTGGTCGTGGTGTCCTCGGGCGACCCGGGCGTGTTCGCCATGGCGTCGGCCGTGTTCGAGGCCATTGAATCTGTCGATGCGGCGCAGGCCGCCGCCTGGCAGGCGCTTGATATCCAGGTGCTGCCCGGCATCACCGCCATGCTGGCCGCCGCCGCGCGGGCCGGTGCGCCGCTGGGCCATGACTTTTGCTGCATCAATCTCTCGGACAACCTCAAGCCCTGGCCGGTGATCGCGCGGCGCGTGGAACTGGCGGCCGAGGCCGACTTCGCCATGGCCTTCTACAACCCGCGCTCCAAGAGCCGGCCCGAAGGCTTTGTGCGCCTGCTGCAGCTGCTGCGCACCCGCTGCGAGCCGCAGCGCCTGCTGGTGTTCGCGCGGGCCGTGTCCACGCCCGAGGAACACTTGCACGTATGCACGCTAGCCGAGGCCACGCCCGAGATGGCCGACATGCGCACCGTGGTCCTGGTGGGCAACAGCGCCACGCGCCGCGTGGGCCGCTGGGTCTACACGCCACGCCACTACGGCATGGATGGCGGCGCGGGCGGTGCTATCGGCAGCACGCCATGAGCAATCCAGTGCAGCACCGCAGCCACCGACCCGGTGCGCTGGCGCTGCGGCAGCGCCGGGCGCTGCACCATCACCACGGGCAGGCCCAGGGCGCGTGCGGCATCGAGCTTGCCGCGCGTGGCCTCGCCGCCCGCGTTCTTGGCCACCAGCCATTCGATGCCGTGCGTGCGCAGCAAGGCTTCATCGTCGTCCGCGCTGAAAGGCCCGCGCCCCAGCACCACCGTGGTGTGGGGCAGGGGCAGGCTGCCGGGCTCGGGCGCATCGACCAGGCGCAGCAGGTAGTGGTGCTGCGGCTGGCCCGCAAAGGCCGCAAGCTGCTTGCGGCCCACGGCCAGAAACACCCGGGCGGCTGCCTGGGGCAGGGCGGCAGCGGCGGCTTGCATGTCGGGCACGTCGATCCAGGCGTCGCCGGCACTGGCCTGCCAGGGCTCGCGCTCCAGCGCCAGCAGCGGCGTGCCGGTGGCGGCGCAGGCCTCGCAGGCATTGCGGCTCATCTGCGCGGCAAACGGGTGGGTGGCATCGACCACATGGCTGATGGCCTGCCCGCGCAGGAATTGCGCCAGGCCCTGGGCACCGCCAAACCCGCCCACGCGCGTGGGCAGGGGCTGGGCCACGGGCGACTGCGTGACGCCCGCATACGAGAACACGGCGGCAATGCCGGCGCGGTGCAGGGCCTGGGCCAGCTGGCTGGCGCCGCTGGTGCCGCCCAGCAGGAGAACATGGGGCATGACTGATCCCTGGTTGACATTGGTGGGCCTGAACGAAGACGGCCTGGACGGCCTCTCGCCCGCCGCGCTGCGCGCGCTGGACGCGGCCGAGACCGTTTTTGGCGGGCCGCGCCACCTGGCGCTGGCCGGTGCCGGCGAGCGGGGTCGCCCCTGGCCCGTGCCCTTTGACGTGGCGCCCGTGCTGGCCTGCCGTGGCCGGCCCACGGTGGTGCTGGCGTCGGGCGATCCGTTCTGGTTCGGGGCGGGCGGCAGCCTGGCGGCGCATCTGGCGCCGCAGGAGTGGCGCTGCCACGCCCAACCTTCGACATTTTCGCTGCTGGCGTCCCGCCTGGGCTGGAAGCTGGAAGACACGGTCTGCCTGGGCCTGCACGCCGGCCACGTGGAGCAGCTGCTGCCGCACCTGTCGCCAGGCCGCCAGTCGCTGGTGCTGCTGCGCGATGGCGCCGCCGTGGCCGCACTGGCGGACTGGCTGGTGCAGGAAGGCTGGGGCGACAGCCGCCTGGAAGTCCTGGAATCCGTGGGCGGCCCGCGCGAGCGCCGCCGCGCATGGCGCGCCGCCGAAGCCGCCCAGGCCCTGGCCGCCGACCCTGCCTGCGCGCCCGTGGCCGTGGCCGTGCTCGCCCAGGGCGGCGCGGCCCTGCCGCTGGTGCCGGGCCGGCCCAATCACTGGTACGCCAACGACGGCCAGATCACCAAGGCCCCGGCCCGCGCGCTGACCCTGGCGGCTCTTGCGCCGCGCCACGGCGAATGCCTGTGGGATGTGGGCGGCGGCTCGGGCTCGGTGGCCGTGGAGTGGTGCCTGGCCGGTGGCTCGGCCATCAGCCTGGAGCAGCATGCGGCGCGTGCGGACAACATCCGCCATAACGCCCGGCGCTTCGGCCTGCAGGCGCGCCTGCGCGTGGTGCAGGGCGTGGCGCCCGAGGCGCTGGCCGGGCTGCAGGCGCTGGCCCAGCCCCAGGCCGTGTTCGTGGGCGGGGGCTTTGACGCCGAATTGTTCGAGCGCCTGCAGGCCCTCGTGCCCGCAGGCTGCCGCCTGGTGGTCAATGCCGTGACGCTGGAGACCGAGGCCCTGCTGGTGCAACTGCAGGCCGAGCACGGCGGCCAGCTGCTGCGGCTGGAGATTTCCAGCGCCGAGCCGCTGGGCCGCATGCGCAGCTGGAAGGCTGCGCGGCCGCTGGTGCAGTGGAGTTGGCAGCGGTGAACCCGGACGAAACCATCCCCCACCGCTGCGGCGTGCTGGGCCTGGGCCTGCACACGGACGCACTGCCCCATGCGCTGCAGGCGCTGTGGCAGCGGGCGCAGGCGCAGCTGCCGGAAAGCGCAGACGCAGGCGCCTGCGCGCCCCAGCCCATCTGCGCCGTGGCCGTGCTGGACACCAAGGCCAGCCATCCGGCGCTGGCCGCCTGGATGGCGGCTGTCGTGCCCACGGCCGTTCTGGTGCGCGTGCCGCCAGGGCAACTGCCTGGGCAGCCCGTGGTCACGCAGTCGCCGCGCATGCTGGCGCGCTATGGCACGGGCAGCGTGGCCGAGGCGGCGGCGCTGGCCGCCGCAGGCCCGCACTCCGCCCTGAGCGTGACCCGCCTGGTCGCGGACGATGGCAGCGCCACCCTGGCCCTGGCCGTGGGCCAGGGCGGACCTCTGAACTGTTGCCTGGCCCACGCCAGCCAGGCCAAGAACCAAGGAGCAACGGCATGACCGTGCATTTCATCGGCGCCGGCCCCGGCGCCGCCGACCTGATCACCGTGCGCGGGCGCGACCTCATGGCGGCCTGCCCGGTCTGCCTGTACGCAGGCTCGCTGATACCGCGCGAGCTGCTGGCGCACTGCCCGCCGGGCGCGCGCATCGTCAACACCGCATCCATGAGCCTGGACGACATCGTGGCCGAGATCCAGGCCGCCGAGGCGCGTGGCGAAGACGTGGCGCGCCTGCACTCGGGCGACCTGTCCGTGTGGTCGGCCATGGGCGAGCAACTGCGCCGCCTGCGCGAGGCCGGCATTGCCTGCACCGTCACGCCCGGCGTGCCCTCGTTCGCGGCTGCCGCCGCCACGCTGGGCGCGGAGCTGACCCTGCCCGGCCTGTGCCAGTCCGTGGTGCTGACACGCACTTCGGGCCGCGCCACGGCCATGCCCGAGGGCGAGAACCTGGCCGCCTTCGCGGCCACGGGCGCCGTGCTGGCCATCCATCTGTCCATCCATGTGGCCGCCAAGGTGCAGTCCGAGCTGCTGCCGCACTACGGCGCCGATTGCCCCGTGGCCATCGTCTGGCGCGCCAGCTGGCCTGACGAAACCGTGGTGCGCACCACGGTCGGCGGCCTGACCGAGGCCGTGGCCACCCACATGGAGCGCACGGCCCTGATCCTGGTGGGCCGCAGCCTGCAGGCCGAGGACTTCGGCGAAAGCCGCCTCTACGCGGCCGACTACGACCGCCGCTACCGCCCGCTGGGCACCGAGCCGCGCTTTCCCGCCACCGATGTGCATGCGAATGCCGCGCTGGATACAGCGAGGGATACCTTGAGGGACACCGTGAGCAACACCGTGATCGACGTGCCCCTCGGGAACCCCGCCCCATGAGCGCGGCCCTGCCGCCCGTGGCGCTGAGCCTGATCGGCATCGGCACGGGCAACCCCGACCACCTCACGCGCGAAGCCCAGGCCGCCATGCAGGCCGCCGACCTGATCCTGCTGCCGCACAAGGGCGAGGACAAGGCCGAACTCGCCGCCCTGCGCCGCGACCTGTGCGATGCCGTGCTCACTGCGCCCGGCCCGCGCATCGAAGGCTTCGACATGCCCGTGCGCCGCAGCGTGGGCGACGACTACCTGGCCCAGGTCGATGAATGGCATGCGGCCATCACGCGCTGCTGGCAGGCGGCCATCGCCCGGTCCCTGGACGAGGGGCTGCAGCCGCGTACCCCCGGCCAGCCCTTGCAGGTCGCCCTGCTGGTCTGGGGGGACCCGGCGCTGTACGACAGCACCCTGCGCATTGCCGCGCGCATGCAGCCGGCGCCGCACAGCGTGCGCGTGGTGGCGGGCATCAGCTCCATGCAGGTGCTGTGCGCCGCGCATGCGATTGCGCTCAACGGCATAGGCCAGCCCTTCGTGGTGACCACGGGCCGCCAACTGCGCGAGCAGGGCTGGCCGCCCGGCGTGGACACGGCCGTGGTCATGCTGGACGGGCAGTGCAGCTTCACCGAGCTGCCCTCCCATGGCCTGCACATCTGGTGGGGCGCCTACCTGGGCATGGATCGCCAGATGCTGGACAGCGGCCCGCTGGCCGAGGCCGCCCCCCGCATCGTGCAGGCCCGCGCCGCAGCGCGCGAGCGGCATGGCTGGATCATGGACATCTACCTGCTGCGGCGCGGTAGTTGACTGCAGAGCGGCACAACGCAGGCATGGTCATGCGAATGGTGGGTTTGATATCTAAATCATCGAATTGATATCATTGCTGGCGAACTCTGCGAAAGGCTGCGCAATGGCCAATGTGACTGTGAGAAACCTGCCCGATGCCGTGCACCGGGCCTTGCGGGTACGCGCTGCCCACCATGGCCGCAGTACGGAGGCGGAAATCCGAGACATTCTGGAGGCGGCCGTCCGGCCCGCCGAACGTGTCAAGCTCGGCTCCCTGCTGTCCTCCATTGCCCGCGAGGCGGGAGGACTGACCGACTCCGAAGCCGAGGAATTCAACCGCCTTCGCGACAGGACGCCGGCCGAGCCCATGCAATTCGAATGATCGTCATCGATACCAATGTGATCTCGGAACTCTGGAGGCTTGCGCCCGACTCCAGAGTGCTTGCCTGGATGGACGCCCAGGCCATTGAAACGCTGCATCTGTCCGCCATCACCGTGGCAGAACTGCGCTACGGCATTGCGGCGATGCCCGAGGGAAGGCGCCGCGCGATCTACCAGGAGCGGCTGGAGCATGAGGTTTTGCCGGCCTTCGCTGGCCGTGTCCTGGCCTTTGACATGGGCGCGGCAAAGGCCTATGCCGACCTGATGGCGAGCGCGAAGACGCAGGGCAAGGCCATCGCCAAGGCCGATGGCTATATTGCAGCCACGGCCAGGGCGCGCGGCCTGATGGTGGCGACGCGTGACACCAGCCCGTTCGAGGCCGCTGGCCTGGAAACCATCAATCCGTGGACGGCTGCGCCATAACTGAGTCCACGCTCTATGCCCGCTGATCCGGGGATCGCGCTTGCGGGCAGCCTGGAGGAAAGCTGCCCGCCAGCGCGGCTGGTCCATTCAGCACGGCTCACCGCAGGCCGATCAACGCAGCTGCGAAGTAGGCATTGCCGCTGGCTACAGGCCCTGCGTTCCTGCGTGTGCACAATGGACGGCTTTCGCCCAGCCTCTTCACGCGATGCAGCAAGAACCCGACTTCCTCCACAACCTGAACCAGGAATTCCGGGACGGCAGGCGCTGGCTGGACCGCACCATCGTGCTGGCCTATGCGGCCGCCGCCGGGCTGTGCGTGGTGGCCTTCACGCTGATGGCCGACGCGGGCTTTGAACTCTTCGAGAGCATCTACCACTGGCAGGGCGGCTGGGCCGTTCTGCTGTGGATGCCTGCCGTCACGGCGGGCGCCGTGTGGCTCACGCGGCGCTGGGCGCCGGGCGCGGCGGGGTCGGGCATTCCGCAGGTGATCGCCACGCTGGACCCGGCGCTGGACCCCGCGCAGCGCGGGCGCTTCGTGTCGCTGTGGCTGTCCTTCGCCAAGATGGCCCTGGCCAGCGCGGGCTTTGCGGCGGGGCTGTCGATCGGGCGCGAGGGGCCTTCGGTGCAGGTGGCCGCCGGTGTCATGCACCATGCGCGGCGCTGGTTCGGGCCGCATTCGGGCATCAGCCACCATGCGCTGCTGGTGGCCGGCGGCGCGGCCGGCATTGCGGCGGCCTTCAACGCGCCGCTGGCGGGCGTGGTCTTCGCCATCGAGGAGCTGTCGCGCAAGCTGGAGTCGCGCTCCAGCGGCCTGATCATCGCGGCCATCGTGCTGGCCGGCCTGATGGGCGTGTCGGCCTTCGGCAACCTCAGCTACTTCGGGCGCATCCAGGTGCCCCACCTGACCTGGGACGCGCTGCTGCCCGGCCTGTGCGTGACCCTGGCCTGCGGCGTGCTGGGAGGCCTCTTCGCCAAGCTGCTGGCCGCTTCGCTGACCCGCACGCCCGAGCGGCTCAACCAGCTGCGTGCGCGCTTTCCCATCCGCTTCGCGGCGGCGATCGCGCTGGTGATCGCCGTCATCGGCATGGTCACGGGCGGCGCCACCTTCGGCGCGGGCTCGGAGGCCGTCAAGCACATGCTGGCGGGCCAGGCCGACGTGCCCTCGTTCTACGTCACCCTGAAGTTCATCGCCACCTGGCTGTCGGCCTGGGTGGGCGTGCCGGGCGGCATCTTCGCGCCCTCGCTGTCGATTGGCGCGGGCGTGGGCCACAACGTGGCCGGCCTCATGGGCGCAGACATTGCGCCCGCCCTCATCGCCATGGGCATGGCCGCCTTCCTGGCCGCCGTCACGCAGGCGCCGCTGACGGCCTTCATCATCGTGATGGAGATGGTGGACGGCCACTCCATGGTGCTCAGCCTCATGGCCGCTGCCATGCTGGCCAGCCTGGTCTCGCGCATGCTGGCCCGGCCGCTGTACGAGACGCTGGCCCAGCACATGCTGAGTCTGGTGCCTGCACCTGCTCCCGCGCCTGCACCTGCAACTGAGCCTGCACCGGCCGCCGCGCCGGAACCGGAGCCCGCCAGCGCACCCGCCAGCACCGCAGAGCCGGCTGAACCGTCCAGGGACCAGGACAAGCCCGCAGGCGCCTGAGCCGGGCGCGCTTGGCTGACAGGCAATGGCGAAGGGCGATGGCCTGGGCGCGCTGCACGCCACGCCATGCTCGCTTCCTGAGTCCTGACGCATAACCCGAGGAAAGGAACGCGCCATGTGGGAGGAAGTAACCAGCACCCTGGCCGAGGAATTCTCCAGCCTGCCCGATGCAGCCGAGGTCACGCGCGTCATGGTGCGCCTGCTGCTGGCGGCCCTGCTGGGCGGCATCGTCGGCTACGAGCGAGAACACAAGGGCAAGGCCGCCGGCCTGCGCACCCACATGCTGGTGGCCATGGGCGCGGCGCTGTTCGTGCTGGTGCCCGAGCGCGGCGGCATGGGCATTGCCGACATGAGCCGCGTGATCCAGGGCGTGGTGGCCGGCGTGGGCTTCCTGGGCGCGGGCGCCATCATCAAGCGCCACTCCGAGGAACAGGTACAGGGCCTGACCACGGCCGCCGGCATCTGGATGACGGCCGCCATCGGCGTGGCCTGCGGCCTGGGGCGCGAAGCCATCGCGCTGCTGGCCACGCTGCTGGCCATCGTCATCCTCGTGATGCTGCCGCACGTGGTCAGTGCGCCGCCCCCGCAGGCTGATGCGGAGCCGGATACCAAGCCGCGGGAGACTTGAGGGCGGGCGGCCGCCTGAAGCCTGGTATTCCGGCTTTGTTCGCTTTTTCCTGATGTTCGTGCCACGTGAACATGGCAAACATCACGAACGCAGCCAGTGAGGCTTGCGAGGCACTCGCCAACTCCCGATCGGCAGTCACCTGCGTGCATGGCATCTCTGGCCATGCACGCATGCCTTTAGAAATCCACACTCGCACTCAGCGAGAACGTGCGCGGACCGCCCACCGTCAGGTAGCCCGAACCCGGGTAGCCGCCCACGGAGGCCCAGTAGTTGCGGTCCGTCGCGTTGTCCACGCGCAGGCGCAGCGTGAGCAGCTTGCCCTGCACTTCGGTCATGTAGCGCACGCCCAGGTCCAGGCGGTTCCATCCGGCCACCCGCAGGGTGTTGACGTCGTTGGCGTAGCTGGCGCCGGTGTGCACCAGGCGGCCGTCCAGCGCCAGGCCATTGATGCCCGGCACATCCCATTCCACGCCCGCCGTGGCCTGGAAGCGCGGCACGCCGATGACGCGCTTGCCGTCGGTGGTGGCTCGGCCCGTGCTTTGCTGCCTGGCGTCCAGCCAGGTGGCGCCGCCCAGCAGGCGCAGGCCGCGCATGGGTTCGCCGAAGACGTTGAATTCCACGCCCTGGTGACGGTCCTTGCCGGCCGAGGTGAACAGGTTGCCGTCGATCAGCGAGCGCGGCTTGTCGGTGGAGAAGAAGGCCAGGCCGCCGCCCAGCTTGCCGCCGTCGTACTTGACGCCCACTTCCTTTTGCTTGGTCACGTAGGGCGACATCTGCTGGCCCGCGTTGGCGATGATGGTGTCGCCCGACTTGGCCGGCGCCGTGTCGCCCTGGGCCAGTCCCTCGATGTAGTTGCCGTACAGCGATACCTGGGGCGTGAGCTTGAACACCGCGCCCAGCACCGGGCTGGTGCGGCTCTGGTCATAGGCCGTGCGCACGCCGCCCTGGCTGGTGACCGCGCCGTTGCTGACGATGCGGTAGCTCACCGAGTCGGTCTCTATCGTCTGGCGGCGCACGCCGGCCGTCACCAGCATGCGGCCGTCCATCAGCGACAGCGTGTCGCCCAGCGCAAAGCTGTTCAGGCGCGTGCCCCGGTTGTAGGCGGGGTTGGACAGGTCGTTGCCCAGGTAGTTGAGCGGTGTGATCGCGTAGTAGCTGGGGTTGTAGAGGTTGGTGTTCAGCACATTGCCCGAGACCGCAGACGTGCTCATGCCATAGGCGTTGTAGACCTTGAGGTCAAAGGCCGAGTAGCTGGCCACGATCTCATGGCCCACGCTGCCCGTGTTCAGGCGTGCGCGCACGCCCAGCTCGCCTGTGCTCACGCGGTCCTTGCGCGCGTTGTCGAAGCGGCTGGTGGTGGCCGCGCCATTGCCGGCCGCCGCCAGCGTGATGTTGGCCAGCGAGTTGTTCTCGGAGCTGCGGCGCAGTCCATAGGCGGCCCAGGCCGTCACATTGCTGTTGATGTCCCACTCGCCGCGCAGCGTGCCGAACAGGTCGCGCTCGTCGGAATAGGTCCAGGGCTGGGCCCAGTTGGAGGAAGCATCGGGCGCAGCAGGAATGGCCGCCAGCCCTGCGCCCGGCGTGACATTGGTGCGCGTGCGCTTGAGGCGGTTGTCCTGCCAGCCGATGTCGCCCGACAGGCGCACATTGCGGCTGCGCCAGTCCATGCCCACGGACAGCAGATCGAGCTTGGAGCTTTCCTGGTCGATGGCCGTATCGCCGCCCCGGTGCGCGGCATTGAGGCGGATGCCCGTGGCCTGGTCGGGGCCGAAGCGCCGGCTCACGTCGGCCGCCACGAAGGCCTGGCCGCCGCTGGCAATGCCCGCCGTCACGCGCGACAGCGGATCGGTGCCCGCGCGCTTGGGCAGCAGGTTGATGTTGCCGCCCAGGCCGCCGCCATTGGGGCTGGCGCCCATCAGAAAGGCCGATGCGCCGCGCAACAGCTCCACGCGCTCGAACAGCTCGGTGGCGATGTACTGGCGCGGCAGCAACGCATACAGGCCGTTGTAGGCCACGTCGTCCGAGCCCAGCACGAAGCCGCGCACGAAGTAGGACTCCTGGAAATTGCCGAAGCCGCGCGCCACGCGCACGGAAGGATCGTTCTGCAGCACATCGCCCACGCTCTTGGCCTGGCGGTCCTGGATCAGCTCGTTGGTGTAGCTGGTGATGGAGAACGGCGTCTCCATGTTGTCGCGCGTGCCCAGAATCCCGGCCCGCCCGCCGCGCGCCACCTGGCCGCCCGCGTAGGGCCTGGACAGGCCTTCAGCCGACGCATCGGCGCTGGCCTCCACGGTGACGGTGCCCAGCTCGGGCGCGGCCGTTGCCGTGGAAGGGGCAGGCTGGGCCCATGCGGCGCCAGCAGACAAAAGAAGGGCCAGGGCCCCGGCGATCGGGGTCAGCGTGTAGAGGGGGGAGTGCATGGAGAAAACGGGATGAGAATTCGGGATGAGAATGATTCCCAATAATTTTATCGATGCGACTCCCCCGTATGGAGCTTGTAGGGAGATGTGTCTGTTTGTGCCCACATCCCTGCCAGCGCATCGCTGCCGAAGCTGCGCTTGTGCCGGCTGTGGAAACTTGCCTATCATCCGGTCGGCCCCCTGTTCCGGGGCTGGTGCGTAAGAACACCAATACACAGCGGTTGAGCCTCCCCGAAAGTGAGTTCTGTCCCTTACCGGAGCACGGAACGATGATCACCGTTTCTCACCCCTTGGTCTGCGCCCAGTTCACTGGTATCGCAGGCTTTTTCATGACCGCAGTCACTTCGGCCGGTCTTTTCCATACCTTGTCACCCCTTCAACTGGGGCACTCTTTGCGCCACTTCGCACGGAGGGCGCAGCCATGAAGCAGACCAAGGTACAGGCCAAGACCTCGGCCGCCAGGATCGAGCGGCTGACGCGCGATATCTCCGAGATCCACAAGCTGGTGGATGAGGGCTGCGCCGAGATCACGGCCACGGCGCAGATGGCCCTGAAGTGGCTGGAGACGCCGGAGGGCTGCCAGCGGCTGGACGTGGTGGCCGAGGCCTTGAAGATGATTCGCCACAGCGCCCTGTTCACGGGCGACTGCTCCAGAAGCAAGGCGATCTCGGCAGGCAGCACCTACCGCAATCTGGCCCAACGGCGGCTGCGCGAGGCCGAGAAGGCAGCCGATGAGGCGCGCGTGGCGCAGGCCTTGCGGGATTCGGCGGCTTAGCGCCGCAGCGTGCAGCGTGCACCGGGCCAGGTGCGCGCTGAAGGGGCCGGCGCCTGCTCAGGCGCTGGCCAGCAGCTCCCACGAGCACGCCTGCGCCTCATCCTCCCCCTGCACGAACGCAACCCGCATGCCCAGCGCCTTGCCCATGCCTTGCACGGCCAGGCGCAGGGCCATTGGCACGGCGCGCTCGCCCGTGATGACGACCATGCCCCGGCACAGCTGGCGCATGCGTTCGCGGTTGCGCTTGAAGAACAGGGCGCGCTGCTTGCGTTCTTCGTGGCTTTCCTCGGGGTGGTCGCCGGGCAGGTGGTCGGTGAGCAGCACGAAGTGCCGGCCCTGGTCGAGCAGGGATTCGATCTGGGCTTCGGCCGATGCGTCATTGCCGTTGCCTGCGTCTGCAGGTGCCTGCGCTTCGGGTTCGCGCAGGTAGACCAGGGGAAAGCGGGAAGTATCGATCAGCATGTCATGGTTCCTGGAAAAAAGCAGGGCATCAGTACAGGTCGTGCCTGACCGCATGGGCGTAGTGGGCGTTGGCCTGTTCCTGTTGGGCGGCATCCATGGCGGGCGCCGTGGCGTCGGCCAACTGCGTGAGGGCGGCCATCATCTGGCCCACGGTGGGCAGGGCGGCGCGGTCCAGATGGCTTGACGGGTTCCAGAGGCTGGAGCGGTGGATGGCCTTGCCGCAGTGCAGCAGCACCTCGTCGACCAGCACCACGGTGGCGGTCTTGGGCGTGCCCCGGCCTTCGCTCAGCTCCTGCAGCAGATGGGGGTCGGTGGAGATGCGGCCGCGTCCGTTGATGCGCAGGAAGATGTCCAGCCCCGGGAACAGGAAGAGCATGGCCAGGCGGTCATCGGCCTGCAGGTTGCGCAGGGATTCGATGCGGTTGTTGCCGGGCCAGTCGGCAAAGGCCACGGTGCGCTCGTCCAGCACCTGCACAAAGCCGGGCGGCCCGCCGCGCGGCGAGGCATCCAGGCCGCGTTCGCCGGCCGTGGCCAGGCAAAAGAAGCTGGCCTGGCGCAGATAGGCCTCGTGGAAGTCGGACAGGCGGTCGCGCACGGCCTTCTGGATTCTTTCTGCCGGGGCGGCGTAGAGCGAATCCAGGTCGATGGCCGGGCCTTGCGACTCTGCAAGGGCGGTGTTGTCTGTGTGCATAGCACAAGCGTAAGAACAAAGGCGTTGGCGGCTGTAGACTGGATCAGCCAACAAATAGCTCAAAGACGCCATGCCCGATGCCATTCTTGAACTCGTCAGCCATGTGAACCGTGCCGATGGCCCCGTGCTGATCGCGGCCGTGGGCAACCAGGACGAGGAACTGGCCTCCGAACCGCACCGCCACGCACGCGGCCAGCTGTTCGGCTCGCTGCGCGGGCTGCTGTCGGTGGGCGTGGAAGACGCGGTCTGGGTGGTGCCCGCCATCCATGCCGTGTGGCTGCCGCCGCACCAGCTGCATTCGGGCCGCTCCCATGGTCCCTTCCACGGCTGGAGCGTCTATGTGGCGGAGCCGGCCTGCGCCGACCTGCCGCAGCGGCCCTGCGCCATCCGCACCTCGGGCCTGCTGCGCGAGGCCGTGCTGCGCGCCGCCGGCTGGGGATGGCAGCAAGGCGTGCCCACAACGCAGCCCGTGCAACCAGGCCCTTCGGCGGACCAGGCCCGCGCCCATGTGATGGCGGTGATCCTGGACGAGATCCGCACCCTGCCCGTGGAGCCCCTGGGCCTGCCCCTGCCCGCAGACCCGCGCCTGCAGCGCATCGCCCGCGCGCTGATCGCCGACCCGGCCGATGCCCGCGACCTGGAGGCCTGGGCACGCTGGGCCGCCGTCAGCTCGCGGACGCTGAGCCGGCGCTTTGTCTCGGAAACCGGCTTCAGCTTCACCGCCTGGCGCCAGCGCGCGCGGCTGATGCGCTCGCTGGAGATGCTGGCCGCCGGCGCGCCGGTAACGAACATCGCGCTGGACCTGGGCTACGCCACGGCCAGCGCCTTCATCGGCTTGTTCCGGCGCACGTTCGGGGAGACGCCTGCGGCGTACCGGGGGCGGCTGGGGGCGGCTCGGGACTGAGGGGCTGCACTGCCCGCCCAGCTAAGGACTTCACCTACAACCGCTGCAACTGCGCATTCAGATACGCATCGCGCGAGGGCAGCAGGTGCTCGGCGCACAGGCGGACCAGGGCGTCGCGGTCCTGGGCGCGCAGGGCTTCGATCATCTGCCAGTGTTCCTGGCGTGCGCGCTCGCGGTAGTCGGCCGAGACCAGGGAGGCGAAGCGGATGGGGTGCGTCTGGCGCGCGTATTCGGTGATGGCCTTGTGCAGCGTGTCGTTGCCCGCCAGCGCAAACAGTTCCTGGTGAAAGGCCAGGTTGATGCGGAACACCAGGCGCGCGTTGCCTTCGGCCACGGCGGCGTCATGCTGCTGCTGGATGGCGGTCAGGCGGTCCAGGCTTTCGGGGGGAACGGGCAGGGGGATCTTGCGCGCGGCCTCCACTTCGAGCATGCCGCGCAGCTCGTACAGCTCCTGCACTTCCTGGGTGGAGAAGGAGCGCACCAGTGCGCCGACGTTCTTGCGGCGCTCAATGAGGCCCATGCGGTCCAGCGCGGCCAGGGCCTCGCGGGCGATGTGGCGCTTGACGTCGAAGCGGGCCATGAGGTCGTCTTCGACGAGGCGCTCGCGCGGGTGCAGCCGGCCGAAGACCACGTCCTCTTCCAGCGCGGCCACCATGGCGCCCAGGGCGTCGGCTGCGGGGGTGGGTTCGGCATCCAGGGAAATCGGCAGTGAGGCGGCAGCGACCATCAAGACAGGCGGTTGGGACAAAAACGCCATTTTGTCCGAACTGATGGCCTTCACTGGGCATGGCGGGCGTGCCGCGCTGCCTGGCATGGACTATTCGCGCGGGCCGGGAATGGTGCCGCGTTCGGTGGCGCAGCGCAGGAAGTCGAAGTCCACGCCCTGGTCGGCCTGGTTCACGGTGGTGAGAAAGAGCTTGCGGTAGCCGCGTTCGGCCGTGGGCTCGGTCACCGGGTGGAGCCGGGCGCGGCGGGCCAGTTCCTCGTCGCTGACCTGCAGCGTGAGCTCGCGGCGCGCCACCGACAGCGTGATGCGGTCGCCGTTGTGCACATGGGCCAGCGGGCCGCCCACGGCCGACTCCGGCGTGACGTGCAGCACGATGGTGCCGAAGGCCGTGCCGCTCATGCGCCCGTCGGAGATGCGCACGATGTCCTTGACGCCGGCCCGCGCCAGCTTGCGCGGGATGGGGATGTAGCCGGCCTCGGGCATGCCGGGCGCACCCTTGGGGCCGATGTTCTTGAGCACGAGGATGTCGTCGGCCGTCACGTCCAGATCGTCGCTGTCGATGCGGTGGGCCAGGTCGGCCGCGTTCTCGAAGACCACGGCGCGGCCTTCGTGCTCCATGAGCCGGGGATGGGCGGCCGACTGCTTGATGATGGCGCCGCCCGGCGCCAGGTTGCCCTGCAGCACGGCGATGCCGCCCTGCGGGTAGATGGGGTTGGAGCGCGGGCGCACCACGTCCTGCGCAAAGCCGGGGCCGGCGCGATCGATCTCTTCGCCCAGCGTGCGGCCGGTGACGGTGAGGGCGTCCAGGTTCAGCAGGGGCTTGAGCTCGCGCAGCAGCGTGGCCATGCCGCCCGCGTGGTGGAAGTCCTCCATGTAGTGATCGCCCGAGGGCTTGAGGTCCAGCAGCACGGGCGTGTCGCGGCCCATGCGGTCCAGGGCCTTGAGGTCGATGTCATAGCCCATGCGCCCCGCGATGGCGGCCAGGTGCACGATGCCGTTGGTGGAGCCGCCGATGGCCAGCAGCACGCGCATGGCGTTTTCGAAGGCGGCGGGCGTGAGGATTTTGTCGATGGTCAGGCGCTCGCGCGCCATGCGCACGGCCTCGGTGCCGGTCTGCTCGGCGATGCGGATGCGGTCGGCCGTGACGGCGGGGGGCGAGGCGCCGCCGGGCACGGTCATGCCCAGCGCCTCGGCAATGCAGGCCATGGTGCTGGCCGTGCCCATGACCGAGCAGGTGCCCACGCTGGCCACCAGCTGGTTGTTCACGTCGGCAATCTCTTCGGCGTCGATCTCCTCGGCGCGGAACTTGCCCCAGTAGCGGCGGCAGTCCGTGCAGGCGCCCACGCGCTCGCTGCGGTGCGAGCCGGTGAGCATCGACCCGGTGATCAGCTGGATGGCCGGGATGCCCGCCGAGGCCGCGCCCATCAGCTGGGCCGGCACCGTCTTGTCGCAGCCGCCGATGAGCACGACGGCATCCATGGGCTGGGCGCGGATCATCTCCTCGGTGTCCATGGACATGAGGTTGCGCAGGTACATGCTGGTCGGCGCCGAGAAGCTTTCGTGCACCGAAATGGTGGGGAAGTCCATGGGCAGGCCGCCCGCCAGCATGACGCCGCGCTTGACGGCCTCGATCAGCTGGGGCGCGTTGCCGTGGCAGGGGTTGTAGCTGCTGCCCGTGTTGGCAATGCCGATGACGGGGCGCTGCAGCGCCGAGTCCGTATAGCCCGCGCCCTTGATGAAGGCCTTGCGCAGGAACAGCGAAAAGCCCCGGTCGCCGTAGTTGGTCAGGCCCTTCGATATGCCGCTTTCGGCGTCGGCGGGGGTGATGTCGTGGGCCGGGGAGGGCGTCTTGGAGTCGGTCATGGCGGCGGTCCGTGGGTCTGGAGTGGGGAGCGAAGGCAGGCGCTGCCTTGCGTTGACGGCAGGATAGCGGCGCTTCCCTCAAATTATCATCGGCGTTATCACCTATATTATTAATAATCTAATTGACCAACCATGCGGCCGTGTCCGGTCTGCGTGCCGGACATATTTTTCCGACACAAGACAAGGAGACATCCATGACCGCCGCACACCGCTCTCATCCGCCCAACCGGCGCGCCCTGCTGGGCGCCGCACTGCTGACCCTGGGCGCAGGCCTGGCGTTGCCCACCGCAGCCAGTGCCGCAGCCGACGCCGCTGCCAACGCCGGGTATCCGGCCCGGCCCATCAAGCTGGTCGTTCCCTACACACCCGGCGGCGCCACCGACGTGATCGGGCGCGTGGTGGGGCAAAGACTCTCGCTGTCGCTGGGCCAGCCGGTGGTGGTGGAAAACCGCGCGGGTGCGGCCGGCAACCTGGGCGCCGCTGCCGTGGCCAAGGAAAAGCCCGATGGCTACACCCTGCTGCTGGGCGCGCTGACCAGCCATTCCATCAACAGCGTGCTCATGGCGTCCACTGCAGGCTTCACCATGGACAAGAGCTTTGCGCCCATTGGCGTGGTGGGGCGCGTGCCGCTGGTGGTGACCGTGGGGCCGTCGGTGACATCGGCCAATCTGGCGGAGTTCATCGCGCTGGCCAAAGCGAAGCCGGGCGGGCTGAACTACGGCTCCTCGGGCAATGGCTCACCCCAGCATCTGGCGGCCGAGCTGTTCAAGCGGCAGGCGGGCGTGCCGCTGACGCACGTGCCCTACAAGGGCAGCACGCCGGCGCTCAACGATTTGATGGGCAGCCAGGTGGATGTGGTGTTCGACACCCTGCCCGCCACGCAGGGCTTCATCAAGGGCGGCCGCCTGCGCGCCCTGGCCGTGACCACGGCGCAGCGCGTGCCCTCCATTGCCGACATTCCCACCACGGCCGAGGCCGGGCTGTCGGGCTTTGAGGTGACGTCGATGTTCGGCCTGCTGGCGCCTGCGGGCACGCCCGCGCCCATCGTCGCCCGGCTCAGCGGCGCGCTCAAGGAGGTGATGGGGCAGCAGGAAGTGAAGGACGCCCTGGTCGCCCAGGGCGCCATGCCCACCTTCACCACGCCTGCCGAGGCGCGTGCGCAGATCGCCGAGGAGGTGGCGCGCTGGTCCGCCGTGATCCGGCAGGCGGGCATACAGCCGGATTGAGGCTGCGCCTCAGCGTCGCCGGGCCCGCGTTTCCGGCAAAAAGGCCGTTGCCAGCCCCAGCAGCGGCAGGTAGGCCACCAGGCTGTACACCCAGACGATGCCGTGGGTGTCGGCCAGGTTGCCCATGCCGGCAGCCCCCAGGCCGCCGATGCCGAACATGAGTCCGAACATCAGCCCCGAGACCAGGCCCACGCGGCCGGGCACGGCCTCCTGGGCGTAGACCACCAGCGCCGCAAAGGCCGAGGACATGACCAGGCCGATGACGATGGACAGCACGGCAGTCCAGAACAGGTCGGCATGCGGCAGCAGCAGCGCAAACGGCGCCACGCCCAGGAAGGACACCCAGATCACGGCCTTGCGCCCTATGCGGTCGCCCACCGGGCCGCCCGCGAAGGTGCCCGCCGCCACGGCCGCCAGGAAGGCGAACAGGTACAGCTGCGACTGCTGCACGGGCAGGGCAAAGCGCTCGATCAGATAGAAGGTGAAGTAGTTGGCAAAGGCCGCGATGTAGACGAACTTGGCGAACATCAGCACGCAGATCACGGTCACCGCGCGGATGACCTGCGAGCGGTTCAGCGCCGTCAGCGCATGCTGGCCGGCCGCCACCACCTTGGCCGGCGCGTGGTGCAGGCGCCAGTGCGTGATGCGCAGCAGCACCCAGATGGCCAGCAGCGCCACCAGCATGAACCAGGCGATCGCATGCTGGCCAAACGGAATGACGATGGCCGCCACCATCAGCGGGCCGATGGCCGAGCCCGTGTTGCCGCCCACCTGGAAGGTCGATTGCGCCGTGCCGAAGTGCCCGCCCGAGGCCAGCCGCGCCACGCGCGAGGCCTCGGGGTGGAAGGTGGACGAGCCCACGCCGATCAGCGACGCGGCGGCCAGCAGCATGGGGTAGCTGGTGGACAGGGCCAGCAGGCCCACGCCCACCAGCGTCACCACCATGCCCAGCGGCAGCAGGTAGGGCTTGGGATGCTTGTCGGTGTACAGGCCGATCCAGGGCTGCAGCAGCGAGGCCGTGACCTGGTAGACCAGGGAGATCCAGCCGATCTGCGCGAAGCTCAGCGAGAACTCCGTCTTGAGCATGGGATAGACGGCCGGCAGCACGGCCTGGATCAGGTCGTTGAGCAGGTGGGCAAAGGCGGCGGCGCCGACGATGCGCAGCAAAAAGCCCTGCGCGGCATGGCTGGGCGCTGGATGGGCGGGCGCCGGATGGGCATGCGTTGCAGGCGCGCCCAGCTCGCCCGGGGCGCCAAGAGTGGTGGTGTTGCTTGTCATGGAGGAAAGGGCCCCGCAGGGCGGCACGGTCAGGGTCCGGCGTTGACGAAGGTCAATGGGCCGTGGGACCGAAGATAGGTGTTTGGTGCCCGTCTGTCTCTCTCTATACTGACTTCAATTGTCGAGATCGGGACAGAGAGCCGCATAGAGCCGCATAGAACCGCACAGGATGGGAAGCCCCATGGCCGCAGAACTGCCGCGCATATACCTCAAGTACCACCAGACCGGGCGCCCCATGGCCGCCATGGAGGCCAACTGGGCGCATGGCACCAGCACGGGCTGGCACTCCCACCCGCGCGGCCAGCTGCTGTATGCGATCGAAGGCGTGATGTCGGTGCAGCTGCATTCCGGCTCCTGGCTGGTGCCGCCCAACCGGGGGCTGTGGATAGAGGCCGACGCCGAGCACGATGTGCGCATGTCGGGCGACGTGAAGATGCGCACGGCCTACATCGACGCCTCGGCCTTTGCGGACCTGCCCGCGCGCACCTGCGTGGTCAATGTGTCGCCCCTGCTGCGCGAGCTGGTGGTGGCTGCCGTCGGCGTGCCGCTGGACTATGCCGAAGGCAGCCGCGACGAGCGCCTGATGCACCTGCTGGTCGATGAACTGCGCGCCGCCGAGGTCCTGCCCCTGCACCTGCCCCTGTCCGCCGATGCGCGGCTGCGCCAGGTCTGCGAGGCCCTGATGCGCGAGCCTGCCGACACCGCCACCGCTGAACACTGGGCGCAGCGCCTGGGCGTGAGCGCCAAGACGCTGCAGCGCCTGTTCGTGAAGGAAACCGGCATGCCCTTCGCCCAGTGGCGCGAGCAGGCGCGGCTGATGTTCGCGCTGGGCCGCATTGCGGCGGGCGAGCGCATCATCGACATCGCCCTCGATTGCGGCTACGCCAGCCAGAGCGCGTTCACGGCCATGTTCAAAAGGCATTTCGGGGTGCCGCCTTCGGGCTTCCAGCGCTGAGGCACGACCGGACCAAGGTCGGGCCGGGCGGACTTGGATGCAGATCCAGATATCGATTGCGGCACAAGCATATGCCCAAAGATTCGTTCTCCCGCGCCTGCATCGTGGCGATACTGGCCGGCCGCATTCCCTCCACTGCCTTGCCTGTACCACCGTGCTACCCGACCCAGTCCCCGACAGCGCGGCCGAAGCGCAGGTCGATCGCGTCATCGACGGCCTGCTCAACGGCCTGCAATGGCGCGCCAGCGTGTTCCATGTGGGGCAGTACTGCGGGCGCTGGCGGGCCTCCACGGCGGGGCGCGCGCGGGCCAGCTTTCACCTGATCCTGGACGGGCGCTGCTGGCTGCACCTGCCGGGCCAGCCCTCGGTGGAGTTGCAGCCGCGCGACGGCGTGTTCCTCTCGCGCGATGTGCCGCATTTCATCTCGCCCTATGCCGACCCGGACATGGCCTGCGCCCCGCAGGCCATGCGTCCCGCCACTGGCGATGCCGGCATCGGAGAGACGGCGCTGGCCTGCGGCTTCTTCACCTTCGAGGGGCCCATGCGCGGCCTGCTGGTCGATGCCTTCCCCGACCACCTGGTGCTGCGCGGCGACGACCATGCGATGAGCGGCGCCTCCATGCTGTTCGACCTGATGCGCGCCGAGGCGCTGCGCACGGGCACCGAGCCCTCGGCCGTGATGGACCGGCTGGTGGGCCTGCTGTTCTTCTACGGCCTGCGCCAGCTCGCGCATGGCGAGCGCGGCATCTGGAGCCTGCTGCGCCGGCCGGGCTTTGCGCCGCTGGTGGCCGAGCTGCTGCGCGAGCCGGCCCGCAACTGGAGCGTGGCCGACATGGCCGCGCGCGTGTGCCTGTCGCGCGCCACGTTCTTTCGGCAGTTTGCCGAGGCCTGCGGCCAGCCGCCCCAGCAATTCCTGCTGCTGCTGCGCATGCAGCTGGCCGCGCGCCGGCTGGCCCAGGGCGAGGCCATAGGCCAGGTGGCCGAGGCCGTGGGCTACGAGTCCTATGCGGCTTTCTCGCGTGCCTTCAAGCGCGTGATGGGCGAGCAGCCCGGCGCCTGGCAGCGCGCGCAGGCACGCTGCTGCTGAGCCGCCATCCGAGCCCGCCGCATCTGCCTGCGGGTTGACACGTTCGGGCATAAATCCGCGACGCGGCGGCATTGATGGCAAGGGGGGCGCGGCCGATCATGAAGGCATTCCTTCATTCCTGCAAAGCACCATGGCACGCCTGACCCTGCACACCCCGCAAACCGCTCCTGAAGCCAGCCGCCCCTTCGTGGAGCGCGCCCTGGCCGGCAACGGATTCCTGCCCAACCTGATCGCCATCCTGGCCAACTCTCCCCAGGCGCTGGAGACCTATGTGACCGTGGGCCAGATCAACGCGCGCGCCCAGCTCACGCTGGCCGAGCGCGAGGTGGTGCAGATCACGGCGGCGCGCATCCATGGCTGCGACTTCTGCGTGGCCGGCCACACCAAGCTGGCCTTCAAGCAGGCCGGCCTGACCCAGGCCGAGGTGGTGGCGCTGCAGGACGGCCGCGACACCGGCCAGCCGCGCCTGGACGCCGTGCGCCGCTTTGCCGAAGCCGTGATCGCCACGCGCGGCGCCGTCGCCGACGAGGCCCTGGCTGCCTTCCATGCAGCAGGCCTGAGCGAGCAGCAGGCGCTGGAGGTGGTGCTGGGCATCAGCCTGGCCACGCTGTGCAACTTTGCCAACAGCCTGGCGCAAAGCCCCGTCAACCCGCAACTGCAGCCCTATCTGCCCGAACAGTTCCGACAACCGCAGGAGAACGCACATGCTGGCTGATTCGCTGCGGCAGTGGCTGGACGCCCATGCCGACTCCCTGGACGAAGGCCCCGCGCATGCGCACGAAGTGCTGCCCCGGCTGGCGCAGCACGGCCTGTTCGGCCTGGGCGTGCCCGTGGCCGAGGGCGGGCAGGGCGGCAGCCTGGGCGATGCGCTGGAGGCCATTGCCGGCGTGGCCGGGCATTCGCTGACGGCGGGCTTCGTGTTCTGGGCGCAGCGCGCCTTTGTCGAATACCTGCTGCAGTCGCCCAACGCGGCGCTGCGCCAGCGCTGGCTGCCGGGCCTGCTGCAGGGCACGCAGGCGGGTGCCACGGGCCTGTCCAACGCCATGAAGTACCTGGGCGGCATCGAGGCCCTGCAGGTCGAGGCCACGCCCGTCGGCGCTGTCGGCGCCGACAGCGCCGACGGCCTTGCACTGCGCGGGCGCGTGCCCTGGGCCACCAACCTGGTGCCGCCGGGGCGCTTCGTGGTGGCCGTTGCCGTCTCGCGCAGCGACGGTGCAAAGCCCTTCGTGGCCGCGCTGCCCGGCGATGCGGCGGGCCTGCAGCGCAGCGCCGACCTGGACCTGATCGCGCTGCGCGGCAGCCATACGGCGGCGCTGTCCATCGAGGGGCTGCAGATCGGTCCGGCCGATGTGATCCATGCCGACGCCAACCATTTCCTGCCGCGCGTGCGGCCCGCCTTCATGGGCCTGCAGCTGGGGCTGTGCATCGGCCTGGCGCGCGCCTCGCTGGCGGCGGCCTCGGCCCGTGCCGGCGCCGGGCGCGATGTGCTGGGCGGCCCGCTGCAGCAGCAGCGCCACGCGCTGGAACTGGCCACGGCCACGCTGCATGCCGGGCTGTCCGATGGGCGTTTTCTTGACCGACCTCAAGCCCTGTTCCGCCTGCGCCTGGAATTGAACGACATCGTGCAGCAGTCCCTGCAGCTGGAGCTGCACGCCAGCGGCGGGCGCGCTTATCATCGCGACCAGCCGCTGGGATTTGCGCGCCGTTGGCGCGAGGCGGCCTTCATCCCCATCGTGACGCCCAGCGTCACGCAGCTACAGGGTGCGCTGGCTGGCGCGGCCCTGGCAACCACCAGTTCATGACCCAGACGGAAGCTTTCTCCCCTGACGCTCCCGCGCCCGTGCTGCAGGCACGCGGCGCGGGCTTTGGCTATGCGCCCGGCAAGGCCGTGTTCGAGGACATCTCCCTGAGCATTGCCCCGCGCGAGATCGTCTGCCTGCTCGGCGGCAGCGGCTGCGGCAAGTCCTCGCTGCTGCGCGTGCTCGGCGGCCTCGAATCGCCGGACGGCGGCGCCTGGAGCCGGGGCGAGCTCCAGTTCCTCGGCCAGCCGCTGACCGCGCCGCATCCGCGCGCGGGCTTCGTGTTCCAGCAGCCCAGCCTGCTGCCCTGGCTGGACGCGCGGCGCAACGTGGGCTTCGGCCTGGACTTCGAGCGCCAGCCGAAGCTGGAGGCCGAGGCCCGCAGCCAGCGCGTGGAGCAGGCGCTGCAGGCCGTGGGCCTGGGCGGCAGCGGCGCGCTCTACCCCTCGCAGCTGTCGGGCGGCATGGCCCAGCGCGTGGCCCTGGCGCGCGCCTTGGCGCGCGAGCCGCAGCTGCTGCTGGCCGACGAGCCGTTCTCGGCCCTGGACGCCATCACGCGCGCCGAGATGCAGGAGCTGATGGTGGACGTGGTCCACCGCTGGCACACGGCCGCGCTGCTGGTCACGCATGACATCGACGAGGCCATCCTCGTGGGCGACCGCATCCTGCTGATGGGCGGGCGGCCCGGCCACATCGTGCGCGAATGGCGCGTGGACATAGCGCGCCCGCGCGAGGACCAGGCCGCCGCCGTGACCGCGCTGCGGCTGGACATCCTCTCGGCCCTGCACGGCGTGCGCCATGCGGGCCAGGCCTGATCCGGCTCGCCTGCCTGCCCGCCCGCTCGCCTGCCGATCCGCCATTTCTTCGACTTCAACCATGCTCTTCTGAAAGGTCTTTCGCATGAGCTTCCAGGACCACCCTTCCTACACCCACATCTGCGCCTCGTCGGACTGCGGCTGCGGCCTCACGCGGCGCGACATGCTGCGCCTGGGCGCACTGGCCACGGCCTCGGTGGCCGCGCCGCTGCTGGCCGCAGGCGATGCGCGCGCCCAGGCCTTCAAGGGCGATGACCAGCCCGTGAAGATCGGCTACCTGCCCATCACCGACGCCACGCCGCTGCTGGTGGCCCACGGCAACGGCCTGTTCGAGGCCGAAGGCCTCAAGGCCGAGGCGCCGCGCCTGTTCCGCTCCTGGGCCCAGATCGTCGAGGCCTTCGTCTCGGGCCAGGTCAACGTCATCCACCTGCTCACGCCCTCCACGCTGTGGGTGCGCTACGGCGCCAAGTTCCCCGCCAAGATCGTGGCCTGGAACCACGTCAACGGCTCGGGCCTGACCGTGCTGCCCGAGATCCAGAAGGTGCAGGACCTGGGTGGCAAGACCGTGGCGATCCCGTTCTGGTACTCCATCCACAACATCCTGCTGCAGGACGTGCTGCGCAAGGCCGGCCTCACGGCCGTGACCCGCGCGCGCGGCGGCGCCATTGCGGCCAACGAGGTCAACCTCGTCGTGCTGGCACCGGCCGAAATGGTTTCGGCCCTGGCCGGCAAGTCGATTGCGGGCTTCATCGTGGCCGAGCCCTTCAACGCCGCCGCCGAGATCGCGGGCGTGGGCAAGATGCTGCGCTTCTCGGGCGATGTCTGGAAGGACCACGCCTGCTGCGTCACCTTCCTGGCCGAGCGCGATATCGTCGACAAGCCCGAATGGGCGCAGCGCGTGACCAATGCCGTGGTCAAGGCCCAGCTGTGGACGCGCGACAACCGCCTGGCCGCCGCGCGCCTGCTGTCGAGCACCGGCGAGCGCCGCTACACGCCGCATCCCCAGCAGACGCTGTCCAAGGTGCTGGCCGCCACCGACTACGCCAGCTACGAGGCCAGCGGCGTGGTCGTCAACAAGGGCTGGCACCAGCGGCGCATCGACTTCCAGCCCTATCCCTATCCCTCGTACACCGAGCAACTGGTGCGCGCCATCAAGGCCACCAAGGTCGAGGGCGACACGCGCTTCCTCGACAAGCTGGAGCCCAAGTTTGCGGCCACCGACCTGGTGGACGACCGCTTCGTGCGCAAGGCCATCCAGGCCGTGGGCGGCCCGCAGGTCTTCGGCATTCCGGCCGATTTCTCGCGCCGCGAAACCATCGTGGTCTGAGCCAGGTGTTGCGACGTATTGGATTGCCGCTGCTGGGCGCGGCCCTGGTCCTGGCCCTGTGGTGGGTGGGCGGCGCGCTGCTGGCGCGCAGCACGCCCGTGGCTGCGGCCTTCGCGCCCTGGCCTTCGCTGCAGGCGCTGGGCCAGCTGCTGACGGGCGCCGACATCTGGATGCACACCTTGCTGAGCCTGCAGCGCGTGGCCGTGGGCCTGCTGCTGGCCTTCGTGGTTGGCGTGCCGCTGGGCGTGCTGGTGGGCCTGTCGCGCGGGTTCTCGCAGGCGTTCTCGCCCGTGTTCCAGTTCCTGCGCATGATCTCGCCGCTGTCGTGGATGCCCATTGCCGTGATGGTGCTGGGCGTGGGCGACGCGCCCGTGTACTTCCTGCTGGCCTTCGCCGCCGTCTGGCCCATCTTGCTGAGCACGGCGGCCGGCGTGGCCCAGCTGGACCGCAACTGGCTGCTGCTGGCGCGCAGCCTGTCGGCCACGCGCACCGAGACCGTGCTGCGCGTGGTGCTGCCCGGCATCACGGCCCAGATCCTCACGGGCGTGCGCCTGGCCATCGGCATCATCTGGATCGTGCTGGTGCCCGCAGAAATGCTGGGCGTATCGGCCGGCCTGGGCTACTTCATCCTCGACACGCGCGACCGCCTGGCGTATTCGGAGCTGATGGCCGCCGTGGTGCTGATCGGCGCCCTGGGCTATGCGCTGGACCATGCGGCGCGGTGGCTGCACCAGCGCTGGATGCATTCGGCCTGAGGCCTGCGGGCAGGCGGCGGCATCAGGTGCCGCATCAGGTGCCGTGCACGCGGCGCAGCCCCAGTCCTGCCCATCCCGTCAGCACGGTGCACAGCAGCACTCCCCAGGGGCCCAGCGCAGGCACAGGGGTGGCTGTGGCCGGGGCTGCGGGCTCCACGGTCTGGGTCCATGCGCCGCTGTCCGCAGCGAGATAGTTCGCATCGCCGCCGTACCGGGCCACGATGGCATGCGGGCCGGCCACCGTCAGTTGGGTGGTGGCGATGATGGCCCTGGCATTGGACAAACCCGCCGTGCCCAGCGACAGGCCGCCAGCCAGGATTTCGACCGTTCCCGTGGGGACGGCGGCGGTGCCCAGGGAGACATCGGGTGCGACCACCACGGAGAAGGACAGCGACTGCCCGGAACGCGAGGGATTGGCGCTGGAGGTCAGCGTGACACGGGAGGGGCCCTGTCCCACCGCCGCCATCTGCACCGCCTGCGGAGCCGCGTCATGGTCTGCATCGCCGAGCTGGCTGGCGTTGATCGTGCATGTCCCTGCGGCCTGGAAGCGGATGGTGCTGCCGGAGGCGCTGCAGATCGCCGCGGTCAATGCATCCACGGCGAACATGACGGGGTTTCCCGAGGCGCCTCCGACGGCGGCCACGTCATAGGTATCCCCCACCCGTGCGCCGGCCGGTGGTGCCGTGGTGAAGGTGATGGCCTGCGGCGCTTTGGCGATGGCACCTGCCGCCGCCGGGCAACTGGTATCGCTGGCCGGCCAGTAGCGGTTGCCCGTCCCCGTGAACGTTTCGCCGCCACAGTTGTTGCCGGGCGCGTTGTTCGTGATCTGGTTGCCGTGGAGTGTGCGGGGGCGGGTGAGCGTGAACGAGACGCCGGCACCCGAGCCCGGAAACGCCAGCGCGTTGCCGGTGACGGTGCTGTCGGTCATGGTGGTCGGCACCCCGCTGCGCAGGCCCCCGCCCAGCGTGCGGGCCGTGTTGCCGGACAGGCGGCTGCGCTCCACCGTCAGTGAGCCGCTGCCCGTGCTGTAGATGGCACCGCCCTGTCCCCCTGCCTGGTTGCCGCTGAACACACTGTCCACGATGGTCACCGTGCTGTCGCGGCTGTACAGTCCCCCGCCGTTGATGCCGGCCGTGCTGTCCTGCACCACGCTGCGCTCCAGGCGCAGGGTGACGCCGTTGTCCAGGTAGATGCCGCCGCCGTCTTCACCGGCGGCGGTCTGCCCGCCGCGCAGTGTCAGCCCGCGCAGCGTGAGCTGGACACCGCTGCCCTGGGCCGACACCAGGCGGGAGGCATTGCCCCCATCGAGCGCCACCCGCTGGTCCCCGTCGATCGTGATATCCGAGGTGGTGAAGTTGAGATCGATGGAATGGCCTGCCAATGCAATGGCGGTGAGGCTGCCTGCCGGAAAGACGGCAGGGTCGAACACGATGGTGTCCGCGCCATTGCCCGATACGCATGCGCCGTTGCCCCAACTGCCGTCATCCATCTGTGCACTGGTCAATGCCTCGTTCAGACTGCAGTCCGCTGCACCGGGCGCGTTGTCCGTGGTATTGACCACGATGGTCGCGGCCTGGCCATTGAGTGCCAGCAGGCTGCACAGCGCGCCAGGCACCGCCAGAAGCCAGAGGCGTCGAAGGGGTCTGTGAAGAAAAGCGTGCACGGTTCCTCCCGTTGCGCTGCGTGTCCCGGGCAGACCCGCGCGCTGTTGTTGCGGACCGCGTGACCTTAGCTTTCTGCGAAGATCGTGAAAATGTGCCGGCGGCACATCGCAGGCCTGAAAATGCGGCCTCAGCCGGCCCACCTATCGCCAGCACCTCGAGCACGCCATTGGATTCCGCGACATGACCCTGTCAACGCAGCAACTGGGGCAACTCAATCAGGCCATCCTCGCGGTGCACGGCGCGCCCGATCTGCACGCGCTGGCCACGCATTTGCTGCACGCGCTGCGCCTGGTGGTGCCGGGTGACATTCGGGTGGTGGATTTCTCCGGCATTGCGGAAGTCCGTGGCTACACGGCCTACGATCCGGTGCGGGCCATTTCCTCCGAAGTCAACGCTGCGGTGCACCGGTATCTGGCCGACAACCCCTTGTATCGGCAGCGCCAGACGCAGGCCGCCAGCATTTCAGACCTGCTGACTCGCGGCCAATGGCAACGGACGGCGCTCTACGCCCAGGCCTACTCCCAGGTTGGCCAGCAGGACGGACTCGCGCTGGACGTGGACCTGGGCCACGGCGCGATGCTGACCCTCAATGTCACACGCGCCTCGCGCGGCTACACGGCTGCGGAGCGCATGGCGCTGACCTTGCTGGGGCCGCATGCGCAGGCGCAGTGGCGGCGCCTGAGCCAGCAGCAGCGAATCAGCCAGGCGGCATGGCAGGCGCTCTCACCGGGCTCGTCGGCTGCCGACGTGCTGAGCCCGCGCGAACGTGAAGTGCTGCAATGGGTCGCCAACGGCAACACCAACGCAGAAATCGCCACCATGCTGGAGTTGCGTGCAGGCACGGTGAAGCGGCACCTGGAAAACATCTACCGCAAGCTGGGAGCCGCCAATCGGCAGGACGCCTTGTCGAGGATGCGCAGGCCGGATTTCTAGCGCGTGTCGCGCGCGCTTGTGCGAACCCGCGCGGGCGCCGTGCGCGGGGCCAGCTCTTCGAGAAGCAGGGAAACCGGCCCTACGGCAAGACGCTCCGGCAGGCAATGCCAAACCGCTGGGCCAGCGCGTGCAGGCGCCTGTCCAGCGGCCACAGGCTGGCTCAACGTAAGAGGTGCAGCTACGTCCGGCACAGTTTTACCTACAGGTTTCGCGCCAGCACAATAAAAGTCCGCCCAAGCCATACGGCGGACTTCCTGAAATCCACTGTGCCGAGGCCTCATGTTTTGTTTTGCCAGTTGCTCTCCTGTCGACTTCAACGCCGTCCTTCTCAGCGGCGGTACGTTGCCATTTCTGGTGTCCGACGGCATGTTGTTTCAACCATTGCAGTGAGGCAGCGCATGGAGCAGGAAGTGAGATGCGCGAACTGCAATCGAAAGCTCGCCATGGGCGTCTTTCAGCTACTGAACATCAAGTGCCCGCGTTGCGGCACGTTGAATTCCCTGAGGGTCCAAGCGAACCCCCCACCCGAGTGCCGCCGAGCGCCTTCGACTCCATCCATTGAATAGGAGGCCTCCATGGCTCAAGTTTCCAAGGTTCTCGTCTCGGATCAGTACATGCCGCCGGACAACATCCAGCAGTACAAAAGCACGACGGGTTTCCCTCTTGTTTACGATTCGCGGCATATCAATCCGCATGCGCTCGTGTTCGACAACACGGGGCGTCCTGCCAACTACAACCCTGCCAACAACCGCCACACCATCGTGATGGATGTGCGCTTCAGCGATGGCTATCTGGCCGCTTGCCACATGGGCATCATTGCCAGGCACAAAGGCTCATACAGTGTGGCGGGTGACAACCGTGGCGGTGCTGTCATTGCGGGCAATTGGGGCTATTCGCCAGGCAGCGTGGCGCTTGAGGAAATTGAGATCACCAACACCAAGGACAACGGTGACTCGCACCATCGTCCGTCCGCTCAATATCCGCGTGGTGCCATCGGCGAGGCCAAGCTCGAGGAACTGCGCTGGTATCGACTGGTGATCGAAAGCATTTCCAAGAACGGCAGCATCGGCCACGCAGTCCGGGCAACGGACAAGAGTACGGGCCAGACCGTATTCAGCCTGCCAACCTTCTGGTCGGATTATTCGGCCAACTATGACTCCCGTGACGCAGGCAAGGTGGTGTTGTTCAGCATCAGTGATCCCAACAAGCCTGCCGCTGGCTTTGTCTATACACGCCTGATCAGCTATTGGTCGGATGCTGACGAGGTGATAGCCAATCCGTAAGTGATCTGAGAGCGGGTCCCAGGGCAGCGTGTGGCCGTATCGCCGCCATGCCCTGGTCTTCCTGGCAGGGGGTGGTCAATACGCATGCTGCCATGCGTTGCGCATCGTGCTGCCTTTGGTGGAAAGCTAGTCTGTAGGCGAGGGCCAGCGACACGCAATCTCCTGGGAATCCGGCATATCGGTTGCCCTGCCGCCAAGTGCTGCGAGGCGTTTGGCTGCCTGCACCCTCACGAAAGTTCTGAGGACCTGTTGGAACAGATCTGCCTCGTCCATGCCTGGCTCCAACATCTTCAGGGCTTCTTCGTACAAGGCATCGTCGATCGTCACGGTGATCCGCATGGCGGGCCCTCTGTCATCAAAACAGATGCAATTCTGGGCTTGCGCCAGCCTGCAGACAAGCGCGCTTCCCTTCGAAGTGGTCACTCCTGTTTTGCTATGATGACTGTATAAAGATACAGTTTTCGAGCGGCCTGGCTGCCCGATCTGCCAGGCCCATGCTCCCTCCCCACCGCTTCTACTACTTGCACAACTTCCAGCGTGCGCTGGACTGGATTGGCCAGCGTTACGGCGATCTGCTGGACGCGCCCGAGCAGGCATTCCTCACCCGGTTCACGCAGCTGCCCCAGCCCTCGCGGGCGCTGATGGTGCGTTTGCTGATGCGGCGCGGGCCGTGGTTTCGGGCCGGCAAGCTGGTGTACGAAGAGATCCCCGGCATTGCCGAGGCAGCCGCGCCCCTGCTGGAGCTGGGCTGGCTGGACGCGGGCCACCCCATGGCGCTGGAGGAGCTGTTTGCGCTGCACACCAAGCCCGAGCTGCTGCAGCTGTTCGCAGGCGCACCCATTCATTCAGGCCTGCGCAAGGCCGAGCTTTTGCAGGCCCTGCAGCCCCTGCATGAGGCGCCCAGGCCCTATGCGCAGTGGCAGCCCCAGGGCGTCGCAGCCGGCGAAGCCGCCTGGCGCGTGATGGTGGGCGCGCTGTGCGAGCGCTTTCGGCTGATGTTCTTCGGCAATCTCTACCAGGACTGGTCGGAATTCGTGCTGGCCGACCTGGGCGTGTTCCGCTACGAGGCCGTGGCCTTCGATGCGGCGTCGCGGGCCTTCCAGTCGCGTGCCGATGTCGATGGCTACCTGGCCCTGCAGGCCTGCCGCGCGGCGCTGGATGAGGGCGTGGAGATCGATGCGCTGCTGCAGCAGGTGGCCGGCTGCGCCAGCGGCAATGCCTGGCTGGAGCAGCGCCGCGCCAAGGTGCTGCTGCGCATAGGCCAGGCCTGCGAGCGCATGCAGGACTGGGAGCGTGCCGAGCAGGCCTATGCGCAAAGCCGCTACCCCGGCGCCCGCCACCGGCGCATGCGCGTGTACGAGCGCATGGAGCGCTTTGCCGATGCCATGGCGCTGGCCCAGGCCGCCCAGGCCCAGCCCGAGAGCGACGAGGAGCTGCAGCGCGTGGCGCGCATGCTGCCGCGCCTGCGCCGCAGCCTGGGGCAGGGCGCGCGCGGGCGTGCGGCGGCGCTGGCGCCCGTGGTGGCGCAGATGCGCATGGACGTGGAGCTGGAGCTGCCGGCGCGGCCCAGCTCCGTCGAGTACGTGCTGCGCGACCACTGGCACAGCGACGCCGCGCCGGTGTTCTACGTGGAGAACGCGCTCATCAACTCGCTGTTCGGCCTGCTGTGCTGGCCGGCCATCTTCGCGCCGCTGCCGGGCGCTTTCTTCCACCCGTTCCAGAGCGGCCCGGCCGACCTGTCCGCGCCCGACTTCGTGCAGCGCCGCGCAGCCTTGTTCGAGGAATGCCTGGCGCATCTGGACGATGGCAGCTGGCGCGAGGTCATCGTGCAGCGCCATGCCGACAAGCAGGGTCTGCAGTCGCCCTTCGTGTTCTGGGGCACGCTGAGCGCGCCGCTGCTGGCGCTGGCGCTGGACTGCATTCCGGCCGCCCACCTCAAGCTGTTCTTTGCGCGGCTGCTGCGCGACGTGCAGGCCAACCGCACGGGCTTTCCCGATCTGGTGCGTTTCTGGCCGGCCGAGCGCCGCTACGAACTGGTCGAGGCCAAGGCCCCCGGCGACAAGCTGCAGGACAACCAGATCCGCTGGCTGCAGTACTGTGCCGAGCACGGCATTCCCGTGCGCGTGTGCCATGTCCAGTGGCGCGGCCAGCCGCTGGGAGAGGCCGCGTGAGCTACACCGTGGCCGTGCGCGCGCTGTGCGAGTTCACGGCGCGCGCGGGCGACCTGGACCTGCGCTTCACGCCCGCGCCCAGCGCGCTGGAGGGCATGGCCGGACACAGCCTGGTGCAGTCGCGCAGGGGCAAGGACTACGAGACCGAGATCAGCCTGGCCGGTGAGTACGGCGACCTGCGCGTGCGCGGCCGCGCCGACGGCTTCGACGCCGGGGTTGGCCAACTCGAGGAAATCAAGACCTACCGGGGCCAGATCGAGGGCGTGCGCGCCCACCACCGCGCCCTGCACTGGGCCCAGGCGCGCATCTACGCCCATCTGCTGTGCCAGGCGCGCGGCCTGCAGCGGCTGCGCGTGGCGCTGGTGTATTTCAACGTGGGCAACTCGGAGGAAACCGTGCTGGTGCAGGAGGAAGACGCGGCCACGCTGCGCGCCTTCTTCGAGCAGCAATGCGCGCTGTTCCTGGACTGGGCGCGCAGCGAGGCCGCCCACCGCGCGGCGCGCGAGGCGGCGCTGGCCGCGCTGCGCTTTCCCATGCAGGGCTTTCGCGCGGGCCAGCGCGAGCTGGCCGTGGCCGTCTACCGCGTGGCGCGCGCGCAGCAGGGCGGCCAGTGCCTGATGGCGCAGGCGCCCACGGGCATCGGCAAGACGCTGGGCACCATCTTCCCCATGCTCAAGGCCATGCCCGACCAGGGCCTGGACCGGCTGTTCTTCCTCACGGCCAAGGGCACGGGCCATGGCCTGGCGCTGCAGGCGCTGGCCAGCGTGAACCGGCAGATCGCCGAGCAGCACCAACCACCGCCGCAGGAACCGGCTGCGCCACAACCGCTGCCCTCGCCACCCGCACCGCCCGCAAGGCTGCGCGTGCTCGCCATCCTGGCGCGCGACAAGGCCTGCGAGCACCCCGACAAGGCCTGCCACGGCGACTCCTGCCCGCTGGCGCGCGGCTTCTTCGACCGCCTGCCCGCCGCGCGCGCCGCCGCGCTGCAGCAGGCACCCTGGGACCCGCCTGCCGTGCGTGCCGTGGCGCTGGCGCACGACATCTGCCCCTACTACCTGGCCCAGGAACTGGTGCGCTGGAGCGATGTGGTCGTGGCCGACTACCACTACTTCTACGACAGCGCCGCCATGCTGTACGCGCTCACCCAGGCCCAGCAATGGAAGGTGGGTGTGCTGGTGGACGAGGCCCACAACCTGCTCGAGCGCGCGCGCCGCATGTACACGGCCGAGCTGTCGCAGTTCGCCCTGGCTGCCGCCCGCAAGTCCGCCACCGGTGCCGTGCGCAAGGCGCTGGACCGGCTCAGCCGCAGCTGGAGTGCGCTGAACAGGGAGCAGACCGCCAGCTACCAGGCCCATGAGGAAGTGCCCGCAGGCCTGCTGGGCGCCGTGCAGCGCGCCGTGGCCGCCATCGCCGACGCCAATGCCGACAGCCCCATGCTGCCCGGCGACCCGGTTCTGGACTTCTATTGGGAAGCGCTGCAGTTCATGGCGCTGGCCGAGCAGTTCGGCGGCCATGCGCTGTTCGATGTCCACCTGCTGCCCGGGCGCTCAGGTCCCCGTCGCACGCCGGCCTCCACGCTGTGCATACGCTGCGTGGTGCCCGCGCCCCACCTGGCGGCACGCCATGCGGCGGCCCATGCCTCGGTGCTGTTCTCGGGCACGCTGAGCCCGCCGCACTTCTACCGCGACATCCTGGGCCTGCCCGAAGGCACGCACTGGCTGGAGGCCGACTCGCCCTTCCAGGCCGACCAGCTCGATGTGCAGGTGGCCGGCCACATCTCCACGCGCTACCGCGACCGCGACCGTTCGCTGCGGCCCATCGCCGACCTCGTGGCCGCGCAGTACGCGCGCCGGCCCGGCAACTATCTGTGCTTTTTCAGCAGCTTCGACTACCTGCAGCGCGTGGCCGAATGCCTGCAGCGCGCCCATCCCGATCTGCCGGTCTGGCTGCAGACCCCGTCCATGGACGAGGAGGGCCGCGCGGCCTTCCTGGCCCGCTTCACCGAAGCCGGGCAGGGCGTGGGCTTTGCCGTGCTGGGCGGGGCGTTCTCCGAGGGCGTGGACCTGCCCGGCGAGCGCCTCATCGGCGCCTTCGTGGCCACGCTGGGCCTGCCCCAGGTCAATCCCGTGAACGAAGAGATGAAGCGCGCCATGGACCGCCAGTTCGGCGCGGACAAGGGCTATGACTACAGCTACCTCTACCCGGGGCTGCGCAAGGTGGTCCAGGCCGCAGGCCGCGTCATCCGCAGCGAGCGCGACCGCGGCGTGGTCTTTCTCATCGACGACCGCTATCGGCGCGGCGAGGTGCAGGCGCTGCTGCCGCGCTGGTGGCGGGTGGAGGGCATGCGATGATCCGGGGCCGCACCAGTCCGCGACTGCCATCCACACCCCCATCCAGTCCCCCATCCCGTCCCCATCCAGGAGCCTTCCGAATGCCCCGCATGCGCTGCGCCATCCTTGCATTGACCCTGGGCCTGCTGGCCGGCGGCCCGGCTGCGGCAGGCGTGGTGCAGCCTGTGCCTGACAGGCAGGCCAGCGAGAACAAGATGCCGGCCTATCCCAATGAAGCCAGGCGGCTGGAGCAGGAAGGCAAGGTGGTGCTGCGGGTTCTGGTGGGCGCCAGCGGAAAGGCAGTGGCCGTGGATGTGGCAGACAGCAGCGGCTATCCTCTGCTCGACCAGGAGGCGCTGGACGCCGTGCGGACGTGGCGCTTTGTCCCCGGCACGCGCGACGGCGTGCCGGACAGCATGTGGACGCGCGTGCCCGTCGTCTTCAGGCTGAAATAGAGGGCCTGCCGGTGGTGGCAGGTGTGTATCCGGTGCAGCCTGGTGCGGGTCCAGTGCGTGCCCTGCGCAGCGACACAAGGAGCATTCCATGAAGATCGTCATCACCAGCGTGCTCGTCGACGACCAGGACAAGGCCCTGGCCTTCTACCGCGACGTGCTCGGCTTCGTCCTCAAGCACGACATTCCCATGGGCGGCGATGCGCGCTGGCTCACCCTGACATCACCCGGCGACACCGATGGCGTGGAGCTGCTGCTGGAGCCCGACATGCACCCGGCCGCCAGGCCGTTCAAGACCGCTCTGCATGCCGACGGCGTGCCGGCCACCTTCTTCGGCGTGGACGACGTGCAGGCCGAGTACGAGCGCCTGAGCGCGGCCGGCGTGCGCTTCACCAGGCCGCCGACGCATCTGGGGCCGGTCACGATTGCGGTGTTCGACGACACCTGCGGCAATCTCATACAGATCAACCAGCGGCATTGAGCGGGGCCTGCGGCCCCTGCAGCCCTTTCGCGCTCAGTCCCTGGCGGTGGGCTTGTCGTGCCGGGGCGGATCGATGCGCTCGATATTGCCCAGCAGCAGGGCGCGGCCCGCAAAGTTGCCGCCAGCGGTCTCCAGCGCAAAGCGCTCGGTGTCGCGGCCGCGCACTTCGGCCTCCAGGGTCCGGGCCTCGTCCTCGGTGGCGCCCAGGGCCAGCACGGCATGGCGGCCCATGAGCAGGGCGGACTCGAAGCTCTCGCGCACGACATGGTCGGCGTCCTTCTGGATCAGTTCCAGCGCGTGCTCGCGGTCATAGGCGCGCACGATGAGGCGGGCGTGCGGGCATTCGTGGCGCACGTTCTCCACGATGCGCGTGGCGGCGGCCTTGCTGTCCACGCAGACCAGGATGGCGCTGGCATGGCTGGCGCCGGCCGCATGCAGGATGTCGGCGCGCGCGCCGTCGCCGAAGTAGACCTTGAAGCCGTAGGGCTCGGCGTTGCGGATCACGTCGGGGTCGTTGTCGATGATGGACAGCTTGGCGCCACGGGCCAGCGGCCCCTGGCTGGCGATCTGGCCCACGCGGCCGAAGCCGATGACCAGCACGTTGCCGCGCAGGTCCTGCGGCGCCTCCACGCCGTCCAGCGACACGGCCTCGGCGCCTGCCAGGCGCTTGTGCAGAACCACCACCAGCGGCGTGATGGCCATGGACAGCACGACGATGGCCGTCATGTTGGCATGCACCTCGGGGTCGAGCACGCCGAGCTTGAGCGCCTCGGCAAACAGCACGAAGGCGAACTCCCCGCCCTGGGCCATGAGGATGGCGCGGTCCAGCGCATCGGCATGGCTGCTGCGCGCCACGCGGGCCACGGCATAGATGCACAGCGCCTTGCCCAGCATCAGCGCCACCACGCCCATGCCCACGATGCGCCAGTTCAGCGCCACCACCTCCAGGTTCAGCGCCATGCCCACTCCCAGGAAGAACAGGCCCAGCAGCAGGCCGCGGAAGGGCTCCACATCGGCCTCCAGCTGGTGGCGGAACGAGGATTCGGACAGCAGCACGCCCGCCACGAAGGCGCCCATGGCCATGGACAGGCCGCCCATCTCCATCAGCAGGGCGGCGCCCAGCACCACCAGCAGCGCGGCGGCCGTCATCACCTCGCGCGCCTTGGCCTTGGCCAGGATGCGGAACAGCGGGTTCAGCAGCCACAGGCCCGCGCCCACCAGCGCGCCCAGCGACAGCAGGGCCACGCCCGCGCGTTGCCACAGGGGCGAGGTGGCCACGGGCGCCGCATCGGCAGGCGCCAGAAACGCCACCACGGCCAGCAGCGGCACGATGAGCAGGTCCTCGAAAAGCAGGATGGATACGATGCGCTGGCCGCGCGGCGCCAGGATGTCGCCACGCTCGGCCAGCACCTGCATGACGATGGCCGTGGAGGTCAGCACGAAGCCCGCGCCGCTGACGAAGGCCACCTGCCACGGAAAGCCGAAGGCCATGCCCACGCCCGTGAGCAGCAGCGCGCACACCACCACCTGCAGGCTGCCCAGCCCGAAGATCTGGCCGCGCAGATCCCACAGGTGCGAGGGCTTCATCTCCAGCCCGATGACGAAGAGGAACATCACCACGCCCAGCTCGGCCACGTGCAGGATGGTCTGCGCGTCCGTCACCAGGCCCAGCCCGTAGGGGCCTATGGCCAGGCCAGCGGCCAGGTAGCCGAGCACGGCGCCCAGGCCCAGCCGCTTGAACAGCGGCACGGCCACCACGGCGGCCCCCAGCAGCGTGACGATTCCTACGAGCTGGCTTGCGTTGCCTTCAGCTGCCATGTTGTGTTTCCTTTGTGCGTGCGTGCGTGCGTGCGGCAAGGCGGATTTCCATCCGCGAATTTGCGCGCAGGATAGCAAAGCCCGGTCCTGTGTAGAATCGCGCCCCCTCTGTGCCCCCTCTGCGCTTACCTCACCGCCCAGCGCCATGCCCCAGATCCTCGTCCACGACCTCCGCAAGACCTACCGCATCCATGAACGCGACCCCGGCGTGATGGGCGCGCTGCGCGCGCTGGTGCGCCCGCGCCACCGCACGGTGCAGGCGCTGCAGGGTGTGTCGTTCGCGCTGGAGCGTGGCGAGCTGCTGGGCTTCATCGGGCCCAACGGGGCGGGCAAGTCCACCACCATCAAGATCCTGTCGGGCATCCTGCGGCCCGATGGCGGGCGCGTGGAGGTGGACGGGCGCGACCCCTTCACCGACCGCCAGCGCCATGTGGGCCGCATCGGCGTGGTCTTCGGGCAGCGCTCGCAGCTGTGGTGGGACCTGCCCGTGGGCGATGGCTTCAACCTGCTGCGCGACCTGTACCGCGTCGATCCGCTGCGCTTTGCGCGCACCCGCGACGAGCTGGTGGCCATGCTGAACCTGGAGCGGCTGCTGGACCAGCCCGTGCGCCAGCTGTCCCTGGGCCAGCGCATGCGCGCCGAGATTGCGGCGGCCCTGCTGCACGAGCCCGAGATCCTGTTCCTGGACGAGCCCACCATCGGCCTGGACGCACCCTCCAAGCTGGCCGTGCGCGAGTTCGTGCTGCGCGCCAACCGCGAGCGCGGCACCACGGTGCTGCTGACCACGCATGACATGCACGACATCGAGGCGCTGGCGCGGCGCGTCATCGTCATCGGCCATGGCCGCGTGCTGGCCGACTGCGCGGTCGATGCGCTGCGCGCCCAGGTCGTGGCGGCGCAGCGCGATGGCACGGGTGAAGGCCAAGGCGAGGGCGAGGGCGAGGGGCAGGACATGGCCATCGAGGCCGTGATCGCCCGCTTCTATGCCATGCATGGTGCCTCGGAGGTCTGAGCGCCATGGGACTGCGCCAACGTCTGCGACACCTGCTGCGCCCCTATATGGCCGCCTTCGCCTCGCGCTTTCTGCTGATGCTGCAGTACCGCACGGCCGCCTACGCGGGCTTTGCCACGCAGTGCTGGTGGGGCGCCATCAAGACCATGGTGCTGGCGGCGTTCTACGGCAGTGCCTCGGCATCGGCCGGCGCGCCGATTTCGCTGGAGCACGCCATCACCTACACCTGGGTGGCGCAGGGCCTGTTCGCGCTGCTGCCCTGGAGCGGCGACCCCGACGTGGCCCTGGCCGTGCGTACGGGTGCCGTTGCCTATGACCGGCTGCGGCCCGTGGATGCCTATGCACTGTGGTTCGTGCGTTCGGCTGGCTGGATCGCCGCGCGAGTGCTGCCGCGCGTGGCGCTGATGGTGGCGTTTGCAGGGCTGGCCCTGCCGCTGATGGGGCTGGGCGCCTGGGGCTGGCAGCCGCCGGCCGGCTGGGCCGCAGGCCTGGGCTTTGCCGCATCCATGCTGCTGGCGCTGCTGCTGTCCACGGCACTGGTCATGCTGCTGAATGTTGCCGCTGCCGCCGCGCTCAATGAAAAAGGTATCAACACGCTGGCCGCGCCCGTGGTCATCGTGCTGTCGGGCAACCTGCTGCCGCTGGCGCTGATGCCCGACGCCTGGCAGACCGCGCTGCTGCTGCAGCCGCTGGCGGGCGTGATGGACATTCCTGCGCGCATCTATTTCGGCCAGATGGCCGGTACGCAGATGCTGGCCTGCCTGGCGCTGCAAGCCCTGTGGATTGCCGTGATCGTGGCCCTGGGCCGCGTGGCCATGGCGCGCACCATGCGCGGCCTCGAAGTGCAGGGCGGGTGAGCGCCATGGCCAAGCAAAAAGGATCGCTGTCCATGTTCCTGCGCCTGGCGCTGGCCTCGCTGGGCGGGCAGGCGCGCTACCCGGCCTCGGCGCTGACGCTGACCCTGGGCCAGTTCCTGGTCACGGGCATCGAGGTCATCGCCGTCTGGGCGCTGTTCCACCGGTTTGGCGAGGTGCAGGGCTGGCGCATCGGCGAAGTGGCCGTGTTCTATGGCCTGGTGAACTGCATGTTCGCCCTGGCCGATGCGCTGGGCCGGGGCTTCGACGTGCTGGGCACGCAGTTCCTGCGCACCGGCGCCTTCGACCGCCTGCTGCTGCGCCCGCGCCCCGTGTGGCTGCAGCTCATGGGCCATGACGTGCGCATCAGCCGCCTGGGCCGCCTGCTGCAGGGCCTGCTGGTGCTGGGCTTTGCCACGGCCCAGGGCGCCGTGGTGTGGACGCCCCAGGCCGTCGCCGTGGCGCTGTTCGCCGTAGCGGGCGGCGTGGCGCTGTTCCTGGGCATCCTGGTGCTGCAGGGTGCGCTCTCGTTCTGGACCGTGGAAAGCCTGGAAGCCGCCAATGTGCTGAGCTACGGCAGCGTCGAGGCCGCCCAGTACCCGCTGGCCCTGTACGCGCAGTGGTTTCGCCGCCTGCTGACCTTCGCCGTGCCGCTGGCCTGCGTGGCCTATTACCCGGCGCTGGCCGTGCTGGGCAAGCCCGACCCGCTGGGCGCACCGGCCTGGCTGGGCTGGGTCTCGCCGCTGGCCGGCTTTGCCTTCCTCTGGCTGGCCTCGGGCGCCTGGCGCATGGGGGTGAGGCATTACGCGTCCACGGGCAGTTGAAGCCGCCGCAGGCGCCGGTGCACCACAGGCTCTAGAGCGTGTTATGCACTTTTAAGTACCCGCGTTGGTTCTGCGCGCTGGTGATCGCAAGGCGCAGTGCGCCGCCAAGGCTCATGCCTTGGCAAGCGCTGCAACGCCGCGAGCGCCTGCGCGCAGAGCCAACCCTTCGGGAAAGCCGGGAAAGGGGCCCGGCCCTTCGTTGCAGCCCGCTTGCGGTGTGGCAACCGCGGCGCGTGCTACGCCTCGTTCCGGGCCCCTTTCCCGGCTTTCGCGGGCACGTAAAAGTGCATAACACGCTCTAGACTGCGCGCTTGCCTTACTCCGGACACCAGACCATGACAGCAGATGAACGCTTCGCCCAGGCCGCCCTCGAGCTCGGCCACCGCTTCGATGGCGAGATCAAGGTAGGCGGCAACTACAGCCCCGTCGTGCGCGACGGCCAGCAGCTGTTCGTCAGCGGGCAGATTCCCCGCGTGGGCGATGAAGTGCTCTACGTGGGGACGGTCGGCGCCGGGATCGACCTGGCATCGGCCAGAACGGCCGCCGCCATCTGCGCCATGCGGGCCCTGGCCTTCGTGCAGCGCGCGGCCGGCTCGCTCGATGCCGTGCGCGCCGTTGCACGCATCACCGTCTATGTGCGCTCGGCGCCCGATTTCACCCAGCAAAGCGAGGTGGCCGATGGCGCCTCCGACCTCATCGCCCGGGTGCTGGGCCCCGTGGGTGCCCACACGCGCACTTCGGTGGGCGTGCTGCAGCTGCCCAAGGGCGCGGCCGTGGAGCTGGACCTGATCGCCCGCGTGGACTGATCGCGCTACCCCTACCCCTATTCCTATCCCTGGCGCGCCGGCGTTTCGTTGCGCGCCTTCCAGGCCCGCAGCGCCTGGCGGTACTCGTCCATGGCCAGGTCATAGCTGTCGAAAATGCAGGGGTCGCAGCCATTGCCGCAGCAGGCGTCCAGGTCGGGCTGCTCGGGCGGCTGGGGCATGGGGTCGGCGGAGGCGGCGGAATCTGCGGGAACGGGAATCGGCGCGGTGGTCATGGGGGCGATTGTCTCGCGCCACGGGGCTTTCTGTAGAGCACCAAAAGCAAACCCGCGCTGCCGACATGCAGCAGCGCGGGTTTGCTTGTTGACGCGTCTTACCGTCCGGTACGCTGCCTGCGCGCCATGCCCATGAAGCCGGCGGCTCCCGCCATCAGCGACAGCAGCAGCAGGCCCCAGCGGTCCAGCGTGGGGATGCTCTGCGCTCCTGCGGGGGCTCCAGGCAGGGCCAGGATGACGGGATCGACGAACTCGCCATTGACCGTCTTGTCGTCATCGCGCAGGCCGCCGTCCACGATGGTGTAGCTGACCTGGTTGCCACTGATGGTGGGCGTGAAGGGCTGCCACTTGGGCGTTGCGGTGGCGTCGTACTTCATCAGCTGCGCGTTGGCGGGCACGGGGGACGTGAAGGTGAGTGTCACGGTCAGCGTGCTGCTGGGGGCGCACTGCTTGGCCGTGAAGTCCACGGCGGCCTGCGGGTAGGTGAAGGCCGCCGGCAGCGGGCCCAGCGAGCCGGCCACGGCAGAAGGCGAGGTGAAGCTGGCCGCAGTCAGCGTGCAGGTGGGGCTGCTGTTGGCAATGCCCAGATCCACACCCGAGCCCGAGGCGCTTTGCCTGGCCTCGCGCGTCACCGTCACCACATAGGTTTTCTTGGTCGTGCCGTCCTGCGCCGTGACTTCGATGGACACGGTATTGCTGCCCACATTCAGCGCCACCGGGGTGGAGGCCGCTGCGCCGTTGACCAGGATCGTGGCGCCCGCATCGGCTGCGGTGGCCGTCACCGTGACAGTGCTGCTGGTGTTGGGCACGGTGGCCGTGTAGGCCAGGGTGCCTGCACCAAAGCCCGGTGCGAGCGTGCCGCTGCTCAGTGCCAGGGCGCTGAGGTCGGCGTTGGTGGAGTTCACCACCAGGGTGTAGCTGGTGCTGCCCGAGGTGAACGGAGCACCCGTGCCCGTGGAGGAGTCCGTGGCCGTGATGGTGAAGGTGAAGCTTCCCGCCGCGGTGGGCGTGCCGCTCAGAACACCGGTGCTGGCGTTGAACGTCATTCCGGTCGGCAGCGTGCCGCTGCTGGCGTAGGTGTAGGGCGCCGTGCCTCCGCTGGCAGTGAAGGTCTGCCCTGCATAGGCCGTGTTCAGCCTGGCAGCCGGCAGCGTGGAAGCTGCAGGCGTCAGCACCACCGTGGCTGCCGCCACGCTGCCACTGTAGGTGCGCTGGCCGCTGATGCTGCTGCTGTCGGTCGCCTGCACCGTGAAGCTGAAGGCCCCGGCCGCCGTGGGCGTGCCGCTGATCACCCCGGCGGACGACAGCGACAGGCCTGTGGGCAGCGTGCTGCCGCTGGCCATTGCAAAGGTGTAGGGCGTTGCGCCGCCGCTGGCGGTCAGGGTCTCGCTGAACGAGACACCTACCTTGGGCGTGCCGGCCAGCGTCGCGGGCGTCACCGTGATGGCCACATAGGTGAACTGGCCTGCCGCGCCGGTGGCGCTGGTGCCGCCGGTCGTTGTGACGCGCACATCGACCGTGCCCGCCGATCCTGCAGGCGCTGTGGCCGTGATCTGCGTGGCGCTGTTGACCGTGAAGCCCGTGGCGGCCGTGCCGCCGAAGGTCACGGCCGTGGCGCCGGTGAAGTTCGTGCCGGTCAGGGTGACCGTGGTGCCACCAATCGAAGAACCGCTTGCGGGCGAGACGGAAGTCACCGTGGGTGCGGGCACATAGGTGAACTGGTCGGCCGCGCTGGTGGCGCTGGTACCGCCCACGGTGGTGATGCGCACGTCTACCGTGCCCGTGCCGGCAGGCGCGGTGGCCGTGATCTGCGTGGCGCTGTTGACCGTGAAGCCCGTAGCGGCCGTGGCGCCGAAGGTCACGGCCGTGGCGCCGGACAGGTTGGTGCCGGTCAGGGTCACCGTGGTGCCGCCCGCTTGTGGGCCGCTGGTGGGCGAGATGGAGGTCACCGTGGGCGCAGGCACATAGGTGAACTGGTCGGCCGCGCTGGTGGCGCTTGTACCGCCCGCGGTGGTGATGCGCACATCTACCGTGCCCGTGCCGGCAGGCGCTGTGGCCGTGATCTGCGTGGCGCTGTTGACCGTGAAGCCCGTGGCGGCCGTGGCGCCGAAGGTCACGGCCGTGGCGCCGCCCAGGTTGGTGCCGGTCAGGGTCACCGTGGTGCCGCCTGCCTGCGGGCCGCTGGTGGGCGAGATGGACGTCACCGTGGGCGTGGCCACGTAGGTGAACTGGTCTGCCGCGCCGGTGGCGCTGGTGCCGCCAGTCGTGGTGACGCGCACATCGACCGTGCCCGGCGACCCTGCAGGCGCGGTGGCCGTGATCTGCGTGGCGCTGTTGACCGTGAAGCCCGTGGCGGCCGTGGCGCCGAAGGTCACGGCCGTGGCGCCGGAGAGGTTGGTGCCAGTGATGACCACGGAGGTTCCTCCTGCGGCGGGCCCTGCCGTGGGCGAGACGGAAGTCACCGTGGGTGCGGCCACGTAGGTGAACTGGTCGGCCGCACTGGTGGCGCTGGTGCCGCCCACTGTGGTGATGCGCACGTCTACCGTGCCCGCTGCGTGGGCAGGCGCGGTGGCCGTGATCTGCGTGGCGCTGTTGACCGTGAAGCCTGTGGCGGCCGTGGCGCCGAAGGTCACGGCAGTGGTGCCGGAGAAGTTGGTGCCGGTGATGACCACCGAGGTTCCTCCTGCGGTGGGCCCTGCCGTGGGCGAGATGGAAGTCACCGTGGGCGCTGACACATAGGTGAACTGGTCGGCTGCGCTGGTGGCACTGGTGCCGCCCACCGTGGTCACCGTCACATCGACCGTGCCGGCGCTGCCCGCGGGCGCGGTGGCTGTGATCTGGGTGTTGCTGTTGATGGTGTAGGTGGCGGTCGTGGCGCCAAAGCGCACGGCGCCGGTGCCAGGTGCTGCTGCGAAGCCGGTGCCCGTGATGATGACCGTGGTGCCGCCGCCGGTGGGACCTGCCGTGGGAGAGATGGAGGTGACCGACGGTGCCGCCACATAAGTGAACTGGTCAGCGGCAACGGTGGGACTGGTGCCGACGGAGTTGCTGACGCGGATGTCCACCGTGCCCGTTCCGGGCGGCGCCGTGGCCGTGATGCTTGTGGCGCTGTTGACCGTGAAGCCGGTCGCTGCCGAGGCGCCGAAGTTCACGCCCGTGGTGCCGATGAAGTTCGTGCCTGTGATGTTGACCGCCGTGCCGCCCGCCTGAGGGCCTGCCGTGGGCGCGATGCTGGTGATCGTGGGCGTTGCCAGGTAGCTGAATTGATCGGCCCCGCTGATGGCGCTGGTGCCGCCCGCCGTTGTGACGCGCACATCGACCGTGCCTGTGCCCCCAGGCGAGATGGCGGTGATCTGGGTGGCGCTGTTGACAACATAGCTGGCGGTTGTCGCGCCGAATAGCACGGCGGTGGCGCCGGACAGGTTGGTGCCGGTGATGACCACGCTGGTGCCACCAGCCTGCGGGCCAAAGTTGGGCGAGACGGATGCCACCGTGGGCGCGGGCAGATAGGTGAACTGATTGGCTGCGGCAGTGACGCTGGTGCCGCCTGCCGTCGTGACGGTCACGTTTACCGTGCCCGATCCTGCCGGTGCCGTGGCCGTGATCTGGGTGGCGCTGTCGACCGTGAAGCTGGTCGCCGGCGTGCCGCCGAAGCTCACTGCGGTCACGATGGAGCTGCCGATCACGTTGGTGAAGTTGGCACCGGTGATGGTGACCGGATATCCGCCAGCGGCCAGGCCGCTCGCGGGCGACAGCGCCGTCGCCGTGGGTGTGGCTGGGGGATAGACATCGACGGCCAGATCATCGAAGGCGAAGTTGAATGGTTCCGTGGCGCCGTTGTTGGACACGCGCACTTCATCCACGTCCACCAATGCGCCGAGGCTGACCGTGACGAATTGCGTGGTCATTTCGGGCGTCCTGGGGACGTTCACGACTGCGCCAGGTGCAGGGCTGCCGCTCCGATAGCCGGTGAACGTGAATGACGTCATGTCACCGTACGCAAAGATGCGCACCTGGGCGAGGCTGAAGCGGTCCGTGCCATTGACTGCCATGATGCGGGCTTTGCCGTCCAGGGCGGTGGCTGTGATCGCATCGCCAGAGGTGACGATCCCCGGAGTGCCTGTTGTCAGGTCCACTTCAGCGAAATAGGACCAGTCGCTGATGAAGTTCAACCCGTTGTAGTTCGAGGTGACCGCAGGGTAGCCAGAGGCGGCGCCGGTCCCGAAACCGATGATCCCCGAGGTCACTGCGGCATGGGCCGGAGCCGCCAGTGCCATCACCAACCCTATGAACCACGCAAACCACATGGACAGCATGCGTGAAGCGGACTTGGGCCTGGGGGTGTGGTTGGTGGGCATGGCGGGCAATGGCTGGAGGTGGAAGAACGTCAGGGCCTGACGGGGAATTCGCCGTACAGGCAGATGCAGAAATTCAGCGCCAGCACGGGTTGCATATTGCTGTGGGCCTGGTTGCCGCCGACGGGCAGCAGCGCTGTGGGCGCCATGGCCGAAGTGGCAGCTCCCGCTGCATAGGTGGGCCTGGCGCTGCCCCGGGGCGGTACGCCTTGCATGCCCTGCGCCAGCAAGTTGCCGCTGGGGGTGGCCGCCGTGGCGCCGGCCCCCTGGGCGCTGATGCCGTGGCTGTGCGCCGGTATCTGCGCAATGCTCAGCGTTTCGGTGGCTGTGCCCATGGTTTCACCGATGTCGCGGGAGCTCAGTCCAGGTCCCGTGCCGGCGCCCATGGCGGCTCTGCCCTGCAGATTGGGCAGCATGAAGTTGGTGGTTCCGTTACCGCCGAACCGGTTTCCGATGATCGAAAAAAGCGCTGCATTCTGCTGTACCTGTATGGTCTGGCCTGCGCAAAAGGCCCAGTTGACAGGAGCGAAGGAGAAGCCGAATGCGCGGACCTCGCCGTAGAAGGGATCTGCCATATGGATGTTTCCTTGGGGGGAGGCTTGTTCAGTTGCGGGGCGGGAAGATCCCGGAGCTGGCGATGCACCAGTTGATGACCAGCGAGGGCTGCATGTTCTGGTGAGGCTGGCTGCCGCCGCTGATGTCCACGGCGGTGGCCGCCATGAAGGAATTGGTGGGCGCGCCATAGGCAGACAGGCCATTGGCGGCCTCGGCCATCACATTGCCGCCGGGGACATTGGTGGTGGCCACCGCAGCGCTGGACAGCAGCTGGTGGGTGTGCTGGGGCATGTGGCTGGGGGTCAGCGTGACGTTTTCCGTACCGTCGATCAAGCCGAGCACAACGCCGCCGCCGTATCCAATGGGCGCGCGACCACGCAGATCGGGCAGGCCGAAGTTCGTCGAGCCATTGCCGCCGTATTGGGTGCCCAGCAGCGCAAACAAGGCCTGGTTCGTACTGATCGGCAGAATCGCTCCGTTGCACAGCAGCCAGCCCCTTGGGACCTGGCCAAAGGCGAATGCGCGGATCTCTCCGAGAAAGGGTTCCATGAAATGCTCCTGCTATGTGAAGCTGGGGAAGATGCCCAAGAGGCAGATGATGTAGCTCAGCACCAGGCTGGGCATGACGTTGTTGTGCGGCTGCCCGCCGCCGACGATCTGCACCGAGCTGGGTCCCAGGGTGGCGGCAGTCGTGGCGGGTGAGGGGGCGTAGAGGTTGAACCCCGTGACGGCTGCCGGTACCTGCTGTTGTGGCTTGCTGGTGATGGCGGCGCCGGCCGCCGAGAACGGGTGGGTGTGCCCGGGCAACTGGCTGATGTTCAGCGTTACGTCTTCCGCACCCATCTGCTGGCCCAGAAGGCGGTTGCTCCCGCCCGGCAACTGGCCTTGGCCAATAGGAAGTCGGCCCTGCAGGTTGGGCAGTGCGAAGTTGGTGACGCCGTCGCCGCCATAGGTGGTACCCAGCAGCACGAAGAGTGCTTCGTTCTCGCTGATGGCAACCAGCCTGCCGTCGCACAATGCCCAGTTCTGGGGGGCAAAGTTGCCCGCAAAAAGACGGATTTCTCCAATATATGCCTCGCTCATGGCGTCTCCTCCTCCTTGATCGACGTGTTCATGCGTGTGATGAGTGCCTGGTAGCTGGTTTGCCCCGGCTCCGCATCCACGACGGGTCCCAGGAACAGAGCAAAGCGTCCCAGGCGTTCGTGGGAAAGCAGGTAGGTGTCGTGGGTCGGGCGGCCGATGTCAGGCCCCTTGAAGCGCAGCGAGCAGCGCGAGGCGAGCAATCCCTGCGTGACCGTGGCCTTTTCCAGGCGCAGCGCCACGGGCGCGGCACCGGGGAGCTGCAACGCGAAATCGGTGCCGACCAGGCCGGTGAAATCCTCAAGGCCGGGCATGCGCGCAGGCTGCGGCGCGCGGCGCATATACCAGTACACGCCGCGATCGGCCTCGGTGACAAAGCCCAGGCGCTGGTAGTGGCCGAAGATGGGGTTGTTCTTCTCCACATGCAGGCCCAGGTCAATGCCCAGGGCGTCTGACTCATCCGTCAAAGCCTGCAGCAACTGCCGCCCCACGCCCTGGCGACGGTGCCTGGGAAGCAGGGCGATATCCACCACGCGGATTTCCTGCGGGCTGCGGTCCACATACAGCCGGCCCGCTATCTCGCCATCGCGCAGCACCAGATCGAAACTGGGGTTGGCGTAGGCTGTCGAATACTGGGTGTGCTGCGCCATGAACTGCTGGCGAATGAAGGCATTCCATTGCTCCTCGGGCCAGCCGAATTGTTCGCGCTCCTGCTCGCGTGTGGAGGCGAAGATGGCCAGGAGAGCGGCTTCGTCGCCGGAGCCAATGGGTTGAAGCGCCAGCGCACCGCAGGATTCGGGGTGAGGGCTGCGGAGACTGGTATTTGCAGGCGCAGTGCTCATGAATGGAAATCGACTGGAAACGCAGGAGTTCCAGTCGTGAATAATTGAAAAGAGTTGTTAAATCATAGGCAGTTTTTGCAAAGGATTGTCAAATTTCTTTGAGAAAGGATTTTCAGTATGCCAAGAAATTTATGTGGAAGATGAGTGTTCCCATAGGGAAGGAACTGAATCGATTGATATTTGAAATTGACAATGCCTTATCAATGTATTGATGAGTTTTTATTGTTGATATTGATTGTTCATTCAAATACTACAGGATTGCTATTTTGAATATCCCTGAAATCAGTGATATTCAACTCAAACAGCGCGGCGCCGGGAAATCGATCACGCTGCGGATGATCTCGCGCATCTCCGTGATCAGCGGCCGGGCATCGTCGCGGCGCCATTGCACGGTGTAGGTCAGCGGGGCCAGCGCGCTGTGCTTTGCGGCCTCGGCGCTGCCGTCCAGCACGCGCAGGCGGCCGCGTTGCTGCAGGGCCAGAGCCCATTGCTCGGGCATGTAGGTGAAGCCCAGCCCGTCCACCACCATGCCCACCACGGCGCCCCAGCTGTTGCAGGAAAGGCGCCGCTCCACGGCCAGGCCGTGGCGGCCCAGCCAGTCGTCCAACGTGCGCGTGGCACCCGAGCCGGTGGGCAGGGCGATCAGCAGTTGCTCGCGCACCAGGCGCCGGGGCAGGCCGGTGCCGGCGCGGGCAATGAAGTCGTCGCTGGCGGCCCAGACAAAGCGCACCTGGGCGACCTGCTCGAAGGCCAGGCTGCTGCGCGAGGACGGCCCGGCGATGACCACGCAGTCCAGCTCGCCATCGACGATGCGCTGCTCCAGCACCTGGCCGATGTCGGTGTGGGGCTCCAGCTGCAGGTCGGGGTGCAGCTCGGCCACCTTCTGCACCAGCCGGGGCAGCCAGGTCAGGCCGCTGAGCTCGCCAAAGCCGATGCGGCAGCGGCCCTGCAGGCCCACGCTGCGGCCCGCCGCCTCGCGCAGCTGTGCGGCGCCGTGCAGCAGCTCGCGGATGCGCGGCAGCAGCTGTTCGCCCTGGGGCGTGAGTTCGGCGGCGCGGCCGCTGCGGTCGAACAGCTGCACGCCCAGCGAGGCCTCCAGCTCCGCAATGCGCTTGGACAGCGATGAGACCGACAGGTGCACGCGGTCGGCGGCCACGCTGAAGTTCAGGCAGGTGGCGGCCCAGTAGAAGGCTTCGAGCTGTTTGAGGGTCATGGCGACATTCTTCCAAAATCGAAATATCGATTCCTATTTATTTCGCTTTTCTTTGCAGGTTGGCCCTTCTACATTGGCCGGCAATGCCTGCCAACACCGTCCCCTCCACAACCGCCACCGCTCCTGCAGCTGCTGCACCAGCCCCTGCCCGGCCGCCGCGCCGCCTGCGCCAGGTGCTGTCGCTCGATGATTTCGAGCGGCTGGCGCGGCGGCACCTGCCGCGCCCCATCCATGCCTACATCAGCGGCGCGGTGGAGGACAACGCCTCGCTGGCGGACAATCGCCGCGCCTTTGCCGAGCTGGCCTTCGTGCCGCGCGCGCTGGTGGGCGTGGCACAGCGCGATCCCTCCTTCGAGCTGTTCGGGCGCCGCTACGGCGCGCCCTTCGGCGTGGCGCCCATGGGCATTGCCGCGCTGTCGGCCTACCGGGGCGATCTGGTGCTGGCCCAGGCCGCACAGCAGGCGGGCGTGCCGGCCATCATGAGCGGCTCCTCGCTGATCCGGCTGGAGGAGGTGATGGCGGCCGCGCCCCACACCTGGTTCCAGGCCTACCTGCCGGGCGACCAGGGCCAGATCGATGCGCTGCTGGACCGCGTGGCCGCCGCCGGCGTGCAGACCCTGGTGATCACCGTGGACACGCCCGTGGCCGCCAACCGCGAGAACAATGTGCGCGCCGGTTTCTCCACGCCGCTGCGGCCCGGGCCGGGCCTGGCCTGGCAGGGCATCAGCCACCCGCGCTGGCTGTTCGGCAGCTTTCTCAAGACCCTGTGGCGCCACGGCATGCCGCATTTCGAGAACAACTATGCGCACCGGGGCGCGCCCATCCTGTCAGCCAGCGTGATGCGTGATTTCTCGGACCGCTCCCACCTGGCCTGGCCGCATCTGGCCGCCATCCGCCAGCGCTGGCAGGGGCAGCTCGTGGTCAAGGGCATTCTTTCGGCCCCAGACGCCGTGCTGGCGCGCGACCACGGCGCCGATGGCCTCATCGTCTCCAACCACGGCGGGCGCCAGCTCGACGGCGCCGTGGCACCGCTGCGCGTGCTGCCCGGCATCGTGCGCGCCGTGCCCGGCCTGCCGGTGATGCTGGACAGCGGCGTGCGCCGGGGCACCGACGTGCTCAAGGCCTTGGCCCTGGGCGCGCGCTGCGTGTTCGTGGGCCGGCCCTTCAACTACGCGGCCTCGGTGGCCGGGCCGGCGGGCGTGGCCCACGCCATGGCCCTGCTGCGCGAGGAGGTGCTGCGCGACATGGCCATGCTGGGCGCCACGCGCCTGGACCAGATCACGCCGGCCTGCGTGCGCCACGCGCAGGCCTGGGATGCGTTCTGAGCGGCAAGACAACGGTATCGACACAGACACAGACACAGATGGAGACACAGCAGTGAGCAAGATTCCCGGATTCCATATCCACGCCCGGCCCGAGGCCGCCCTTGGCGATGCGCTGCTGCAGCGCTACCGCGGCTTTCCGGTCGCCAACGTCAGCGACGCCATGAGCCGCACCACGGGCACCTCGGCGCTGCGGCCCTTTCACCGCCGCCAGGGGCCGCTGGTGGGCCGTGCGCTGACCGTGCGCACGCGGCCCGGCGACAACCTCATGGTGCACCAGGCCATCGACATCTGCGGCCCCGGCGACGTGATCGTGGTGGACGCGGGCGGCGCCGGGCCCAACGCCATCATTGGCGAGATCATGCTGGCGCTGATGATGGCGCGCGGCGCGGCCGGCATCGTCATCGACGGGCTGATCCGCGACAGCGACACCATCGGCCAGCACGGCCTGCCCGTGTATGCGCGCGGCGTCTCGCACCGTGGCCCCTACAAGGACGGCCCCGGCGAGCTGCATGTGCCCGTCAGCATCGACGGCATGGTCGTCCACCCGGGCGACCTGGTGCTGGGCGATGGCGACGGCCTGCTGGCCGTGCCCGCCGCCGAGGCCACCGCCATTGCCGACCGCGTGGAGGCCATACAGCGCGACGAGGCCGACGTGCTCGCCGCCATTGCCGCAGGCCGCGCCGACCGCTCCTGGGTGGCGCGCACGCTGGCCGCCAAGGGGGTGCTGTGATGGACCGCCGCGTTGTCCGCTTCGACTACTGGCTGGATGCGGCCTTTGACCGCATCGTCTCGGCCGCGCCCGGTGTGCAGCTGCTCACCTGCCGGCGCGAGGGCGACGATGCCGCCGCCTGGCAGGCCCTGGCCGGCGCCCGGGTCTACCAGATCACGGCCGCCAAGGACGAGCTGCCGCGCCACTGGTTCGCCACGGCGGACCTGCTGGCGCGCTGCCCCGATCTGCTGGCCGTGTCCTCCAGCGGCTCGGGCTGCGACACCATCGATATCGAGGCCTGCACGCGCGCCGGCGTGGCCGTGATGAACCAGTCGGGCGGCAACGCGGATTCGGTGGCCGAGATGGCCATCGGCCTGATGCTGTCCGTGCTGCGCCGCATCAACGAGTCCGACCGCCTGCTGCGCGCCCCGGGCCGGGGCTTCAGCCGGGAAGACGTCATGGGCCACGAGCTGCGCGGCCGCACCCTGGGCCTGGTGGGCGTGGGCGAGGCCGGCAGCCGCGTCGCGGCCCTGGGCCGGGCCTTCGGCATGCAGGTGATCGGCTGTGACCCGGCCTATGACGCGGCCGGCCTGGCGGCGCGCGGGGCAGAGGCCGTCGGCTTCGACGAACTGCTGCAGCGCGCGGACATCGTCTCCCTGCACTGCCCGCGCGATGCCTCCACGCTGGGGCTCATGAACGCCGCTGCCTTTGCGGCCATGAAGCCGGGCGCCGTTTTCGTGAGCACGGCGCGTGGCGGTATCCATGACGAGGCCGCCCTGCACGCCGCCCTGGCCAGCGGCCACCTGGCGGGCGCGGGGCTCGATGTCTGGGACCAGGAGCCGCCGCCCGCCTCCCATCCGCTGCTGGCCCTGCCCCAGGTGGTGGCCACCTTCCACACCGCCGGTGTCACGCACGAGGCCCGGCGCAACAACGCCGAGCTGGCTGCCACCCAGATCGTGCAGTTGCTGGCCAATGGCCAGCGGCCCGCGCGCCTGGTCAATCCCGAGGTCTGGCCGCATGCGCGCGAGCGCATCGCCAGGGCCTTGGACCCGTCCCGTTGAGCCGCTTCCTTCACCATGACTAAAAAGCCTCTCAGACCACTGCAAGAGGCGACCCAGGAGACAAAGATGACACAGCAAGCAAGGCGCGCATTGTGCGCAGGCCTGGCCGCCGCCTGCATGGCGCTGCCGGCCCTGGCCCTGGCCCAGGCTCAGAGCGAGGCCCCCTATCCCTCACGCAACATCGAGATGATCGTGGCCTACGGGCCCGGCGGCGGCACCGACCTGGTGGCGCGGCTGCTGGCCCGCCATCTGGAAAAGAAGCTCGGCGGCAGCGTGGTCGTGCTCAACCGCCCCGGCGCGGGCGGTGGCATCGGCTTTGGCGAACTGGCGCGGGCCAAGCCGGACGGCTACACCATCGGCTTCATCAACACGCCCAACGTGCTGACCATCCCCATCGAGCGCAAGAGCAGCTTCCACTGGAGCCAGTACGACCTGCTGGGCAACCTGGTGGACGACCCGGGCGGCTTCGCCATCCACAACAGCAACGCCATCACCACGCTGGCCGGCCTGGCCGCCTACGCCCGGGCCAACCCCGGCGCCGTGACCGTGGGCACCACGGGCACGGGCTCGGACGACCACCTGGCCATGCTGCTGTTCGCCAAGGCCACCGGCACGCAGCTCACCCATGTGCCCTACAAGGGCGCGGGCGAGGTGCGCGCCGCCGCCACGGGCCAGCAGATCACCATCGGCGCCATCAACGTGGGCGAGGTGCTGGCCTACCAGAAGGGCGGCACTCCCATCCGCCTGCTGGGCCAGATGTCGGCCGCGCGCAGCTCGCTGGCGCCGCAGGTGCCTACGTTCAAGGAGCAGGGCATCGATATCGAGCTGGCGTCCCTGCGCGGCCTGGCCGCGCCCAAGGGCTTGCCCGAAGGCGTGCGCAAAAAGCTGGTCGATGCCGTGGCCGCCATCGCGGCCGACCCGCAGTTCAGGCAGCAGGCCGAGGCCATGTACGCGCCGCTGCGCTACCTGGCGCCGCCCGCCTACGCAGCCGAGCTGGAGCGCACCGAGGCCGGCTTTCGCAAGCTCTGGACCGAAATGCCCTGGCAGGACGGCAAGCCCTGAAGGCCCTGGCCATGCAAACCTTTGAATGGACAAGGACAACTGCCATGACCCCTCTGTCGCGCCGCAGCCTGGCTGCGCTCACCCTGTGCACGCTGGCCCTGCCCGCGCTGGCGCAAGGCCCCATCACCCTCATCGTGGGCTGGCCTGCGGGCGGCCCCTCCGACAACGTGGCGCGGCTGGCGGCCACGCGCATGAGCGAGGCCCTGGGCCAGCCCATCACCATCGACAACCGGGCCGGTGCAGGCGGCAACCTGGGCAGCGACGCGGCGGCCCGCGCAAGGCCCGATGGCAACACCATCATGCTGGCCACCGTGGCCTCGCACGGCCTGAACTCCGCGCTCTATGCCAAGCTCAACCACGACCCGCTCAAGGACTTCGCACCCATCGGCATGATCACCACCTCGCCCAGCGTGCTGCTGGTGCCCGTGGCCTCGCCGCTGCGCTCGGTCAACGATCTGCTGGAGGCGGCGCGCGCCAGGCCGGGCCAGCTCAACTACGGCTCGGGCGGCGTGGGCTCCAGCCAGCACCTGGCCGGCGCCAGCTTCAAGCAGCTCACGGGCGTGGATGTCACCCACATCCCCTACAAGGGCACGGCCCCGGCCATGACCGACCTGATGGCGGGCCGCGTGGACTTCGTGCTCACCACGGGCGCCATCCCCTTCATCCGCTCGGGCAAGCTGCGCGCCCTGGCCGTGGCCTCACGCCAGCGACTGCCGGCCCTGCCCGATGTGCCCACCTTCGAGGAAGCGGGCGTCAAGGGCTTCTACACCGACTCCTGGTACGGCCTGGTTGCCCCGGCCGGCACGCCGCGCGCGGCGCTGGAGCGCCTGAACGGCGCATTGGCCACGGCGCTGCGCAATCCCGAGGTGCAAAAGCAGTTCATCGACCAAGGCTCGCTGCCCGTCAAGCCCATGGGCGTGGACGCGTTCTGGCGCTTCGTGCGCGAGCAGATGCCGGTGGCGGCCGAGCAGGTGCGGGTGTCGGGGGCCAGAGCCGAGTGAGCGCAGCCGGGTGCGGCCGCGCAGGATCGGCACGGGCGCCTGCACAGCCGCAATGCAGCCAGCGTGTCACTGGCAGGTCACTGGTAGGTCACTGGTAATTGAGCGTGAAGGTGGCCCGTCCGTTGGCCAGGCCTGTTGTGACGGAGGGCTGGGTCTGGACATAGCGCGCCGTCAATGGAATCACGTGGTTGCTGGTGTTTGGGGTGATGATGCCCGCCTGCCACTGGTTGGGATTGCCGAAGTTGGCGGAGTCCTCGCCGTAGCTGATGACCTTGTCGCTGCTGCGGATCTGGATGCCGATGCCGGCAGCCCCTCCGGTCACCGTCAGCACATCGGAGCGGTTGGCGGCATCGTTGGCATCCGTGAGCGTGACGAACGGGCGCAGGGTGGAATTGGCATCGCCCCCGGTGCAGATCAGTTCCAGATCGAATGGCTGGGGCGCGGAGGTAGCGCCTATCCCGTTGAACAGTGATCTGTTGATTCGCTGCAGGTTCACGGAGATGTTGCTCGTCTTCACCCGGCAACTGGCGCCTGTGCGCACCACGGTGCTGCCGGCCGCCATCACGGACCAGATATTGCAAAGGCTATTGCAGTCAAACCGGGCGGTTGCATAGCTGCTGACGCTGAAAGTGCCCGATTGAACGGCGCCTGTCTTGATGAGTTGGAGCCATATGGTTTGCTCATGTACATCATCCTTTTGCCATCCCGTGGCTCCTGAATTGTTGGACGTAGTGGTGATGGACATGGTTTTGCCATTGGGGAAATTCCTGGCTTTCCATGTGGCACGCCAACGGATTCCTATTCCGCGCAAAGATGTGGAGTAGATATCGCCGTCCAGCGTAGTGGGGTTCATGATTTGGGGCCATATTTCTGAAGATGGCCCCGAAAGCACACTGTAGGAAATTGTGTCGAGAGTGGATTTGACCATGGGCGACTCCCATAGCACCGATCCATTCATGATATTTCCTGCGGGAACGTTGATGATTCCCGGTAATTGGACGATGGATACTGCCGGGGTAAACATGCCTCCATAAATGGAGCTTACAGAAAAGCAAAGCGTTGCCGGAATGAGAAAATATCTGATTTTTTTCATATGAATGAAACCGGAAACGATGCAGGGGAGTTTGATGGGCGTGCTCCAAAGTCTATTCCTATGATTGATGAAAATCCATAGGATCATTCTGATATTGGCAATGCTTTTTCATGACTCCAATGCCGTGTTCCGTCCGCTGCCGTGGCGCGGCATTGCCACCGGGTCCGGCCTGCGACACACCTGGCGCAAGCGGCGCCAACGACTTGGGCGGCCGCCTGGGCATGGCCGCCACGGGCGACGCCCTTGCAAGAAGCCTGGGCTGAGCCGGTGGCTCAACCCCGCCTGCGCACCGCCAGCCCCTGCACCACGGCCGCCAGCCGGTCGATTTCCTCGGTGGTGTTGTAGAAGGCCAGCGAGGGCCGCACGGTGGTCTCCACGCCGAAGCGCCGCAGGATGGGCTGGGCGCAGTGGTGGCCGGTGCGCACGGCGATGCCTTCGGCGTTGAGCGCCTCGCCCACCTCGGCCGTGGTCCAGCCCTTGAGCACGAAGGACAGCACGCTGGCCTTGTCGGCTGCCGTGCCGATCAGGCGCAGGCCGGGGATGGGCGCCAGCGCCTGCGTGCCGTACTGCAGCAGATCGTGCTCGTAGCGCGCGATGCGCTCCATGCCCAGGGCCTGCACGTAGTCGATGGCGGCGCCCAGGCCCACGGCGTCGGCAATGTTGCCTGTGCCGGCCTCGAAGGTGTTGGGCAGGGGCTGGTAGACGGTTTTCTCGAAGGTCACGTCGGCAATCATGTTGCCGCCGCCCTGCCAGGGCGGCATGTCCTCCAGCACCTCGCGCCGTCCCCAGACCACGCCGATGCCCGTGGGCCCGAAGACCTTGTGGCCC
>Ga0207709_10000139_pt1 | contig 102200 bp, 57 predicted proteins | sample KBSM34metaG_FD_184397 | JGI IMG/M metagenome (GOLD analysis project Ga0207709, IMG submission 184397) | Miscanthus rhizosphere microbial communities from Kellogg Biological Station, Michigan, USA - KBS M3-4 metaG (SPAdes) (version 2) | ecosystem: Host-associated > Plants > Roots > Rhizosphere... | reverse complement strand
AACGGCGCGCCGGCGCGTGCCAACTCGCGCAGCATCGGGCCGCGCACGCCTTGCCCGAGGAAGATGAACCCGTCGGCGACACGCGAGCTGATCAGGTCGAGATGACTTTGGACGTCGGTGAGGTTGCACGGCGAGAGCAACAGGTCCTGATTGCGCACCGACAGCGCCTCGGACACACCGGCGAGCAATTCGAAGATGAACGGATCGGCGATCCGCCCGGCGCGATGCGAGCCGAAATCGAGCACGACGGCGACCGTGTCGTTGCGTGCCTGACGCAGTTTCTGCGCGTTGCGGTTGATCGCATAGCCATTTTCGCGCGCGACGCGCAGCACGCGTTCGCGCGTTGCTTCATTGACCAGCGGACTGTTGTTGAGAACGCGCGACACGGTCGGCTTCGACACATTGGCGAGCCGGGCGATATCCCCCATGTTCAGATCCATCGCACGTCGACGCAAAGCCAGGCTCCTCAATCAGCGGGTCGCCGGACAACCATTGAAATGGGTTTCCGACGATCCTCGACGATGCACCGCCCCCGCTCAGCGCGCCCAAAATAGGCTGGTCGCGATCCTCGATGCAACAAGCGCTTTACGTGATGACGGGACAAAGCGAGTTGCACGGCTTTCGCAACTCATCATGGCGTATGAAATTTCGTTGCAGGCGCTGTGACATCCCTGCCACATTCAGTACCGGTGTCAGTATCCTATATCGTTGATATAGAACGAACTATTATAATAATACACTTATGTAACGGTGTATTGAAATGCAATTCATTCGTGTGTAGACCCCATCCTCAGGCACTTCCCGAGCAGGAAGGCAGCGGCAGGAGAGGATCATGATGGTTTCGCGCAATCGCAATTTCGTTGCTGTGTCGGGGTTCGCGCTGGCGATTGCCCTGGCCCATCCGGCCGTGGCGCAGGAAACACCCGCCGCAGCGCCGGCCGCCGATCCCGCACAGGCCGCGGACACGGCCCCTCCCGCCGATCTGCCCGACATCATCGTTACTGGCCGCGCCGCGGGTAACGGCATCAACAAGCTCGAGGCCGGCTATTCGGTGACGACGCTGTCGGCGGACGATATCAAGCTCCAGGCGCCCAAGAGCTCCGGCGATGTGCTGAAGTCGATCCCCGGCGTGTGGGTCGAGAGCTCGGGCGGCGTCGGCACCTCCAACATCTTCGTCCGCGGCATTCCCAGCACCGGCGACGCCCCGTTCGTGACGATGCAGTTCAACGGCGTGCCGGTCTATGGATCGAGCAGCCTGTCGTTCATGGATCAGACCGGCATGGTCCGCATCGACGAGACCGTCGCCGGGATCGAAGGCGTCAATGGCGGCCCGGCCTCGCTCTATTCGGACGGCCAGCCCGGTCTCACCACCAACCTTCGCCTGCGCGAGGGCGGCAACGATACGCATGGCAGCATCGGCGCCTCGATCACCGATTACAGCGCATGGCGAGTCGACGGCTATCTCAGCGGCAAGCTCGCCGACGATCTCTATTACATGGTCGGCGGCTATGTTTCGCGTGGCGATACCGTCCGTCGTGCCGGCTTCGATACCGAAAACGGCCAGCAGATCACCGCGAACATCACCAAGAAATTCTCCCGCGGCAAATTCAACATCTTCGCCCGCTACACCGACGATCACGGCGAGTGGTTCCTGCCATTCGCGGCGAACGTGCCCGGCATCGATCGCGGCACGTACAACCAGCTCAATCAATATACGCGCTACGCGACGATCATCTCGCCGGGGTCGGCGGGCAGTGGTGCGACCGAGCGCGTCGACCTTGCCGACGGCCGCGGCTGGAAGGGCGTCGTCACCGGGGCCAGCCTCGATTACGACTTTGGCGGCGGGTTCAGCTTCACCGACCGGTTCGGGTTCACCAGCGGTACGCTGCGGACGACGGGGCTCGTGCCGCAAGGTGCGGGCGCGATCACCGTGGCCAACGCGCTCGCGACATCGGGCAATCCCGGCCAGACGCTCGTTCACACGATCAACACCGGCCAGACGCTCGCACCGACCGATTATGTGCAGCAATTCGGTTCGTGGTGGGTCGACAAGAAACTCCAGAACGTCTCGAACGAGGCCGTGGTCAATTTCAAGACCGGCCCGAACACGCTCAACCTCGGCTATTATTTCTCGCACTTCACCTCGGATGACGCCTGGAGCCTGGGCGGTAACCGCTGGATGCAAGTGGGCGGCTCGGGCGACCTGGTCGACCTGAATAACGGCGCCTTGTCGGCCTTCGCGATTTCGGATCGCGGCCGCGCCACGGTGAACGCGATCTATGTGTCGGATTCGTTCAACATCACCGACGCGCTGCGCCTCGACGCCGGCGTCCGCCACCAATGGACCGACATCGACTTCAGCATCCTCGGCGACGGCGCGCCCAAGTCGTCGAAGATCAGTCGTGAAGCCACGCCGTGGACGGTTGGGCTCAATTATCGCGCGACGCCCAACTTCGACGTCTATGCGCGTGTTTCCCAGGGCTATCACTCGCCGTCGTTCGACGACGTGCGGTCGCAACTCGACAATACAACCGCGACGCGGTTCGACCTGAATTGGAGCGTGCGCTCCTATGAGGGCGGCGTGAAATATCGCGGCGGCGGGTTCGAAGCGTCGCTGACCGGCTTCTACGACAAGGTCGTGGGAGCGGTGTACGCCGATGTCGGCGCGGTGCCACACATTGCCGGGTCGAAAACCAAGGGCATCGAGCTCGACGCGTCGTGGCATAATGCTAGCGGGTTCGGATTCGTCGGCAATGCGGTGTTAGAAGATGCCAAGACCGATACGCCGTTCAATGCGGACTTCGACGGCAAGAAAGCGCAGCGTATCCCGTCCTATCAGGTCCGTTTCACACCAACCTATACCGCGCGTTTTTCGGACAAGTCCGATATCACGTTCTACGGCACGTATGAAGCGATCGGAAAACGCTACAGCGATCTGGGAAACACTCAGTTGCTGCCGGCTTATGCCACGCTGAGCGCTGGCCTGCGTGCCAAGGTGAACGGCTATACGCTGCAGATTGCCGGGGACAATCTGACCAATTCGCATGGCCTGACCGAAGGCAATCCGCGTTTCGTCGGCACCGATCCGGCGCTGCCCGACGTGCGTCCGATCTTCGGCCGCTCGTACCGGGTGTCGGTCAGCTACGCTTTCTGAGCTGATCCGGTAATAACGGAAGAGGGGGTCGGCGTCCGAGGACGCCGGCCCCTTTGGCGTTTTCAGGCAGCCGGAAGGCTTTGCGCGCCGGGCCATAGCGATGGCGAGGGAGCCTGTCGCGCAATGCGGCGTTTGAGGGGACGCCGATCCATCCGATTTGGCCTATCACCCATCCCGGCGACCGCCCGTCGTCCCCGCACGGAGACCGACCGCATGAGCGACGATCTGTTCACTTTCTCCGGCCTCCATCTGCGCCCAGACCCGTCACGCACGGTGATCAAACCCTTCAGCGTCGATTATCCCGAGCCGTTTCGCGATGCTGCGCATCCCCGCATGCGCACGGTGATCGAGCGCGTGCTGTCGCTCGATGCGGCCAGCTGTCGCAGGGATTGCGAAACGGTGGTCGCCTCGCTGTCCGAACGGCATCGCAACGTCGAGACCATGTTGAGGCGCCGGTTCGAGGCGGTGCGCGACTCCCTGCCCGAAAACGTGACCGCCAATCCGGAGCAGCAGCTGCTGATAGGCGCGTATCTCAGCGCCGAATATTCGTTCGAGGCGGCTGCCTTGTTCAACCCCAGCATCGTGTTGCGGATGAACCAGGACGACGCGCCGGCCGATGGCCTGAACTTCATCCTCTCCCTGCGCGGTATCGGCGAAGGCCATGTCTCCTCGGTGACCTTCCGTACCGGCAATTGGAGCGCGAGCGATGGTTTCCATGTCGACGATCCGAGCCCCTGGGTGACCTCACCGCGGATCGAAGGGCCGGACGAAAGCGGCACGTCGGGCACGACGCGGATCATCTGCGAGGGGAGCGAGGAGCCGTCGGAGAGCGTCTTGTTCCCGATCACCGCCAGCCAGCGCCAGGGGATCGAGGATCTGCGCATGGTGCGGTTCACCGAAGAGGACGGCACGCCGAGCTTCCTCGGCACCTATACCGCATTCGACGGCCGCGACGCGCGGTGCGAACTGTTCCGCGGCACCGGCGTCAACACGTTCGAGATGACGGTGCTCAAGGGATCGGTGCCGCAAAGCAAGGGCATGGCGCTGTTCCCGCGCCGGGTGGACGGGCGCTTCAACATGATCGGCCGCCAGGACAATGAGAATCTGTGGCTGATCGCCTCGGACGACATCACCACCTGGAATGGCGGCGTCAAAATCATCGGCCCGCGCTATCCCTGGGAGTTCATCCAGATGGGCAATTGCGGATCGCCGATCGAACTCGACGAGGGCTGGCTGGTCATCACGCACGGTGTCGGCATGATGCGCAATTATTGCATGGGCGCTTGCCTGCTCGACAAGGTCGACCCGACCAAATTGCTCGCGCGCACGCCCGAACCGATCCTGCGTCCCAGTCCCGAGGAACGCAGCGGCTATGTCCCCAATGTCGTCTATGGTTGCGGCGCGATCGTTCATGATCGCACGTTGCTGTTACCCTTTGGTATCGCCGACAATTTCGCGAGCTTCGCCAGTTGCGGCGTCGATGCGTTGCTCGCGCGGATGGACTGAGGGGCAACGACTATCCAGCCCCCGGCGCGGAATTGAGCCAGTCCGAATTGCACGCACGATATTCGCCCGGCTCGACCCTCGGATTATATCGAACGATATATTTACGGCGGCGGCACCAGCGTGAGAGCCTCGCGAAGTTTCGACCTGATGTCGACAAAGGGGACAGGCATGGCACGTCTTGCTGCTTCGATCGCGGCTTTCGCACTTCTGACCGGGATTCCGATGAGTCTCCAGGCGCAATCCGCCCAGGGGTTGTTGAAGTCCGGCAACGTCTATCACGCCGCGGTTTGTCCGGGGTCCGCGGGTCCGGGGACAGCGCGTTGCCATGCGCGTATCGTTACCGACGACAAGGGCAATCCGGCCCAGCGCGACGCGGCGCCCAATATCGTTCCGTCCGGCTTTGGTCCGGCCGACTTGCGGGCTGCCTATAACATCTCCGCCCAAGGCAGCGGCACGACGATCGTCGCGGTCGTCGATGCCTATGGCTATACCAATGCCGAAACCGATCTCGCGACCTATCGCTCGACCTATGGCCTGCCCGCCTGCACGACGGCGAATGGCTGCTTCACCAAGTACAACCAGGCTGGCGTGAAGGGCAATTATCCGCGCCAGAACACCGGCTGGGCCCAGGAAAGCGCGCTCGACCTCGATATGGTCAGCGCGATGTGCCCCGGATGCAAGATCATCCTGGTCCAGGCCAATTCGGCGAGCTTCAGCGATCTGGCGACGGCGGTGAACACCGCGGCGTCGCTCGGCGCGCGCGTCATCAGCAACAGCTATGGCGGCGGCGAAAGCGGATCGCAGGCCTATGAATCGGCCTATGACCATATCGGCGTGGCGGTCACCGTCAGTTCCGGCGATAGCGGTTATGGCGTGCAATTCCCGGCCTCCTCGCCGCACGTCATTGCGGTCGGCGGCACGACGCTCAAGCGCAACACCAGCGCGCGCGGCTGGGGTGAGACGGTGTGGGCCGGTGCGGGCAGCGGGTGCAGCACCATCTATGCCAAGCCCAACTGGCAACTCGACGGCGGTTGCGCGATGCGCATGGAGGCCGATGTCGCGGCGGTGGCCGATCCGGCGACCGGCGTCGCCGTCTACGGTCCCGGCAAGGGCGGCAAGTCGGCCTGGCTGGTCTTTGGCGGCACCAGCGTGGCGGCGCCGTTGATCGGCGGCGTCTATGGCGCCAACGGCGGCGCGGTGACCTATGGCAGCAATCCCTATGCCAATACCGGTGCGCTGTACGACGTGACGTCGGGCAGCAACGGCAGTTGCGGCGGCACCTATTTCTGCACCGCTCGTGCCGGCTATGACGGGCCCACCGGCCTGGGCACGCCCAACGGCATCACCGCGTTCTAACGCGAGGTTCGATGGGGAGTTCGATTGCCCTGGTTCCTGCGAAAGCGGGAATCCAGGGTGATCGGGTGTTTCACTACTCCGGGCTTCTGCTTCCGTAGGAGTCCGCCCTATACCCAAGAACCGCATCATCACAGCACGGCACCATTGCGCGGGCTTGAAGCTCTTTCCTCAACGGCGTCAGCAATGAAGGCCAACCTGGTCTGAAGTAAGTCCCGATTGACGGGGGCCGGCGGTATTAGAAAAGCCGGCCCCCAGAATAGGTTACGGCTTCGCCGGGGTGTCGATCTTGATATCGGCATCGACCTTTTTCGTATTGCTGAGCATGTTTTGACCAAACATCAAGAACAAGACTACGGCGATTACCGCCAAGACGACGGCGAGTAGCGCAATCGCTCCGCCGCTACCGCCGGTTTTTATAACTGTCGTCTTATCATCGTCTGCCATCACGCCTCTCCTTTATTGTCGCAACATAACCGGCAGAACCATTAGCGGTTCCAAACGCGATGCTTTGTTTCAGAGGGGGCCGGTCGGTTGCTCAGATTCTGCCAAGCAACAAGAGGACGATCAGGATCAGGACGATCAGTCCCAAGCCACCCGAGGGCGCATACCCCCAATTGCGGCTATGACCCCAGGTCGGGAGTGCCCCGACCAAGGCAAGTATCAGGATGATTATGAGGATCGTTCCAAGCATCATTCCGCTCCTGTTCTGATTGGAAGTACAACCAGCGGATATCAGGTGCGGTTCCGACGGCGCGGTTGCTGCGGAGCGGATTGGGCTCTTGGCCACGGCGCCCCTTCCTTGTCTATGAAGCGGCGCCGGCGAACCGGCTGTCAGGGCATGCCAGGCGCGGACTCGCCGCCTGACGGCACCGCCGGAACGTCCTCGTCATGCTGTCCCAGCATCGGTGCGGCGAACGGCTCGGGGCCCGGCGTGCGCGCGAATTTGATCGCGCGTGCGACACCGCGATAGCGGCCGAGCACGGGATGCGCGATGCTCGTCACCATCGCCTCGGCGCGCACTTGCGGATGGTCGAACATCTCCTCGATATGATGCACGGCGGAACAGGGCACGGCTTCGCCGAACACCTCCTCCCATTCGAGCGCGCTCCGCTGGGCGAGCGCGGCGTGCAGCAGCGGGACGAGCTCGGCGGCATGTTCGGCGCGCTTGCGGACGCTGTCATAGCGGGGATCGCGGGCAAGCGCGTCGAGCCCGGTCCGCTCGCACAAGGCATTCCAGAAATGCGGCGTGTTGGCCGACAGATAGAGATAGCCATCGCCGGTCGGGTGGAGGCCGGTGATCCCGCCCGAGCGCATGTCGCGTGAGATGTCGTGCGCCTCGCCCTCGGCCTGGATCATCCGCGCCGACTGCATCGTCAGCGCGCTGCGGAGCAGTGAGACGCCGACATATTGCCCCTTGCCGCTACGCTCGCGCTCGAACAGCGCCGAGGAGACGCCGGCCGCGACCAATGCGGCCGCGTAATAGTCGACCGGCGAGCCATAAGTCAGTTCGGGCACCGGCGGCTTGCCCTGCAGCACGCACATCCCGGTCATCGCCTGGAGCACCTGGTCGTACCCCGCCTTGCCGCGCAATGGCCCTTCCTCGCCATAGCCGGTGACGGCGCAATAGATCAGCCGCGGATTGATCGCCTCGAGCTGGGCATGGCCGATGCCGAGCCGGTCGGTGACGCCGGGGCGGAAATTATGGACCAGCACGTCCGCCTGCGCGACCAGCGCCAGCAGCCGCGCGCGGTCGGCCTCGTCCTTGAGGTCGAGCACGATGCCGCGCTTGCTGCGGTTGACGCCGAGAAAGGCGCGGTTCTCGCCTTCGAGTGTCGAGGGATAGTTGCGCAGATTGTCGCCGGCCGGCGGTTCGATCTTGATCACGTCCGCGCCCTGATCGGCGAGCAGCGAGCAGCCATAGGGCCCGGCAATATAGGCGCTGAGGTCGAGCACGCCGATGCCGGAGAGCGGTCCGCGCGGGCCGGTGCGCGCGGGATTGTCGAACGCGGAGGGGGAAGAGGGGGAGGCGCTCGTCAAGATCAGGTTCCCGGCTGGGTGTAGGGGGCGGGGGCGAACAATTCGCGCTGCCAGCGGCGCGGGTCGTTCTCGACCCGGCTAGCGACGTCGAAGATCATCGTCGCCCGGCAGCGTTCGTCATAAGCGGGCCAGGCGGCCGATCCGGGCAGATCGGGACGGCCGGTGCGGGCGAAGGCGACGAAGTGCCGCTGCATCAGTCGCGACAGCGCCCTCGTCTGTGGGCCGCTGCCGATCCACGCATCAGGCGCGTCGAACGTGCCGAAGACGAGTGCGATATCGATGCCGTGGAACGCGCCGCGATCGGGGTTGGTCGGGGATTGGAGATCGACCTGGTAGACGAACGCCGGACGACCGGCGCGGGCGCGCGCCTCGGCCTCGATCACTTGCGGCCGCCAGCTGCGGCCATCGGTCGTCGCCGCGTAGAAGATGTCCGCCGGCGATGCTGCGGGCATGTGCGTGCGATAGGCGCGAACCACCGCTTCGGGCAGCAAGTCGACCGGCAGTTCGGCGGCGATGCGATCGGGCAGGGCGTCCCAGCCCATGTGGCGCATCTCGGGAGAGGCGGGATCGGAGAAATCGCGCGTTTCATCCCGCGTGCCGCCAAGCATCACATCGACGCCGAGTCCGTTGGGATGCGCATCGGGCCAGAAGGGGTGGCGCGTCAGCGAGCGGCCGTCGAGGACCGGGCCAAAATAGATCGGGCTGTGCTCTACGGGATCGTCGGCGTCGAGCGCCTCGATCAGCTTCTCGACCGGCTGATCGAGGAGGCGCCGGGACTCCGTATCCTTGATACCCAACCGGGCCAGATAGGCGCGCGCGCGATGCGTCGAATGGACCGGACCCGACACCGTCACTTGCTGACCGCTCATCGTGATCGCGCGACGGAACAGGCCGCGTGCCACCGGCATCGCCATCAGGGTCGCGATCTTGGCGCCGCCGCCGGATTGCCCGATCAGCGTGACGCGCGCCGGATCGCCGCCGAACGCCGCGATATTGTCGCGCACCCATTGCAGCGCGAGCACGAGGTCGAGCTGTCCGGCATTGCCGCTGTCGAGAAATGCTGCGTCAAGCCGCGCCAGATAGAGATAGCCGAGCGCGTTGAGCCGGTGGTTGACCGTCACCACGACGATGTCGCCCGCCGCGGCGAGTCCGTGGCCATCGGTGATCGGGTCGTTGGCGCTGCCATAGGCGTAACCGCCGCCATGGATCCACACCATCACCGGCAGCCGTGCCCGGGCGTCGGACGCGGGCGTCCACAGGTTGAGGAACAGGCAATCCTCGGCTTGCGGCCGGCGCTTGCCGCGCTGCGGACAAGCCGGGCCGGGCTCGGTCGCAAGGACTGTTTCCCGCACCAACGGTGCCGCGACGGGCGCCGCGAAGCGACGCGCCTGGCCGTACCGGATGCCCCGGAAGGTCGCGATGCCATTCTGCCGCCGACCCAGGAAACGTCCGGCGCGGCAGGTCACGATCGGATCGCTCGCTGCCCGGGCCGCGCCGGTGGCGAGCAACGCGGCGCTCCCCGCGATCATCGCGCGCCTGGTCGGTGCGGGGAATGCGCCAGCCGTCATGCGCCGGCCTCCGCATCGTCAGCCAGGCCGAGCCAGGTCAACCGCCAGGTTCCGTCGCGCCGGCCGCCCACCCGGAACCAGGGCTCGAACACGATCGGGGCGCGGCCTTCGGGCTCCAGGCGGACGGTATCGCCATCCGCGACGGCGAGGGGGGCGCCAACGAACCGCACCGTCTCTCCGCGCTTGAAACCGTCGATCAGTCCGGTCGCATAAGCGAGCGGCCCGCGCGTGATCGCGACGAAATCGTAGCGCATCACTTCCTGCGCGACTGGTTCGCCACCCGGCGCCAGCGATTCCTGAACATTGCGCTGGACCGCGCGATGCAGCTTGGGCGGCATGGGTAAGTCGAGCATGATCACGTCGCCGGGTGCCCAATACCGCTCGATCCGCGCATAGCTGCCGGGCGTCGCGGCGACACTCTCGTCCCCAATACGAAGCGTGGCGTGCTCGGCCCAATCGGGGATGCGGACGTGGATCGCGAAATACGCCAGCGATGCCGGCGTCACCTCGATCCTGATCGGTCCCTCGAACGGGTAAGGCGTTTCCTGGCGAAGCCGGATCTTACCCACGTTCGGCAATGCGATGTCGGCGACGGACGCACCGAGCAAATTGACCGCCAGCGCGCCGTCGGCGGTCACGCCATAGGCGATCGCAGGCAGCTCCTCGAGCGCCATCGCCCCGCTTGACTTGCAGCAGCGCCAATAGGTGGTGTGGGTGCGCCGACCGTTGGGGAAGGAATAATAGCACCAATCCTCGCCGTCGGGCGCCTGGGCGCCGAGCAGGTCGTTATAGGCGCTGCGCTCGATCTCCTGCGCGAAGGCGGCATCGCCCAGGATCGTCAGCAATTCGCGGTTGAGCTGGATCCAGGCCATGGTCGAGCAGGTCTCGACATAGGCTTCGGGGCTGAACACGCCGGCAGGGTTGAACACTTCGCGCGAGCGATGCGCGACGCCGCCCCATGGCCCGCCGCCAAGCGTCAGGTGATGCGCGCGCACCGCGTGCCAGATGTTGCGGACGGCGGTGAGGTAGTGCTCCTCGCCAGTCGCGCGATGAAGCTTGGCGAGGCCGACCAGATTCCACAGCAATTGATAGGCCTTGCCGGTGGCGATCTCCGACGGGTCGGCGCCGGCCAGCGCCATGCTCAGCAAGCGATTGCGCGGCTCCTGCTCGGCTTGCTCGATCACCAGGCACGCAAGGTCGAGATAGCGTTGCTCGCCGGTCGCGAGATAGAGCTCGACCGCGGGGTCGAGCAAAACCGTCGCCGACAGGCCGAAATGATTGCCGAGATCGGTGATCGCGATCCCACCCGTCGTCAGCGTTTGCCAGCACAGGTCGCCGATGCTGCGGGCAGCGGCGAGATGGCGATCGTCGCCATTTGCCTTCCACAATTCGACCAGGCCCAGGACCAGGTACGAATGCGTCCAGATGTCCCAGGTACGCAGCGCCGGCGCTCCGTCCCATGTCACCGGCTTGGGCGGCTGCTTCACCATGAAGCGGCGCGACGGCGCGTAATTGCCGAGATAGCCGTCGGCATCCTGCTGCTCGATCAAATAATCGGCGACGCGCACCACGCGCGCGAGCAGCGCATCGTCGCCGGCGCGCACGGCCGCGCGCGTCGCGGCGACCAGCCATTTGCCGGCATGCTCGCCATACCAATCGCCTTCCTCGTCGCTCGCCACGATCTCGGGGGCGAACAAGGCGATCGCCGGACTGTGCTCGTCGGTGATGAAGTGCGAGAGCCTGCCCATACGATTGGCCTCGACCGCCTCGCCGAGCAGTCCGCCCAGCGTCACCGCGCCGAGCGGTGCGAGCCGCATCGCCGGTTCAGCGATCGGCGGCACAACGGAATCCGATCCCGGCCGAGCGGTCCTTGGCCGGCGCCATCAGCAGGAACTTGCCGTGCTCGTCGAGCCGATAGGCCTGGGGAAAATACCAGTGCGAGGTCTGCGGCTGATAGGCGCTGCCGCCGCGCAGGACACCGGCACGGACGCGATCGTCCAGATATTCGTCGGTCCACTGCCAGACGTTGCCGACGAGATCCATCACGCCGAACGGGCTCGCACCGGCGGGATGCGCGTCGACATCGGCCGGCACCGGCATCGTGCGGTCGAGCGACGGCGCGGGAACCGCCGCCTCGTCCCATTCATTGCCCCAGGGGTAGGAGCGGCCGTCGGTCCCTTGGGCGGCATAGTGCCATTCCCATTCGCGCGGCAGGCGCTTGCCCGCCCAACCGGCATAGGCCCGCGCATCCTCGATCGCGACCCAGGTGACGGGCTTGTTCTCCCATCCGGCGGGCGGTGCGCCGTCCCGCCAATGGCGCAGGAAATTGCGGTCGTCGGCAGGCGCGTAGCCGCTGGCGTCGAGGAACGCCTTGAACTGGGCGTTGGTCACCGGGAAGCGGTCGATCCAGAAGGCGTCGATCGCCATGCGGCGGCGATGATGGCGGCGCGGACTGTCTTCCCAGGGATATTGCACGTCGACGCCGTCGGCGGCGTAGCCCTCGATCTCGATTCCGTGCACCGCGAAGTCGAATTCGCCGGCAGGGATCGCTACCATGCCCTCGGGCGCGTCGGCGTAGCGAGCGGTCGGCGCGATCGGCACGAGCTCCTGCTTGGCCGAACTCCAGCTCGCCGAAATCGAGGCGAGCGGGGTGGCGGCGCGGTCGCGCATCTCGACCAGGAAGGCGTCGAGGCCCGCGACGGTCTCGCCCTCGGCAACCGAGAGGATCGCGCCGAAGCCGCGTCCGGCGATGTCGAGCGTCAGGATCGCGCGGTCGCCGTCGATCCGCGGATCGAGCGCGACACCGTTCCAGACATCGAAATAGCGCGTGCCGACCTTGTGCGGCACCGCAAGCTGCTCGCCATCAATGGCATAGTCGGTGCGGTTGATCAGCGTCCATAAGGTCCGACCGGCGCCGGGAAAGCGGCTGGCGAAGATACCGGCCTGCAATGTCCGCTCGTACGGCCGCCAGTCGGGGCTGACGATCAGCGGCGCGAAGAAGCGCTGGACCATCGCCACCCGGCGCAGCGTCTCGGCGTCGCGCGGCGTGAAGCGGTTGACGAAGCCGAACACATTCTCCCAGGCGACGTAACCGACGCCGTTGAAGAAAGCGTGCTGCAGGTCGTTGGTCCGTGTGCGGCTCCAACGGTTCTCGATATTGATGATGTGCCTGGGCTCGAGCCATTTGAGCTTGAGCACCGTCGGGATGCTCTCGTCGGGGACGCGCTTGGTCCAGCTCTGCAGGTTCCAGCTCAGGATATGGTCGCCCGCCTGCGCCGTCGTCTCGGGCTGCAGCACCACCGCGCCGCCCGCCGCCTCGCACGCTTTGTGAAAGGCGAGCGGCACGCCGCTATAGGTGTCGCCGTTGATGCCGTCAGCGCCCGCCGCCGCGACGATCGCCGCCATTCGCTCCCAGTCGGGCGCCTCGCCCGGCCGCGTGCCATTGTCCCATGGCATGGTCGGCAGGAACACCTTGACCCCGCGCGCGTGGAAATCGGCGACCGCTTGCTTCAATCCCTCGATTCCGCCGGGCAGCGCGTCGACCAGGTCGAACTGGCTGCGGTCGTCGATTCCGATATTGGGGTAGATGTACCAGATGAGCACGCTGTCGATCGTCCCGAGCCGCGCCTCGAGATCGTCGAGATAGCGGTCGACGGTGTAGCGGCCCGTGTCGGCATCGTAGAAATAGCGATCCTCGACCATCAGCAGATGATGGACGAAATTCGCCTGCGACCATTGCAGCTCCGGGCGACGGTACAGCTCGTCGTCGAAGCCGATGCGGATCAGATGCTCGCGGCGCCATTCGATCAGCCCCTGGACCCATTCGTCGGCGGCACCATCGGCGTCGATTTTCCAGCGGCCCATTTCCTGGAACGGCCAGCCGGGCACCTTGCCCGGCGTCGGCAGATAGGGGCCGGTGAGCGCGTGCGAGAATTTGACGTCGCTGGTCGTGCGGATCGGGTTGGTCATGGGACTTTCTTCAATTCGCTGCCGGGTTCAGGCCGCAATAAGCGGCGAGGTCGTCTTGACCATGCTGGTGCGCATTGGCGATGAACGCATCCAGCTCGGCGCGCGACGGGATGCTCGATTGCGCGCCCGCTTTGGTGGTGGCGAGGGCGCCGGCCGCAGCGGCGCGGGCCAACGCAGCCGGCACGTCGAGACCGTCCGCCAGACCCGCGGCGAGCACGCCGCAAAAGGTATCGCCGGCGGCGGTCGTGTCGACCGGCGTGACGGCGAAGGCGGGCTGGAGCGCATAGTCCTGGCCGATGCGTGCGCAGGCGCCTCGCCCGCCCAGCGTCACGACCGTAGTCGCGACCCCAGTTCGTGCGAGCCGCTCGGCGATCGATCCCTCGGCACCCACGAGCACGCCAAGCTCGTCTTCGTTCACGACCAACAGGTCGACCGCCGCGAGCAGGGAGGAGGGCAAAGCGCGCGCCGGCGCGGCGTTGAGCAGCACTTTGATCCCGCGATCGCGCGCGGCTCGGGCGAACGCTGAAACCGTGTCGAGCGGCGTTTCCAGCTGCATCACCAGCCACGATATTCCGTCGAGATCGGGCAGATCGTCGGGGCCGAGATCGGCGTTGGAGCCGGGGGCGACCGTGATCGCGTTCTCGCCATCGTCGGACACGGTGATCAGGGCAGCCCCGGTCGATCGCGACGAGCGCCGGACGTCGAGGTCGACGCCGGCGCTGGTCAACGACGTCGCGATCAAGCGCGCGAGATCGTCATCGCCGAGCGCCGCAACCATCCGGGTGGCAACGCCGCCCGCGCGCGCCGCCGCGACCGCCTGGTTGGCGCCCTTGCCGCCGGGGAAGATCGCCAAATCGCCGCCGAGCACCGTCTCGCCTGCCGCGGGGGTGCGAGAGGCTCGAACCACGAAATCGGCATTGGCGGAGCCGGCGATCAGCACCGACGGTTTGGAGCGATCGCCCACGGCCCTTCTCGCCTTAGAAATTGCGGCTGAACGTCAACGACACCGTCCGTCCGCGGCCCGCGAAATAATTCTGATAGATATCGATCTGCGACGAGCTCAGGAAATAGAATTTGTTGAACAGATTCTCGACGCCGAGCGAGAAAGTGCCGATCTGCCCGACCCTGTAATTCGCCGTGGCGTCGAACAAGGTATAGCCCTTGGTATGCTCGTTGATCGTGTTGAGGTCGCGCCCGAAGAGCCGGCTGGCGCCGAACGAGACCGATCCCTGCTGGTTGAATTGCCACGAAATCTGACCGTTCAACTTGTCGGGGGCGATGTTGAGGATCCCCAGTTGGACGTCCAGCGGCGACGTGATGCCATTGGCCTTCGTCGTCTTGCCGATGACGTGGCTGTACAGAGCGTTCAACCGCAGGGTCGAGGTCGGCCGGAATTCGGCGGTGACGTCGATGCCGTAGATCTTGATCGGCTTGCGGTTGAGGACATAGTCCTTGGTCACCGGATCGACCGACAGGCTGGACCCCAGGGCCGATTTGGACTGGTAATAGGACACGCCGAAGCTGCCCTGCTTGCCGCGCCAGTTGAAGCCCACTTCCTTGTTCTTGAAGATCACCGCCTCGAGGTCGAGCAGCCCTTCGACCGACTTGCCCGGGACGTTCACGTTGCGCAGCGGAATGCCGAAATTGGGCAGCGTGAAACCCTCGCCATAAGTGGCATAGACCGAGAAGCCGCTGCCTAGCCGGCCGATCGCGCCGGCGTTGAACAGATCGTTCTTGTACTTGAGCGTACCGCCCTTCACGAATACGCTGTTGCGGTAATAGGTCGTGGTATAATCGTCGACCTTCACCCGGCCGTCCTCGTGGCGCATGCCGCCGCTCAGCGTGATCGGGCCGATCTCATATTCGAGCTGAACATAGGGGCCGAAGCTGGTGTAGTTCATCGGCGGCACCCAGACGCGGTTGGTCACCGCGAGATATTGTTGGGTCTGGTCGTGGACCAGGTCGACGCCGAACCGCAGTTCGAGCCCCTTCAGCAGGAAATCGGGGTGCGTATACGACGTGCGCAGGCCGTATTTCTTCGAGAGGATTTCCGACTGGTCGTAGAGCTTGCCGGTGGGGTCGATCCTCGGATCCTGCTTGTCGATGCTGTTGTCGCCCGGGAAACGCATCTCCTGCTTGGCGTAATAAGCGGTCGCGACCAGGCTGCCGCCGACCAGATCCTTGTTGGTGTAGTTGACCGCATATTGCTGGAAGCGGTTGAAGTCGGGCTTGAACAGCAATTGGCCGGTGAGCGGATCGACTGGCGGACCCGGCTCGGCAGTGTCGGGAATGCCCGTGGTCTGGTCCTTGCCCGCCGGCGGGCGGACGCCGGCGACATAATGATAGTCGCCATTGGCGGTGAGCTTGAAGTAGCTCGCCTCAGCCTCGAGCCGCTGCGAATCGTTGGCGCCGAAATCCTTGCCGACCTTGAGGAAGAAATCGACCTGCTTTGAATCGGCCAGCGAGCTCGACGCGCTGAGGCCGATGCGGCGCCCCTTGGCGTCATAAGTGATGCCGCGGCTGAGATACGAGGCGGCGGCGAAGATATCGATGCCGTCGGACTTGTGACTGATCGTGCCGCCGATCTTCCAGACCGAGCTATCGTCGTCGAACTGCGTTCCGAAGCGGCCGGAGACGCCGAAATGCGTGCCAGGCTCGGTCGCGCGCTTGGAGATATAGTTGATGATGCCGCCCGCGGCGCCAATGCCTTCGGCCGCCGAGGCGCCGCCGATCACTTCGATCCGCTCGATCGTCGCCATGTCGGTGAAGGTCGCGTTGCGGCTGCCGTCGCGCAGCGGCGTCGACTGCGGAATGCCGTCGAACAGATAGAGCGCGGTGCGGCCGCGCATCGTTTCGCCCAGCGTGTTCATCGTCTGATTGGATTCGGAATAGCCGGGCACCGAGCGAGCCAGGACGGCGGTCGCGTCCTCGGTGATCGTCAGCGAGCGTTTCACTTCGGCCGAGGTGATGACGGTGACCGCGCCCGCGATCTTGTCGACCGCCTTGGGCGAGCGGCTGCCGGTGACGACGATCTCGCCACGATCCTCCGCGCTGTCCTGCTGGCCGCTGGAACTGCTCTGGCCATCGCCGAGGGGTGCAGCCGCATTCGCCGACTGCGGCTCGGTTGACGTGGCGGGATCGGGACTGGTTTGGGCCAAGGCCGGCAAAGCGACGCTCGACAGAAGAGCGGCGGCAAGCGTCAGACGCGCATGATTGTTCATTGGAAATCCTCCCCGGCGTATTTTTTCAGCAGCCTAAAGCGAGGCCGAGGCACGCAAAAGCGGCAGACTGCTACGTTCACACCCAAGATTTTCTGTGGTTCGCCGACCCAAGAATGGCTACGCTTCGGGGTGGTGAGACAACAGTTTTCCTGTGCTGTGAACGCAGCAACGCTGCGCTATTCCCGCGCTACAGACCGGTCGACCGCATCATGCAAGATGCGGCGACATGGGAGGGAGCTGCGATGCGCAGCAAGTTGTTCGTGCCGTGCTCGCGCCCTGAATTCTTCGCCAAGGCATTGGCGAGCGACGCCGACGCACTGTCATTCGATCTCGAAGATTCGGTTCCCGACAGCGACAAGGCCGCGGCACGCCTGCGCTTGGCCGAATGGTTGCGCTCGGACGCCGTTCTGTCGTCGGCCAAGCGGATGATCGTCAGGATCAACGCGCTCGAAAGCCCCTTTTTCGCCGATGATCTGGCCGCGCTGGCCGGCCTCCGCGTCGACTGCGTCAACCTCCCCAAGGCCGGTTCGCCGGCTGCGGTGCGCATGGTCGCCGTGCAGATGGAAGCGGCCGGCCTCGCCGCCGGATTGCTGGTCAATATCGAAACCCCGCGCGGGATTTCCCAAGCCGCCGGAATCGCCGGCGCGCACTCGCGGGTGATCGGCCTGCAGGTCGGGCTCAACGATCTCTTCGCGTCGCTCGGCGTGGATCGACACGATCTTCGCCATGTTCAGACCGCTTTGTGGTCGATCCGGCTCGCGGCAGGCGAGGCTGCGCGCTTCGCCTTTGACGGGGCCTGGCCCGACCTCGCCGACGACGACGGATTCCGTGCCGAGGCGGAACTCGCGCGCAGCCTCGGCTATCCGGGCAAGAGCTGCATCCACCCGCGCCAGGTGACGATCGCCAATGCCGTGTTCGACAAGGGCGAGGATGTGGCGCGGGCCCGGCGCCTGTTGGCGGCGGCGGCCGAGGCCGGCACGCGCGGGCATGGCGCGTTCCTGTTCGACGGCGCGATGGCCGATGCCCCCGCGGTCGCCGCGGCGCGCGAAGCGCTTCGCCGCGCGGGCGAAGCCTGATGCGCGCGCTGCTCAAGCTGTTGCTGGCGGCCTGTCTGTTGATCGGATTCGCAGGGCCGGCTTTTGCCGAGCCGCCGATGTTGACGGTGGCGACTCGGCTTCCGGCACTGGCATCCGACAAACCGGTGCTGCTCGGAGCGGTCGACGGCCATCCCATAGCGATCGAGCAAGACGGGACGCGGGCATTCGTGCTGGGCCCGCGCGGTTGGTCGGCGGTGAACGAACGTCGGATAGACGTGCCGAACCTGCTGGCGATGGTGAGCGACGGTCGCCGTACGGTACTGCTCGGCGGTGCCGACGGCGTTGCCAGCGTGGTGGCTGCGCTCCGATATTTGGATGGCGAGCTCACTCCTCGGGACCTGCCGCCGCTGCCCGTGCCGCTCAGATCCGCCACCGCCGCTTTCGAGCCCGACGCCTTGCTGATCGCCGGGTTGGATGGCGGCGGCAAACCGCATCTTCTTCGCCTCGACTGGACCACGCTGGATAGCTGGCAGTCGCTCGCTGCCTGGCCCGGCGGTGGTACGCCCGCTGCGCTCGCGGCGCAGAATGGCGGCATCTTCGTCACGCTCCCGAGCGGGCAGCAATGGCGCTGGCTGAAGCTCAAGGGCTGGAGCGCGGGTGCGCCGGCGCCGGGTGCGGTGGTTCCCGGCTCGGCCCGCGCGATCGGTCAGGCCTATTTGCTCTATCTCATCGGCGGAACGGGCGGCGCGCGTCTCTACAGCTACAGCGCGATCACCGACGCCTGGGCACCGTTGGGATCGGCGCTGCCGCATCCGGCAGTCGCCGCCGTCAGCCAGGGCGACGGCATCCTGTCGGCGTGGCGCGACGGCAAGGACCTCGCTTTCTCGGCACTGACGCTCAAATCCGCGCGTCAGTCGATTGCGCCGATCGATATGGCGATCATCGGCGTCTATCTGTTCGGCATGCTCGGCATCGGCCTGACCTTCTACCGGCGCGCCAAGCAAGGATCGTCGAGCGAGTTCTTCCTCGGCTCGCGGACCATTCCGTTCTGGGCCGCCGGGATCAGCATGTTCGCGGGCTCGATCAGTTCGATCAGCTATCTCGCGGTTCCGGCCAAGGCGTTCGAGACCGACTGGGAATATATCATGTCGAAGATGACGACGGTGGTCGGACTGATGTTCGTCGCCGTCTTCGTCGTGCCGATCTTCCGCCGCCTGAACCTGGTGTCGGTGTTCAACTATCTCGAACAGCGCTTTCACCCTGCGATCCGCATGCTGTCGAGCGCGCTGTGGATCATGATGCAGATCGGTGGCCGGATGGGGATCGTGCTGTTTCTGCCGGCAATGGCGATCGGCACGATCACCGACACCAACATCGTCGCGTGCATCGTCGTCGTCGGCCTGTTCACCATAGTCTATACCGCGCTCGGCGGCATGCGCGCGGTGGTGTGGACCGACGTCTTCCAGGTGCTGGTGCTGACATGCGGCGCGCTGTTCGCGATCGGCTTCATCGTCTGGCAGATCGGCTTCGGCACGATCGTCGACACCGCCGCGACGTTCGACAAGACCAGGATGCTGAACTTCAGCTTCGATGTCACCCAGCCGACGGTTTGGGCGTTCACGATCCTCGTCCTGTTCGACGTGGTGCTGACCTTCCCCAAGGATCAGGTGCTGATGCAGCGCGTGCTGGCGACGCCATCGGAAAAGGCCGCGGGGCGCTCGGTCTGGCTGTTCGCGGCGGTGCTGCTGCCCAGTGCGTTCATGTTCTACATGATCGGCACGGTGCTATTCGCTTATTACCGGGTGCACCCGGGCCAGCTCAATCCGCTGCTGCCGATCGACACGGTGTTTCCCTCGTTCATCGGCACCGAGCTGCCGCATGGCGTGGTCGGGCTGATCATCGCGGGGTTGATCGCGGCGGCGATGGGCACGTTGTCGGGCATCATCAACAGCGTCGCGACCTTGCTGTCGGTCGATTTCTATGACCGGCTGATTCCCGGACGCAGCCAGCGCCAGATCGTCCGCTTCGCCGAGATCACCAGCGTGGGCGTCGGCCTGGTCGGGATCGCCATCGCGATCATCCTCTCGCGGCTCGACATCCACTCGCTGCTCGACCTGACCATCGAATTGTTCGGCCTGTTCGGCGGCAGTTGCGCGGGCGCCTATACGCTCGGCCTGTTCACCCGCCGCGCCAATTGGCAGGGCGTCGCGATCGGCATCGTTCTCGCGTCGATCATCACGCTCGTCGTGTGGATCTTCGGCCTCGTCCATCCCTATCTCTATCTCGCGCTGGCAATCGCCTCGTCGATCGTGATCGGCTATGTCGCCAGCTTCCTGTTCCCGCCGCCCAGCCATTCGCTCGAGGGATTGACGATCTTCACGCCGCGCCGCGGCAAGATCCAATCGGAGGAGTCCGCACAATCGACACCGGCTTCCTGAGAACTTTCGTCACCGTCGTCGACCAGGGATCGATGGCCGCCGCGGCGCGCGTGCTCAACATCAGCGCGTCGGCGGTCGCCCAGCAGCTCCACGCGCTCGAACGAGAAATGGGTGCGCCCTTGCTGCTCCGCGTCGGCCGGACGATGCGGATGACCGAACAGGGCGCGCGCGTCCTGGCCCCCGCGCGCAAGCTGCTGCGCGACGCCACCGATCTGCGCGGCATCGCGCAGGAAGGCGAAGTGACCGGCGAATTATGGCTCGGCGCCTGCACCACGCCGCTGACCGGTCTGCTGCCCGACATCCTGGCGGGCGTGAGCAAGACTTTTCCCCAGGTCAATATCCACATCCAGTCGGGCAATTCGGCGCAGCTCTTCGTCGATGTCGAAGCGGGCAAGCTCGATGCTGCCCTGGTGCTCGAGGCGCCTTATCCGTTGCCCAAGACCTGCGACTGGCTGCTGTTGCGCGAGGAGCCGCTAATCGTGCTGGCGCCGCGCGCGCTGGCCGACCGCGATCCGCTGGATTTGCTGCGCGAGGAGCCGCTGATCCGCTACGACCGCAACCAATGGGGCGGCCGGTCGGCCGAAGTCTATCTGAACGAACTCGGCATCGTTCCGCGCGAGCGGTTCGAGCTCAATGCCCTGAACGCGATCGCGATGATGGTCGATCGCGGACTCGGAGTGTCGATCGTCCCCGACTGGACGCCGCCCTGGCCCGAAGGGATCGACATCGTCCGCCTGCAATTGCCAGAGCGGCGTATCGGCCGGCGTATCGGCATCGTCTGGTCGCGCTCCAGTGTCCGCATGCGGCTGGTGACCGTGCTGCTGCAGGAAAGCGCGCGCTTGTCGGCGATTGGGTCGAAACCATCCGCGCGCCGCAACGAGACGCGGCCCTAGCGGGCTGCGCTCAGGTGCCGGCAATCAATGCCGCGCCGTCGCGAGGCTGCCGCGTTCGATGAACTCATAGGGCAGCTCGACGCAGACGCTGCCGTCGCGGGTCTGTTGCCCGGGGCCGACAAGCAGGTCGATCGCCGCCGCCGCCATTTCCGGATTGGGCTGGCGCACGGTGCTGAGCTGCGGCCACGCCATGCGCGACACCGGCGCGTCGTCGAACCCGACGATCGACAGGGCCGAAGGGACGGCAATCTGGTGACGCATGGCGACGACCAACGCGGCCAGCGCCATTTCGTCGTTGCTGGCGAAGATCGCGGTCGGCTGCTCGCTGTCGCCCAGGATCGCTTCCGCCGCGATCAGGCCGCTGCGAAACGTGAAATCGCCCTGCAGCACGCGTTTCGGCGGGATCGATATGCCCGCGGCAGCGATCGCGTCGCAAAACCCTTCCCACCGCCGCACGGTCGCGCTGTGGGTGGGATTGCCCTTGATGAAGCCGATGTCGCGATGGCCGAGCGCGATCAGCTTTTCGGTCACCTCGCGCGCGGCGGCACGGTCGTCCATGCGCACTTGCGGGGTGCGGTCGAGCGCGTCGCCGGGGGCGATGCGGACGATCGGCACCTCGTTCGCCTCGAGCATGTCGATCAGGTCCGGCCAGTCGCAGATCGGCGGGGTGAGCACCGCGCCCGCCAGCCGCACCGTCCGCAAGGTGGCATCGAGCCGCGCCATCCAGTCGGGTTGGGTGCGGTCGACCTCTTCGATCAGCAAGTGATGGCTGAGCGCGCGGCAGCGGGTGAGCGCGCCGCGTTGGAGGTCGGCGGCATAGACCGAGGCCGGATCGTCGAAGAACATCCCGATCAGGAAAGACTTGGCGCTCGACAGGCCGCGCGCGAACGCATTGGGCCGGTAATCGAGTTCCGCGACCACGCGCATAACCTGTTCGCGCACTTCGGGGCGGACGTGGACTTCATCGTTGATGACGCGCGACACCGTCTTGGGCGACACGCCCGCGCGTTCCGCGACGTCCTTGATGGTGACCGTCTTCATGCCATGCAAATGTCCGCCGGCCAACCGGCCGGTGAGGCGGTGCGATAATACCAATTGGCGCGGAAGCAAGGCCGGGACGTCACGAAGGCGATCCTAGCCGGCCTTGTTCCCCGTGCAATGGGGGTGTCAGCGGCAATCGATCACCCCTTCCGGCGGCGAGGCGAAGCGGATGGCCGAGATAGTCAGGTCGAGCCGGCCTGCCGTGGTCAGCGTTAGCGGCTGGGCGACGCGATCGAGCGGCGTGCCGGCAAGGCAGCGCAGCGGCACGGCGATCTGATCCCATTGCTTGCTGGCCGCCAGCGCCGTCAGCCGCGCGGTCACGTCCCTGCCGCCCAGCAGGACCGGGGCAGTCGGCGCCTCGTCGACCTTGAGGTCGATGACCAAAGCGACATCGCCATTGGCCTCGCGCGTCAGGTCGACCGGCTCGCCGGCCAATGCCGCTGTCGCGCGTGCTTTCCCGGTCCAGCTGATCCGGATCGAATCTTCCTGTGCACCACGATCGGCCGATCGCGCCGATATCAGCGCTGGATCGGGATCGGCCGAGAGCGCGCCATCACTACCGAACAGGAAGTGTCGGCCGTTGGTCGGCTTGCCGCGGGCGAACAGGACGTTGCGGTCGCCCCTCAGCGTACCGCGATCTTCCGGCAGCGAGGCGAGATCGCCCTTGTCGCGCGTGGTGAGGCCGAAACCATAGGCAAAGAGCGGATCGTACCCTGGGTCGCCGACATTGAGCGGCGCCTGATCGGGGCGCCTGGGCCAACTGAACGGCAGCTTCCCGCGGAAGTCGGCCTTGCCGAACAGCAGGTCAGCGACGCCCGCTCCTTCCGATCCCGGCAGCCACGCAGCCACGAACGCATCCGATGCGTTGAGATAGGGATTCACCCAGAGCGGACGCCCCGACAGGAACACCGCGACCACCGGGACTCCCGCCGCCTTCAACCGCTTCATTGTCGCCAGATTGTCGACTGTGGCGGGATCGTCGAACGCCACGTCGCTGCGGTCGCCCTGGAATTCGGCATAGGGGTTCTCGCCGAACACGACGATCGCGGCGTCGGGTTTCGTCGCGAATTGCCCGTCGGTCGACAAGGTCGCCTTGCCGCCGGCGGCCTTTACCTCGTTCTCGATGCCGCGCCAGATCGAGGTGGCATTGGGAAAATCGCTGGGAAGGGTTCCGGTCCCCTGCCAGGACAATGTCCAGCCGCCGGCCTGCTTGGCGACATTGTCGGCGCCGTCGCCGGCGACGAGAATGGTGGCGCCGGCCTTCAGCGGCAGCAGCGAGCCGGCATTCTTCAGCAGCACCAAAGATTCGCGCACGGCCTGGCGTGCGATGGCGCGATGATCAGGCGAGCCGAGTTGCTCATATTGGCCGGCATAAGGGCGTTCGGACGGCCGCTTCGCATCGAAGATACCGGCGCGGAACTTGACCCGCAGGATACGGCGCACGGCGTCGTCGAGCCGGCTTATCGGGATTGTCCCCGCCTTTACCTCGCGCAAGGTCGATTCCCAGATGCCTTTCCAGCTGTCGGGTGCCATGTAGAGGTCGAGCCCGGCCAGGACTGCCTGGGGGCAATCGGACGCGGTGCAGCCTTCGACCTGGGCATGCGCGTTCCAGTCGCTGACCAGGAAACCGTCGAAATTCCAGCGATCCTTGACGATTCCGGTCAGCAGGCTGCGATTGCCGGTCATCTTGCGGCCGTTCCAGCTCGAGAAGCTGATCATGATCGACTGGACGCCAGCCTTGATCGCTGCTTCGTAGGGTGGCGCGAACAGGTCGCGGAGCTGGGCCTCGGTCACCTGGGCGTCGCCCTGGTCCTTGCCATCCTTGGTACCGCCGTCGCCGAGGAAATGTTTGGCGGTGGCAATGACGTGCGGACCTTTCAGCCAGTCCCGTGAGCCGATCTTTCCCTGCAGCCCCTTGACCAGCGGCCCGGCATAGCTGGCGGCGATCTCGGGGACTTCGCCGAACCCTTCATAGCTGCGGCCCCAGCGGTCGTCGCGAACCACCGCGATGGTCGGCGCGAAGGTCCAATCGATGCCGGTCACCCGCATCTCGATCGCGGTCACTTCACCGATCCGCCGCATCAGCGCCGGATCGCGCATCGCGCCGAGCCCGACATTGTGCGGGAATAGCGTCGCGCCGACGATGTTCGAATGGCCGTGCACCGCGTCTATTCCCCAGATCGCCGGGATGCGCGGCAATTTGGGATCGTCGCTGGTCGACGCGTCCCAAAAGGCATCGGCCAGCGCGAGCCAGTCCTTGGCGGGCGCGTTGTATTTTCCGCCCGGATCCGAATTGCCGCCGTTGAATACCGAGCCGAGATGATATTTGCGGACATCGTCGGGCGTGATCGAGGCGATGTCGCCCTGCACGATCTGGCCGACCTTTTGTTCGAGCGACATGCGCGCGATCAACTGGGTAATCCTGGCTTCGATGACAGGATCTTCGCGCACCGGCGATTTGATCGCGGGCCAGGTCGCCGGGGTCGCGACGCTGGATGGGGCGGCGGAAGGGGCGTCGGCACGCGCGGGGGATGCCGTCTGTCCCGATGCTGGCGCCCCAAGTGCCAAAGCGGCCATGGCAAGCCCGGCCAACGGCGCTCCCCTTAGAATCATCTCCACCCCTTATCGTTCTGCAGGCGCCGGTCGCCGAAACACATTGACATCGATGTCGGTCTTGGCGATCTACGTCAAGCATTTCGGAAAAACCGAAAGAGGGGAGAGGGATGATCATCGCCGCGCGAGCTCTGACGTCCGACGCGCTTGCCTCCCCCCATGCGCCGATTCTCGAATCCTCCCCCCGCCGTGCCTTGCGCCGGCGGGCTAGCGGCCGCCGCAAGCTGTGGCGGCCGCTTTTTTTGTCATTTCGATTGAGGAATCCGCGATGAAGTCTCGTCTGTTCGGCGCCTTGATCTGTATCGGTACGGTCGCCCTGCCGGCCGCGCTCGCCGCGCGTGAGGCCGAGGAGAAGCCCATCGCCCCGGAGACGAATCGCGCCGGAGAAGCCTGGCGCGACAAGAGCTTGTCGGCATCAGCGCGGGCCGCGGCCTTGGTCAAGGCGATGACGCTCGAGGAGAAGCTGACCTACATCCACGGACTATTCCCCAACAAGATCGATCCCCGCCCGGCCGACATGGTGCCCTCGGCCGGCTATGTGCCTGGGGTGCCGCGGCTCGGCATCCCGACCTTGCGCGAGAGCGATGCCAGTTTGGGCGTCGCCAACCAGATGAACCTGCGCACCGACGACGTCGCTACGGCCCTGCCATCGGGTCTCGCGACCGCGGCGACCTTCGATCCCAAGCTTGCTTATGCCGGCGGCGCGATGGCTGGAGCGGAAGCGCGGGCCAAGACCTTCAACGTCCTGCTCGCCGGCGGGGTCAACCTGACGCGCGATGCCTGGAACGGGCGCAATTTCGAGTATCTGGGGGAAGACCCGCTGCTCGCCGGCACGCTCGCCGCGGCCGCGGTGCGTGGGGTCGAATCGAACCATATTGTTTCGACCGTCAAGCATTTCGCGCTCAACGCGCAGGAAACCGGCCGCACTATCCTCAATGCGCGGATCGACGAAGCGGCGCTGCGCGAGAGCGACCTGCTCGCGTTCGAAATCGCGGTGAAGGACGGTCGGCCCGGCTCGGTGATGTGCGCCTATAACAAGGTCAATGGCGACTGGGCATGCGAGAACCGCTTCTTGTTGACCAAGGTATTGCGCGACGACTGGAAATATCCCGGCTGGGTGATGTCCGACTGGGGCGGGGTCCATTCGACGGTCAAGGCGGCGATGGCGGGTCTCGACCAGGAATCGGGCCAGGAACTCGACAAGGAAATCTATTTCGGCGCGCCGTTTGCCGCCGCGGTTGCGAACGGCACGATCCCGGTGGCGCGCCTGGACGAGATGGTACGCCGCATCCTCACCGGCGTGATCGCCAGCGGCCTGTATGACGATCCGTCGCCAGCGGCAGTGCAGCCGATCGACTATACAGCCCATGCGGATATCGCGCAGCGCGTGGCAGAGGCCTCGATGGTACTGCTCAAGAACCAGGGTAACGTCCTGCCGCTGGCCAAGCGCGCGCGGAAGATCGTGCTGATCGGCGGCCATGCCGATGTCGGCGTGCTGTCGGGCGGCGGGTCGAGCCAGGTCCGTTCGGTAGGCGGCGTGCCGATCGAAATACCCCTGACATCGGGCGCGGCGGCGTCGTTCGTCCGCGTGACCTACCACAATTCCTCGCCGCTCAAGGCGATCCAGGCGATCGCTCCGGGCGCGCAAATTTCCTTCGTCGACGGCAAGGATCCCGCGGCAGCGGCAGCGGCGGCGCGCGACGCCGACATCGCGATCGTCTTCGCCACGCAATGGGCAACCGAGGCCGAGGATAACCGCGATATCGCGCTACCCGACAATCAGGATGCGCTGATCGACGCGGTGGCCGCGGCGCAGGCGAAGACCGTGGTGGTGCTCGAGACCGGTGGTCCGGTGCTGATGCCGTGGATCGACCGCGTGCCGGCGGTGGTCGAGGCCTGGTATCCCGGCCAGCGCGGCGGCGAAGCGATCGCGCGGATCCTGTTCGGCGATGTCGACGCGGTCGGACGCTTGCCGATGACCTTTCCGCGCTCGTCTGCGCAGCTACCGCGCGCCGGGCCTATCGGCCTGGAAAGCCTGAAGAACGACGCCGCGAGCAATGCGGGTTCGGGGACCGCCGAGCCGGTCGCGTCGTTCGATGTCGACTATAAGGAAGGCGCCAATGTCGGTTACCGCTGGTATGTGGCGCAGAGCAGCCGGCCGCTGTTCGCGTTCGGCTATGGGCTCAATTATGCCAGGGTGAGCTATGGCAAAGCCCGCTTCACCGGCGGTGCCAGGCCCGGCGTGACGGTTGCGATCACCAACCAAAGCGACCGGGCGACCGTCGCGGTGCCTCAGCTCTACGTCACATTGCCCGATGGCAGCCCGTTGCGGCTCGCCGGGTGGAGCCGCGAAGCGCTGGCGCCGCGCGAGACACGCACGGTGACGATCACGGCCGATCCGCGCGTGCTGACGCGCTGGCAGGACGGCCGGTGGCGGCAGGCCGCCGGCAGCTACAAATTAACCTTGGCAACCGACGCCGCGCATCCGTTGCAATCGGCCAGTGTTGCCCTGGCGCAACGCTAAACCGAACGATCCGAAATGGGCTTTGTCCGATATTGACATCGATGTCGGACGCGATACGAAGACAGTCGAGGCGAGACCACATCGCTTAACATCAAAATTTTGTCGGCATGGGAAAATGCCGGCCAGGTAGGGAGGATCCGGGGCATGAGGACATTGAGAATTTCTGCGTCTGCGCTGGCACTTGCGGTCGGCTTGGCAGCGCCGGGCGTAGCCGCCGCTCAGGCTCAACCGCAAACCGCCGCACCTGACGCGGCGCCGCCGGCCTCGCCGGCCGACGACCAGGCCGCATCGAGCGGTGACATCGTCGTCACCGGCGTTCGCGCCTCCCTCGAACGATCGATCGCGATCAAGCGCAATTCCAACGGTATCGTCGACGCGATTTCGGCCGAGGATATCGGCAAATTCCCCAACACCAACCTGGCGGAATCGCTCCAGCGTATCACCGGCGTGTCGATCGATCGCGTCAACGGCGAAGGCTCGACCGTCACCGTCCGTGGGTTCGGCGCACAGTACAACCTCGTCACCTTGAACGGGCGGCAACTCGCCACATCGAACATCCTCGCCGTGGGCGGCGATCAGGGCGGTGACGGCGCGTCCGGCATCGGCCGGTCGTTCGATTTCGCGAACCTCGCCGCGGAAGGGGTCAAGACGCTTGAAGTCTACAAGACCGGCCGGGCGGCGGTTCCTTCGGGCGGCATCGGCGCCGCGATCAATATCATCACCCGGCGCCCGCTCGATGCGAGGGAGGGTGGCTTCACCGGCACGATCGGCGCGAAGGCCGGTTACGACACCAGCGCCGATGATTGCATCAGCTGCGGCAGCCACGTCACGCCGGAAGTTTCCGGGCTGCTCAGCTGGAGCGACAAGGATCAGAAGGTCGGCATCTCGCTGTTCGGCAGCTATCAGAAGCGCAACTTCACCGTCCCCAGCGTGGCGAACGATGACTGGAATATTCGCAGCTTGTCGGATTTCCTCAATCCGGCCAATGGCTTCGTCAATGCCGCGACCAAGCTCAATAACGTGCCGGGCAATTCGAACGTCCTGGTCTCGGTCCCCAATGACAGTCGCTACCATTTCTCGGAATCGAGCCGCGAACGCCTGAACGGTCAGGCGATGCTGCAATTCCGGCCGACCGACGGGCTGACGATCACCGCCGACGGTCTCTATGCGCAGCTTCGTCAATCGGAGCGCCGCTCGACCCAGTCCAACTGGTTCAACCGCCCGTTTGACGAAGTGACGTTCGACGACGCGTCCAATGGCATCGCCACCACTTCCTACCTGCACGAGACGATCAACGGCGTGAAGGATGAGGCGTTCGAGCAAGCCTATCGCGCCCAGAAGAATCGCCTGTGGGATGTCGGCCTGAATATCGACTGGCAAGCCACCGATCGACTAAAGTTCGTGCTCGACGGGCATCTCGGCAAGGCCGAAAGCCTGCCGGACAACCCCAATGGCCAGACTTCGACCACGGTCGCGTTCAACCTGCCGGTCGTGACTTCGCACTCGCTCACCACCACCCCGGGCGGGTTTCCGCAGCAGACGCTGACCTTCAGCGACTGCGCGCCCAGTGTCACTCCGACGGGCACGCCGTTCATCAAGGGCAATTGCAACAACAAGCTCGATGCCGGCGATCTGTCGGGCGCGATTCAGCGCCAATTCGCCTCGACCCAGACGCAGCGCATCAAGGAGCTGCGCCTCGACGGTACCTGGGATCTGGGCGGCGGCAGCAAGTTCGATTTCGGCGGCGGCTATCGCACCACCAACACGCTTCAGACGCAATACAATACCCGCCAGGTTCTGGGCGACTGGGGCAATTCACTGCCGCCGGAGATCAATGCCGTGGCGCCGGGACAGGTGTTCCAGTTCTGCACGGCGTGCCAGTTCACCCACAACAACCCGAACGCCGACGCCAATACGCTGGTCGCCTGGCGCACGGAGGACGCGACCAAGCTCTACAACACGCTGTACCAGCATTATATCGGCATCACGAACGATGGCGTGGGCCACCAGAACAATATCGACGCCAACAGCTTCAATCGCGTCAAGGAGAGCATCTGGTCGGTCTATGGCCAGGTCACCTGGAACGGCAATATCGGCAACATGCCGGCGCAGCTCGTTGCCGGGGCCCGGTTCGAGAGCACCAAGGTCACCGCGAACTCGCTGCAACCGGTCCCGCTTGCGATCGTCTGGCAAGCGGACAACGATTTCACCGTTCTCAATTCGACCGATCGTCAGGCTCTAAGCTCCAAGGGTAGCTATAATAATCTACTGCCGTCGATGGACTTTTCGATCGATCTCACGAACAAGCTGAAGGGCCGCTTCTCTTATTCTAAGACGATCGCGCGCGCTCCTTACGACAAGCTATTCGCTTCGGCCTCGGTGCAAAGCGCCCCGCCGCGCCCCACCGCTATTGGCGGTGTCGCGACCGGTTTCTCCAACAACACCGATCTCAATCCGCTCGATTCGGATAACTTCGACGTGTCGCTGGAATGGTACCCGAACAAGGACAGCTATTTCTCGGTCGGCTTCTTCGACAAGCGCGTCCACAACTTCATCGGCAACACGCTGGTCAACCGTAGCCTGTTCGGCTTGCGGGATCCGACTTCGGGCGCTCCGGGCACGCGCTCGGGCACAGCCAAGGATCAGCTGACGAACGTGTTCCACGCCGACATTACCGACGTGAACCTGTTCACCTATACCGCTGTGTTGCAGCAGAATAACGGCAATGTGGCGGCGGCGAATGCCGTGTTCCAGTCGCATTATAACAACGTTACCCGGTCGCTCGATCAGGGCTTCGTCGACTCGACGTTAGCGGCGGTCGATATCCTGGCCGATGCCAACGACCCGCTGTTCAACTTTGCGGTCAACACGCCGATCAACAACAAGGATGCCGAGATTTACGGCGTCGAGATCGCCGGCCAATATTTCCTCGGCCGGACCGGCTTCGGCCTCGCCGCCAGCTATACCCTGGTGCGCGGCAACGTCGGTATCGACGTGGCGGCCAATCCCAATGTCGACCAGTTCGCGCTGGTCGGCCTGTCGGACACCGCCAACGTCACGTTGATCTACGAGAAATACGGGATCTCGGCTCGCTTGGCCTATAACTGGCGCGCCAAGTTCCTGAGTCAGCTCAACCGCGACACCTATCACAACCCGGTGTACACGGCGCCTTATGGCCAGCTCGACCTCAACGTCAGCTACGACATCACCAAGAACATCGCGGTCAGCTTCGAAGGCATCAACCTCACCGAGGAAGGTGTCCGGACCTATGGTCGCGATCCGAGCAACACCTGGTATCTGGCCGAAGGCTCGGCCCGCTATCTGGTCGGTGCGCGCTTCAAGTTCTGAACCGCCATCAAATGCTGAAAAGGGGAAGGCCGCTGCACAAGCGGCCTTCTTCGTCTAAGGATCGGTAGCGATGGCGAATCCCGTCCTTCTCAACAATGTCGACCATGCCGATCTACGCGTCGTGCTCGACCGCGGCGCCGCTTATGGCGATGCCGTCAACCAGACGATGGTGTTCGCCACCGAGTTCGAGGAATTGCAGCGCGAGTACGCGATCCTGTTCCGGCGCGATCCCGCCGGTGCCTATCGCGCGACCGTCCTGCTCGGGTTCGACGCCGACGAAAATCTCTATCTCGACGGCACGCATTGGGATGCGCGCTATGTCCCCGCGTTGATGAGCCGCGGTCCGTTCTCGATCGGGGTGCCGCCAGAAGGCGTTGCCGGCGAACCAATGATCCATATCGACCCAACGCATCCGCGCGTGCGCCAGGGCGGTGAGGGGGCCGCGATCTTTCTCGACCATGGCGGCAACGCGCCGCTGCTCGACCGGGTCTCGACCGCGCTTCAGCGCGTCTATGTCGGATCGCAGGTCGCCCCGGCGATGTTCGCCGCATTCGAGGAGCATGGGCTGATCCAGCCGGTCGAGCTGCGGATAGAGACTGACGACGGCCGTCGTTTTACCGTGCCCGACGGCTATACGATCGCGCAGGACCGGCTCGCCGCGCTCGACGGCGCGGCGCTCGCGGCGCTGCATCGCGACGACTTCCTGCGGCCGGCAATCTGGGCGGCGTCCTCGCTCGGCAACATCAATGCTCTTGTCGCGCGCAAGCGGCGCCGCGATGGCTGATGCCGCGCATGCCCGGATCGCCGTGACCCGGCGAACCCGCGAGTTGGACGGAAACATTGCCGCCCCGGACCTCGCCACGATTATTGCCGAAGGCGTGCCGGCCATCCTCAAGGGCGCCGCGCGAAGCTGGCCGCTGGTCCAGGTCGGGCTGGGCTCGCCGGAACGCGCCGTTGACTATCTGCTGCGGTTCCACAGCGGCCAGCCAGTGGTCGGCTATACCGCCGATCCGGCAACCGGCGGCCGCTTCCACTATAATGACGACGCGACCGCGATGAACTTCCGCGGCGAACGCGTCGCGTTCGATGCCTTCATCGCACGTGTCTTTGACCATCGCGGTAAACCCGACGCGCCCGCTTTCTATATCGGCTCGACTGATCTCGACACCTTCTTCCCGGGCTTTCGCGCGGAGAATGAATTGACGCCGGCGGGCGACCTGTTCGCGAAGCATCCACCTCTGGCCAGCATCTGGCTGGGCAATCGCACGATCGCGGCGGCGCATTACGACATGTCGAACAATGCGGCATGCTGCGCGGTCGGGCATCGCCGCTTCACCTTGTTCCCGCCCGACCAGGTCGCCAACCTCTATCCCGGCCCGCTGGCGCCGACGCCGGGCGGGCAAGTGGTGACGATGGTCGATTTCGCCGCGCCCGATCTCGATCTCTATCCCGATTTCCCGAAAGCGGCGGCGGCCGGCGAGATCGCCGAGCTCGAGCCCGGCGACGTCCTCGTCTATCCGGCCTTGTGGTGGCACCAGGTCGAGGCGCTCGACGACTTCAATGTCCTGGTCAATTATTGGTGGAACGCGGCGCCCGATTTCCTCGACACGCCGATGACGACATTGCTCCACGCGATGCTCTCGCTACGCGACCGCCCGGCGCATGAGAAAGCCGCGTGGCGCGCAATGTTCGACTATTACATCTTCGGTCCGCCGGAACGCCCGGCGGCCCATTTGCCCGCGCCCGCCCTCGGGCCGCTGGCGCCACTCGATCCCATGGCGGCGCGACAGTTGCGCGCCTTGATCCAAAGGCAGCTCAACCGATGACCGAAGCAACTTCCGACAAGATCCGGCGTGTCGTGATCGCCGGGGGCGGCACGGCAGGCTGGGTCGCCGCCACCACGCTCGCCAAGCATCTCAGCCCGATGATCGAGGTGGTGCTGGTCGAGTCCGACGAGATCGGCACCGTCGGCGTCGGTGAGTCGACCATTCCCACGATCCGCAGCTTCCATTCGTTCATCGGCATCGATGAGGACGCGTTCGTCCGCGCGACCAATGCCAGCTTCAAGCTCGGCATCGGCTTCGAGAATTGGGACCGTCCCGGCGACCGCTATTTCCACTCTTTCGGCTCGGTCGGGCGATCGGTGTTCGTCGCCGATTTCCAGCATTTCTGGCTCGAAGCGCAGCATCGCGGGTTCGGGCGTCCCTATGGCGACTACTCACTTGAGCTGCGCGCGGCGGCGGAGAATCGCTTTTCCGCCGATCCCGAATTGGGGCTCGCTTACGCTTATCATCTCGACGCGACCGCTTATGCGCGGTTCCTGCGCGGCATCGCCGAAGCCGACGGCGTGCGGCGCGTCGAGGGCCGTATCGCGGAAGTGTCGCAGGACGCGGAAAGCGGCGACATCCGATCGCTGGTGCTGGCGTCGGGCGAGCGGATCGACGGCGATTTCTTCATCGATTGTACCGGCTTTCGCGCGCTGCTGATCGAACAGACGCTGAAGGCCGGGTTCGACGATTGGAGCCACTGGCTCGCGACCGACAGCGCGTTTGCGGTCCAGACCGAGAGTGCCGGCGAGCCCGTGCCTTATACCCGCGCCATCGCGCACGATGCCGGGTGGCGCTGGCGTATTCCGTTGCAGCACCGGGTCGGCAACGGCTTGGTATTCTCCAGCGAGCATATGGACAACGACACGGCGCGCGAGACGCTGTTGGCCGCGCTCGACGGCGAGCCGTTGTTCGAGCCGCGGCTGCTGCGCTTCACCGCGGGCATGCGCCGCCGCGCATGGCATCGCAACTGCCTGGCGCTCGGTCTCGCCGGCGGGTTCATCGAGCCGCTCGAATCGACCAGCATCCATCTGGTGATGATCGCGATCACGCGCTTCATCCAGTCCTTCCCGTTCACGCGCGACTATGACGCGCTGGCCGCGCGCTACAACACGCGGTCGGAGGCCGAATGGACGCATGTGCGCGACTTCGTGATCCTGCATTACGCGCTCAACCATCGCGACGAACCCTTCTGGCGACGCATGGCGCAGATGACGCTGCCCGATACACTGACCGCCCGCCTCGAATTGTTTCGCGAACAGGCGATGGCGCATCAGGACCAGGACGAGATTTTCCGCATCGATTCCTGGTGTCAGGTGATGATGGGGCAGGGCCTGATGCCGGGTGGCTGGCATTTGCTGCCGAGCCAGCTGCCCGACGCCAATCTTCGCCAGGCGCTGGACGGGCTCGACGCGGGGATCAAGGCCCGGCTGCCGCAGCTGCCGACTCTGGCCCGGTTCCTGGAGCGCTACGCCGCGCCTGCGCCAGCGGTTGCGGCGCGCTGATCGTCCTGAAAATCGCAGATTTGCCAAGATGCTGATGCGCAGAAAACGGCGACCTGCGGGGACTCGCATCACTTCCGGATTGGCGGGTTGAGGCCACCAATAGGCAAGCTACCATTTCAGTAACATTGAGCGATCAGAGATGGCGGTCGAACCAGGCGAGCACGCGGCGCTGGATATCGCGCTGGTGCGCGGGATCGTGGAACCAGTGCGGCTCGCCCGGATATTTCACCATCTCGGCCTCCTTTCCGAGCATCTTTAGGCCGCGATAGAATTCGAGCCCCAGCGTCACGGGTACTCTGGTGTCGCCCTCGCCATGCAATACCAGGACCGGCGTTCGGACATTGGCGAGCATCCGCGCCGATGAGCTGCGATCGTAAGCGGCCATGTTCGCGGTGACGTCGCCATAATAACCGAGCGGAAAGTCGGGCGTGTCGGTGATCCGTGCGAACGGCACGAGGTCCGTGGGCCCGGCGCCGACCACCGCAGCCTTGAAGCGGTCGCCATGCGTCACCGCCCAGGCCGACATGAACCCGCCATAGCTCCAGCCGCCGATGCCGAGCCGGTTGGGATCGGCGACCTTCTGCGCGATCAGCGCGTCGACGCCGTCCATCACGTCCTGATAGTCCATCCCGCCCCAGTCGTTGCCGACCGCGCGGGCGAAATCGGTGCCCTGGCCGTCCGATCCGCGAGGGTTGGGCAGGAACACGACATAACCGTGCGTCGCGAGCATCTGCGCCCATTCGTGCCAGCTGCCGAGCCAGCCCGACCACCACGCCCATTCGGGACCGCCATGGATCTCGACCACCATCTTGGTTGGCGTGCCAGGCACAAAATTCGGTGGCGTGACGAGCACGCCGTAGATCGTCTTGCCATCCTTGCTGTTGTGCCAGCTGATCTCCTTCACCTTGCCGAGCTTCCAGTCGGCGACCTGGCTGTTGATCCGGGTGATCGCGCGCGCCTTGCCGTCGGCGATCGTCCAGACGTCGGCGGGACGGTCGGGACTGGAGAGCGCCGCCACCATCTGGCGGCCATCTCGGCTGACGTCGAAGTCGCTGGCTTCGCCGTCGAGCGCGGCGACCGGCGCCACCGTCCCCTTTTGCCGGTCGATCCGCACGATGGTCGATCGCGTCTTCTCGAACGACAGTGCCAGCACCGATTTGCCGTCGGCCGACCAGCGGACATTGGTGAACAGGCCGGGATGATCGTCGGCGAGCGGGCGGACCGCGCCAGTGTCGAGGTCGCAGATGCGCACGCCGAGCCCGATGAAACCCGGCAGCCGGATCGCCTCGCCCAGGATCGATTTGCCGTCGGCCGACCAGAACGGTCCCTCGGCGGCATTCTCCAACACGGTCTTGCCGATCATGCCGCTCGCCGGGTCGAACAGGACGAGCCGCGAATGATAGAAATAATCGTTGATCCGGGTCGTGTCGGCGACGCGCAATGCCATCCGCTTGCCGTCGGGCGACCAGTCCATCGCGCTGACATTGACTCCCTCGGGCGAGACGCGGCGCGCAGCATGGCTGGCGAGGTCGAGGATCCACAGCCGGCTGAAATGGCGATCGCCGTCGATCTCGGTCCAGTTCGCACCGCCGGCGATCGCCTGTTTTTCCTGGGGCGATTGCGGATCGACGCTGAGGAAGGCGATCTGCTTGCCGTCGGGCGACCAGGCGATGTCGTTGACGTCGCCGGGCATCGCGGTCAGCGGGGTCGCCTCGCCGCCGCTCACCGGCATCAGCCACAACTGGGTGGAGGCAACGCCGGGCTCGGCCGCGCCTGCCGGCGGCGCACCGGCGACCGGCGGATTGGGACCGGCAGCGGTCGTCATCGAGAAGGCGAAACTGGTTCCTTTGTCGCTCGCCAGCGGGTTGGGCCGGTTCGACAGGAACGCGATCCACTTGCCGTCGGGCGACCAGCGCGGCGCGCTGTCGATCCCTGCGCTGACGATGAACGGCCGCGCCGCAGCGCTGCTATCGCTCGGCACCGACCAGATCGTCTGGTACGGCGAAGCGAAGGTCGCCATCTGCTGCTGGACGGTGAACAGCACCGTGCGGCCATCGGGCGACAGCGCGACGTCGCGCATGTCGCGCAGCTTCATGATGTCGTCGGGCGTGATCGGTCCGCCCAACGCAGCGGGGATTGGCGCCGGATCGTCCGCCCCCCGAACCATCGGCACGGGGGACAGCGCGATCAGCAAGGCGGCGGTGAGACGGCGGATCATGATCCGCACCGTTACAGCTTCCAGTCGATGCGGAGTCCATAGGTGCGCGGCCGCACGATCGAATAAGCGGGGAATGCCGTCGACGTGAAGGGCGCGTTGAGGATGCCGTATTCGTTGAACAGATTGTTGACGAAGCCGGTCAGCCGGAAATGGCTCGCCAGGGTGAACGAGGCGCGCGCATCGAAGATGTTGAAATCGCCGCGCGTATTGGTCGATCCGAACGCGACCGGGGCCTTCGACAGGTAACGATGCGCGATCTCGAACGACGGTTTGCCCGGCAAGTCGTCGCGGTCATAGCTGATCGTGTTGGCGACCGACCATTTCGATGACCCTGGCAGCGTCGATCCCGAGACATAGCCACCGCCCACCGCGAACGTATCGGGCAGGAAGGTGGTCAACTCGGCCTCCGAATAGGTGACGTTGGTGCTCAGCGTCAGCGCATGCGTCGCGCGGAACGATCCGGCAAACTCGACACCGACGATGTTGGCGCTGCCGGCATTGGTGACGTAGGAATAATATTGCGGCGCCGGACCGAACAGGCGCGCCTGGATGCCGTGCCAGTCGATATTGTAGATCGAGGCGTCGATCGTCAGCCGGTTCCACAAGGTGGTCTTGATGCCGGCTTCGTAATTGTCGACCTTGTCGCTGGCATAAGCAGTGGGAATGGTCGGCAGCAGGCCGGCATTGGGGTTGATCCCGCCGACGCGATAGCCGCGCGAATAGGTCATGTACGCCAGGAAATGCGAATTGGGGCGGAACGCCAGCGAGGCCTTGGGCGTGAAGCCATGGTCCTTCTGGTCGGTATGTCCCGATAAATCGACCGGGCTGCCGCTGACGAAGCCTGCTTTGTTGGTCACGTCGCCCTCGGCACGGGTGCTGTAATAGCGCCCGCCGACCGTGATCTCGAACCCCTTGATCGGCTTCCACGTCGCTTCGCTGAATACACCGAAATCGGTGTTCAGCGTGTCCGACAGATAGCCGTAGATGCGGTCGTTGGGCGCCAGCACCGAGGCCGGATAAGCGAAGCCGCCCGGATTGGCGGTGATATAGGCATTGGCGCCCGGCGCGAACATCTGGTCGTAGGAGAATTTGGTCGCGCGCATATAGCTGACGCCGATCAGCCAGTTGAGCGGGCCGCCATTGTCCTTTGACGCGACCCGTCCTTCGATCGTCTTTATGTTGGCGTTGGCATTGGCATAGTCATAGGCCACGTTCGGCCCGGTGAAGGTACCGGTGACATAGCCATAAGGGTCGGTGAAGAGCGTGTAGTTCTTCTTCTCGTCGATCGCACCGAGCACGGTCAGCGTCGCGACGTCGCCCAGGTCCTGGTCGAGGCGCAGGCTGTTGAGCAGGAAGCTGGTCGTCTGCGGTTCGACCCGGCCGGTGCTGCGGCTATAGCTGTTGGCGTAAGTGATGTAGGTCTGGTCGTCGAGCTTGGTGTCCTGATAGGCGCCGAGATAGGTGATCTTGGTCCCCTCGAACGGCGTGAACACGATCGATCCGCGCAAGCCGCGCGTGCGGAAATCGTTGCTGCCCTTCTTCTCCGGCGTCAGCCCCACATTGTCGATGAAGCCGGCATCGTAGCGCTGCAGCGCCATCACGCGGACCGCCAGTTTGTCCTTGATGATCGGCAGGTTGACCATGAGCTTGCCGGCATAATTGAGGTCGCCGCCGGAATGCGCGGTCGACCCGATCAGCCCTTCGGCCGCGGCATCGACCTTGGTCGGATCGGCGGTCTTGACGACGTAATTGACCAGGCCGCCCAGGGTCGACGACCCGAACAACGTCCCCTGCGGTCCGCGCAGCACCTCGACGCGGTCGAGGTCGAACGTGTCGACATCGGGAATGCCGATCGGGAAGCCGGGTTCGACGACGTTGATTTCGTTGAGGTAATAGCCGACCGTCGTCTGGCCCTGCTCGTGATAGGTGGTCGCCGCGATGCCGCGGATGACGACCTCCGACACGCCGGGCTGATAATCGTTGAACACCACACCGGGCAGCCGGTTGATATAGTCGGACAGGCTGTTGGCATTCATCTTGTTGAGCTGATCGCCGCTGATCGCGCTGATCGGCATGGCGATCTGGCTCTGGCTCTCCGCGCGCTTGGTCGCCGTGACGATGATATCCTTATCGTTGCTGGCGTAGCTGTCGTCATTGGCATTGGCGGGCGCCGCGGCGGCCGATTGCGCGTGCGCCATGCCGGGCGCGGCGAGCGCGATCCCGAGCGCCAGTGCGGCGACAGACGTGGTTCTGAGAGAGCGAGAAATGCGCACGTTGGACCCCTTTGTTCGAGCGCGGACAGGCCGCCATGTGTCTCCTGCTGCGCCTCGCTCGGACTGTCTGTCGCTTCGCCCGATGTCGCCGACGCCCCTACACCGTTGCAGCTTGGTCCAGATTGGAGAACCGGAAACATCCAAAATGCGGATATCGACGGGTCCAACGCTTGGACCCCTCGGCCTCACGAGTTTGGATGTTTCGCGGATGCGGCGGTAGTGTGCAGCATTGCGCCGGACGCGACAGACAGGGGAGCAGTTGATGGACCGCCGAACGTTCCTGGGGGCCGCCGCCACGGCCGCGATCGCATTACGATTCGGCGCGGTCGCCGCCGATCGCGGGCTCGACGTCGCGTTGATCAACGGATCGTTCTGGACCGGCGTGCCGGGGCGGCCGCGTGCGACCGCGCTCGGCATCGTCGGCGACCGCATTGCGGTGCTCGGTGCCGATGCCGTGAGGGCGCGGACGACGGCGCGGACGCGCGTGATCGATCTGGGCGGCGCGTTCGCCATGCCGGCCTTTACCGACGGCCATACCCATTTCCTGCACGGCTCGGTGACGTTGACCCAGCCCGATCTGTTGAGCGCGACCGACCGCGCCGATTTCGCCGCAAGGCTGGGCGCGGCAGCGCGGGCGCGACCGGGCAAATGGATTCTCGGTGGGACGTGGGACGAACAAAGGCTGGGCGGCGCCTTGCCCACCCACGAGTGGATCGACGCCGCGACCCCGGATACGCCGGTCTCGTTGCCGCGCACCGATCTGCATTCCTATCTGCTCAACAGCGTCGCGTTGAAATTGGCGGGCATCGACCGCGACACGCCTGATCCCGCCGGCGGGGTGATCGTCCGCGACGCCCAAGGCAATCCGACCGGCGTGCTGAAGGACAATGCCACCAAGCTGGTCGATCGCGTCATCCCGCCAATCAGCGATGCCGACGCCGATGACGCTGTCCTGCAAGGTATCCGTCACGGGCTAAGCAAGGGCGTCGCGCACATCCACAACCCAGAGATCGACTGGACCAGCTGGGGCCCGTTGCGCCGGCTCCATGCGCGCAAGGCGCTCGACATGCGCTTCTACGCCTTCGTCCCGCTGGTCGACTGGGAGAAGATGGCCAAAATCGTCGCGGAAGAAGGGCGCGGCGACGACTGGCTGCGCTGGGGCGGGGTCAAGGCGCTGACCGACGGGTCGCTCGGCTCGCGCACCGCGGTGTTCTATGATGATTATACCGACGCGCCGGGCCAGCGCGGCGTGCGCGTGACGAGCCTTGCCAATTTGCGCGAGTGGATCGGCGCCGCCGACGCACATGGCCTGCACGTCGCGGCGCATGCGATCGGCGACCGCGCCAATGACGACATGCTCGACATCTTCGCCGATGTCGCGCGGACCAACGGCGCCAAAGATCGCCGCTTCCGCATCGAGCATGCCCAGCATCTGCGCCCGTCGAGCATCGGTCGGTTCGCGAAACAAGGCGTCGTCGCCTCGGTGCAACCGTTCCACGCGATCGACGATGGACGCTGGGCGGTGAAAAGGATCGGCGAGAAAAGGCTGAACGGCACCTATGCCTTTCGCTCGCTGATCGACAGCGGCGCGCATGTCGCCTTCGGGTCCGACTGGCCGGTGGCACCGCTCGATCCATTGACCGGCCTCTACGCCGCGCTCACCCGGCGAACGATCGACGGCGCCAATCCCGGCGGCTGGCTGCCGGACCAGAAGGTGACCGCCGAACAGACCCTGGTGGCCTATACGCGCGGCAATGCCTGGTCGGGGTTCATGGAAGATCGCACCGGCCAGCTCGCGCCGGGTTATTATGCCGACATCGCGGTGTTCGATCGCGACCTACTGACGAGCGATCCGCTCAAGGTTCAGGACGCCAAGGTGCTGCACACCTTCGTCGGAGGGAAGCAGCGCTACTCCGCCGCCTGAGCAAGCAGCGCGATCGCCGCGCGCGCCTCGGCCTCGGTCGCGCTGGCGAAACCGAGCCGCAGCCCGCGCTCGGCATCGGGGCTGGTCGCGAACGAGCGTGAATCGGCGAAACGGAGACCCAGTGCCGGAGCCGCGCGTTCGATCCGCTCGAGCAATGCGGGGTCCGGAAAGCGGAGCCAGAAGGCCAGCCCGCCGTCGGGCACACGAATATCGGCCTTGTCGCCCAGTTGGTCGCGCAATGCCTCGGCAAAAGCGCTGCGGCGCGTGGCATAGATTTGCGACGCCTTGCGCGCGTGGCGGCGAAGTTCGCCGCTTTCGATCAACTCGGCGACCGCATCTTCGGTGAAGCTGTTGCCCATGCCGTCGATCGTCGAAACCTGATGCGCGATCGCGTCGATCAGCGGCGGCGGGGCCGCGATATAGCCGATCCGCAGCGCCGGCAGCAGCAGCTTGGAGAGCGATCCGACATAGATGACGCGCGCCGGCGCATAGCTCGCCATCGGCAGCAGCGGCTGCGATTCGAAATGGAATTCGTGATCATAATCGTCCTCGATCAGCGCGAAATCGAACTGCCGCGCCAGCTCGAGCAATCGCAGCCGGCGTTCGGGGCGCAGCGCCACGGTGGTCGGGAATTGGTGGTGCGGCGTCAGGAAGATCGCCCGGACATTGTGCTTGCGGCAGGCGCGCTCGACATCCTCGACATCGATCCCCTGGTCGTCGAGCCCCACCGGCACGACCCGCGCGCCGCGCGCAGCGAACGCGGTCACCGCCGGCTCATAGGTCAGTTTCTCGACCAGCACGGTGTCGCCGGGCGCGATCAGCAATTGGCTGGCGAGGAAGATGCCATGCTGGCTGCCGCGCGTGATGCAGATATGGTCGGCGGTCACCGCCAGTCCGCGCTCGGCCTTCAGCATGTCGGCGATCGTCGCGCGCAGCAGCGCCGTGCCGCGCGGGTCGCGATACGACATGCTATCGGCGCGCGCGCTGCGCTTGATCGCGGTGCGATAGGCACGGCTCAACACGTCGACCGGGAATAGTCGACCGTCGGGCGAGCCTTCGTCGAGCTTGATGCCGCGATCCGCCGACCAGGCGAGCGGCCGCGCGGGGGGCGCCTGGAAGCGATAAGCGGGGCGGTCTCGCTCCGCCTCTGCATTGCGGCGCGCGGCGGCCGGCATGGCTGGCTTGTCATCGTCGTGCAGCGTGGAGACCATCGTTCCGCGCGTGCCGTGCGAGGTCAGCCAGCCTTGTGCGATCAAATCCTCATAGGCGAGCACCACGGTCTTGCGATTGACCGACAAGAGCTGGGCGAGTTCGCGGCTGCTCGGGAGGAAAGTGCCCGATGGCAGGCGCCCGCGCTCGATCTCATGGATGATCGCGTGGACGATCTGGAGATAGATCGGCGTCGGCCGACCGGGGTCGATCCGTTCGCCGAGAATGATCTTCCAGGGGCGCAGCATTGGTCCCCGTTTCTCCATTTTTGATCCGATATGGACGGGTCCAGCTTAGCCGAACGCGTGCGCGGCACAAGCGGACGGTTGGTCCCGGCAATTTGTCGGACTTGGCGCTTGTCGCATGGGCCAAAGGCGCGGAGCATGGGCGCCATCGATACCGGCAGCGGCCGGGAATAGGGGCTGAATTTTGAGCGAACCGAGTGGAGCCGATCCGGCGCAGGCGATCACTGAAGCGGCTGGTTTTACGCTGGTCGACTTTTCGATCTATGCGATCGAAAATGCCGACATCGCGGCGCTGATCGCCGATTATCCGCTCGCCTGGGTGCTGCCGCGCTGCGCCGATGCCGGTCAACCGCATCTGTTGCCCTTGCTCGCGCGCACCGATGCCGAAGGGCGCGTCACCACGCTGATCGGCCATATGGGCCGGCGCAACCCCCTGGTCGCGGCGTTCGAGCAATCGCCCGACGCGCTGATCCTGTTCACCGGGCCGCAGGGTTATGTGTCCAACGGCCATGTCAGCAATCCTCACTGGGCGCCGACCTGGAATTACGGGCAAGTGCGCATCGAGGCCAGGATCACGCTCGAACCGACCGGCGGCGATGCCGCCTTGCTCGCCCTGGTCGAGGCGATGGATGTCGAGGAACGGACCGGCTGGCGTCCTGCCGATGCAGGCCCGCGATATCGTGTGATGGAGCAGGCAATCATCGCCTTTCGCGCCGACGTCACCCGGATCGAGCCGCGCTTCAAATTGGGCCAGGACGAGAAGGTCGAGACGCTGCGGGAGATACTCGACCGGCACCCCGATCCCGCGCTGGTGCGCTGGATGCGGCGGATCAACCGCAAGCGGCTGGAAGTTTGAGAGGCGAAAAGGGTTTTAGGCGCTGGCCTTCGCTTCCCGTGCCGCGGCGGCGCGTTTGCGTCTGGCCTTGCGGGCGGAGACGCGCGGCCGGCGGCGCTTGAGCCAGAGATAGACGCCGGTGACGCACATGCCGAGCGTGACGATGCCGAGTACCAGATCGAGCGCGACGCCGGGCGCCCCGATCATCTCGCCGGTGTGAAGCGGATAGAGCGAGCGCATCAGCTTGAACCCGGCACTGTCGCTATAGGGATTGTCTTCGTTCACGAAGCGGCCGTCGTGCCCGTCGAACCAATAAGTCACCGGCCCGAGCGCGCGGTAATTCTCGATCCCGCCCGAGCTGAAGCGCAGCCCGACCAGCCCGCGATCGGGTTCGTATTGCAGCGTCGCGGGCGCCCAGCCGAGGTGGTTGCGCTGGGCAAGGGCGGCGCCCTGCGCCAGTATCTGGCGATAATCGATCGTACGCGCGACGCGGTTTGCCAGCGGGGGGCCATCGAACGGCGAGGGCCGGGCCGGCGACAGAAGCTTGACGGCCGGGACTAACGCTTCCCCGAAGAAATTCATCGCGACCGACGTGAAGGCGAGCACCGTCAGCGGCAGCATCAGCCACAAGCCGCTCGACCGGTGAAGATCGAGCAACAGGCGGGGCAGCGGGCTCGACCATTTGAAGGTCCAGGTTCGCTTCCAGTTGCGCAGATACGGGCGCCTGAGCGGCCAGGTCAGGTAGATGCCGACCAGATTGCTGATCAGCCAGATCAGCGCGATCAGGCCCATCAGCCAGCGGCCCCAGTTGCCGGCAAGCAATGTGAAATGGAGCTGGTAGATGCCTTGCATCAGATGCGGACGGTCCCAGCCCGGGCCTGTCCTGCGCGTGCCCGCGACCGTTCCGGTCGCGCGATCGAGGAAGATCTGATCGTAACCGAGCGCCGCCTTGCCGGGCGCCGCCTCTACCGCGACGGTCAGGTTGCGACCTGCCTTCGCGTTAACCGGGAGATAGGTCGCGACGAGCTCGGGATGGTCGCGTTCGAGGCGCTCGACCGCGGCGAGCGGCTCGACCAGCGCGGGGCCGCTCGGCCTGAACAATTGGGGGTTAAGCGACGCGTCGAGCGGCTTTTCGAAGCATAAAAGACATCCGGTGACCGCGGCGATCGCCAGAAAGGCAAGCATCGCCAGCCCTGAATAGCGATGGATCGCCGTCCAGAATTGTCGCCGCTCGATCTGCGTCATCGCCTCAACCCCCAGCCTCGCCATCGCAAATGCCCTGACGACGCCCGTCGCGACACCTCCAATCCCAAGATCGGGATGGGTCCATTTGCGGATCGTCCTCGTATGGACGGAGCTTGCCGTAAAACTAAGGGACGCCTTTGAATGCGCAGCACCGTGTGAATGCGCAGCACCGTGCCGCTGGCACGGTGCTCGACAAAGCCATACCGGGTTCAGCGCGCGGCGATCGCCACCGGGCCCAGGATGCCGGAGGGATGGCCAGCCGGCGCATTGACCAGCAGCGCGACGATGCGCGGGCCGGCGCCGGGTCCGATCGGTGCGCGCAGGGGAGCGGTGTCGGTACCCTCCTTGATGGCCGCTTGGGTGCCGTCGATCCAGAGCTCGGCCCTGCCGCCAACCGCGTCGAACGCGATCACGCCTCCCTCGGCCGCGATGCGCTTCCAGGGGACGATGCGCGCCCGGTAGATGCGCCACCCGGGCTGCGCTTCTCCGGGCGTGGGATCGCCGCTATGGATGAAGTCCCAGCTATTATTGTCGCCGTCGGCGGGGGCGAGGCCGGGATCCGGACGTTGGGTGAAGACCGGCGAACGGCGCCAATCGCGTAATTTCAACACGGCCGGAACGACCGCGACCTGCGGGCGCGGGGCGATATCGGCGCGGTCGAGCGTCAGCAATGCAGGTTTCAGCCCCGATGCTGTGGCGCGCACGGTAATGCGTCCGCGTCCGGCGTCCGTGCGGACGATCAACTGTGCCAGGCCATTGAACAGCGACCGTTCGCCCGCAGGCCCCGCAAACTGCTCGGGCTCGTGGCTGTTGGGATCGCCATTGCCGACACCCAGCAAGGTCGCGCCCTCGACCGTGAAGCGCGTCGTCAGATTGGCGGTCGGAACGTGGCGGCCGCGCGCATCGATCGCGTCGATGGTGATCGGCTGGGCGTCCTCATCGTCACCGGCCATGACCGTGCGCGCCGGGGTTAGCCGCAGCGCCACTGGCGGGCCTGCGGTCTCGTGCACCGCGGTCGCCACCACCTTGCCGCCGTGCATCGCGCGCGCCTCGATCCGGCCGGGGGCATAGGGCACGGCCCATTCGTTTCCCATGATGCGGTCGACCCGCTGCACGCCAAGATCCCGGCCATTGAGCACTAGCGCCACGGTCTCGGCGTTGCTGGTGACGAAGACCTTGATCGGCTCGCCCTCGCGGCCGGGCCAGGTCCAGTGCGGGGCGATCGCCACCACCGGCCGGTCGTCGATCCAGTGCGCGCTGTGGATATCGAACGCGGTCTTGGGAAAGCCGCACAGGTCGAGAATGCCGAAGAAGCTGGAGATGGTCGGCCATTCGTGCGGTGTCGGCTCGCCATGATAGTCGAAGCCCGTCCAGACGAAGCCGCCCGCGACGAACGGGCGCTCGACGATATTCTTCCACGATGCGCGATGCGTGCCGCCCCAGCTTGCCGCATTGGTGTCGTAGGACGTGATGACATGCCCGGCGGGATCGGTGGCGAAGGCGCCGCGCGTCTCGAACGCGCTGGTGTCTTCCGAGCTCGTCATCGGCTTGGTCGGGTTCAGCCGGTGAAACTTGTCGTAATCGCCCTGGTAATAGTTGAACCCCATCACGTCGACGACGGTCGACACGTTCGAGGGGTTATAGAAGGAGCCGTTCATCGCGGCGGTGATCGGGCGGCTGTCGTCGAGCCGGCGGACCGCGGCCGACATGCGCCGCACCATCTCCACCCCGGCTTCGGTGCCCTGCATCGGCTCTTCGTTGAACACCGACCAGAGAATCACGCTCGGGTGGTTGCGGTCGCGCCGGACGAGCCATTCGAGCTGGGCGAGATAGTCGGGCGCCGGATTGAAGTTGCGATTCTCGTCCATGACGAGGAAGCCCATCCGGTCGCACCAGTCGAGTAACTCGGCGGTGGGCGCGTTGTGCGACATGCGGATCGCGTTGCAGCCCATCGCCTTGAGCCGCTCCAACCGCCAGGCGAGCAGCGCATCGGGCATTGCGACACCGACCCCGGCATGGTCCTGATGGAGGCAGACTCCCTTGAGCTTGACCGGTCGGTCGTTGACGAACAGCCCCTTGTCGGCATCGAAGCGCACCGTGCGGAAGCCGATCGCGACGCGGCGCTCGTCGACGATCTCGCCGTCGCGCAGCACGCGGGTCCGCACCATATGGAGCGTCGGCGTCTCGACCGACCAGCGCGCAGGGGTACCGGCATCGAGCATCAGCGCGGCATCGACTCGTCCAAGCACGGGGACGGTGACATCGGTCCGTTCCGTCGCGAGTTCACGACCGTCGGGATCGAGCAGGGCCACCTCGACCGTCACGCTCGCGGTGGCGCGATCGATGCTTGCAAGTGTCGCGGTGACGGGGACGCGCCAGTGTCCGTCGGCCCCCTGGCGCGGATCGCAATGCATGCCGTCGCTGACGATCGCCACGGCGGCGCGGCGGACCAGCCAGACGTGGCGGTAGAGGCCGGCACCCTCGTACCACCAGCCCTCTTTGGCATCGGCATCGGCGCGCACGACGATCATGTTCGTCTCGTCGCCAAAGCGGGCGAAAGGCGTCAGGTCGACATAGACGCTGTTATAGCCCGACCAATTGTGCGCGGCGAGGCTGCCATTGACCCAGATCGTCGCGTTGGTGGCGACGCCGTCGAAATGGAGTTCGATCGTCTTGCCGCGATCGGCCGGGTCGAGCCGCAGCGCGCGCCGGTACCAGCCGATGCCGCGCGGGCGGTAGCCCTGCGAGACGTTGGCGGTGCGGACGAAGGGTTGCCCCGCCGCCCAGTCATGCGGCAGCCGCACCTCCGCCCAGTCCGAATCGTCATAGACCATCGCGGCGGCGCCAAGGGCGTTGCCGGCCTTGACGCTCAGATAGGTGTCGTTGTGCCCCTGCGGCTCGGGCGTCGGGATATCGCCTCCATGGAAACGCCAGCCAAGTTCGAGGCGCGTGCGCGAGGAATCGGGATCGGGGAGCCGCGGCAGAAGGCGCTGCTGAGGCGCCGGCATCGGGAAGCCATCGCCATCGCCAGCCCTGTGGGTGGCGACCGCCGCCCGCCCGGACACTGCAAGCAGCGCGCCGGCGCCGGCACCCCCGAGGAGAAGTTGGCGGCGATCCATTGCTGATACTCCAACGGGATGACGGACGGTCGACTAGGCGCGGTGCTAGATGTCGCTGAGCTCGGCGACGAAATCATAGGCGTCGCCGCGATAATAAGAGCGGGTGACTTCGGCGGGACGGCCGTCGCGCAGAAAGGCGCGGCGCTCGATCAGCAGGCCGGCATGGCCGGGATCGACGCCGAGCATGCGGGCATGCTCGCCGCCAAAAGGCACCGCCCTGAGCCGCTGCAGCGCGCGCACCGGCCGATTGCCGACCTTTTCGAGCGCGCCGTAGAGCGAATCCTCGACCGCATCGACCGAGGCGAGGCAATAGCCCGCGATGGTCGAGAATTCGAGCGCCATCGGTTCGTCATCGGCATAGCGAATACGCGCGAAGCGCAGCACCGGCGCGCCTGGCGAGAGCCCGAGCATCATCGCTTCTTCCGGGTTCACCTGGCCGGGTGCGCGCGAAATCCAGCTGCTGCTCGCCCGGCGGCCACGCGCCGCCATGTCCTCGGTGAAGGAGGAGAGCTTGGAGAAGATCTTCTCGACACGCCCGGTGACGAAGGTACCGGCACCGCGCCGCCGGGTAAGCAGCCCCTCCTCGACGAGCCGGCCGATCGCCTTGCGCACGGTGATGCGCGACACGTCATATTCGGTGGCGAGATCGCGCTCGGGAGGGATGGCGTTGCCGGCCACCAGAATGTCGGCGCCGATCGCGTCGCGGATCAGCTGTTCGAGCTGGAGATACAGCGGGGACGGATTGTCCTCGCGCAAACGTCCTATCTGATCCGAGAACGCCATCAAATTCCTCCCCCCGGGAGGCACCTTGTCGCCATCTCTGCCTCGCATGAGGTAACGCTATCGCAACCCGTCCGGTCGAGCAATGGGATGGTAGTGGATTTATATTGGTATCTACCGGCAAACGGCCTCGACCTCAGGTCCAAGGCGTGCACGCGGAAAAAGGTGGCAATGGTAACGCTCCCTATTGTGGGATAGGATCTATATTGGTTACACGTTCGGCGGCCGCGTCGGCCGGCGGAGGACAAAGGATGCGGATTGCCGGGATGCGGCTACGTACGCTGGGTTGGGCGATGCTGTTCTGCAGTTCCGGGGCGATGGCACAGGCATCCGATCCGCTGCCGCTGACGCCTTTTCCCCAATCGGTGGTGCGCGGGACGGGCAGTTTCACCGTGTCGAACGGTGCGGCGATCGGTACCGCACCGGAGGACAAGGGTGCCCAGGCTGCGGCGCGCGTGCTGGCGGCGCATGTTAGGGTCGAGCGCGGACTGGTGCTGACTCCGCTTAACGGCACCGGCGCGATCACGCTGGCGCGCGACGCTTCGGTCCGCGGCGACGAAGCCTATCGGCTCGTGGTCGATGCGCGGGGCATCCGCATCAGCGCCTCGGGTGACCGCGGATTGCTCTATGGCGCGATGACTGTCGCCCAGCTGTTGAGCCCCGATCGCCGCTTCGGCGCGCCGGTCAAGGTGCCGACGGTGACGGTCGAAGACGCGCCCCGCTTCGGCTGGCGCGGGCTGATGCTCGACGTGGCGCGCCATTATCAGCCGATCGAGGCGATCTACGCGGTCGTGGACCAGATGGTATCGGTCAAGCTCAACACGCTGCATTTGCATCTGACCGACGACCAGGGGTGGCGCTTCGAAGTGAAGCGCTATCCCAAGCTCACCGAGCTGGGCGCATGGCGGACGCCGCCTTCGACTGGCGGCGCGCCGGGCGCCAGGGTGGGCGGCTTCTACACGCAGGAGCAATTGAAGGCGCTGGTCGCTTATGCCGCGGAGCGGGGCATTACCATCGTCCCCGAGATCGACCTGCCGGGACATGCCCAGGCGCTTGTCGCGGCCTACCCCGAACTCGGCGTGTTCGGCGATCGGCCCAGCGTCTCCCACGATTGGGGGGTCAATCCCTATCTCCTCAACCCCGGCCCCAAGGGCGTCGCCTTCGTCAAGCAGGTGCTCGACGAGCTGATGGCGGTGTTCCCCGGCACCTATATCCATCTGGGTGGCGACGAGGCGATCAAGGACCAGTGGCAGCGCTCCCCCCAAGTCCAGGCCCAGATCAAGGCGCTCGGGCTGAAGGATGAGGATCAGCTGCAGAGCTGGCTGATCGACGAGTTCGGCAATTACCTGGCCGCCAAGGGCCGGCGCCTGATCGGCTGGGACGAGATCCTCGAGGGCGGGTTGCCTGCCTCGGCCTCGGTGATGTCGTGGCGCGGCGAGAAGGGCGCGGTCGATGCCGCCAACCAGAACCATGACGTGGTGCTGAGCCCCGCGCCGACCCTGTATTTCGACAGCTTGCAGAGCGATCGCGCCGACGAACCGCCGGGGCGGCTGTCGATCCAGACGCTCGCCGATGTCTACAAATATGAGCCGATGCCCGCGGGGATCGACGCCGGGAAGGCGAGCCATGTGCTCGGCGCGCAGGCCAATGCCTGGAGCGAATATCTCGTCACGCCCTATCAGGTGCAGCACATGCTCTTTCCGCGCGCGGCGGCGCTCGCCGAGATCACCTGGTCGGCCAAGGACAAGCGCGACTTCGCGAGCTTCCTGGCGCGGCTCGATCCCCAGATCCAGCGCTGGCGGCGCTCGGGCATGGAGGTCGCCGACAGCGCCTTCGCGGTAGGATTCCGGCTCGAGGGCACGCGCGGCGATGCATTGCGCGCGAACCGGGTGCGGGTCGCGCTCGAGACGCAGGCGCCGTATGGCACGATCCGCTATACGCTCGACGGCAAGGCACCCGGCGCGGAATCGCCCGTTTACAGAGCGCCGCTGGAGCTCAAGCCCGGGGTGACGATCCGCGCCGCGGCATTCGACGCCGGTGGCAATGCCACCGCTCAGCCACGCAGCTTCGATACCGGCCGGGCGGCGCTGCTCACCCGGACTAGCTCCGAACTGGTCGCCTGTCCGCACGGCGCTTTCGGCCTGCGCGTTCCGTTGACCTCGGAGGCGACCGACAACGCGCCCGTATTCAACGTCAATTTGTTCGACACCTGCAGCGCCTATCCGAAGGCGCCGCTCGATATCGCGAAGAGCTTCGTGATCGACGTCGCCCGATTGCCGCGCCATTATGGGCTTGCGCATGAAGCGAAGGCGCTGCGCGAACACTATAACGTCACGAGTTATGGCGAACTGGTGATCGTCGCGCGGTGTATCGCTGCCGCAAAGGATAAGACCATCGAGCCGGTTGTGCTCGCAACGTTCCCGCTGCCTGATCCGGCGACCGCGCCCACGCGGTTCAGCGTTGCTGGCGCGTTGCCGGCAATGGGCGGTGATGAGGATATCTGTTTCCAGTTCACCGCGCCGCTTGCCGGTCCTTATTACGCGGTGGAGCGCGCGGTCTTGAGTGAGGTGGCCAAGTGAAAATGCGACTATTCGCGCTGCTGCCGGCGCTCCTTGCTAGCGTGTCCGCCTGGGCTGCGCCGCGCGAGACTGTATCGCTCGACGGCAAGTGGGATGTGCGGATCGCTCCCGACGACCAGGCTGTGAAGGCGCACCCCAAGGAGGCGCAATGGTTCCCCGCTCGCGTGCCGGGCAGCGTCCAGCAGGACCTGATCGCCGCCGGCCGCGTGCCCGACCCCTTCAAGGGCATCAACGAAGCGCCGATCCAATGGGCGGGCCTGACCAGCTGGCAGTTCCGTCGCGCGATCGACGTGACGCCGGCGATGCTGGCGCGCGCGCATGTCGACCTGGTGTTCGACGGGCTCGACACGTTCGCGACGGTGACGGTGAACGGCAGGCAATTGCTGACCACCGACAATGCGCATCGGCGCTGGCGGGTCGATGCCAAGGCGGTGCTGAGGCCAGGGCGCAATGAACTGATCGTCACCATCGCGTCGCCGATCCGGACGCTCCAGCCGATGGTACTGGCCGAGCCCAATCCGCTGCCCGGCGAATATGATTCCGCGTTCGGCGACGAGCCCAAGGGCAAGCAGACCTCACCCTATATCCGCAAGCCCAAATATCAGTACAGCTGGGACTGGGCGCCGCGGCTGGTGACCATAGGCCTATGGCGGCCGGTGCGGCTCGAAGCATGGGACGAGGCACGGATCGACGGCTTCCGCGTCGACCAGGAAGCTCTCGGCGATGCCGAAGCGCGGTTGGTCGCGCGTTGGCGGGTCGTGGCCGGCGGTCCGGCCGATGTGACCGTGCGGGCGCGCGTCACCGCTCCGGATGGCAGGCAAGTCGAGGTTAAGCGCGCCGCCAGGCTCGTCGCCGGGGAGAATTGGATCAGCGCCCCGATTACGATCGAAAAGCCGCAGCGCTGGTGGCCCGTCGGCTATGGCGCGCAGCCGCTTTATGCGGTGGACGCGTTTCTCGACGCTGGCGGTGAGACCAGCGACCATATCGCTCAGCGGATCGGATTGCGCACCGCCGAACTGATCCGCAAGGACGGCAGCTTCGGCTTCCGGATCAACGGCGTGCCGATCTTCGCCAAGGGCGCCAACCTCGTCCCGTTCGACAGCTTCCCGGCGCGCGTGCCCGAGGCGCAAATGCGCCAAATTCTCACGAGCGCGCGCGACGCCAATATGAACATGATCCGCGTCTGGGGCGGCGGCTATTATCTCGACGACGCTTTCTATTCGCTCGCCGACGAAATGGGCCTGATGATTTGGCAGGACTTCATGTTCGGCGGAGCGGTGACGCCGCCCGATGCGGCGTTCCGCGACAATGTACGGATCGAGGCCGGCGAGCAGGTCGAGCGGCTCCAGCCGCACCCCGCTTTGGTCGGCTGGTCCGGCGGCAACGAGATCCTGGCGGGTTGGGAGCGCTGGGGCGACCGCAAGGACTTCAAGCGGCGCATCGGTGCCGACGAACAGGAGCGGATCGGGACGGGCATGGCGGTGTTGTTCGACCGCGTGCTGCGCGACGCCGTGCTGACCGGGGCGCCGGGGACGCCCTATTGGCCGGGATCGCCTTCGACCGATTATGAGGGCCCAGTCGACACCGGCAAGGACGGCGACCAGCATTTCTGGGACGTGTGGTCGGGTTCCAAGCCGGTCGAACGCTATCTCGATATGTGTCCGCGCTTCATGTCCGAATATGGCTTCCAGGGAATGCCGGACCTGTCGACGATCCGCCGCTTCGCGGGCAAGGCCCCGCTCGCGATCGACAGCCCGGTCCTCAAGGCGCACCAGAAGTTCTTGGCGGGCGAGGGCAATAGTCGCCTCCAGCTCTATCTCGACCAGAGGCTGCGAAAACCCCGCGATTTCGCCGATCTGGTCTATCTGACTCAGGTCAATCAGGCGCAGGCGATCGAGATGGCGGCCCGGCACCACCGGGCATGTCGTCCGGTGACCTTGGGATCGCTCTACTGGCAGCTCAACGACGCCTGGCCGGGGGTGTCCTGGTCGAGCATCGATTATTATGGTCAGTGGAAGCTGCTTCACTATGCGGCGCGGCGCTTCTTTGCGCCGCAGGCGATCGTCGCCGAGCATAAGGATGGCGCCACGCGCGTCGCTTTGGTCTCCGACGCGACCACGCCGATCGCCGCCGAATGGCGCATTCGCGCGTTCGACATGGCGGGCAAGCCGCTCGGCGCGAAAAACGCGCGGGTGACGCTGGAACCGCTGGGCGCGCAGGAGGCGGCGAGCATCGCCGACGCCGATCTGTTCGCGGGCGCGGACCCCAAAGCGAGTTTCGCCGTCGCCGAGTTGCTCGTCGATGGACGTACCGTCTCGCGGACCGTCGTCGAGCGCGCCGAACCCAAGGACATGGCCTATCCGGCGCCCAGACTTACCGTCCGCTGGGAGGGAAAGCGCGCGACGATAACGGCGGGCGCGCTCGCCCGCTCGGTGATGCTCGACTTCGGCGATCTGGCCGCGCGGCCGAGCGACAACGGCTTCGACCTTCTTCCCGGGGAGAGTGTGACGATCGACGTGTCGTCGGAGGCGTCCGACGCCGCGCTCCGCAAGGCTCTCATTCTGCGCACGCTGGGGCCGCAATGAGCATCCCGTTGATCCTGCTCGCCCTGTTCGGGCCCGATCCCGATGCGGTGGCCAAGGCGGTCGAGACGATGACCGTCGAGGAGAAGGCGGCCCAGCTCCAGAATACCGCCCCCGCCGATGCCGAGGCGGGGCTTCCCGCCTATGACTGGTGGAATGAGGGATTGCATGGGCTGGCGCGCAATGGCGACGCGACCGTCTTTCCCCAGGCCATCGGGCTGGCCGCGACGTGGGATTCCGACCTGATGCGCCGCGTCGGCGATGTGGTCGCGACCGAGGCGCGCGCCAAGTTCAACGCGCGCCCGATCGGCGACGATCGCCGGATCTATGAAGGGCTGACGATCTGGTCGCCCAATATCAATATTTTCCGCGATCCGCGCTGGGGCCGTGGCCAGGAAACCTATGGCGAGGACCCGTATCTGACCGGGCATCTCGGCGTGGCCTTCATCCAGGGGTTGCAGGGTCCCGATCCGGCGCACCCCAAGGTGATCGCCACACCCAAGCATTTCGTGGTGCATAGCGGCCCCGAGGCGGGGCGTGACGGCTTCGACGTCGACCCGAGTCCGCAGGACATGGAATCGACCTATCTGCCCGCTTTCCGGCTGGCCGTGACGGAAGGCAAGGCGCGGTCGCTGATGTGCGCGTACAATGCCATCCATGGCGTTCCCGTCTGTGCGCAGCCGTCGTTGATGATCGATCGGCTGCGCGGCGACTGGGGTTTCACCGGCTTTACCGTTTCCGACTGCGACGCCGTCGCGAACATCTCTCTGTACCACCACTACCGGCTCGACACCGCTGCCGCGGCGGCGGCGGCGATCAAGGGCGGCACCGACCTCAATTGCGGATCGGCCTATGCCGCCTTGCCGCAGGCAGTGAAGCGCGGACTGGTGAGCGAGGCCGAGATCGACACCGCACTCGTCCGCGCGCTCTCCGCGCGGCAGGCGCTCGGCACCGTATTCGGCGCCGCCAGCCCCTGGAACCGGATTTCGCCGGATGCTGTCGGCACGCCCGCGCATCGGGCGCTGGCGCTGGAGGCGGCGCGCAAAGCGATCGTATTGCTCAAGAACGACGCAGGCCGGCTGCCGCTCGCGGCCGGCAGTCGCGTCGCCGTGATCGGCGCCGATGCCGACGACCTGAACATCCTCGAAGCCAATTATCACGGCACCGCCGTTGATCCCGTTACGCCGCTGGAGGGCATCCGCCGCCAGTTCGGCGCGGTCAATGTGCGCTATGCCCAGGGCTCGACGTTGGTCGACGGCGCCCCCGTCCTGGTGCCAGAGACCGCGTTCACGACGGACGGCAAACCCGGCCTTAAAGCCGAATATTTCGCGAGCGCCACCGTGACCGGCGCACCGGTCGCGGTGCGGTGGGATCGGCGGATAGACTTCAACTATACGCGTGCCGCGCCGCTTCCCGGGCTCGACGCCCGGGGGTTCGCAGTACGCTGGACGGGTGCGCTCGTGCCTCCGGGACCGGGCCGCTACACGCTGGCGATCGACATTCCGGCCTGCTGGAAGGATTGCAAGACGCACGACGCGGTGCGGTTGTGGATCGACGGCAAGCCGCTCCACCAGGGGCCGCTCGGTAAGGGGCGGGTCGAGCTTCCGTTCACCAGCGACGGGCGCCGCCACGATTTCCGACTCGAACTCGACCATCATGGCGAGGATGAGGGGATCAGGTTGCTATGGATCCCGCCGGCAGAACCGTTGCTCGAACAAGCGGTCGCCGCCGCTCGCGAGTCCGACGTGGTGGTCGCCGTGCTTGGCCTCTCACCCGATCTCGAAGGCGAAGCACTGCCGGTCAGCGTCCCCGGCTTTGTCGGCGGCGACCGGACCGACATCGCCTTGCCGCTGGCGCAGCAGCGGTTGCTCCAGGCGCTTCGCGACACCGGCAAGCCGGTGGTGCTGGTGCTGACCAGCGGCAGCGCGGTCGCGGTGGATCCGGCGATGGCCGATGCGATCGTCGCTACATGGTATTCGGGGGAAGCGGGCGGCACCGCGCTCGCCGAAACACTGGCGGGGTTGAACAATCCGTCGGGACGGCTGCCCGTGACCTTCTACAAGTCGACTTCGGACCTGCCCGCCTTCGTCGATTACGGGATGAAGGAGCGCACCTATCGCTTCTTCACCGGAACGCCGCTCTGGGGGTTTGGCTATGGTCTTAGCTATACGCACTTCGACTATGCGGGAGTGACGGCGAAAGCGATCGGCACCACCGCGCCGGTCGATGTGCGCGTCACGGTGCGCAACAGCGGCGGGCGGGCGGGCGAGGAGGTCGTGCAGGCCTATCTCGTGCCGCCGGCCGAAAAGGGCACGACGTTCACGGGTCCCGTGCTGCAGCGCCAGCTGGTCGCGTTCCGCCGCGTGGCGCTCGCCCCCGGCAAGGCCCAGACGCTGCGCTTCACGCTCGATTCGCGCAGCATCAGCACGGTTGCGCGCGATGGCACGCGTCGCGTCCTTCCGGGCGGCTATCGCCTTTGGGTAGGCGGCGGACAGCCCGGCACGGCTCCCGGCCAATGGGTCGATTTCACGCTCGGCGGGGAAGCGCAGGCCTTGCCGAAATGATCGACACCGCACTTTGTCGCGCCGGCTTCGGCCGCGCTCGTGCCTGAGAGGATCCGCATGACCGAGTTTTCCCGGCGCAGCCTGATCGCCACCGGCCTGGCGGCCGGCGCCGCACCCGCGCTTCCGGCACTGGCGGGCGCGCGTTCGGCCGCGCCCAAGCCGTTCGGCGCGGTGCCCAGCCCGCGGCAGTGGCGCTGGCACGGCCGCGAGCGATATGCATTCGTTCATTTCTCCATCAACACCTTCACCGACAAGGAATGGGGTTATGGCGACGAGGACCCCAAGCTCTTCAATCCGAGCGACTTCGACGCCGACCAGATCGTTGCCGCGGCGAAAGCAGGCGGGCTGGCGGGGCTGATCCTCACCGCCAAGCATCATGACGGCTTCTGCCTATGGCCGACCCGGCTCACCGAGCATTGCATCCGCAACAGCCCCTACAAGGCCGGTCAGGGCGACATCGTGCGCGAGATGGTGGATGCCTGCCGCCGCGCAAAATTGCCGTTCGGCCTCTATCTCTCGCCCTGGGATCGTAACCACGCCGATTATGGCCGCCCCGCTTATGTCGACTATTATCGCGCCCAGCTGACCGAATTGTGCACGCGCTACGGCGGGCTGTTCGAAGTGTGGTTCGATGGCGCCAATGGTGGTGACGGCTATTATGGCGGCGCGCGCGAGGCGCGGAAGATCGATGCGCCGCGTTATTACGACTGGCCGTCGATCGTCGCCCTGGTCCACAAGCTCCAGCCGGATGCGTGCACGTTCGATCCGCTGGGTGCCGACATCCGCTGGGTGGGCAATGAAGACGGCGTTGCGGGCGACCCTTGCTGGCCGACCATGCCCAACGAGCCCTATGACCAGAAGAACGGCAATGCCGGGGTCCGTGGCGGCGCGCTGTGGTGGCCCGCGGAGACCGATGTGTCGATCCGTCCGGGCTGGTTCTATCATGCCGACGAGGATTCCAAGGTGAAAAGCCCCGAGCGGCTGATCCGGCTCTACGACGAATCGGTGGGGCGGGGGACCAATCTGAACCTCAACATCCCGCCCGATCGCCGGGGGCGGATCCCCGATCAGGATGTGCGGATCCTCAAGTCGTTCGGTGACGCGATCCGCGCCACCTTTGACCGCGATCTGGCGCGGGATGCGGTCGCGCATGCCAGCCACAGCCGCGGGCCGGGCTTCGAGCCGGCACGCGTGCTCGACGGCGATCGCGAGAGCTATTGGGCAAGCCTCGACGGCGTGCTCACCCCGACGCTGACGCTCGATCTCAAGCCGGGAACGCGTTTCGACGTGATCCGCCTGCGCGAATATTTGCCGCTCGGCGTGCGGGTAACGCGCTTCGCGGTCGATGCCGAGATCGATGGCGCCTGGCGCACGCTTGCCCAGCATGACTGCATCTCGGCGCAGCGTGTGATCCGGCTCGGTGCGCCGATCGCGCCGCGCCGCGTGCGGCTACGCGTGCTGGATGCGGCAGTCTGTCCGACGATCAGCGAGTTCGCGTTGTTCCGTGCGGTCGCGCCGGTGCCGGTGCCGGCGATCGTCTCGAGCGACCCCAATGTGCTCGATGTGGCCAAGTGGAAAGTCGTGTCGGCCAGCGCGCCCGGCGCGGAGAGATTGCTCGACAACGATGCGGCGACGATCTGGGTGCAGGCGCGTCCGACGCCCGGTACGCCCGCGCAAGTGACGGTCGACCTGGGCGCGGATACGAACCTTGCGGGATTCAGTCTCACGCCCTCGCGTCAGGTGATGACCGACGCGGCACCGCCAAAAGGCTATATCGCCGAAACAAGCCTGGATAATACCAATTGGGAACCAGCGGCGGCGGGCGAATTCTCCAACATTGCCTATGCGCTGTCCACACAGCGAATCGCCTTCGCGAAGATGCGCCGCACCCGCTATCTGCGGCTGACCTTTGCTGAAGCGGCTGTGCCGGCGGCGAAGCTCGCGATCGCGGGCATCGGCGGTTTTGTCGCGCGCCCATAGCGCCGAACCTTCACCGGCCGGCTCGATCGGATCGGCTTCCAACCCTTTGAATAATAGCGCGACTGACGGTCCTGCGCGGGGCCGCAGCTGCGCTTGCCCACGACCGCCGCGGACCAGTTGGTATGCAAGTGGTCCGAAAATGATAAACCAAAGTAATTTTTGGTATTGAATTGAATTTTTATATATGAGAAATTCTGTCGCACGCGGAAAAAGTTTCCGGGGACGATTGGGGCGTTTTGAGCCCCTGGCAGGTCGCGAAGGATCTGGGATTGATAGCGATGGGGATGTCTCGCTGCAGCGCATTTGACTTCGGACTTGCCGGAGCCGTTGCGGCTGTCGCGCAGCCTGCGCCGCGCGCCATCATCGTCCCGACCTCGGATCTCGGCACCGCCAATGCCGCGGCCGTGAAGTTCGACAGCCGGGCGCGCGCCTCTGCGCTCCGACCCGGTTTGGCCTTTGCAATGACCGGCCAAGCAGGGGGCACGTAAGTCCAAGCCGCCGAGAGCCTAAAAGGGCCCCGGCAGAATGAAGTGATTGTCAGGGATCGAAAAACAAGAGGGATTTAGTCATGCCACGTTTGCACAAGCTGTTGTTGAGCACCACCTGCGCCGCCGGCCTGTTCGCCGTGCCTGCGATGGCGCAGGACGCGGCCAATCAGCCAGCCCCCGAAACGGCGCCGACCAACAATGTCGACATCATCGTCACCGGCAGCCGTATCACGCGTCCCAATACCAGCGCCGCTGCGCCGGTCACGTCGGTCACGTCCGATGCGATTCGCGCCCAGGCCGCGGTCAACATCGAGGAAGTGCTCAACCGTCTTCCGCAGGTCGCGCCGGACAGCCAGCAGAATTATCAGGATTCGGACGGCCGCCAGCGCGTCAAGCTGCGCAACCTGGGCTTCGAGCGTACACTCACGCTGATTGACGGCAAGCGCGCCGGTACGATGAATGGCGTCGACCTCAACATGATCCCGACCGCGCTGATCGAGCGGGTCGACGTCCTGACCGGTGGCGCCTCGGCGGTCTATGGCTCGGACGCGGTAGCCGGCGTCGTCAATTTCATCATGAAGGACGACTTCACGGGCATCCAGCTCAACGCGAATTACAATTTATACGCGCATCAGAACAAGCCCGGCCTGATTTCTCAGGTCGCCAGCCAATACGGCTTCGCCCAACCGGCCCGCGGTCTCGCCACCGACGGCGGTCGCGCCGATTTGTCGCTGACCGCGGGTACCAAGCTGTTCAACGATCGCTTCCACATCTCGGGCTATGTCAATTACCGCAAGGCCAACCTCGTCCCCTATGACGCGCGTGAGACGTCGGGCTGCCAGCTGGTCGAGAACGTCAAGGACGGCCCGCTGACCTGCTCGACCTCGACCTACACCTATAACGGCTATGTGTCGCCGCTGAGCGGGCCCAACGCCGGCAACGCTTATGTCAACAATCCGAACGGCACGCGGACGTTCATTCCGTATTCGACCGCGGTGGCCGCCAACCCCTATTCCGACTATTCCTTCCAGCGCGCCAACGAACGCTGGAATGCGGGTGGCTTCGCCTCGTTCAAGATCTCCGACGCGGCGGAAATCTATACCAGCGCGATGTGGTTCCGCGACAAGTCGGTCAACGGCTTCCCGGCGCGCGTCTACAGCTACACGGCCTTCGGCTCGACGCCCTACCAGGTCAATTGCAACAATCCCTATCTCTCCGCCGCGCAGTCGCAGGTGATCTGCGGCGCCCAGGCGGGAACCAGCGCCATGGTACCGGTCGAGCTTCGCTACCGCTTTGCCGGCGTGCCCGATCTCGACGACCGCTACATGAACGAGGGGCTGCGCCTCACTGGCGGTATCCGCGGCCAGATCGCCCAGGGATGGAGCTACGACGTCGGTGGCGTCTATGCGCGCAACCAGCAGGACTATAGCTGGTCCTTCCCGTCCATCGACCGGGTCAACAACGCGCTCAACGTCGTCAACGTCAATGGCGTGCCGACCTGCGCGTCGGGAACGGCGGACGGGTGCCTCCCGCTCGATCCGTTCAGCTCGCTCTCGCCGGTCAACAATATCGGCGTGTTCAACTATCTGGTGAACGGCAGCTACGGCACCCAGAGCACGGTGAACCGCCTCTACAACGTCGTCGCGACGGTGCAGGGCGACCTGGGCACCTATGGCATCAAGGCTCCCTGGGCCGAGCAAGGCGTGGCCATCGCGTTCAGCGCCGAATACCGCAAGGACGAGCTGGAGAGTACCGCCGACGCGCTGTGGCGCGCCAATATGGGCGGTACCGACCAGAGCCTCGCCCAGCATGTCTGGGAAGGCATGGTCGAGCTCCAGGCCCCGATCGCGCAGCACAAGCCATTCGCCGATCTCTTGCAGGTGAACGGCGCGTACCGCCTCTCGAAATATAGCAGCAACCCGAACACCTTCTCGACGTGGAAGGCGGAAGCGTTGTGGGCGCCGATCCCGGACATCACCTTCCGCGGGTCGATCAACCGCGCGCAACGCGCGCCGACCGTGGTCGAGGCGTTCCAGGGCAGCAACATCAGCTACGACCGCATCACGACCGCTTATAACGACATTTGCGGACCAACCCCGATCGGGACCACGACGGATCCCAATACCGGTCAGCAGATTCCGATCTATGGTGCACCCCAGGCGTCGCAAGCGGTCTGCGCTGCCACCGGCCTGCCCGCCAATTTGTACGGCAGCCCCACCTTGCTGTGTCCGACCGATGTCGGCTGCACCGTGCGGCGCGGCGGCTTCACGGTGAATCCGGAAACGGCCTATACCAAGACCCTCGGCGTTGTGCTGAAGCCGCGCTTCCTGCCGGGCCTGACCGTGTCGGTCGATCGCTTCGTGATCGATCTCAACGACTCGATCGGCTATAACGACTATGACTATTTCTCGAACGGTTGCCTTGCTACCGGCAGTCAATTCTTCTGCCAGATGTTCGTGCGCAACGCCAACGGCACGCTCTACAGCACCCCATCGACCAATCCGACGACCGGTTTCCTGCGCGGCGGTACGACCAACTATTACAAGAGCAAGTCGCACGGCTGGGATTTCCAGGGCCAATATGCGTTGTCGCTGGGTGGCGCGGGCCGGCTGGATTTCGACTTTACCGGTTCGCTGACCACGCTGGCCGGCGGCCAGGATTCGCCGATCCTGCCGAAATATAATTGCGCGGGCTATTATGGCGGCGGCTGCGGCCAGTTGATCCCCAAATGGTCGCATGAGCTGCGGGCGACCTATACGACCAACGACAAGTTCTTCAGCGCTTCGCTGAACTGGCGCCATTTGGGACCGCTCACCAACGTGACGAACTCGGGCGATCCGGCGCTCGGCTGGACGCCGGACGGTGTGCGCACGACCTTCTATCGGATCCCGGCATACGACTATATCGATCTGGCGCTCAGCTTCCGGGTCACCAAGGCGTATTCGTTCCGTATCTCGGCGAACAACCTGTTCGACCGGACCCCGCCGATCCTGCCGAATTCCTACAATTACGGCCTGTCGCGCAGCAACACGCTGTCGGCACGGTACGACTCGCTCGGCCGCCAGGTCGCGGTTGGGGTCACCCTCAACTTCTGATCTTCCCTCCACCCCTGGAGGATTTGCCTGAGCCCGCCTCTTCGAGGCGGGCTCTTTTTTTTGTCGTTTCGATATTGTGGAAGCGTGGACCGGGAATCGCATTCGCGACGCTGGATGGGATCGATCTTCACGATCGACGACGGTCAGACACTGCGAGCAGAGACTTCCACTGCGCGGCTATCACCGCCTCCGACCACCCGTCACGCTGGTCTGGCAAAGACCAAACCGCTTTTGAGCGTCACGCGGAAACGTGGGTACCGGTTTTCCGTAAAAAGCGACGCGACAACAACTACCCCGCTCTAGTCTCTGAGCAACGCCGCATTGCCCCATGTTACGACGGTCGGCGCCTTGTTCCTGGCGGATTTGCCGCGCGCCACCAGCTCGACGATCTTTACGCCGGCAATGTTGGCGCTCAGCGTCTGCGCCGCTTGACCGAAACGGGTCGGCTTCGACGTCGCGAGGAGTTTGCCGTCTCCATAGATGAAGAACGTTACGACATCGTCCGTATCGAACGTCGAATCGTCGACGCCGGCCTCAGCGACGAAACGGCGGAACTGGCCATCGGCCCTGACTTCGAATCGTGAATTGGCGAGAACGCCCAACCCCGTCTGATACATCTTGCCGTCGACGCGCAATGCCTGCCGATAGGGTGTGGCGTCGGCCTGCGCGCCGCCCCATCCGGTGTAAGCCGGCGGCTCGCCAGTGTCAGTCGTGCTGCCCCAGGGATTGATCATGCGATGGATCGTCGGATCGGGCTGGGGAATGACCACGCCGTCGACGGCCGGATTCACGCGCCCCGTCATCTCTGACAGATAGAGGCCGTCGGCGAGCGTGCGCGTGCCGGCGGCGTCGAAGATGAGCGTTTGTCGCGGATCGAGATGCACTTTCGTCTCACCGGAAAAAGCGGGCAGGGTCGCGCCGGTCCACAGATCCTTGAGCGTAACCGGCGCCGCGGCGGTGAATTTCATATGGCCGGCCGTCAATGTCACGTCAGCCGGAGCAAGTCCGCGGTTGAAGATCGCCACCGCCTTGTGGCCATTGCTCAGCGTTTTGACCAGGATCTGTACGTCGTCCGTGTCGTAGGCGAGCACTGCCTGGTTGCCCGCCGGGTCCTGATCGACGGCGATGATGTTGTTGTTGCCAAGGATATCCATCAGCGATTGCGGCGCGTTCCTCAGGTCGTAGCCGATCAGAAGCGGCGCCGACAGCATCGACCATAGCGCAAAGTGCGACTTCGCTTCCGACAGATGGTGCTCGTCGAAGTCGCCGTGACCGACAAAGAGCATGTCGGGATCATTCCAGGAGCCCGGATGCGCATAAAGCGGGCGGTCGGCCGCGCTGTCGAAATTGGCCAGCATCCGCGTCCAGCTGGGTGTGATGTCGTCGCTCGTCCGCGACAGATTGCCGACGTCCTTGGCCCAGGCGCGGACATCGGCGGAGCCCCACGCACAGATCGACAAGACATAATCGCCATCCGGGTTTGTCCGGCGCAGCGCGTCGGCGACATGCTGGTAGAGCTCGCGGACGGCCTGGATATCGGTACGGCGAATTTCCTGCACGTCGATCAGCGGGCCGAGCGCGCGATACTGCCCCGATTTGACGCGCTCGCTGCCCGGACCGAAGGCGCGGATGCCGCAAGCATCGACCTTGATGTAATCGAACGCCCAGTCCTTGAAGTAGAGTTCAATGTCTTGGTCGATATGGCCGTACAGTCCGACTTCGCGCTCGGCGACCGTGCCCTCGGGCAGGTTCGGCGCATTGGGCACAAAGGCCTGGGAACAGTTATTGGCGCCGATATCCGAATAGATTCCGGCCTTCAGGCCCATGGCATGGATACGATCGGTAAACGGCCTGAAGCTGGTCTGTTCGGTACCCCCGACCGCGGCGGACGGAAAAATCGAGGTGCGCACGACCATGCGGCCGTCCGCGGTTCGGCGCTTCAGCCACCAACCGTCATCGATGTTGATGTAGCGATAGCCCTTCGCGGCCAGGCCGCTGTCAACTATGGCCTTGGCGGAATCCAGGACCTTTGCTTCAGTGACGTCGGTGTGGAAGGCGTTCCACGAGTTCCAGCCCATTGGCGGCGTTGCCGCTTGGCCTGCCGCCATCGCGGTCCAGCGCCCAGTCGGCGCCAGCGGATCGTTCGAAGCATAGGCGCCGCTACCGCAACATAATGAACAGGCGAGGACGCCGAAAAGCGCCTTAGGAAATCGCGTCATTGTGCCTCCCAATCTTTGCTCATTATGAAATCTGTTGCAAACGCCACCGTTTCGGCACGCCGCACTTATCTGGGCCGGGCGACCCCCGAGGATCGTTTTCGGCCTCGCTGAAACCGACCCTAGCCGAACAACTTTTGCTCACGGGCAAAATCAAGGAACAGCGGCAACCATAGGCCATCGGGGCTGCCTGGCCGGGAGCGCACGCCAAAGCCGTGGCCGCCATGGGCGAACAGATGGGTCTCGACCCTGATCTTGGCCGCCACCATGGCGTCGCGCAGCCGCACGGTATTGGCCACGGGCACCGTGTCATCGTCCTCGGCATGCACCAGAAAGGTCGGCGCGGCGGTCGGCGTGACGTTGAGATCCGGCGACCACTGGCGGATCTGGGCGGCCGTCGGCGGACCGCCGAATAGCGAGGGCGCCGCGCCGCCATAGGCATAAGCGGGATCGACGCTTTGCACCGGATAGATCGGCGCGGTGAGCAGTGGCCGCGCGCTGAGCTGGTCCGTGGTGTCGACCGGCGCATAGAATGGCGCCGAATGCCGCGTGGCCAGGCTCGCCGTAAGGAAGCCGCCGGCGCTGAAGCCCATCACGCCGACCCGTGCCGCGTCGAGACGCAAGCGCGCAGCATTGGCGCGGATGACGCGCATCGCGCGCTGGGCGTCGGTGGGGCCGACGCTCGCCGGATCGCTCCACCCGTCCTGGGCCAGACGGTAGAACAGCACGAAACAGGTGATGCCGGCGCGGTTCAGGATGTCCGCGATGTAATAGCCTTCGTGCTCGAAATAGTTCCAGGCGAAGCCGCCCCCCGGAATGACCAGCATGGACGAGCCGTTGGGCTGGGCCGCGGGAAAGACGACCATATGAGGCTTTGAGATGCCTTTCATGCGCCGACTGCTATAGGCCGGGTTGGACGAGGACTGTTCGACCAGCTCGGCCATGTCCGGATGCAAGGCGCCCGCCGGCGGATGCGGCCAAAGCTCAATGACCTCGCGCGCGTTCGCCGAACCCGCCTGGGCCTGCACCTCGGCCGCCGCGCCCAGGCCGATCGCCGAAGCCCCCGCCAGGGCTAGCTGGGATTTCACAAAATCGCGCCGCGAAAGGCTCATGGAAACATCCTCTCTTTGCTGTGGCCTTATACTATCGAGTCGCCCCGAAGCCACCATTTATGATCATAGATTTTCATACTTGAGAATACGGGGCTAGTGCAGCCCCCAGGTGGCGAAGGCTTCGAAGTACGATTGGCGGTTGCCATACGACGCATATTTGGCAAAAATGATAGCGCTATCACAATTGGCTCGCCCTGATAACCGGGGTCGTGACAACAATTGAATTGGAGAGAAGTGGATGGGCGGTGGCGGTATTGCGGTTTTCGCGCGCCGTGTGGTGGCGATAGCGTTGCTCGCCGGTAGCGGGGCGGTCAACGCGAAGGAGATCCCGACAGGACTCGACGCGAATGGGCACCTCCAGGCGGTCTCGCCTAGGGATGGCCGCGCCTTCGCTTACCGGCGCCTCGCCGATGGCCTGCAATTGCGCGTCAATGGTGTCACCAAGAATATCATCTTCTACGGCCCCGACACGGTCCGGGTGAACGCCAATCTGGGCGAGAATTACTGGACGGCGCCCAGCATCGTCGTTGTCACGAAGCCTCAGCCGGTTCCCTTCACGATCGCCGAGACGCCGAGCACCTTGACGATCATTGGTCAGAATCTGCGGATCGAGGTGGACAAGGCGACCGGGGCTTTACGCTTCCTCGATCCGAAGGGACGGCTTTTCACTCAGGAAAAGGCGGAAGCGCCGCAGGAGCTGAAGAAAGTCACCATCGCGGGCGCCGCCAGCTATGAGGCGACGAACAGCTTCACCCTGCGCCCGGACGAGGCGATCTACGGCTTCGGCTTTACCGGCGACGATACCAGCAACCGGCGCGGCAAGGACCTGCTCCTCGTCCAGACCAATGTCGGCATCATCATTCCCGTCATGATGTCGACCCGGCGTTACGGCATAATGTGGGACACCTATTCCCAGATGCGCTTCAAGGATGACGTGGGCGGCGCCTCTCTCTGGGCCGAAAGCGCGCCGGGAGGCGTCGATTATTACTTCATGGCGGGCAAATCGCCGGACGACGTGGTCGCCGACTACCGTGCGCTCACCGGACAGGCGCCGATGTATCCAAAGCAGGCGTTCGGCCTGTTCATGAGCAAGGAACGTTACAAGACGCAGGCGCAACTGATCGACATCGCGCGCACCTTCCGTGAGGAGAAGTTCCCGCTCGATTACATCGTACAGGACTGGCAATATTGGGGCTCGGACAAGGACGGCAGCTGGAGCGGGATGATATGGGACCCGACCCGCTATCCCGATCCGCGCGGGATGACTCGCCAGCTCCACGACATGAACCTGAAGCTGATGGTGTCGATCTGGCCGTCGATCGGCAACGACACCGCGCTCGCGCGCGAGCTGGACGCGCACCATCTCCGCTTCGAGCCGCTGCACTGGATCTCGAAGCATGCGCGTGTCTACGACGCCTATAGCCCGCTCGGCCGGCAAATCTATTTCAAGTACATCAAGTCTGGCCTGCTCGACCAAGGCGTCGATGCATTGTGGATGGACGGCACCGAGGTCGAGGTGAGCAGCGCCATGTGGAACGCGGCCGACAATATCCGCGACACCAAGGCGCTCGGCTCAAACGTGCTCGGCGACTTCTCGCGCTATCTCAACCCCTATTCGTTGCTGACGACGCAGGGGACCTATGACGGCGAGCGCGCGACGAGCAACAAGCGCGTCTTAACGCTCACCCGATCGGCTTGGGCCGGCGCGCAGCGTACGGCCGCGGCGTCGTGGAGCGGTGACATCCCCTCGAACTGGAAAACGCTCAAGCAGCAGATCGCCGGCGGCGTCGACGTGACCGTGACGGGGAACCCCTATTGGACCAACGACACCGGCGGCTTTTTTGTCTCGGGCTTCCCCGGTGGCGAGCAGAATCCGGCCTGGCGAGAGCTGTTCGCGCGATGGTTGCAGTTCGCGGCGTTCAACCCGATCATGCGCATTCACGGTACCGACGTCGAGCGCGAGCCCTGGCGTTTCAAGACGCTCGACCCGCAAGTCTATGCCTCGCTGCTCGACAGCACGCGCCTGCGCTATCGGTTGCTGCCCTACATCTATGGCTTGAGCTGGAAGATCACCTCGGCGGGCTATACGCTGATGCGGCCGCTGATGATGGACTTCCCCGACGATCGGGCGATCGACACGATCGACGACAGCTTCATGTTCGGGCCGTCGCTGCTCGTCCATCCGGTAACGCGCGCGATGTATCACATCCAGTCGCCGCCGGCGGCGACCGTGCCGACCGAGTATCTGCGCGCGCCGGATGGCCAGCCGGGGCTTGCCGGCCAGTATTTCGAGGGCAAAGAATTCGAGACGCCGAAAGGTCGCTTCGTCGACGCCAAGATCGATCACAACTGGCCCGATCCGCCGCTTGCGGACATTCCCGGTGGTCTCACCAAGCTCAGCGACTTTTCGGTTCGCTGGCAAGGCACGTTGACCGCGCCCGAGGACGGCACCTACGAGCTTGGGCTGGAAGGCGACGACGGGTTCCGCCTGATCGTCGACGGCAAGACCTTAGTGTCGAGCTGGCAGACTGGAGCCGCGCGCTATGAGGGCGCCAAATTGTCCTTCCGCAAGGGGCAGCAGGCTGCCGTCACGATCGAATATTTTCAGGGCGGCGGCGATCGTTCGCTACGCTTCGGCTGGCGACCGCCGAGCGAGCTGAACGCGGCGGGAAGCGCTACCCGTGCGCTCGACACATCGGTTTCGACCTACCTGCCCAAGGGCGCCGACTGGTTCGATTTCTGGAACAATCAGCGTCTCTCCGGCGGGCGAACGGTCGCGCGGGACGCGCCGCTCGACCTAGTGCCGCTTTATGTCCGCGCCGGCTCGATCGTGCCGATGGGGCCGGAAGTGCAATATGCCACTGCCCAGGCCGACGCCCCTTATGAGGTGCGCATCTATCCGGGCGCCGATGCCCGGTTCACGGTTTATGAGGACGACAACGAGACCTACAATTACGAGAAGGGCCAGCGCGCGACCTATGATCTTGTCTGGAACGACAAGGGTCGCACCTTGACGGTCGGTGCGCGGCAGGGGGCGTTTCCCGGCATGGTGAAGACGCGGAGGCTTGATGTCGTCCTCGTTGGTGCTGCCGGCCAGGGCGGGCTCGCGCCCGCCGCAGCCACCAAGCACATCATGTACGCCGGTCGCCCGACGGTGGTCCGTTTTTGATGCCGAAAGGACGTCGCCCAGTCGGGCAGCGCCGCCATGTCGTCCATCCTATCCTCCGAAACGGACGCCGATCCACAGCGTCCGGGGTGTGCCGAGGTCGATCGACCCGGCCTGGTTGAGTCACGACATCGACGTCGAACACATTCTCCGCGCGGACGACGACACTGAAACCGCGCGCGATCGGCAGCTTGCCGAACAGGTCGACCGTCGTCGCGGCGGGCAGCTTGTCGGTCTGGAGGTCGTCCTCATATTGATCGCCGCCAATTCCATTTCGAAATGCTGTCTGTCTAAAGCGAACCGCTCTCCACGCGACGCAGTTTGAGTCTTGGAAGATGGCCACCTAGCTCGCAAGAGACCACCGCTCAGGCAGAGCGGCTGAGCGGCGTTCCTTGTAAGTCTGACGATCAACGAGACGGCGTTCGAGACTGAAGTTTGGCATGGACGGAAGCGAATCTCTGGAGGGGTTTCGTTCGCCTGGATCTGAGCATCGCTCTCGCCGCCAGGTTGGTCTGACGGAGCTACGACCATCGTCTGCCAAGCAGGTTCAGCGGACATCACTCCCGCTCGCCCATATTGACAAATGGCAAGCAGCCGCACATTAGTGGAGCGCTAAACAGACTGCGTTAGTCGGTCGACTTGGGGAGGAGATCACGATCACGTCCGCGTGATCCGCTCCGACAATGACCCGTACTAGCAATTGGAAAAAGCTGCGTATCGCGGCACGGAGCGGAGGAATAAATGACACGATCGATGTTGGTTTTGCTTGCTGGGACAGCGTTGACCGGAGCGGCCGCAGTGGTTCCGCAATCTGCGGTTGCCCAAACTGCGGAAAAGGCTGCCCCGAGCGAGTCCGCGGCACCGACCTCGGGTGTTTCATCAGATCAGGCTGATCCATCTTCGTCTGTTACCGCTAATATTGATCAGGCGGGCGATATCGTAGTCACTGCGCAAAAGCGTTCCGAACGCCTGCAGGATGTGCCCCTTGCCGTGACGGCAATTGGCGGCGATGCATTGGCATCGCGCCAGATCAACGATACCAGCGCCCTTACCCAGGCAGTGCCGTCGCTCACGTTCAACCAGGGCGCCAATCCAACGAACACCAGCCTGCGTATTCGCGGTGTCGGTACGCAGCTGTTCGGGCAGGGAACGCAGTCGTCGGTCGCCGTCGTGATCGACGGTGTGCCGCAGGCTCGCCAGGCCCAGGGGTTTACCGACTTCGCCGATATCGAGCGCATCGAGGTATTGCGCGGGCCGCAAGGAACCTTGTTCGGCGCCAACGCGAGCGCCGGCGTGGTCAGCGTGGTTACCGCTCGCCCCTCGAAAGAATTTGAAGGGCGTGGCGACATAACGATCGCCGAGCATAACGAATATCGCGTGAAGGGAACGGTCTCCGGGGCCATTTCCGATAGCCTGCGTGCGCGCGTGACCGGATTCTACAATAATGTTCAGGGAATTACTTACGACGTTACGACGGGTAAGTATGTCAACGGGGAAAAGAGCTGGGGTGTACGCGGGAAGCTGGAATGGCGCCCAAGCAGCAATCTGACTTTTACTGCCAGTGCGGATTACCGCAAGCAAAATGCCGATTGTTGCGCTTCGACATTGCTGTCGGCGGTGACGCCTGCGATCATAACGCTCAACGCGCCGGTCGTCGCTTCATACGATAACCGAAAGATCACCGAAAACGCGCTCACCTATGCCAACTCGCGTCAGTCGACATATTCATTGGAGGCGGATTGGGATTTGGGCGCGGCGACGGTCACCTCGATCTCGGCGTACCAGGAATATCATCTGATCGTTAATCAGCCCATCGATCGTATCAATACGACCGTTGTGCCATTCGTCGGCCGCGGCGCGGCTTATGCAGCATGGGATTTCAATTCCGGCACGCTCAATCTCAATCAGATCTCGCAGGAGTTGCGCATCGGATCGAACGGTAATCGCGATCTGACGTATGTCGCCGGGATCTACTATGCTCACCTATATGTCGACCGCCCGTTTCAGCGGCGCCGGGCAGTGTGCGGCGCGACGACTGGGGTTATTGGGGCTCCGTGCCCCGTCACGCCGATATATCAGTCGGCAGGCAGCCGCTCGATGCTCCATACCGACAGCATTGCGGCTTTTGGTCAGCTTCAATACCGCCTGGTAGGAGGGCTGAAGGCGATTGCCGGTCTCCGCGTGCAGAATGAGAGCGGCTACAATTATGGCTATCAGTACACGCCGATCCAGGCCGGAGACGCGCCGCAGCCGGGAAACTCGAACAACAGAGGAAGCATTCGCAGCAACGATACCGCGGTGACGGGGAAAGCGGGGCTTCAATATGAATTCAACCGCAATCTCCAAATCTACGGATCATACACCCGCGGTTACAAGGGTGTGGGCTACAATATGGAGCTGGCCACCAACTATGCGAACCAGACGGTGCTGGAGCCAGAGCATGTCAATGCATACGAGATCGGCTTCAAGGGCCGGACGGCTGACGGTGTATTCAGCCTTAACGCCGCGGCATTTTTGGCGGACTATGTGAACCTTCAGGTTCAGGCCAATCGATCGGATCCGGTTCTCGGCATTACCCAATTCGTGACGACCAATGCCGGCTCGTCCCGCACCAAGGGCGTGGAACTGGAGGCGACGATCCGTCCCAACTCCTATTTCAGCCTGAATGCGGCCTTCACGCTTTCTGACTCGCGGATCAACATCGATGGCCTGAATTGCCCGCTTCAATTCCAGGCAGCGGCGCCGGTGCGAACCGACTCGCCTGTAAACCTTTGTTATCGAACCGCTGCGGGCGCCACGCCGCAGCAGAACCTGCGGAACGCGCCCCTTCCTTCCTCGCCGATGTACCGAGTTCTGCTGTCTCCCCGGTTCGAATACCCGGTGGTCGGCAATCTCGAGGCTTTCATCCAGGGAGACCTGAGTTTCCAAAGCAAGCAGCAGATGGCCTTGGAGCAGGATCCGCTCCTGATTCAGCGCGCTTATACGCTGGTCAATCTAAGTGCCGGCGTGCATCCAATCGACAACCGCTTCACCGCGTCGATTTTCGTCAAGAACCTGTTCAATACGCATTACTTTACGTCGCTGGCGCACAATTCGTTGCTCGCCACCGCGGCCAATCCGTATGACGTGATTGGAACATACAACAAGGACACCGATCGCTATATCGGTGGGAGTCTCTCCTTTCGCTTTTAAGAAGGCTGCCAAGTCGAAAAAGGGGCCGCCGTTCAACCGAACGGCGGCCCCTTTTTTCATGGGAGCCCGGTCGCAACTCCATCCGGGTCTACGGCGTCAATTGCCCGGAGCGGCCTGCAAGTTGGTTGGCGCCGGATCGTAGATCACGCGCATTTTCGCCTCGCGGGTCGCCTGCCAGCGGTAATTGTCGCGAGTCTCCCGGCGTAGTTCCGTCAGCCGGGCCTTCAGCTTTTCCGTCACCTGTTCATATCCTGGCTTCCCGTAGAGATTATTGTTCTCGCCCGGGTCGTTCAGCAGATCATAGAGTTCGAATTCTTCGGGCAGCACGAAGTGGTGGATGAACTTGAACCTTTCCGTTCGTACGCCGCGCTGGGGCCGCACATTCTCAAAGCCGGGATATTCAAAATATTCGTACAGCCAATCCGTGCGCCAGTTGGTGACGTGTTGTCCCTGCGCCAGAGGCAAGAAGCTGCGGCCCTGCATCGTGGAAGGGGCGGGAAGCGCGACCATATCGAGCAGGGTCTGCGCGGCATCAACGTTGAGCACCATTTCGTCCCGCACCGTACCCGCACGGATCAATTTCGGGTAACGGACCATCATCGGGATGCGGATCGAAGGCTCGTACATCATTCGCTTGTCGTAGAAGCCATGCTCCCCGAGGAAGAAGCCATGGTCGGAGCTCAACATCAGCACCGTGTCGTCTAGTTGATCCTTCTTTTCCAGCGATCGGATGACTCGACCGACATCTTCGTCGTTGGATTGCACGCCGGCATAGTGATTTTTTACTAATTCCTCGAGCGTACGGGGGTCGTCGGTGAAGACCTGGCTCGTGCCGATCTTGTTGTCGGCAGAAGCAACCGCGCGGGGGCGGCCGGCATAATTGGTCAGATCGTCGTCGAAGTTCGGCGGGATCGGAATTGGCACGCCGTTGAAGTCGTTCAACATCCGGCGAGGTCGGTAGAATGGCGCGTGTGGTGCATAAAACCACAAGAGCAGGCAAAAGGGCTTGTCGGTGCGCGAATTGACCCACTCGACAGCCTTGTCGGTCAGCAGGTCGTCGACATAGCCGTCATATTGTTGTTCAGGCTTGTAGACGCCGTTACGTCCCTCCACGATCCGGGGGTGAAGATAGTCTGCCTGGCCTTTAAAGCCGAAATAATAGTCCCAGCTGTGGTCGAGCAAGGCGCCGCCGACATGACTTTTGCCAATGAAGGCCGTTTCGTAACCCGCGTCGCGCAGGACGTCGGTGAACATGCGGAAATTGGCCGGGACCTGATTCTGATCGTTCGTTACGGCGCCGGTCGTATGCGAATAGGCACCCGTCAGGAACGTCGCACGCGACGGCAGGCACAGAGCATTGGTGCAAAAGGCATTACGGAACCTCGCTCCCTCGCGCGCGATGCGATCCATGTGCGGCGTGCGCAACAGAGGATGGCCAGCGACGCTGAATTCGTCCCATCTGAGGCCCTCGCCGAGAAACATGACGATATTTGGTTTGCGGGCGGAGCCTTTGCCAGCGATGGCTCGGGTCGCAGTGGGGCCCAGAGCGGCGGCGGTTAGGACGCCGCCCAAAACGTCGCGTCGAGTGGCATTGCGAGTCATCTCTCTCTCCTTTAGTTTACCGCTCTAATTGCTGCGCTCATGCCTTGTCAAAGCTTGCGGGACAGTGGAAGAGAGGGCGCGGCTAACTTTTCAGTGGAGGCACAGTGGCTCGCGCTTCGCGACGGTCGAACCAAGCGATAACAATGAAGATGGTGGCCGATCGCGCTGGCGTCTCGCCGATGACCGTCTCCAACGTGATAAATGGGCGCAACAAGGTACAGGCGACGACCCGCCGTGCGGTTCTGGATGCGATCAAGGAACTGGGCTATCAACCCAATTTGGCCGCCCAGGCGCTCGCCAGCGCGACACCGATGCGGGTCGGGCTGCTCTATCACAACGTCCAAAATGCTTTTGTCAGTGCGTTGCTGGTTGGCGCGCTTTCGGGCGCTACGCGGATGGGAGCGCAATTAATCATCCGTCCTTACGATGTGCTCAACATAGAAGCTGCCGGAGCGGAGTTGGAAGCGCTCGTGCGCAGCGGCGCCAACGGCGTCTTGCTGCCACCACCTCTTTGCGAACTGGTCGACCGGAGCGATATTCCCGAACGGATCCGTGTCCCGATGATTGCCCTCTCGCCGGGTGACGAGCTGCGGCAATTGCCGTCGTTTCGGATCGACGACTTCGCCGCGGCGCGCGACATCACACGTCATCTGCTCAGCATGGGGCACCGTCGGATTGGCTTTATCCGTGCGCCGGCAACGCTGCTTATCCGCCGAACGCGCTTCGACGGCTTTTGCGCGGCGCTTGCTGAGGCGGGGATATCTCCCGATCCCGATCTGGTTGCGGACGGCACGCTTAGCTTCGATTCCGGCCTGGCTGCCGCCTCTGCACTGCTCGGGCAGCCGGATCGTCCGACGGCGATCGTATCAAGCAACGACGATCTCGCCGCAGCGGTGGTGTCGGTCGCGCACCGCAAGGGCCTTCATATACCCGACGATCTTTCCGTGGTGGGGTTCGACGACAGCCCGATCGCGGTCAAGATCTGGCCGGCGCTTACGACGGTGCGGCAACCGATCGTGGATATTGCCGAGCAGGGCATATCGGCGCTGATCGATCATCTGCGCAACGCGTCTCAACCCGAGGCGCCGACGGCGCATTACCTTCCCTATACGATCATCCATCGCGAATCCGTGTCGAGGCCCACGACAAACTTGCATCCGTAAGTTTAGCGGTATATTCGCTCCTTCAAGACCAAATCGTTGGAGAGGCGAGATGCAATCAGTGTGCGATCGTCGCACGTTGCTGGGCATGGCGGCAGGCGCCGCTGTGGCGACGGGCCTCAATGGCTCGGCGGTCGCACAGGAGGCGCGGCGGGCAGCTTCGGGCGATGCCGCCGCGCGCGGGACGGGAAAGCGCGCCAACCTTGTCCTCTTTCTTCCAGATGAAATGCGTGCCGACGCGCTCGGCTGCTATGGCAACCCGGTCTGCCGCACGCCCAATTACGATCGGCTGGCGGCGCAAGGCACGATGTTCCGGGATTGCCACGTGCAGTTCCCCGTGTGCGGTGCCTCCCGCTGCAGCCTGTTGACGGGGTGGCCGACGAGCGTCCACGGTCACCGAAGCCTTTATTACTTCCTGCGTCCCGACGAACCCAACATGTTCCGCTACCTTCGCCAGGCGGGCTACGATGTTTACTGGTTCGGCAAGAATGACGCACTCTCGCAGGCCAGCTTCGCGGACAGCGTCACGCAATGGTATGACAACCCGTCGCGCCTGCCTCAGGCGACGCCGCGTCGCGGTGCGGCGAGCGAGCCCGCGCCGCCGTTGACGTTTCTAACCGAAGGGGCGGCGCCCGACCGGCGTTCGACCAACGACTATCTGCTCGTCCAACGGGCGATCGAGGTTCTCGAGCGCCGGTCGGCCGGGCGTCCCTTCTGCATCTTCCTGGCGACCGCCAACCCCCATCCGCCGTATCGAGCGCCGGCCGGGTTTGAAGCGATGTACGATCCGGAAACGCTTCCCCCGCTGATCTCTCCCGCGCTGGCGGGAAAACCGCTGTTCCACAGCGCGATCCGCAAGTCCTATCAACTGGATAACGTGTCCGACGCCGAACTGCGGCGTGTGCGAGCAACCTATTATGGTCAGGTCAGCTATACGGATTGGCTGCTTGGCGAACTTATGGCCGCGATCGACCGTACGGGCCATGCTGACGACACCGCGCTGATCGCCAGTTCCGATCACGGAGATTATGCCGGCGACTATGGGCTGGTCGAGAAATGGCCCAGCGGCCAGGAAGACTGTCTCACCCATGTGCCGCTTCTTGCGCGCATGCCTGGCGGAGCGGCCGGTCACGTCGTCGACGAGGTGAACGAGCTCTTCGACATTATGCCGACCATGCTCGAACTCGCGGGAACGCGCGCGACCCACACCCACTTCGCACGCAGCCTGGTGCCCCAGCTTCGCGGCGCCCCCGGCGACCCGCTGCGCGCTGCCTTCGTCGAGGGCGGGTACAATGTGTACGAGCCGCAGGCCTTCGAGCCCAAACTCGGCGGGCTATATGGCCCCAAGACGAACCTGCAGAATGATCAGCCTGCATCGGTAAGCCGGGTCGCGTCCGTCAAGACGCAACGCTTCAGCTTCACCGCGCGCCCTGGCGCCGAGGGTGAACTTTACGACCGGAAAAAGGATCCGGGACTGACGGTCAATCTGATCAACAGCCGCGCGCACAATAAGGTTCGTGAAGACATGCAGGTGAGGTTGATGAATCGCTACATCAACACCACCGGTGTGCCGCCGCGTGACAAGGACTCCCGCGATACGCCGCCCTTTTATCCGACGCCCGACTTCAACGAGGCGGCACGCGCCCTCGAGGTCACCGGTGATTGATGGCCATTGCGCTTCCATCTCGGGAGCTGGCGTTCAGTTAGACTTATCAGTTCGAAGGATTCAGGATGGCCGATAGCGGCTGGTCAGGCACAAGGTTGCGGCGCCGCGACCTATTGGCATCGGGGGCGGCCTTGCTGGCCGTGGCAGCCGCGCCAGTCACGTACGCGTCGAAGCGCCGTGCGCCCAATATCATCGTCATTCTCTGTGACGATCTCGGCTATGGAGATATAGAGCCGACGGGTGGTCGTCTTATAAAAACGCCTAATATCAATAAAATGGCTGCACAGGGTACGCTGTTCACAAACTATTACGCAGCCGCCAACCTTTGCACGCCTTCACGCGCCGGACTGCTTACCGGGCGATATCCGATACGTACCGGCCTCGGATACCAGGTAATCCTGCAGAACGACGAGCGCGGCCTCCCGCTCTCGGAAGTCACCATCCCCGAGGCACTGAAGCCGGCTGGTTATGCGACGGCGCTGTTTGGCAAATGGCATCTGGGCCATCGCGGCCCGGCATGGCCGCCGACCAATCATGGCTTCGACCGCTTCTTCGGCATTCCTTACAGCCATGACATGTCGCCGCTCAGTCTGTTCGACGTCGACGCCAAGGGAAAAGTCCAACAAGAGCCGGTTGTTTATTCCGAGCTACAGCAGCGCTTCTACGCCGAGGCGGAGCGTTTCATCGATGCCAACGCGGATCGGCCATTCTTCGTCGAACTGGCGCTGAGCGCGCCACACCTGCCCGAATATCCTCATCCGCCGTTCCAGAAGCAATCAAGCGCGGGGGCCTATGGCGACGTCGTGACCGAGATCGACGACCTGGTCGGCCGTCTGCTCGCCAAGCTCAAGGCGCTCAAGCTGGAGCATGACACGCTGGTGGTGTTCACCTCCGACAACGGACCCTGGTTCGAGGGGGCGACGGGCGGGTTGCGCCAGCGCAAGGGCGGGGGCGGCTATGACGGCGGCTACCGGGTGCCCATGATCGCATATTGGCCAGGTGTCGTGCCGGCCGGGCGCACGACCGATGCGATAACCAGCGCGATCGACTTCCTGCCGACCTTCTGCTCGTTGGCCGGCATGCCGCCCCCCCCGGGTGTTGCGCTCGATGGCCGCGACGTGTCGGCGTTGATGACTGGGCGAGCATCGGTCTCGCCGCACGACGAACTGCTCTTGTTCGATAATGAAGACGTGGTTGGCGTGCGCACCCAGCGATGGGCGTTCATCGATTCCGATTATTATCGCGGACGCCTGTTTCCGACCGATGCAAAATATCCGCAGTTATACGACATGATGGTCGATCCGTCGCAAAGCTATAGCTTCGCCGACCGTCAGCCCGAAGTCTTGGCCGACATGCGTGCGCGGCTGGCCCGTGCGCGCGCTACTTTCGCGCCTTTTAAGTCCGCCACGATCCCGGCCGCATTCGCGCGCCCGGCGCCGGCATTACAGGATTAGTTATGGCAGCCTCTGCTCAAGACACGATATCGCCCGCCGGCGCCGTCGATCCCTGGCCTCCCGCTCGTGAGGCGTGGACTGTCGCGATCTTGCTGATGCTCGCGAACACCCTGGCGTTCGTCGATCGGCAGGCGCTGGCTCTGCTGGTTCAGCCGATCAAGAAAGATCTCGGCGCCAGCGATACGGGTATGAGCCTGCTCTACGGCTTGAGCTTCACCATGTTCTACGTGCTCGTGGGCATTCCGGTCGCGCGCCTTGCCGACCGTTCCAATCGACGCAACATCATTGCCGGCGCGGTATTTATCTGGAGTCTGGCAACCGCGATATGCGGGATGGTGCGGAGCTTCGGTACGCTGTTCGTCGCTCGCGTCGGTGTCGGCGCCGGCGAGGCTGGTCTATCGCCCGCTGCTTATTCTCTCCTTGCGGATTATTTTCCGCGGGAGCGGCTGGCGCCCGCGATGGGCATTTATACGATGGGCACCTACCTGGGCGGTGCCGCGGCGCTGCTGATCGGCGGTCTGATCGCCACCGCTATTCCCCCATCATCCACAATCGTTGTTCCAGTGCTGGGCGTGCTCAAGGGTTGGCACGTCGTCTTTCTGGCGTTGGGCGTGCCGGGGCTTATCCTCTCGGCGTGTCTGTTATCGATCCGCGAGCCGATCCGACGCGGCGCGACCAGCGAGGTCGCACCGCTAGCGGTCTTCTTCGACCATGTAGGGCAGCGTAAGGCGGCGTATTTCGGCATCGGTATCGCGTTCGCGCTGATGATCCTGGTGGGCAATGGCACCGGGGCATGGATTCCTGCCTTCTTCGAACGAAAATTCGGCTGGAGCACCGCTGAAATAGGCGCGCGGTATGGCACGGTTGTGTTCTTTTGCGGGACCGGCGGCGCGTTGATCGGCGGGTTCGCGGCCAGCTGGCTGCAGAGGCGTTACGGCCGGCAGGGAAATTTGATTGCCGCCGTCATCGGTTTCTCTGCGCTGGTGCCGCTGACCATTGCCTTTCCGTTGGTCGGCGACCCGCGCGTGGCGCTTGGCCTCATCGGGGCGATGAACTTCTTTGCCGGGTTCAATTTCGGAGGCGGGCTGGCGAGCCTGCAGGAGCTTACACCCAACCGCATGCGCGCATTGCTGTCGGCGGGCTATATGCTGATGGTCAATCTGGTCGGCGCCACGATGGGACCAACGGTCGTCGCGCTCCTGACGGACTATGTTTTCCAGGATCCGCAGAAGCTGCCAGAAGCAATAGCCCTCAGCTGTGCGGTTTTCTCGCCGCTCGCGGTTGTCTGTCTACTCATCGGATCGCGCGGCGTCGCTGCCGCCGCCGCTCTGGAACCGCGCTCGGCATGAACGTCTCCATTCATCCGATCGAGACGACCGACAACGTGCGCGACCCGCTCGCCCTCGCTCCGGCGGATCGCGCATGGGTCGATCGCACTCGCGATGCGCTGTCCACCGAGGAGAAGGTGGCGCAGCTCTTCGTACTGTCCAGTCGCGAGGACTCGGCGGACGAAACGACGGAGCTCGCCGGGCTGAAACCGGGCGGCGTCCACCGTTTCCCGGGCCGGGACCTCGCCGCCGCCGTGACCGAGACCCGCGCCATATTGGAACGATCGGAGACTCCGCCGATCATCAGCGGCGATATCGAAGGCGGCACGCTCAGCTACGCATTCGCGACCCCCGTGCTCAACCAACTTGGGATCGCGGCGTGCGCCGACCTTGGGTTATCGGAAGCGATCGCCGGGGTGATCGCGCGGGAAAGCCGGGCGCTCGGCTATGACTGGACGTTCACGCCGGTCGTCGACATAAACCGCTCATTCCGCAATCCCGTGGTCGGTACGCGCTCATATGGCTCCGACGTCGAAACCGTGCTCGAACAGGCGCGCGTCTATGTCAGGACCGTTCAAGCACACGGGCTGGCGGCCACCGCGAAGCACTGGCCCGGTGACGGTCTCGACGATCGGGACCAGCATCTGGTCACGTCCGTAAATCCGCTCGATCGCGCTGAGTGGGACGCCTCCTTCGGTCACATCTATCGTGGATTGATCGAGGAAGGGGTGATGACCGTCATGTCGGCTCATATCGCGCTGCCCGCCATCATGCGCCGCCTGCTACCCGATGCCGGACGAGATGCGTTTCGCCCGGCCTCGGTATCCAGACTGCTCAATCAGCTATTGCTGCGAGAGCAGTTGGGCTTTCGTGGTCTCATCGTGTCGGACGCGACCGTGATGGGCGGACTTACGAGTTGGATGGATCGCGAGGAGGCCGTGCCGGCCGTAATCGAGGAAGGTTGTGACGTCTTTCTCTTCAGCCGCGACGCTGCCGCGGACATGGCCCTGATGATGAAAGGTTTGCGCGAAAGACGCCTGTCGGAGGACCGGCTGGAAGAGGCCGTGACGCGCATGCTGACGCTGAAGGCGCGGTTGGGCCTGCACCGGCGTAGTGTCGACGAACGGATCGGCTCCGTCGAACAAGTGCGGGCGGCGCTCTGCACGCCCGCACATCTCGCCGTGGCGGAGGAGGCCGCGGGCCGCGCGCTGACGCTCGTCAAGGACGTGCCGTCGCTGTTGCCGCTCGAGCCGTCTCGCCATCGGCGCGTCGTCGTCATCTCCGAGCCTGGCTGGAGTTTCTTTTCGGGTGCGATCGAACGCAGCTTTGCACCTTTCGAAGATGCCATGCGGGAGCGCGGGTTTGATCTGCGTGCCTATGATCCGGCCAATCCGCCGACCATGAGCGATACCGATCTGGTGATATACCTGATCGGACAGGAGGCGACGCCGAGCCTTGGATCGATCCATCTTGATTTCGCCGAGCTCCACGGCGGTTCGCGCATGGCGATGATGCAATTCAATCGTGAGTTGCCCACGCTTCTTATCTCGTTCGGACAGCCTTACTACCTGTATGACGCGCCGAACTTCGGCACGTACGTCAATGGCTATTGCTCGCTGCCCTCCAGCCAGCGGGAACTGGTGCGGCGGTTGAACGGTGAGGTCGCCTTCACGGGAAAGAGCCCGGTGGACCCGTTCTGCGGGGAGGAGCAGCTGAAATGGTAGGGCGGGTGTCTTTGCCCTCCGCAACATCGCAGCCAGCACGGGAAATCGTGTGATGGAGGAGATGCGCTATCTGCCCGGCGGGTCGTTCGTGATGGGCAGCGACCGCTTCTATCCGGAAGAGGCGCCGGTTCGGCACGTCAGGGTCGATCCGTTCTGGATAGATCAGGTGCCGGTCACGAATGCTGCGTTTGCGCGCTTCGTCTCGGAAACGGGATATCAAACCGTTGCGGAGATCGCCCCGGATCCTGCCGACTATCCGGGCATGCTCCCGGAGATGGCGCAGCCCGGCTCGCTGGTATTCGAACCGACGAGCGGTCCCGTCGATCTGTACGATCCCAGCCAGTGGTGGCATTTCCGCTTCGGTGCCAACTGGCGACACCCGGTCGGACCGGACAGTGTGGTTGACGCCTTGCCCGACCATCCGGTCGTGCACATCGCTTATCAAGACGCGGCCGCCTATGCGGCCTGGGCAGGCAAGAGCCTGCCGACCGAAGCGGAGTGGGAGTTTGCCGCATGCGGTGGACTCGATGGCGCCGACTATGCCTGGGGAAACGAGCTGGCGCCCGACGGCTTGATGCTGGCCAATTATTGGCAGGGCGCCTTTCCCTTCGCCAACCAGTTGCTCGACGGATGGGAGCGAACGTCGCCCGTGCGCAGCTTTCCCGCCAACGGGTATGAACTGTACGACATGATCGGCAATGTCTGGGAATGGACCTCGGACTGGTGGTCTCAACCGACGGCACCGAAAAAGCGTACCGGTAGCTGTTGCGTGATCGCCAACCCCCGGGGCGGCCGGCGGAGCGACAGTCACGATCCTTATGCGCCAGGTAAAATTCCGCGAAAGGTGGTCAAGGGCGGTTCTCATCTCTGCGCGGCCAACTACTGCCAACGCTATCGCCCCGCGGCGCGGCATGCCCAGGATGTCGAATCGTCGACGAGCCATATCGGCTTCCGCTGCGTCCGGCGGGGAGGTTGATCATGATTTCGAGAATGACGCCGCCATGGGCCGTGGCGCGATGATCGCCATGTCGAACGAACAGCGGGCGCGCCTCGAGACTCTCTATGCCGAGATGGCGCCGCAACATCTCGCGCCTTTATGGGAGTCGCTGGCGCAGCTTGTTCGGCCCGAGCCGCGCTCTCCGGCATCACCGCACCGATGGGCCTATGACGATGTCCGGGCTCATCTGTTGCGCGCCGGCGAATTGATCAGCGCGGAACAGGCCGAGCGCCGCGTTCTCATTCTGGAGAATCCGAGCTTGCCCGGTACGGCCTCGATCACCCCCAGTCTCTATGCGGGCCTTCAGCTCATCCTGCCAGGTGAAGTGGCGCCAAGCCATCGGCATAGCCAATGCGCGCTGCGTTTGGTGATGGAAGGTGAAGGCGCCTTCACTGCCGTCGACGGTGAGAAGGCGATTATGTCGGCCTTTGATCTGGTGCTCACTCCCGGTTGGCAATGGCACGATCATGGCAATCCGACCGATCGGCCGATGATATGGCTGGATGGCCTGGACATCCCGACCGTGCGTCACTTCGACGCCAGCTTCGCCGAACAACATAGCGAGAAAGTGCATCGTGAGACGGTGCCTCCGGGCGACAGCCGGGTGCGCTACGGCCTCAACATGCGGCCGTTGCGCGGATCGGCGGCGGATCGCCGCCCGGCGAGCCAGCCGCTGTTCCACTACCCCTATAGCATTTGGCGATCTGCCCTGGACGCGATGGCCGCGACCGCTGAGATCGATGTCCATCTGGGACATGCGCTGGAGTTTCTCAATCCGGCCGATGGTGGCGCCGTCATGCCGACGATAGCGGCGCATGTCCGGCTGTTGCCGGCGGGTTTCGACACCCGCCCGCGCCGGGCCACCGATGGAACGATTTTCGTGGTGGTCGAAGGTGAGGGGACCGCCGTCGTTGGAGACCGGGAACTGCCCCTGCGGCCGCGCGACATCTTTGTCGTGCCCTCTTGGGAAAAACTGGTGCTCTCGGCCGACCGCGCATTGGTGCTGTTCGCTTTTTCCGACCGTGCCGCTCAACAGAAACTCGATCTCTTCAGGGAACAGGCGGAATGAATCTCCTATTCGAAGCGCAGCAGCCGGTTATCGCTTCAACTGACGAAGGCTTGGGCTATCCCGTAAGGCGGTTGTTCTGCATCGGCCGCAACTATGCTGCCCACGCGCGTGAAATGGGTCAGAATCCTGATCGAGAGCTGCCGTTTTTCTTTACCAAATGGGCGGAGACGATGGTGCCCACCGGCTCTGTGATTTCCTACCCGAGTGAAACCAGCGACTTTCACTATGAGGCTGAACTCGTGGTTGCGATCGCCAAGGGCGGGCGCAACATCGTCGAGAACGACGCCCTTGATCACGTTTACGGCTACGCGGCCGGGCTCGACATGACGCGGCGGGACCTTCAATTGCAGGCACGCCAGGTCGGCCGCCCGTGGGACGCGGGCAAGAATGTGGAACAATCCTCTCCGCTTGGCCTGATCCATGCCGCGGCGCGGGTCGGGCACCCCCATGGCGGCCGTATCGCGCTGACCGTCGACGGAGGCGTGCGTCAGGAGGCGGATATTGCGGACCTCCTCTGGAGCGTACCGGAGGTGATCGCCTACATATCGCGTTTCTATCGGCTCGAGCCCGGTGACCTGATCTACACTGGCACGCCGGCGGGCGTCGGACCGGTTGTAGAGGGGAACCGCTTGGTCGCATCGGTGGCGGGCCTCAGCGATTGCGTCGTGACGATCGGGCCTCGTGCGAATGACTGAACCGATCCTGCACGGCTATCGAGAGCGCTTGCCTTTCAGTCGCTGCATTTCGTCGGGCTTCGCCCCGGCGACCGATCGACGCTGAACAAGGGAGAGGCCAGATGTCACGATTCCTGACGGTTGCTTTGCTGGCAGGTGCAACCACTCTCGCCGCCTTGCCTCAACCTGCGCATCCCGCACCCTATGCGGATCGGAAAATGCCGCCAAGAACAAGGGCTCCGGAACGTCCGAATATCGTGGTGATTCTGGTCGACGATCTCGGCTGGCCTGACGTTTCGAGTTATGGTCGTACCGAAGTTCGCACGCCCAACATCGACCGTATCGCCAAATCGGGCGTTGCGTTTACGGATGGCTATGTTGCCGCGTCGGTATGTGCGGTGTCGCGCGCCGGCCTGCTGACGGGGCGGCGGCCGATGGAGTTTGGTTTTACCTATAACATCAACGATCGCGGTGATGTGGCTCCTAATATCGGCTTGCCGTTGAGCGAGAAAACGATCGGCGACCGCTTGAAGGCATTCGGTTACGGCACCGCCATATTTGGCAAATGGCATCAGGGGAATGGCCCGTCTTTCTACCCTACGCAGCGCGGGTTCGACGAGTTTTTCGGGTTCGTCGCCGGTGAGACCGTCTATGTCGATCCCACGACCCCGGGCATTGTCACAACGCCGACAAAGGCCGATCATTATGCAATCGACCAGCGCACCGGGGGTGGCGTGGTCGTCGAGGGTCCCAACGCCACGCCCGTCAATGATTTCGGCAAATATCTGACGAACGAGATTACCGATCGCGCGGTCGATTATATCCAGCGTTCGGCACGGGAACGGCGCCCATTCTTTGCCTATGTCGCCTATAATGCTCCGCATTGGCCGTTGCAGGTGCCGCAGACATATTATGATCGCTTCGCTTCGATCAAAGACCCGGTGCGTCGAACCTATGTCGCGATGATCTCGGCGCTCGACGACGGCGTCGGACACATCCTCGATACGCTGGACAAGCAGGGGATCCGCGACAACACGATGGTCTTCTTTTTGTCGGACAACGGCTGCCCGGTGCAGTTCGGATTTTGTACCGTCGATCATCCCTGGGGAGCGGGCAAGTTCACCTATCTGGAGGGTGGCACGCGAGTGCCTTTCCTCCTGTCATGGCCGGCGGGTCTCAAGAAGCGTGGGCTCGTGCACACGCCGGTGAGTTCACTCGATATCCTGCCGACCGCGTTGCATGCCGCCGCACCCTCGAAGCCTTTGCCGGCAGGTCTCGACGGAGAAGACCTGGTTCATCTGCTCAGCCGCCCCGACGCCGCCCCTCGCACGCTGCTCTGGGGCCAGGATCCGGTCTTCGCCGTTCGCGAGGGCCGCTACAAATTGTGGCGTTCCCGTGATTGGAACAAGACATACCTTTACGATCTCGACGCCGACCCGGCGGAGTTGAAGGACCTGAGCGACGGCCAGCCGCAGATTAGAGATCGATTGGCACGCAAGCTGGAGGCTTGGCGTGGCAGCTTGCCGACCCCGATCTGGCCGCTTCGCTCCACCCGTCACATCACCATCAACGGGCGCGATACCGAGTGGGTATATTGATCTTGCCCGAGCAAGGAACGAACCATGCGTAAACGAGATTTTCTCAAGGGTACCGTCTCGGTAGCAGCCCTTGCCGCGTTGACGACGCCGCTATTCGCGCAGCGGGTGGCGAAGGCGCCGCCGCCCAAGCGCATGAATCTTCTCTTCATTACCGCAGACGATATGGACGGTTCGATCCCCGGCTTCATGAGCGGTCGCACCGGGATCACGCCTAATCTGGATGCCTTGGCGGCGCGATCGCACCGTTTTGTCTCCAACAGAACCGTGGCCCCGATCTGCATGCCGTCGCGCGAGGCATTCATGAGCGGACTATTGCCGCATCGCAATGGCGGGACGGGCTTCATCCCGATGCGTGAAGGCGTGCCGACGCTGACGACGCTGCTCAAAGAACAGGGTTTCTTCACCGCGGCGATCCACAAGATCGATCACATGCAGCCCCAAAGCTCGTTCCCCTGGGACTATATACAGCAGGGGAAGGACCGCAACGCCCTGATCCACGCGGCGGGCGCCGCTGTCGTGTTCGCCGAGGCCAAAGCCCAGATGCGGCCGTTCTTCCTTCAGTGCAATATCAACGATCCGCACCGTCCCTTTTACGGCAGTCCGCCAGCCCTACGCGTGGATCATGGAAATGAAGGACCGTACAAAGTCGCGCGCGAGATAACGCCGGCCGAGGTCGTGGTACCGCCGATGCTCGACGACCTTCCCGACGTGCGTACCGAGCTTGCCCAATATTGGAACAGCATCCAGCGATTGGATATCGCGGTCGGCGGCATATTGAAAGAATTGGAGCGTAGCGGCGAAGCCGAGAACACGGCGATTGTCTTCTGCGCCGATCACGGCATGCCGTTTCCGTTCTCGAAGGCAACTTGTTACGATCACGGCACGCGCCAACCGGTGCTGCTGTCGTGGCCAGGAATGGGTACGCCACGCGCGTTCGATTCCTTGAGCACCAGCGTGGATATATTGCCCACGCTGCTCGAGTTGCTGGGCGTAGCATTGCCTCCCGTGCTGGACGGCCGGTCGTGGATGCCGCTGATCCGTGGTGAAAAGGTCGCTGAACCCGAGTTTCAGTTTACCTATGTGAACCAGGTGTCGAGCGGAATGGCCTACCCAATGCGGGCGATCCAGGATCGACGATATTCGTTGATCTTTTCCCCCTGGGCCGATGGGAAGCTGAATTTCCATATCGAAAGCATGATCGGCTTGACCTTTCCGGCAATGAAGGCCGCGGCTGAGCGTGACTCCGCCATGGCGGCGCGCGTGAAGCAGCTCGTCACGGGTGTCCCGCTCGCGTTCTACGATCTGGAACAGGATCCGGGTCAGCGCCATGACTTGCTTGCGGACCCCAGGCACAAGGCGCGGATCGAGCGCATGAAGGCCGCGCTGTTGGCGGAAATGGTTCGGACGGCCGACCCCGAACTGGCCAACTTCCGCACCTTCCTGTCCGGTGGCCAGCCAAACGTGCCGCAGGATCAAGCCAGATATCGCCTAAAGGGGGATGGAGGCGAGTGACGAGCATCGCTCGCACGTGGGATCGGCAATAACCGTGGTGCAATTGTTCTGACGACGCCTTCGAGGATCTTGCCCTTAAGGTCCACCGCGCGCCGGAGGTCAACCATCCTCCCGCAAAGGGCACAGAACTGCAGGCTTATGGCCCGTCGAGGCGCGGAGGCTCTGAGTTTGGAGACCGGTTGGCGGAGTCCGGCGAGGGTGAACTGCTCTCTTTCGCGCACACGTCGCCGTGAGCGACTGCATCGCTCGTCATAAGGCGCATTATCGATCCGGCCTCGCGATGATGGGGCGTTGTCAGAGTAACTGCACCGGCCCGAGCCAGAGCGAGTGCCACCGCGGTTTGCTTACCTGTTTGGAGCAAACGCCTTCTTATTCGGGAACATGCCGAACGTGCTCGCTAGATTGACAGCGGGGTCGAGCTAGCCGGAAATCGTAAAGGTGCAGTTAGTCTGACAATGTCGTTGAAGTAGCTAAACGGGCTTGCGGACTTGCGTGGGCGGAGCATCCAGCGACCCTAGCGCCAGCCCCCTAACGGACCGTGCGTTTGGCCTGACAACACCCTTTGGCAGCATCCATTATTGCCCTTCAGCTTCTAGTCTTACCGGACCAATCAAACCAGACTGCCGCAGCGGCGCATCAGCTCGATAGGTCGGTGTCGCGGTCCAGGTGATTTTATCCGCGCCGGGCTGGGCATCGCCAATGAGCCGGTTCACCCATAGGTTCGCAACCTTGATCTCTACGCTGTTCTTCCCTTTGTGCACCAATTTACCAATTTCGACACGGTATGGTGCGTGCCAGGGGTTACCCGCGATTTTGCCGTTGATTCTGACTTCGGCAAGTTCTGAGACTTCACCCAGATCCAGCCACATTGGCAGCCCCGGCCGGCTGCGCCTCGGCAGAACGAATGTCTGGCTGTAGGTCGCCTCGCCCGAAAAATACTTCACTCGTTGATCGGGATCATCCGAAAGGGAATGGAGCGAATTCAACGTAATTGCGGGTGGGGCTCCTCGCCCAGCTTGGAATCGCACGGCCCAAGGTCCGTTGAGGTTCATCACCGTCTGCAAGTGCTCCTGGCGGACTGCGAAATCTGCCTTGGCGGCAGGCTTGCGGAACACGACGAAGACGGATTCCTCGGAGGCGAGATCAAGCGGAACGACTGTTTCGCCGTCCTTGATCGAATAGCTGACCGGTTCCGTGCGCCCGCTATCGGCGTGCCAAAGTTCGGGAACCTTGCCGGCAACCCGGAACCTGGCGGAGAAGCGCTCCCTGCGGTCCTTCCTGTTAACCAGGAACCAGAGTTCACCGTCGGGAAGCGAACGATGAACGAACGGGATGTCAGCGTCGGAGGCTGCATCTTCCAACCTGAAGTCCGGCCGTATCTCCATAAGTGCGAGCGCGCCATCGACATCGCGCATAGCAATCACGCGACCGCGGCCAACCTTGGTCACCCGGCCTGGCCCCCACAAGCGCGCGGTGAGCGCCGAGTATGCTGCCCGGTCATCGTCGAGCGAAGGCGAGTCGGTTGGAGCCGTGCCGATGATGGTCGCACCAGCATCGGCAAGTTCAGCGATCCGGCGCAACACGGCCAGAGTCATCCTGCGGCTCGCGCCGCCCAGATACAACGCTTTGTAGCGAGCGCCGCCGCTGCTGACGAGTTCCCCACCTTCGACGTGGAGAGCCGTAAGCAGACCATCCCGGTTCAGGAAGTCGAACGCGTGAACCTTCGGCAACTCTGCACTGGGCGAATGCCCAAAGAGCGTGGTCAGTGGACCTTCTTCGCCGTAGAATACAGCAACGTCTGCCACGTTGCGCCCGCTTTGCAGAAGCAGAGAGCTTCGGGCGATGTAATCGATCCATGCGCGTGCCATCTCGCCCCAAGCTTCGTGGCGGTTGAAATACTGCCCGAAGATCAAAAGGGAGAGTCCAGGCACCCGGTCATCAACCGGCTGGTGAACCGAGGTGTGAATGATCGGACGATTCACTCCGTTGACGAATTCGAGGTCGACAATCCTCCGCAAGTCCCTGGGCGCATTGAACCACGGCGCCGAAGCGGACGTCATAGACTCTGCCGCGACAAACTTCTTTCCCAACAGGTGCGCGACGGAGGCCGCGCCCCTGATATCGGCGATGTGGCTCAGGTTGGGGCCTTGCGACCGGTCGAAAGTCCATAGCGCGCCCATCGGCACGTCGGCATAGCTGCGCATAGCCATGTCATCACCCAACGAAGGCCGGTCAAGCTCCAGCGCCTCGCCATAGACCTGCAAGCCTTGCTCATGGGCTACCTTGGCGATCGTACCATAGTGCTCGGCTGCGATAAGGTCCGCCAGAGTCTGGCGGTAATCCCACAGGAAACGATCGGATTGTTCGCGCGTCCCGACCAACATTCCAGCCAGGGTGGGCAGCCAGGGCGTTGGATCATACCCGCGCAGTTCCTTGAAACGCCTGAGCATGGCCGGGGTCCAGTTCGCCGCGCCGACCTCGATGGAATCGGTGATCAGCGCTCTCACGCCGTGCTGCCCGAAAAGGGCGGGACCGGTGACGTCGCGGTACATCGCGAGATAATGCTCTAGGTAGTGTCGAACGGCTTCGCCATCGAACTTGTCGACCTCGAGTCCGGTAGCCTCTGCCGCCGCAGGGTGATTTGTCGTACCCAGCAGGGACGAGCCGAACCGCAGGATTTTCCAGCGCGCACCCTTGGGCGGGAGCCAATCGATCGACCCGTCCGCCTTCATTCTGGAAGTCAGGTCGATGACTTGCGCAGGGGTCGGACCGGTCGTCGCCGGGTCCGGGTTTCCAAGCGCATAATAGTCCGGCTCGACAGCGAACCCCGCCTTGGCCTCGAATTGATCGACCTTTGCCTCGGACGAAAGAGAGAACTGGCGCAAATCGATGGGTTTGAACCCCGGAGCGGCCCCGTTCGGGGTGTTCTGAACAAGGCCGGGCACAGGTTGTCGCGGATTGGAGGCTTTGGACACCAGCGGGGTTATGGAGAGCCGAAAGCGCGTCGCGGTAATCGCCGGAAAGCTGATTGTGGTCGGAGCCGGATTCATCGAAAACGAGCCGATCTTCTGCCAGACGGTCCCGTCGCGGCTGGCTTCAAGCACTGCCGCGAAGTTCGGCGTGGCGTGCATGGTTTTGCCCCCCGCGATGAACAGGCTGGCGGACCGGACGGTTCGCGGCGCGGCATAGGTTGCGGTGACGACGACCGGCACATTGAGACCGCTGCCAGGGAGCGAGACGCCGCTCAACAGGCTCCGGTCGGAAAGTGCCGCGGCATCAAGGGACGCGCCAGCCATCGCATATGCAGGTGCAGGCCCGGCATCCGGCGTGGCGGGTACCGCGAGTACCGCAAAATCGGAATAAAGCTCCGGCGGCACGAACGACGGAGCGGTCTTGAGGATGGGAATTCCTTCCGCAACCGGAAGGTCGAGATAGGTTCCGGTGTTGCGGGGCGGGAGCGGGAGTTTGCCGACGTAACGCGTGCCACCGTCGACGATGGTCTCGCTCCAAACAACCTTCTTGAGAGCGTCGGCGGGCTTCACCCATGGCCCGCCGGTTTCTGACCAGCCCGGAGATGCCGCGATAGCCAGTTCGAGCCCGAGCCTGTCGGCTTCCGAGGCGGCGAAGCGAAAGGCGTCCTTCCAGCCGGGAGACATGTAAGCGAGGCGATTTTCAACAATTGTCGGCGTCGAAAGCCCGATATCGAAGTTCTGAAGGCCACCGATATCGACCCGTTTCATCCAGGCGAGGTCCTTGGCGATGCCGTCCTTGGTGACATTGCCGTTCATCCAGTGCCACCACACCCTTGGACGGGCTGATTGCGGCGGGTCGCGGAACTGCTCTTCGAGACTGGATTGCGCCGATACCGGCCCGTCTGGTTGAACCGCCCCGTCGACTGCAATCTGCCCGTCTGAGGCCTCGACCGCGGCCGACAGAAGCGCAGTGGATGCCAAAAGGGCGGTGGCAAACAGCAGGCGTTTGACGGTCAACGGCAAATCCTTTCGGCAACATCAGACTTGTGGTTCAAACTTGACTTTCAGAGGTTCACCTTACCCTGCTGAAGTGCGTTACCTTAAGACCGGCGCATTTGCGCTTCGAACGACTGGGCGGCAGTCCATCAGGGCAAACGCTTTCGGCAATGGGTTCCCCGTTCTGCCTGGTCGGCGCTAAACGAGGGTCTGGCTGCGCCGCAGATCCGCAAAGTCTTCCATCCCAACACTCTCCTCCGACATGAGCCGGTTATCGCGCCTCGGCCGGCATCGATTATCTGTTTTTCGGACCCTTCCGCTACGATCACAGCGCGCGTAGTCAACTTTTCTCGCGGTAATTAGGTGTTACGTCAAACAAAAAATTCCAGGTCCGGTCGTGTCCGGGCTTGGCTGCATCATCCATGGAAGATCGGGTTGGCGCTCGAAGTAGGGGTGCGGAAAGCGCGCCCTTCTCGCCGCGCCAGAGAGGATGGGATCGACGGAGCGATGTGCCATTATCCTTCTAATTTTGCTATATTTTATGGGCGTATGCGGGACTTCAGCTCATCCCCCTGTCGCTCCTTGATGCCCTCGTAACCCCGCCCCGCCAGACCCGACCGCCATGCAACGGCGCGCGCACCTTCTTCGTTCGAAGAATGGATCGAGCGTGTTCTAGCACCGCGCCCCGTCGCGATATCTCCAGTCCGTTCTGCCATTTTTAGTTGGACGCAAAACAAATAACGCGTATAGGAGCACCTTACCGCTGATCGACGAATCAGCGGCGGGAGAGGGCAATCTGATCCGCCACGGCCGTTTGCGAGCCATTGCGCAAGCGACCGGTGACTGGCCGGGAAGATTGGCGGGCAGGAAGGCGTGTCATGACGGTGAAGGTCGTCGGCTCAGACGTAACGAGAGCGCATCACTGCGGGGATGTGCATTCCGTACGGCTGCGGACGGGACGCGCCGGTTCGGCGGTCATGGCTGTCTCCGGATCGCGCGAGTGAGACACGGCGCCATGTTTCAGGGCCAACAAACGGGCACCTCACCGTTGCGCCATGCATATCGGCAGGTTGAGGTTTCGCCTGTCCCTGTCCTTTGCGCGCCCGAGCCGCGCAGTATCGACCACGCCCTCCGGAGCAACTGATGTACACCACCGCAACCGCCTTTCTCGAGGCTCTTGCCGAACAGGACATCAGCCATGTCTTCGTCAATCTCGGCAGTGATCATCCTGGCCTTGTTGAAGCCATTGCCGAAGCAAGGGCGCAAGGCCGGGCACTTCCTGCGATCATCACCTGTCCTAACGAAATGGTGGCCTTGACCATTGCGCATGGCCACACGCAGATCAGCGGCAAGCCGCAGGCAGTTATTGTGCACGTCGAATGCGGAACACAGGCCTTGGGCGGTGCGGTCCACAATGCCGCCAAGGCCCGGATCCCCGTACTGATCCTCGCCGGTTCATCGCCTTACACCCAGGAAGGGGAGCTGCTCGGCAGCCGCAATGAATTCATTCAATGGATTCAGGACGTTCACGATCAGCGCGGGTTGGTCCGCGGTTACATGCGGTATGACAACGAAATCCGCACCGGGGCGAACGTCAAGCAACTCGTGCACCGTGCCATGCAGTTTGCGAAGTCCGATCCCAAAGGCCCGGTCTACCTTATGGCCCCCCGTGAGGTGCTTGAGGCGCCGTGCGAGCCGGTCACGATCGACATGGAGCGCTGGCAGCCTTTGGCTCCAATTGCCCTGGGCGACAAGGATGCGAAGTTTCTGGCAGAAAAGCTCGCTGCTGCCCGCAGACCGTTGATCGTGACCTCCTATCTGGGCCGCAATCCGGACGCGGTGGATGCGCTGCAGACGTTATGCGCGCAACTGGGCATCGGCGTGATGGAATCCGTGCCCAGCTACGTGAACCTGCCCCACGACAGTCCGTTCTATCTGGGCAACTTCTGGAACGATCCACAGCGGAGCGACGATCTCGCCGAAGCCGATCTCGTGCTGGTGATCGACAGCGACGTGCCTTGGATTCCGAGCAAGAACAGCCCCCGGCCGGAATGCCAAGTCTATCACGTCGATGTCGATCCCCTGAAAGAACAGATGCCGCTGTGGTACATTGAGGCGCATCGTTCATTCCGGGCCGATGCCGAACTGGCGATCCGGGCAATCTCGGAAGCCGCCCGCGAGCTTGACCTTTCTTCGCAGGAAGTGGCTGAAAAAAAGGCGCATTATGCGGCGCGCAGCGAAGCGCGGCGGGCACGGCTGGCAGCGGCCGAAACGCGGGGTAGTGGCCTCAGCATAGCGCGTCTTATGGCCGCGCTGCGCCCGCACATCGACGCCCAGAGCATCGTGATGAACGAGGGCATAACCAACTACCAGCCGGTGTTTGACCACCTGGCCCCCGTTCGCCCTGGCGCGATGTTCGCCAGCGGAGGCGGGTCGCTGGGCTGGAATGGCGGCGCGGCCATTGGCGCCAAGATGGCGCGGCCCGATGCCACGGTCGTCGCCATTTCGGGCGATGGCTGCTACATGTTCACGACACCGTCCACGGTCCACTGGATCGCACGCCGTTATGGCGCGCCGTTCCTGCAGGTCGTCCTGAACAACGATGGCTGGAACGCGCCGCGCCATTCGGCGCTGGCTGTGCATCCCGACGGTCATGCGAGCAAGGCCGGCGATCTCGATCTCAGTTTTTCGCCGGCTCCGGATTACGGAGCGATCGCTGCCGCAGCAGGCGGGGCCGCTACCTTCGTCGTGGACCGTCACAGCGACCTTGCCGACGTATTTACCCGGGCCTTTGCGGTTCTGAAGAACGAAGGGCGAGCCGTCGTCGTCGAAGCGAGGCTCGACTGATGGGCACAAAGATGGAACTGCCACTGGCCAGTGCTAAAACACCTGCACTGGTCGACGAGCACGCATGGAGCATCTCACAGAAGACGCTGCTGGCGTTGGTATCGCTCGCGATCCTGCTCGATGGCTTCGACAATCAGGCTCTTGGCTTTGCCCTGCCCAGCCTGATGAAGGACTGGGGCGTTCCCAAGTCTGCATTGGCCGGCGCCCTCGCAGCGGCGCAGCTGGGCATGCTGATCGGTGCGATCGGCGGCGGCGTGCTCGGCGACCGGAACGGCCGCAAGCTGGCGCTTATCGTCAGCGTCGTGCTCTTCGGCGCGGCAACGGTCGTGATCGGTCTTGCCGGATCGCCGGGTCAGCTTGCTGCGTTGCGCTTTATCGCCGGATTGGGCCTGGGCTCGGCTTTCCCGAATGCAGCCGCTTTGGTGAGCGAGTTCACCCCCGCTCGCCATCGCAGCCTGGCAGTGATCATTTCCATCGTTTGCGTGCCTCTGGGCGGTGCCTTGGGCGGCCTGGGCGCTTCCGTCATTCTGCCCGCCTTGGGGTGGGAAGTACTGTTTTACCTTGCAGGAGGATGCACGCTCGTTCTGGCTGTGGTTCTGGCGTGGTTCATACCGGAATCCGTCGCTTTCCTCGTGTGCCAAGGGGCCAGCGAGGCGCGGATACAGCGCAGCCTGCGTCGGATGGGGTTTGCCGAAGACAGCGCGGTGATAGGGGCGTCCGTACCGAAATCGGATGGTCCCACCCCTCCGCTCACCACCATCGTCGCTCCGGAATGGCGGCGGGACAGCTTCCTGCTCTGGTCGGCATTTTTCTTTGCCCTGATCTCGGTCTACGCGGCGTTCAACTGGCTACCCACATTGCTGACGGAAAGCGGCCTTGACGTAGCCCAGTCCGCTCGGGGGCTGGCAGCGTTCAACATGGGCGGCGTGGTAGTGGCCCTCATGGCAGGCGCTGCGATCGGGCGCTACGGCTCCCGCATCGTGATGACCGTAATGGCGCTCACGGCGCTGGCAGCGGCTGCTGCACTGGCCGTCCTGCCACCGGTCAGCCTTCCGATTTTCGGCCTGTACTTGCTGATCGCAATCGAAGGCGGCTGCGTAAACGGAGTGCAGACCAGCCTGTATGCGCTCGCCTCCAGCATCTACCCGGCGCCCCTGCGGGCCCGAGGCGTGGGAATGGCCACGGGAGTGGGTCGGCTGGGTGCAATCGCGAGCGCCTTCTTCGGGGCCGCGGTGGCTGGAATCTGGGGGATCGCCGGCTTTCATTGGGCAATTGCGGCAGCGATGACGCTGGTTGCGGGTACGATATTCCTAATTCACCGGCACATTGCGAGTAAATGAATCCGAAAAATTCAAAATACTCATCTGATATTACTTAAATTTTTGCGATCTTTTCTAAAAATAGATGGATCAAATTAGGAGGAGGAGGAAACAATGATTGGGTTTAAAGGGATTGCATACTTCTGCTCTGCGTCGATCTTGGCGCTCAGCGGCCAGGCATTCGCGCAGGAGGCCCCATCCACCAATGCAGAGGAAGCGCCGGTTGGTGAAATCGTCGTTACCGGAACCAGCATTCGCGGCGTTGCGTCGACCGGCTCGCCGATCCTTTCCGTAGGCGCCGACGACATCAGGAAATCCAACGCAAGCACCCTCTCGGACGTGCTGGCCAAGGTTCCCCAGATTGCGCAGTTCGGCACCATCCCGACCGGGACGCCGACGTTCGGCTCCATCGTCGCCGCGACCGCCCTGCGCCCGAACCTTGGCAATAATGCCACGCTCCTGCTGCTCAACGGCCACCGCGTCGTGCCGAGCGGCATCCTCTCGGGTGTCACCGATGCGTCGATCATTACGCCAGGCGCGATCGAGCGTGTCGAAATCATTCCCGACGGCGCTTCATCGATCTACGGTTCGGACGCGGTTGCAGGCGTCATCAACTTCATTACGCGCAAGAAGAGCGACGGCGCGGAGTCGAGCGCGCGTTATACAAGCGCAAGCAAGTTCGACGGCTTTGACCTGGCCCAGCGTATCGGCACGAGCTGGTCGTCAGGTTCCATAGTCGTCGCGGCCTCCTATATCGAGAGCTCTCGCCTGCGTGGTCGCGACCGTGACTATTACAATACGCTGAACACCAACAATGACAGCAGCCAGTGCGGCGTCGCCCAATTCGGCGCTGCGCCCCTATGCGACACTGCCAACCTCGCCGATATCCAGCCGCGCAAGCGCCGTGGCAGTGTCTTCGCGACCATCCGTCAGGACCTGTCGCCTTCGGTCGAGCTGTGGAGCGACCTGCTGTATTCGAAGGAAACGCGCAATTCGCAGGAGTTCCAACCCGGCCTCTCGTTCACCATGGCGGCTGCCAACCCTTATAACACGTCAGGGACTGCCCAGACGCTCGCTTACCGCCCCATCACCGAATTCGGCGAAGGTCTCCAGCGCAGTATCTCGATGGAGGCCATGCAGGGCAGCCTTGGCCTGAATGCAAAGCTTCCACACGAATTCGGACTTAATGCGTTCGCCACCGCAGGCCAGACCAACAACAATGCCTTCGGACAGTCCTTGGACAACGTTGCCTATCGCAACGCCCTGGGCGCTACCACGACGGCTACCGCGTTCGACCCGTTCAACCATCGCACGTCCGGAACAGTTCTGGCCCAGATTGCCGATGGCAATGAAGTCGTCCATTCGCGGCAACGGCTTTACGAGGTCGGCGCCAAGGTCGACGGTCCGCTGTTTGCGCTTCCGGGCGGTGACGTCCGCATCGCGGTCGGCGCGGATCTGCTCTGGCAGTCGCAAGTCGGCTATCGCCGGGTAGGATCACCTAACAGCATCCTGGACGCCACCGGTACGCTCAAGGGCTATCTATCGCAGGGCAACGGCTCGGCTTCGCGCAACGTCAAATCGGCCTATGGCGAACTGTTCATCCCCCTCGTCGGAGACGGTAACGAGTTCGCACTCGCCCGGAAGCTCTCGCTGTCACTTGCCGCGCGCGTTGACGACTATTCGGACGCTGGCAGCACCTTTAATCCGAAAATCGGTGTTGACTGGAAGCCGGTCGATGCCCTTCGCCTTTTCGGTAACTACAGTACGGCATTCCAGGCGCCGACTCTCGGCAACACGACCGCGGGTGCTGTCGACACCCGCCTTCAGCTGAGCAGTGCAGGATCGCCGGCCTTCGCGCCGTCGGGCAATGCAACGCTCAACCAGTATACTGCACTTCCCGGTCTGATCGTCGCGGGCGGATCGCCCAATCTCCGGCCGCAAACCTCCAAGAACTATTCGTTCGGGTTCGACTTCAGCCCAAGGTCGTGGAATGGCTTCAAGGCGACCGCGACGTACTATCATGTTGACTTCAAGAATTTTATCGGACTTCCGTTCAACGGACCGGGGTCGACCTTCTCCAATCCTGCATTCTCGCAATATGGTATCCTCGCTCCGATCGTCGGGGGTGCGATCCAGCCCTTCACGCCCAATTCGCCTGAAGTGACCAAGTACAGCTCGGTCTTAGCGGTCGATGGCGGAATTCTGCCTCCGCAGATTTACTGGATTGCGGTACTTCAGCGCGTGAATGTGTCACGCAAGATCCAGAGCGGCATCGACTACGACGTGTCCAAGCGTTTTGCGCTGGCGAAAGGGTCACTGACGGTGCGCGCCGCCGGAACTTACATCCTGACGGACAAACTGCAGGGCGCTGCTGGTGCTGCGATCAACGACATCGTTGCCACGGACTCGCGTAGTCGTTTGATGGCCTCGGTGGATTACGAGAACGACCGCGTCGCGCTTGGCGCCACCGTGATGGATCTTGCCGGATTCTATACGACGGTTGCCAAGACCACTTATGTCGGGCGGTTCACCACCCTCAATCTCCGCGCGTCATACAGCCTGCCAGAGGGCGGCGCGCTGGGTGGAGTGCGCTTGTCAGTGAACGTCGAAAATCTGTTCGACCAGCAACCGCCATTCCAGGCCAATGCGTTCGGGACGGTGAGCAACGCGAACCCGATCGGCCGAGCCGTCACGGTCGGGCTTACCAAGCGCTGGTAATCTGACGTCAGCTGCGCCTGATGCAGTTCACTTCGAAGCAGCGGGCCTGCAAAAGGCCCGCTGCTTCTTTATTTGTTCCAACGAATCGTCTGGTCCGGGCAAAGTTGCGGCAGCGGTGCCGAGCTAGCCGCGAATCATTTGGGAGCAATCTGGAACGAAACGCAGCGTCGTTTCAGCTGCGAGAGGCAAGTGTTTCGGCGAATCTCGTGAACTGTTCGGCGATATCCTTCAGTATTATGAGCAACGCTGCGCGATTTTCCGCGCCCACGATCGCTTCGAACTGGGCGTCGTGCGCAACCGCATGCGCGCGCAATGCCTCAAGATGGGTTTCTCCTTCCGGGCTGAGCGAAAGCCGGACGCGGCGCTGATCGTTTGGATCGCGATCTCTCACAATCAGTCCCTTGCGATCAAGTTCGCGCAGGGACGTTGTCAGCGTAGATTTGTCTCGTCCACTAGACTTGCTCAATTCGGTCTGGGTCATGCCGGGGTTGTCACGGATTATGGTCAGCAGCGCATACCAACCCGGCCATATCGTCGACTCACCGGCCCTCCCGGCGAACGCTGCGAACGACGCTTCCTGAGCTCTGCGGAGCTGGTAGGCCAGAACGTCATCAAGACTGCTGGTCAGCCCGCGACGTGCGTGTGGGCTCTTCAGCCGGGCACGGCCATCTTTTCGTTTTTCCACTTTTGACGATTTCATATTTGCCAATTCAAGAAAGTTGTTGTCCGACTTTTCTCCGCAAAGCGCGAAGCCTGCCAAGGGAATCAAACCAGACCGGCCGAGACGTACAGCATGGTGCAAGTCGGAACAAAGGGCATCAAGCTTTTTGTTTGGCATCAAACTAAATCTGGCATAATAGTTCTTTGCGAAAGAGGGATGCACAACACATGTTCAACCGCATCAACCCGATCACGGGAGAGGTTGCCTCGTCTGCAGAAGCGATGAAGGCTTCTGATATTCGGGCCATTGCCGCCAGGGCCAGTTCGGCATTCCCGGCATGGGCCGAAATGGGCCCTAATGCCCGCCGCGCCGTGCTGATGACAGCGGCTGATGCGCTGATGGCGCGCAAGGATGATTTCGTCGCCGCGATGATGGCAGAGACCGGATCGACTGCGGGTTGGGCGATGTTCAACCTAGTGCTCGCCGCCGGCATGGTGCGCGAAGCCGCGGCGCTCACCACCCAGATCGCGGGCGAGGTCATCCCGTCTGACAAGCCTGGCTGCATCTCCATGGCGCTGAAGGAGCCTGTGGGCGTCATCCTCGGCATCGCGCCGTGGAACGCGCCGATCATCCTTGGCGTGCGCGCCATTGCCGTACCGCTGGCCTGCGGCAACGCGGTCATCCTCAAGGCGAGCGAGACCTGCCCGCGCACCCACGCCCTAATTGTCGAGGCGTTTGCCGAAGCCGGCTTCCCCGAAGGGGTGGTCAATGTCGTGACCAATGCGCCCGAGGATGCCGCCGATGTCGTCGGCGCATTGATCGATGCGCCCGAGGTCAAGCGGATCAACTTTACCGGCTCGACCGGGGTAGGCCGGATCATCGCCAAGCGCGCTGCCGAGCACCTCAAACCATGCCTGCTCGAACTGGGCGGCAAGGCGCCGCTGGTGGTGCTGGAAGATGCGGACCTTGACGAAGCGGTCAAGGCTGCGGCCTTCGGTGCCTTCATGAACCAGGGCCAGATCTGCATGTCGACCGAGCGGATCATTGTGGTCGAGGAGATCGCCGACCAGTTCATCGCGAAGTTTGCTGCCAAGGCCAGTTCGATGCTGGCGGGCGATCCGCGCGAAGGCACGACCCCATTGGGCGCCGTGGTGGACATGAAGACCATCAATCACGTCAACAGCCTGATCGATGATGCCGTCGCCAAGGGCGCCAAGGTGGTTGCGGGCGGCAAGGGCGAAAGCGTGCTGATGCATGCCACGGTTGTCGCGGGGGTGGCCTCGGGCATGGACATCTACCGCGACGAAAGCTTCGGTCCGGTCGTCGCCGTGATCCGCGCGCGCGACATGGAGCATGCGATCGAACTGGCCAACGATACCGAATATGGCCTCTCGGCAGCGGTCTTCACCCGCGATGCGGCCAAGGGGCTGTCGGTGGCGCGCCGGATCAGGTCGGGCATCTGTCATGTCAACGGGCCGACCGTCGATGACGAGGCCCAGATGCCGTTCGGCGGCGTGGGCGCCTCGGGCTATGGCCGCTTCGGCGGGCGTCAGGGGATCGACAGCTTTACCGAGACGCGCTGGATCACGATGGAAACCCAGCCAGGGCACTTTCCGATCTGATAGCCGCGTAAAGGCCATTCTATATGACGGCCGCGACATGGAGATGGGTGGAGGCAGGTCACATACTGAGGCCCCTTCACGAGGGGCGGCAGATATGATCGGTTCCAGCAGCCACTGGCATGATTTCACGGATGTACGCCACGCTGCCCGACGCGCGCTGCCGCGGATGGTGTTTGACTATTTGGAGGGTGGTGCTGGCTCCGAAGCCGCGATCGCCCGAAACGAAGCGGCATTTCGTGAAGCCACGCTACCAGCGCGCCGCTTGGTTGACGTGTCGGAGCGCGATCAGACAATCAAGCTGTTTGGTTCTCTCTGGAAGAGCCCGTTCGCCGTGGCGCCGATGGGCTTGAACGGCGTGTGCCGTCCGGGTGGCGACATCATTCTGGCCAAGGCTGCGGCGCGTGCAGGCGTTCCATTTGTATTATCGACCGCTTCAACCAGCACGGTCGAAGAGGTCACCGCTGCAAGCCAGGGTGAGGTCTGGTTCCAGCTTTATGTCCTCAATCGCGAGGCGGCGCGGACCCTCGCCAAGCGCGCCTGGGTGGCTGGGTGTCGCACGCTGGTTTTGACTGTTGACGTTGCGGTGAATGGCGACCGACCGCGAGACCGGCGCAGTGGTTTTGGCGTTCCTTTCCGCTACACGCCCCGGATTGTGGCCGATGCTGCCCTGCACCCCGCCTGGACGGTTCGTCAGTTGTGGCACGGTCTTCCCGAACTGGCCCATTTCAAAGCCCAGGGTACCGACGTCGCCAGCGATACTGCCGCCCAGGCCCAGCTTATGCAGCGAAAGATGGATGCGAGCTTCGACTGGGAAGCGCTTGCCCGGCTTCGGGACGAATGGCCGGGCAATCTGCTGGTCAAGGGTATCCTGAGGAGCGACGACGCCCTCCTTTGCGCACAGCATGGGGTCGACGGGATCATCGTCTCCAATCATGGCGGGCGGCAACTCGAACAATCGATAGCCGCTCTCCACGCCCTGGACGCAGCTGCCTCGGCGGTGCGCCTCCCCGTCCTCATGGACGGAGGCGTTCGATCCGGCGCCGATGTTCTCGTCGCCCTCGCCCGTGGGGCAAGCGGAGTGTTGATAGGGCGTCCGTTCGGTTACGCCCTCGCTGCAGGCGGAGCGGAAGGTGTCGATGCGATCTTTGCCATGCTCCACCGGCAGTTGGATACAGCTCAGGCACTCGCAGGCTGCCCTCGCGCGAGTTGCGTGCAAGCTGATATGACATGCGATGGCCGTAACGGTCACGAAATCGCTTCGCCGTAAAATTGAGCCCTAACTGCGATCAGCGCAATCCAACTGACCTGCCAACGGGGTTGTCAGACTAACGCGAACCCGTCTCTCCACGATGGTATTCGGCCTTTGAGGGCAGCTGCCTAGCTCGCGACCATCTGCCACTCGCGTTGGCAAGGCATGCGCGCCCGCTATCCGTACAGCTCCCAACGTTCCGCGCACTTCCTCCTGGAAGAGCCCAGAGGCGCGGATGTTGGCGCGCTGGTTCAACGGCGCGTCGCATCCTGTCAATCGCCACCGCAGCATGTCGATCACTATCCCCCGGTCAAAGGCGGCGACTGACCGCCTGACATCGAATGGCGGCAAAAGCCAAAAAACGGGGAAGGTCATATGGAACGGGATAATCGCCCAACTATTGCGTGGCTGCTCGCATCGGCTGCAGTCGTGATGGTGCTGCCCTCTGTCAGCTTCGCCCGAACCCCACGGCCGCCACGGACAAGCCCACCGTCGACACCTCGGTCGGCACACAACCCGACATCGTCGTCACTGCGCAAAAGCGAGTTGAGCGATTGCAGGATGTTCCAGCGGCGGTGTCAGTGGTTAACACCAAGGCGCTCACCGAAAGTAATCGGTCTCGCCTCCGCGACTTCGCCGCGAGCGTGCCGGGATTCCAGGCGTCGCCGTCGCCGGGCGGCGGTGGTCAGCAAACGCTGGTCATCCGCGGCATCACCTCAGGGACGATCCAGAACCCGACGGTCGGTGCTGACCAAAAGCGGCATCACGGCGCTTCGAGCGACGGGATTCCTCGGATGAAATACGCTGTCATTCCGGTTCCTTGGCAGCCATAGGTGGCGTTCTGCAAAGCTGCTGGCTTGAGCGCCGCGAGCAACTCAGGCTGTGGCGCAAGAAATGCTCTCGCGGCTTCGGGATGACTCGAATAGGCCATCGCGAAGATGCGCTGGCCAGCCGGCGTCTTCGCCCCCATGTAAGGTGTGAAATCGCCAACGTATACTACTTCGCCAGCATTGACGTGAAATGTCGGTGCGCCAAAGCAAAACGCGCCCAGCACCATGTTGAGCGGCCCCGGCGCGACGCCGGTAAGGACATAGTCGCCCGCGGACACGGGCTGAAACACGAATTCGTGCGCAAGCGTCTTGTCGCTACTGGCCAACTTAACGGAGTAGGTCTGTCCTTCATCGTACTTGGTTGCGCTGGTCGGCTCAGACACGAGAGAGCGGTGCTCAACGTCATAGCGACTGAACGCCACCTTGCCCGATTTGCCGAGGCTGAGGCGGTCGGGACGCCAGAAGCCTACGACTATCGCACCTTGGCCAGGGGCGAGCATTGCAGGGATGGTGAGGCGGTTTGAGTTCCCGGATGGCGCGGGCTTGGCGAAATCGAAACCGCCAACCAGTGCCGGGACTTCGGCAAGATCATTCCGCCACGCTAAAATATCGCCAACCGGTTCGGATGCCCCGATCACTGAATCGAAATAGGATGCGCGCGCCTGCTCGGATAGAGCAGCAATGCGATTCTTCTCGGCAGCACTTAGTCGCACTACCCGCCATCCCTTCAGCATCAGACACTGCCGGCGATTCGCTCGACGTGCTCTGCCCTCCTCAATCGCGTGCTCTAATGCCGCCCCCAAGATGCCCATGCCAGCTGATGGAGTGGTGCCGCCGCGCGCAATAAGCCTGCATGTTTGCCATTCGGCATTATATTCTGCTCGCGTGGCGCCCGGTCGGTTGTAGAAACTCCCCTCCTTGAGGTCACGGGCTGCATCATCGGCAGAGGAATCCGCATCCTCCAATTCTTTGCCCGAACTCGAGGTGCTCGAACTAGACTGCGGGAATGAGGCTACGGGCGTCATCACAAGTGTGACCGACGTCATCATCGCCAGCAAAAATCGCATAATCTCTCCCGAAGCAACTGACCCTCACTCTGTGAAGCAAGTCAGCTTGTCGATCTTCAGGAAGCGAAAGTCCACGGCACAGAGTCATCAAGCATGGGCGCTAAACGGACCCGCCGAGGCTGGCCCTATGCCCGCTTTGGAGAGCGCTCGGCTGGTGGCCCAACGGCAGCAAATGGGTGTATTCTGTTGAAGAAGTCGCTCTCGGCGATGATCGATCTGTGGCTCGGATGGCAGGCGAGCGGCCCCCGCTCTCGGGTTAGGCGAGTGCGAGCCTCCG
>Ga0207709_10000137_pt1 | contig 106203 bp, 89 predicted proteins | sample KBSM34metaG_FD_184397 | JGI IMG/M metagenome (GOLD analysis project Ga0207709, IMG submission 184397) | Miscanthus rhizosphere microbial communities from Kellogg Biological Station, Michigan, USA - KBS M3-4 metaG (SPAdes) (version 2) | ecosystem: Host-associated > Plants > Roots > Rhizosphere... | reverse complement strand
GCTTGCCCGACACGCACTTCAGCCCCGCCTCGATCACCGACCATTTCGAGCTGTCAATCATCACCGGGACGCGCGCGATGTCGGGTTCGGCGGCGATCAGCTTGAGGAAGGTGGTCATCGCATGGACCGCATCGAGCAGGCCTTCGTCCATGTTGACGTCGACCACCTGCGCGCCGTTCTCAACCTGCTGGCGCGCGACCTCGACCGCCTTGGCATAATCGCCGGCCATGATCAGCTTCTTGAACGCCGCGGAGCCAGTGACGTTGGTACGTTCGCCGACATTGACGAAATTGGCAGAGGAGGCAGTCGTGGTCATGTTCTACTCTTAACTCCCCTCCCGCTTGCGGGAGGGGTTGGGGGAGGGTCTGTCTTGTTCTTCTTCTTCGAGCGGTGACGAGGAGGACACGCCCTCCCCTAGCCCCTCCCGCAAGCGGGAGGGGAAGCTACGCCGCCATGATCATCGGTTCGAGGCCCGCGAGCCGCGTCCGCACCTCGGGCGTCACGATCTTGCGCGGTGCGAGCCCGTTCACGCCGTCGGCGATCGCCTTGATGTGCGCCGGCGTCGAACCGCAGCAGCCGCCGAGGATGTTGACCTGCCCGGCCTCGGCCCATTCGCCGACCAGCCCGGCGGTGGTCGCCGGCTCCTCGTCATAGGCGCCGAGTTCGTTGGGCAGGCCCGCATTCGGGTAGACCATGATCAGCGTGTCGGCGATCCCGCTCAACGTCTTGACGTGCGGGCGCAGCTGCTCGGCGCCGAACGAGCAATTGAGCCCGATCGTCACCGGCTTGGCGTGACGTACGGCGTGCCAGAAGGCCTCGACCGTGTGACCCGACAGATTGCGGCCCGAGAGATCGGTCAGCGTCATCGACAGCATGATCGGCAAGTCGCGGCCGAGCGCCTCGCCCGCCTCGATCGCCGCCATCACGCCGGCCTTGGCGTTGAGCGTGTCGAACACCGTCTCGATCAGCACGAAATCGATCCCGCCTTCGACCAAGGCATCGATCTGCTCGCGATACACGTCCTTCAGATAGTCGAAATCGATCTCACGGTAGCCGGGGTCGTTGACGTCGGGCGACAGCGACAGGGTCTTGTTGGTCGGCCCGATCGCGCCGGCGACGAAACGCGGGCGGCCATCCTTGGCCTCGAATTCGTCGGCGATGGCGCGTGCCATCTTCGCGCTTTCGAGATTGATCTCGCGGACCAGGTGCTCGGCGCCGTAATCGGCCTGGCTGATGCGGTTGGCCGAGAAAGTGTTGGTCTCGGCGATGTCGGCCCCGGCCTCGAAATAGGCGCGGTGGATCGATGCCGGCACCTCGGGCTTGGTCAGCGCGAGGATGTCGTTATTGCCCTTCTGGTCGTGGGCCAGGCCCAGCGCGCCGGCATAATCGGCTTCCGAGAGCTTCCAGTTCTGGATCTCGGTGCCGAACGCGCCGTCGGTGATCAGGATGCGCTTCGCGGCTTCGGCGAGCAGTTTTTCACGTGCAGTCATCATCTTCGTCCTCATTCTCCCCTCCCGCTTGCGGGAGGGGCTGGGGGAGGGTCTGTTCTTTATCGCGGGAGAGACAGGCCCTCCCCTAACCCCTCCCGCAAGCGGGAGGGGAATATGGTTACGCCGCCTCGGCCTTCGCCGCGTCCTTTGGCCGGATCCCCAGCAAATGGCAGATCGCGTAGCTCAGTTCGGCGCGGTTGAGCGTGTAGAAGTGGAAATTGCGCACGCCGCCCGCATAGAGCCGCCGGCACAATTCCGCGGCGATCGTCGCCGCCACCAATTGCCGCGCGGCGGGATGATCGTCGAGCCCGTCGAACAGCCGCCCCATCCAGCTCGGCACCGCCGTCCCGCACATCGCCGACATGCGCTGGACGCTGGCGAAGTTCATCACCGGCATGATTCCAGGGACGATCTCGGCGTCGATGCCCGCCGCCGTGAGGGCATCGCGATAGCGGAAGAAGGTCTCCGCCTCGTGGAAGAACTGGGTGATCGCACGGCTGGCACCGGCATCGAGCTTGCGCTTGAGATTGTCGATGTCCGCGACCGCGTCGGGCGAGTCAGGATGGCATTCGGGATAGGCCGCGACCGAAATCTCGAACGGATGGAGCTTGCGCAGCCCCGCGACGAGATCGGCGGCATTCTCATAGCCGCCCGGATGGGTCGCATATTTTTCGCCCGCGCGCGGCGGGTCGCCGCGCAGCGCGACGATGTGCCGGACGCCGGCATTCCAGTAATCGTCAGCGACCTGGTCGATCTCGTCCCTGGTCGCCTCGACGCAGGTCAGGTGCGCGGCGGCCGGGATATTGGTCTCGCGTGCGATCCGGGCGACGGTCGCATGCGTGCGCTCGCGGGTCGAGCCACCGGCGCCATAGGTCACCGAGACGAAGCGCGGCGCGAGCGGGCTCAGCGTCTGCAGCGACTCCCACAGCGTCTCTTCCATCTTCTCGGTCTTGGGCGGGAAGAATTCGAAGCTGACCTGCGCGTCGCCCGCGACGTCCGCGAACAACGGGCTCGCCAGCGCCAGCCGCGCCTCCGCCATCTGCTTGACCGAAACCATTACGCTGCCTCCGCTATACGCGCCGGCGCGCCTGTCTTGCGCGCCAGCCACAATTTCACCGTCAGTTCGCCACCCTCGAGCGTCTCGGTCCGCACCGGCGCGAGCCCCGAATGCTCAAACCAGCCGAGCATCTGTTCGTCCGAAAAGCCGAGACGCGCATGCGCGTCGCGAATCCGCAATTCCTCGCGCCCGTGCGGTGCGAAATCGACGATCAGCAACCGGCCGCCCGGTCCCAGCACGCGCGCCGCCTCGGCAATCGCCGCGTCGGGCGTCTGCGCGAAGTGAAGAACGTGGTGCAGGATGGCGAGGTCCGCCGTGCCGTTGTCGAGCGGCAGCGCGTAGAGATCGGCCTGGCGCAATTCGGTATTGTCGAGCCCGCGTTCGGTCAGCTTGGCGCGGGCGAGCCGGAGCATTTCGGAGCTGCGGTCGATGCCGAGCGCATGATCGGCCTGACCCGCGAACAATTCGAGCATCCGCCCGGTGCCGGTGCCGATATCGACCAGCCGCTCGACCCGGGCATCGCCCAGCACCGCCGCCATCGCCGCTTCGACCTGTTCCTCAGCGATGTGGAGCGAGCGGATCGCGTCCCATTCGCCGGCATTGCTTTCGAACCAGCCCGCCGCGTGCGCCGCGCGATCGGCGCGGACCGCCGCCAGCCGGGCCGCATCGGCTTCGGCGCGAGCATGCGCGCGATCGCCTTCCCAGGCGTCGAGCGCGATGCACAATGGTGCGGCGACATCGCGCGCGCCCATCGCGACGAACACCCAGCTGCCTTCCTTGCGGCGCTCGACGATGCCCGCGTCGGACAATATCTTCACATGCCGGCTGACGCGCGGCTGGCTTTGTCCGAGCACTTGCGCGAGTTCGCCGACCGACAACTCCATCGAGCGCACCAGCGCGACGATCCGAAGCCGCGTCGAATCGGCAAGCGCGCGGAAGATGTCGAGGGCGTTCGGCATGGCAGATAGAGATATAAAGATATCTTTATATGCCGTCAACGCGTTGCGCGCGGAACGGGGTGGCGGTAGCGGTGTTTCGACCCCCATTGGCAGGAGATTTCCCGATGACCAAGGCTCCCAAGACACTCGCCGTGTCGCTCGCGATCGTCGCCACGCTCGGCATCGCCGCGTGCAGCAACAAGGCGCAGAACGAAGCGGCTGAAGCGGCCAACACGATGGCGGGTGACGCCAATGCGACCATGGCGCGCGCGGTCAACACCACCGATGCGGCGGTCGATTCGGCGCTGGGCGCCGCCGAGAACCACATGGATGCCGCATCGAACAAGATGGACAAGGCGACCAAGGACGCGAAAAAGGATGCCGGTCAGGCATTGAAGGATGCCGGCAACGAGATCGAGGATTGATGCGCGCTCGCCTCGCTTTCGCCGGCATCGCCCTCATGATGGGAATGGCGGCGTGCTCGAGCCGTGACGATACCGGCGGCGTGTCGGCCGACGACCAGCGCGCGTTGAACGACGCCGCGGCGATGCTCGACGCGAACACCGCCGTACCCGCCCAGCCATCCGACCCGACGCCGTCCGACCAAGGAAACGCGCAATGACCGATCTCCGCCGCCTTGGCGCCAGCCATCTGCACACCCCGAAGCTGTGCCTCGGCGGCAACGTGTTCGGCTGGACCGCCGACAAGGCGACCAGCTTCGCCGTGCTGGACGCTTTTGTCGATGCCGGCGGCACGTTGGTCGACACCGCCGACGTCTATTCGGCGTGGGTGCCGGGCCACAAGGGCGGCGAATCGGAAAGCGTGATCGGCGAGTGGATCAAGTCGAGCGGCAAGAGGATCGGCGTCGCCACCAAGGTCGGCATGCTGCCGAGCGCGGCGGGCGAGAAGCTCGCTCCCGCCCGAATCGCTGAGGCATGCGATGCTTCGCTTCAGCGGCTCGGGGTGGAGCAGATCGCGCTCTATTATGCCCACCAGGACGACGAAGCGACACCGCAGGAAGCCTATTTGGAGGCGTTCGCCAAGCTCGTCGCGGCGGGCAAGGTCGCGGTGCTCGGCGCGTCCAACTTCCATGCCGCGCGGCTCAAGTCGGCCAACGACGTCGCGCGCGCCGCCGGTCTCCCGCATTTTCAGGTGCTGCAGCCCGAGTACAATCTGGTCAGCCGCCACAAGTTCGAAGGCGAGCTGCAGGATTATTGCGTCGAGTATAACATTGGCGTGTTGCCCTATTACGGGCTCGCGTCGGGCTTCCTGACGGGCAAGTACCGCTCCGCCGACGATCTCGGGAAGAGCGTGCGCGGCGGACGGATGACCGCCTATCTCGAGGGCAAGGGCCTGCCGGCGCTCGAGGCGATGGACGAGATCGCGGCGGAGACCGGCGCGACGCTGGCGCAGATCGCTTTGGCCTGGCTGGCCGCGCAACCAGGCGTCACCGCGCCGATCGCGAGCGCAACCAGCGTGAAGCAACTCGAGGAATTGCTCCCGGCGATGGACCTGACGCTCAGCGCCGCTCAACTCGACAAGCTCGACGCCGCCGGCGCCTGACTCCTCCAAAAGCGAAGGGGGAGCATGCATCTCGACCTGATCCAGTCGCTGTCGATCGCCGGCGATTCCTCGAAAGCGAATGACGATCGCACCGGCGCGGGCCATGCCCATGCCTGGGTGATCGATGGCGCGACCGATCTGGGTGAGCCGGGATTGCTCGGCAATCGCGGCGGCGCGGCGTGGATCGCAGCGGAGGCCGACCGTGCCTTCGCCGCCGCCGATAGTGGGTCGATCGAGCAAGTGTGCCGGACCGTATTCGAGCATGTCGCCGCCCGCTTCACCGAGGCACGCAGGCGCGAGCCGGAGCTGTGGGAGATACCGTCCGCCTCGTTTCTCGCGGTAGCGGTGGCGGACAATGTCGTCGATTGCGCCTGGCTCGGCGATTGTGTCGCGCTGCTCATCCGCGACGGCCACGCGATGCGGATCGGACCGCAGCGCGATATTCGCGACGATGAAACCGATCTCGCGCGGAGCGTGGCGCATCACGGCCTGGGATCGGTCAAGCGCGCGGCACCAATACTCGACGTCCTGCGCACGGCGCGCAGCCGGCCAGAACGCCAGGTGCTCGGGATCGATCCTGCCGGCGCCGAGCAGATCTATTATTCCAGCCAGCCCTGCGTGGCCGGCGACGAATTGCTGCTGATGAGCGACGGCTTCGTCGCTATCGCCGACCTTTATCGGTTGATCGACCAGGCGGCGCTGCCCGGCCTGCTGGCGGAAGGCGGCCTGCCGGGGATCGCCGCCCAATTGCGCGCCGCCGAGGCCGACGATTCCGAGTGCATCCGCTGGCCGCGCTTCAAACAGGGCGACGACGCCACCGCGATCTGGCTGCGCGTCGCCGCCTGACCCGGCTCCGCTGTTCAATGCGCGTAAGGCAGGCCTTGTCGGGGCCCTGTCCCACTCCATAGGCTGACACAAACCCGAAAGGAAAACGCGGGTCGCCAGGAGAGTAAAGATGCCCAACCGCGACCCGCTCGCCGCGCCGCACGCGCCGTTCTGGCCATCGGGTCCCAAACCGCCGGCAGGCGCGCCCAATATCGTCGTCATCCTGTTCGACGATGTCGGCCTGTCGGATTTCGGTTGCTATGGATCCCGGATCGCAACGCCGGCGATCGACGCGATCGCCGCGCGGGGCCTGCGATATTCAAGCTTCCACACCACCGCGATGTGCTCGACGACGCGCGCCGCCTTGATGACCGGGCGCAACCATCATTCGGTCGGCATGGGGTGCCTCGCCAATTTCGACAGCGGCTATCCGGGCTATCGCGGCAAGATCGCGCGCGAGGCCGGCACCTTGCCCGAAATGCTGCGGCCGCACGGCTATAACAGCTACATGGTCGGCAAGTGGCACGTGACGCCGCTCGACGAGACCGGTCCCACAGGTCCGCACGACGGATGGCCCTTGGGGCGTGGGTTCGATCATTATTACGGCTTCATGGATGCCGAGACCGACCAATATGCGCCGGAGCTGGTGCGCGACAACACGCCGGTTCCCGCACCGGGCACGTATGAGAGCGGCTATCACCTGACCGAGGATCTGACCGACGAGGCGATCCGTTACGTCGCCGATCATGTCGCCGCGCGGCCGGACAAGCCGTTCCTGCTGTGGCTGGCCTATGGCGCGTGCCACGCCCCGCATCAGGCGCCGCGCGACCTGATCCTGAAATATGACGAGATGTTCCGCGACGGCTGGGACGCCGAGCGGGAGCGGCGGCTGGCGCGGATGATCGCGATGGGGCTGGTGCCGGCGGGCACGACGCTGCCGCCACGCAACGACTTCGTACAGCCCTGGGACAGCATCGACGCCGATGCGAAACGGCTCTTCACGCGGCTCCAGGGTGCCTATGCCGCGATGCTGGACCATGCCGATCAGAACATCGCGCGGCTGACCGCTTTCCTCGACACCGCCGGGCTGACCGACGACACGCTGATCCTGGTCCTGTCGGACAATGGCGCGAGCCAGGAAGGGCTCGGCTACGGCTTCGTCAACGCGATGGGGCCGTACAATATGCGGCCCGAGACGATCGAGGAGAAGGTCGCGCGGATCGACGATATCGGCGGGCCCGACGCACATTCGAACTTCCCGCTCGGCTGGGCAATGGCGTCGAATACGCCGCTCAGGCGCTACAAGCAGAACACGCATGGCGGCGGCATCCGCGATCCGCTGGTGGTGAGCTGGCCCAATCGCCTGCCCGCGCGCGGAGAGGTCCGACACCAGTTCGCGCACGCGGTCGACCTCGTCCCCACCCTGCTCGATCTGATCGGAATTGCCTCGCCGGCGAGCATCGCCGGCATCGAGCAGATGCCGCTCGAGGGCGTCAGCTTTGCTGCCTCGCTAACCGATGCGACCACACCCGAGCGCGATACGCCGCAATATTTCGAAATGTTCGGTCACCGCGGGATCATCCATCGCGGTTGGAAAGCGGTCGCGTTCCACCCGCCCGGCACGCCGTACGACGCCGACAAATGGGAATTGTTCGACCTGTCGACCGATGTCGCAGAGACGCACGATCTGTCGGCCGACCATCCCGAGAAGCTCGCCGAATTGATCGACTTGTGGTGGCAGCAGGCCGAGGCGCATCAGGTGCTGCCGCTCGACGATCGCTTCGGCCCGCGCTTCGCCGAAAATGCGACACGACGGTTGGGCGATCGCCGCATCTTCACTTTCCACAAGGGCATGGGGCACATCCCGACCGATATCGCGCCCGACCTGCGCGCGCGCTCCTATCGGATCGAGGCGCACGCGACCGCGATGCCGGGCGACGAAGGCGTGCTGATCGCGCATGGCGATGCGACCTGCGGCTACAGCCTGTATGTGAAGGACGATCGCCTGCATTTCGACGTCAATGTCGGCGAGCATCAGATCGTCTCGTCTAACGCGCTGGTTCCGGCGGGCGAACACATTTTGTCGGTCCATGTCACACACGGCGCCCCGGTTCGGGCCGAATTGCGCTGTGATGGCAAACCGATCGGCGACGGCACGAACCGCTTCGGCTTCGTCAATTTCATCAGCTGGTCCGGGCTCGACATCGGTCATGACCGATCGAGCCCGGTCTCCGACTATTCCGCGCCGTTCGCTTTCACCGGCGAATTGACCAAGGTCGTCGTTACCATCGAGGACGAGCAAGGCGACGCCGAAGGCGCGGCGCAGGCCTTGCTCGCCCGCGAATAAAGATCACAGATAGGTGGTTATCGCGGGCGGTTCCCACCAGGCATTATCGCGTCCATTGGCGAAATTGACCGGCGCCTCCGCCAGTTCCCGATCACCGACGTCGTCGAGGCAATTGACGTTGACCGATACGTAATCGCCGCCAATCGCCTCGACATGGCCGTCGCCGAACGACGCCACGCCGCAGGTCTTGCAGAAGCGGTGATGGCCGGACTTCGTTCCGAACTGATAATCGGACAGATTGTCGGCGCCCGACAGCAACCGGAACTGATCGGGCTTTAGCAGCGCACCCCAGGCGCGGCGCTTGGTGCAGATCGAGCAATTGCATTTCCCGGTGCCGGCGGCGAGATCGATATCCGCCTCGAAACGCACCGCGCCGCAGTGGCAGCTGCCGTGATAGGTCTTCAACATCCCTGGTCTCCTGTCGTTCACCGGAATCGACTTACTGCCACCCTGCTGCCACCATGCTGTCAGCATCATGCAGCTAAAGAGCGGAAATGCGACGCGCCGACCGCCTGTTTCAGATCGTCCAGATCCTCCGCCGTGAGCGGCGGCCGATCACTGCCGAGGCGATCGCCGCCGAGCTCGAAACCTCGAAACGCTCAGTCTATCGCGATATCGCCGCGTTGATGGGTCAGCGCGTGCCCGTGCGCGGAGAAGCCGGGATCGGCTATGTGCTCGACGGCGGCTATGACCTTCCGCCGCTGATGCTGACGCCCGAAGAGGCCGAGGCGGCCGCCCTTGGCGCGCAATGGGTCGAAGGGCATGGCGATCCGGCCTTGGCGCGCGCCGCCCGTGACCTGCTCGCCAAAATAGCCGCGGTCGTGCCGCACGAGATGGCTCCGCTGATCACCGATGCCGTGGCGCGTACCGCGCCGGGCTGGCGGATCGCGTCGGACAGCGTCGACGCCAGCCGATTACGCGCCGCCATCCGCAGCGGCAGCAAGATCCGCCTCACCTATCGCGACGAGCGGGACCGGATCAGCGAGCGCATGGTCTGGCCGGTCGCGATCGCCTATCTCGACGCCGCGCGGCTGCTTGCCGCCTGGTGCGAGTTGCGCGAGGATTTCCGATCTTTCCGGCTCGACCGCATTGTCGCGGCCGATATCCTCGACCAGCCTTATCCGGCAAGACCGGCGGCACTCAGGGCGCAATGGCTCGCCCGTTTTCGCGATGGTGCGGGGTAAGCCCGCGCGCAGTGCCGCCGTGCCCGGACGGCCCATGATTCCCGAAAACGAAACGGCCCGGAGGGGCTACTAACCTCCGGGCCGTCCAGGGTTCGCCGCCGAGCGGGGGCTGACGCGGCGAACATCGCGGCGCAGGGTCAGGCCGCGAACTTATCTAGGCCGGTATGCCGCGGCAAAGCCGCGTCGGTCGGGGCTGGAAACCCCGCCGGCCGGGCGTGATCGCGGGCGCGGGATAGCGAGCGCTATCCCGCTCGATCACGCCGCGAACTGGTTCATCGTATTGTGCGCGCCGCCGGCCTTGAGCGCGGCTTCACCGGCGAAATACTCCTTGTGATCGTCGCCCAGGTCGCTGCCCGACATGTTCTGGTGCTTCACCGCGGCGATGCCCTGGCGAATTTCCTGGCGCTGGACGTTCTTGACGTAGCCCAGCATCCCCGCCTCGCCAAAATATTCCTTAGCCAGATTGTCGGTCGACAGAGCGGCAGTGTGATAGGTCGGCAGCGTGATCAGGTGGTGGAAGATTCCCGCCCGCTTTGCGGCATCCGCCTGGAAGGTGCGGATCCGCTCATCGGCCTCGGCCGCGAGATCGGTCGTGTCGTAATCCACGCTCATCAGCTTCGCGCGATCATAGGCCGAGACGTCGCGGCCCGCTTCGACCCAGGCATCATAGACCTGCTGGCGGAAGTTGAGCGTCCAGTTGAAGCTGGGCGAGTTGTTGTAGACCAATTTCGCGTTGGGAACGACCTCACGGATGCGATCGACCATCGAGGCGATCTGCTCGATATGCGGCTTCTCGGTCTCGATCCACAGCAGGTCGGCGCCGTTCTGCAGCGAGGCGATGCAGTCCATCACGCAGCGGTCGGCCCCGGTTCCTTCGCGGAACTGGAACAGGTTCGACTTGAGCCGCTTCGGACGGACCAGCTTGCCGTCGCGTTCGATCACGACATCGCCCGCCTTGAGGTCGCCGACCGCGATCTCCTCGCAATCGAGGTACGAATTATACTGGTCGCCGAGATCGCCGGGCGTGTGGCTGATCGCGATCTGCTTGGTCAGGCCGGCGCCGAGCGAGTCGGTACGCGTGACGATGATCCCGTCCTCGACGCCGAGTTCGAGAAAGGCGTAACGGCACGCGCGAACCTTCGCCAGGAAGTCCTCGTGCGGCACAGTGACCTTGCCGTCCTGATGCCCGCATTGCTTTTCGTCCGAGACCTGGTTCTCGATCTGCAGCGCGCAGGCACCCGCCTCGATCATCTTCTTGGCGAGCAAATACGTCGCCTCGGCATTGCCGAAGCCGGCATCGATATCGGCGATGATCGGCACGACGTGCGTCTGGTGGTTATCGATCGCGTGGAGCAACCGCTGCTCGGCAACTTCGTCGCCCGCCTCGCGCGCCTTGTCCAGTTCACGGAACATCATCCCCAGCTCGCGCGCATCGGCCTGACGAAGGAAGGTATAGAGTTCCTCGATCAGCGCGGGAACGCTGGTCTTTTCGTGCATCGACTGGTCCGGCAGCGGCCCGAAATCGGAGCGCAACGCGGCAACCATCCAGCCCGAGAGATAGAGGTAACGGCGTTCGGTCGAGCCGAAATGCTTCTTGATGCTGATCATCTTCTGCTGACCGATGAAGCCGTGCCAACAGCCCAGCGACTGGGTGTAGTTGGCCGGATCGGCATCATAGGCCGCCATGTCGCGGCGCATGATCGCCGCGGTGTAGCGCGCGATGTCGAGCCCGGTGCGGAACCGGTTCTGGATCTGCATCCGCGCCACCGCCTCGGCACCGATCCCGTCCCAGGTGCCGTTGTGGCTCTTGATCAGCTGGCCGGTAGCAGCAATCGATTCTTGGTAGGTCACGGTACGTCCTCGCTTGTAGTGATGCGAGGATATGTACAGCGATTTACACGATTCGACGCTGCTTACCGAGAAGGATATGGGTTATGATGTGACTGCTGCGGCAGAATAACGTGATAATCTGTAACTTAATTTACAACCTAGCGAACCTTACGCCAAATAGAGATCGGGATGTCACCGTTAGGGCGCGCGGCAACGGTGTAGCGCAGCACCTTGCCCTGCAACTGATAGTGCCTGACCTGCCTCGTCCCGTTCCAGTTGGCGAAGCTCGCCTGCTCGATCGCGAAGGTCAATGCGCGCGCCTTCACGTCCGCGCTCAACACTCCATAATGCACGCTCATCCCCAGCGCGGTCTCGCGATACTCTTCCGCAGTACCGGTGGCGCGGTCGCCCGAAGCGAATCGGGGCCGTTCGCTCTTGTAGATCATCAGCGTGTAGCGACCGGCTGTATCCACCATCATGCTGCCTCGCGGCGCGGCGCCATAATCGTGTTCGATACTCCCGTCGGGATGCTGCACGTCCGCAGCGACCAGCGACCAGGAGCCCACCAGTGCGCCGGGCAGCGACGGACGCTCACCGGCGGCGGATGCCGTGGCGAGCGAGCCGCCGATAAGAATGGCAGCAGCGGCCACTTCAATCGTACGCGGCGGCGGCAACAATCTGAACATCGCAAGTCTCCTTCCTCACCGCCGCTACCCGGTCCTTCCAATCCACAAAAACGAATAGTTTTTATGCTTCCCTTCAGTTATTCTGAAGCATGCTATTGCCCAATCTCGACATGGACGTGCTCCGGACGCTGGTGCTGGCCGAGCAATTGGGCGGTTTCGGCCGCGCTGCGGAACGAGTCGGTCGATCGCAATCGGCGGTCAGCCAGCAAGTCCGCAAGATCGAAGAACAGGTCGGAGAGCCGCTGTTCGAGAAACAGGGCCGCGGCCTGGCACCGACGCCGGCCGGCGAAATCCTGCTCGCCTATGCGCGTCGCATCCTCGACCTCAACGATGAAGCACTGATCGCGGTCCGCGGCACGGCGGCGCAGGGTCAGGTGCGCTTCGGTCTGCCGCCCGATCTCGCGGAAACCTGGCTTCCCGACGTACTCGGACGATTCAATCGCGCACATCCAAACGTGCGCCTGGAAACGATCGTCGATCGCAATCGTGCGCTGATCGACCGACTGGACCGCGGTGAACTCGATGTCGCGCTCGCCATGAACCAGACCGACCGCGCCGATGCCCGGCCGCTGGTCGCGCTCAAGGCAATCTGGATCGGGCCATCGCCCCGGCGCCTGCACTGGGATCCGGCGGGCAGCGAGCCGCTGCCACTCATCCTGACCGAAGCGCCCTGCTTCTTTCGTCAGCGCGCGCTCGCCTTGCTGGAAGCCGCCGGCATCCCCTGGCGCGTCGTGCTGACCAGCGCGAGCGCGCGCGGTCTGTGGGCCGCGGTCGAAGCCGGGCTCGGCGTGACGTTGCGCATCCCCATCGGCGTCCCGGCCGATCTGCACATCCTCGGCATCAAGGAGGGGCTTCCCGATCCGACGGGCGAGCCGTTCGTCTTGTCGATCCATGACGGCGGCCGCGTGCTCGAGCCTGCCGCTCGGCAGCTCTACGATATCCTGGCCGCCGCGATGAGCGATCGGCCCGGCGGCTAACCTTCAGTCGAGATCGAGATCGAAGTGAAGCACGTCCTCGCGCGTGCCCAATCCTTCGTAGAGGGCGATTGCCGGATCGTCGCCCAGGTCGGCCTGGACGAAGATGACATAAGCGCCGCGCGCTTTCGCCACCCGTTTCAATTCTTCGATCAGCGCGGTTGCGATGCCGCGGCGGCGATAGGGCTCGGCAACGGCCAGATCGTAGAGATAGACCTCGCGACGCGCCTGCTCGAACTTGTCGAGGACATAGGCGGCGATCCCGCCCACCACGGCGCCATCGGCCAGTGCTGTCAGCGCGATGAAGCCGTCGCCACCGAGCAGGCGTGCGAGCCAGGCGTCATCGGGCCGCGCATCGTCATAGCTGGCCGGATTCTCGAACGCCGCGCCGAACATGCCGAGCATCTGATGCATCAGCGGCAGGTCATCAGGGCCAAGCAGGCGAACCTCTGCGGCCGGCATGTCAGTCGCCGCCGAACGTGAAGGCGCTGACACCGCGTTCGCGCTCGTTGACCAGCAACGCGCGACCCGCGGGAGCCGCACTTCGCTGGGGGCAGGATGGGCGCCCGCATGCCCGGCAACCAAGCCCGATCGGCGTCGCTTCGCCCTTCAGGTCGATCCCGCGCGCGACGGCCAGGTTGCCGGCAAGGTCGGCCGACACACCCAGCCCCACCGAAAATTCGGCCGGCACCGCACCATAACGGCGACCCTGCGGCGTCACCGTACGCGACAGCGTGAGCCAGCGCGTGCCATCCTCCAACTCGACAAGCTGGACCGCGAGGTCGCCGGGCCGGTCGAACGCCGAATGCACGCGCCAGAGCGGGCAACGCCGGTCGCTTTCGACCAGCGGCGATCCGCTCGCACCCGAAAAGCGCTTCGAGACCTGACCGGCCCGATCGATCCGCACCATGAAGAAGGGGAGCCCGCGTGCGCCCACGCGCTGTAGCGTGGTCAGGCGGTGTGCGACCTGCTCGAATCCGGCGCCGAACCGCCGCTGCAGCAATTCCAGGTCATATCCGGTCGCCTCGCAAGCGCGCAGAAAGCGGGCATAGGGCATCATTACCGCCGCGGCGAAATAGCTGGTGAGATAGCGGCGATAGAGGCGCTCGCCTGTGCGGTCGGCGAACGCGGCTCCCTGGACCAGCGCCTCGACCATCGCCCGCGCCTCGATCTGGCCCAGTTGATAGGCGGCGGCAAAGGTGCGGCTGGCGGCATCGAGCGTCTCGGACACTTGGAGCTGGCGCGCATGGAGGTCGGTCCGCCGCAGCAGATCGGGCATCACGTCGACCGGCAGGACGCGGATGGTGAGCTGGTGCTTAACCCGCAGCCGCTCGGCAATCGCGCCGTAAAGGTCGCCGGCACCCATCCGCAATTCGTCGGCCAGCGCCTCCGCCGCGGCGTCGAGATCGGCATAATGACCGCGCCAGCGCTCAATCTCCTTGCGCAATTCGGCGATCACGTCGGTCGAGCCGCCAGCCTCCCCCGTCGCCGCGCCTTGTCCCAGCCGATCGAATACGCGCGCAAAGGCCTCGGCGCCACCAGGCGCGCCCGCCAGCCATTCCTCCACTTCATTGCGGTCGATCTCGAGGTCGGCGAACATCGGATCGGCCAGCCGCCGCCGGATCGCCGCGGCGCCGCCACCGGGCTCGCCGGCCGCCAGCGCGCGCGGGTCGAAGTCGAACGTTTCCGCTAGCTTGACCAGCAAGGCGGCGGATAGCGGACGCTGATTCTTTTCGACCAGATTGAGATAACTGGGCGAGATGACGAGCATCTCCGCCATCGCCGCTTGCGTCAGTCCAGCGCGCCGACGCAACCGTCGAACCGCATGTCCGGCCAGCAATTTGCGATCCGCCATCCCAATCCTCGAATAGATTGTCCGGCCGCAGCGATCCGGCGGCGGCGGCGAATTGTCAATCCTTTACATATCGACCGACCATATCACCCATCAGTCGACAGCCTGACCTCGGCACGGACCCATGCGATATCGCCCCGCGAACGAAATTCGGCCAATTGGCCGGCCAGAGACGGACGCTCACGCTTCAGTCTTGTAAGGTTTCCGACTTTCCTGGGGAGGAAAGGATGCCCGCCGGGTCGATCTCGGCGGGCATTTTCTTTATCAAAATCCTTCCCATCGCGGGCGCGGAGGGATGAACCCGCACGTCAGCCGGTTCGCGGCCGATACCAACACATTCTTCGGCGGGGATGTGCTGCGATACGCTGAGTGTCAGCCGATCGGCACCAGTTCGACCACATCGAGCAGTGATTCGAAATGCGGATAGGGCAGCACCAGCCGCCAGCGCCGCGGCCCGATCCGCTGGACGATCCCCGCCATGTCGCGATTGACGTCGCGGCCATAATCCATCGGAAGCTCTTCGTCGCCGAGCGACAGCGTGCCGAGAAATATCTGGCGATCGCCGCCGTCGTCGAACACCAGCCCCGCCGGGCGCTGCGATCCGCCGATCTTGTAGAAGCTCAGCATCTCGCCTTCGGGATCGATCCGGCAGCGGAAGGCGGGATAGGCGGTGAAGTCGCGATTGCCCGGCCGCTGTCCACCGAGCTTGAAGACACGACAGCGATAATCGCCGGCGGGCGGCTTGGCGCCGGGAAGCGCACGATCAGGATCGAACAACACGCCTTGCGCGGCAATCGCCTTGGCCAGGCCCGCGGCGCGCGCCTTGGCCAGCGCCTCCAGCCACGCCTGACGGGTATTGCGCAACCGCGTGCGGTCGTCCGACGTCGCAACGCGGCGCCAGTCGGCAGGAATGTCGTCTTTCGCCGCCGCCGGAGCGGCAGCGACAATGATGAGGGCACCCGCCAGTGCCCCCAGATGCGCCCTTTTCATATAGCGACAACCAACCGCCGGGCGGTTGGTTGCGCAAGCGATACGTCAGGCCGCGGTCCAGCCGCCATCGACGGTCATGTTTGCTCCGGTGATCGACTTGGCCTCGTCGCGGCACAGGAACAAAGCAAGCGCCGCGACCTGTTCGGGTGTGACGAATTCCTTGGTCGGCTGGGCGGCGAGCAGCACGTCGTTCATCACCTGCTCCCGAGTCAGGCCGCGCGCCTTCATCGTGTCCGGGATCTGGTTTTCGACCAGTGGCGTCCAGACATAACCGGGCGAGATCGCATTGACCGTGATGCCGTCGGTCGCGACTTCCAGCGCCGCGGTCTTGGTCAGTCCCGCGATACCGTGCTTGGCGGCGACATAGGCCGATTTGTTGGGGCTCGCGACCAGGCTGTGCGCCGAGGCGGTCGAGATGATCCGGCCCCATTTCGCCGCCTTCATATAGGGGATCGACACGCGCATCATGTGGAACGCGCTGGTCAGGTTGATCGCGATGATCGCTTCCCATTTGTCGATCGGGAATTCGTCGATCGGGGCGACGTGCTGGATACCGGCATTGTTGACGATGATGTCGGGCCCGCCGAGCTCGTCATGGCAGCGCTTGACCATCGCCTCGATGGCGTCGGCCTTGGTCATGTCGGCGGCATCGTACAGCGCCTTCGCGCCGCTCGTCGCCTCCAACGCGGCGCGTTCCTTCTCGATCGCCGCGGCGTCGCCGAAACCGTTGATCATCACGCTGGCCCCCTCGGCCGCGAACGCCTTGGCATAAGCCAGTCCGATGCCCGAGGTCGAACCGGTGACGATGGCGCTCTTGCCCTTGAGGAACATGGGGTCTTCTCCTTAGCGGGGGGTGAGATCGAAGGCGGCAGTCTTGCCGTCGATGATGTTCTCGGCGACCAATTCGGCGTTGGCCATCGTCGCCGCGACGTCCTCGCTGCCGGCCTGCCAATGTTCGCGCATCGTCCGCGCCGAGAATTCGAAATCGCGCGCACCGCCTTCCCAGGCATTGGCACGATAGATCAGATGGACGAGGTTGACCGGATACTCGGCCGATCGCTCGGCGAGCGCGCGGACATCGGGATCGTTGCCCATTTCGGGCGGCAGCTTGGCGAGCACGCGGCGTGCGATCTCGCGGTCCTTGCGCAACCGCATCAATTGCGTCGAGATTTCGCGCGATCGGCTGGAGAAGCGGATTTCCTTCTCGCGCGCCATCACGTCCATGATCGTCCGCGGCCGCACCGCGATCGACGGGAACAGGTCGACCTGGAACACCAGCAGGGCTTCGCTCTGATGGTCGAGCACATGGCTGAGCGGGGTGTTGGAAACGAGCCCGCCGTCCCACCATAGCCGACCATCGATCTCTACCGGCGGCAGACCGGGCGGCAAGGCGCCGGAGGCCATGATATGGCGCGCGTCGATCCGCTCGAGCCGGTTGTCGAAATAGCGGAAATTGCCGTTCTCGACATCGACCGCGCCGACCGACAGCCGAACCGGACCATCGTTGAGCAAATCCCAGTCGACCAGCTCGTTGAGCGTGTCCTGGAGCGGCGCGCTATCGTAGAAGCTGAGCGCGGCGCAGGTTCCCGGCGCCGCCATCACCGGCGGCAGACCGCGCGGCGAGAAGAACCCCGGCACGCCCGCCAGCATGACGAAGCCGGCCGACCATTCGTGCAACGCCTCGCGCACCATATCGTCCGGGAAGATGGGAAAGCTGGGGAGCGAGCTCGTCACCTTGTCCCAGAACGCGGTCAGCCGTTCGACCCGTCGTTCGGGCGGGTTGCCCGCGACGATCGCGGCATTGACCGCACCGATCGAAATGCCGGCGACCCAGTCCGGCTCGATCCCGTTGGCCTCGAGCCCTTCGATGACGCCGGCCTGATAGCTGCCCAGCGCGCCGCCGCCCTGCAGCACCAGCGCCACTTGTTCGGGCAAGGGCAGCGCCTGGGCGCGGCGGCGAGTGGCGGGATCGACCATTACCCAGCCGCATGGGCCAAGAGCCTGAGTCGATCAATCGGGCGATTGCAACCATGGGCGTTGGAGCGCATTTTGATCGCGACGAAAACGACAAAAGGGGCAGCCGATGCGGCTCGACGATTATGATCCCAACATCAATGTCGAGGATCAGCGCGGCCAGAGCAGCGGCTTTGGCGGATTCGGTGGCGGTGGAGGCGCCGGCGGGCTGCTGTTCGCCTTCCTGCCGTTCATCTTCAACCGGTTCGGCTGCCTGGGTGTCGCGGTCGTCATCGGCCTCTTCTTCCTGTTCAGCGGCGGGCTCCAGTTCGCCGATACCGGCGGCACCGGCGGCACCCGTGCGCCGACCGAGGCGAGCCGCACCGCCGGCGGCACTGATGTCCGGTCGAGCTGCAACCTCGACGCCAGCTCAAAGGTGGCGTGCAATGCCTTCAGCTCGGCGGACAAGACCTGGGCGGCGATCTTTCAGCAACAGGGCCAACGTTTTGTCGCGCCCAAACTGGTCTTCTATTCGGGCAACGGCCAGTCGGGCTGCGGCGCCGCGCAATCGGCAATGGGGCCATTCTATTGCCCGGGCGACCGGGGCATCTATCTCGATACCAGCTTCTTCCAGGAATTGTCGCAGCGCTTCGGCGCGCCCGGCGACTTCGCGCAGGATTATGTGATCGCACACGAATTCGGCCATCATATCCAGAATTTGATGGGCATTTCCGATCGCGTGACGCGGCTGCAGCGCAGCTCGAGCGAGGTCCAGGGCAATCGCCTGTCGGTAATGCTCGAACTCCAGGCCGATTGCTTCGCCGGCGTGTGGGCAGCGCAGAATCGCGACCGCATGGATCCCGACGATCTCCAGGAGGGCATGACCGCGGCCAAGGCAATCGGCGACGATACGCTGCAAAAGGAATCACAGGGCCGCGTGATGCCGGACAGCTTTACCCACGGCACATCCGAGCAACGCATGACGTGGCTCAAGCGCGGGATCGACAGCGGCGACTACAAGCAATGCGATACGTTCGCGGGAGCGATCTGAGCTAGGCGCGCGCGCAATACAACCATCACCCCGGCCCTGTGCCGGGGTCCGACGAGCCGCAGCGGAATCGCTGGAGCCTTTTGCCCTTCCCTGACCTGCGCGTTGGATGCCGGGACAAGCCCGGCATGACGAGGAGGACTGGCGCGACCAGGTCACCCCACCACCCGCGCGACGCCATCGTCCACGCGGATCAGCGTATCGCACAGTCTCAAGCTCGAATCGCGATGCGCGACGATCAGGATCGTCGGGCGCGGGTCGAGCGCGGCCAGGCGCGTCAGCAGATCGCCCTCGCTTGCCTGATCGATCGCGTTGGTCGCCTCGTCGAGCACGAGCAGGCGCGGCTTGCGCAGCAGGGCGCGGGCGATGGCCAGGCGCTGGCGTTCGCCGCCCGACAACAGCGCACCGCGCTCGCCTACCACGCTGTCGATCCCTCTGGGCATCCGCGCGACGATCGCGGTGGCGCCGACCGCATCGATCGCCGCGTGCATCATGTCCTCGCTGACCGTCTCGTCGCCCCAATCGAGGTTGCGGCGCACGCTGTCGTGGAACAGAAAGCCGTCCTGCGGGACATAGGCGATCGCGCCGCCCCAGCCGCCGCCAAGCGCTCGCCCACCAACGGTGATCGTGCCCGTCTGCGGCTCGAGCAAGCCGGTGATGACGTCGACCAAGGTGGTCTTGCCGCCACCGCTCGCGCCAGTCAGCCCGGTGATCGATCCTTCGGCGATGGTCAGCGTCGCATCGCCGACCCCGCCGCCGCCCTGATGGCGATAGGTCACGTGCGACAGCTCGATCGGTCCGGGCGGCGGCGCTTCAGCCTCGGGCTGCGCGAACGCGCCGAAATGGCGTTCGGCCTCGCGCACCGCTTCGAACGCGGGAACGCCATAAGCGACTTGCTGGATCGATTGCTGGATCGCCTGGGCGGGCCCGACCATCCGCCCGAACACCAGGACGACGATGATCAGCCGCGCGGGCGGCACGCCCAGCACGTTGATCCCCGCCAGCACGACTCCAGCCAGCGCCACCGACGATCCCAGGGTGAACCACAAGCGCGCGCGCGCCTGGTCGCGCTGGAACCATAATTGCCGCCGCCGCGCTACCGATTGCGAGGCGGCGAATTCGTCGACGAAGCGATCGCGCATCTGTTGCGCAGCGGCGATCTTGAGCCCCCCCAGGAAGCTGCTCGCGCTGCTCATCATGTTCTGGCCCGCGCGCAACGCCTGCTCGCCGCTGCTGTGGTTGCGCGCCTGGTTGAGCGCGATCAGCACCGCGCCGATCACCATCGCCACGCCCGCGATCAACGCCAGCACCGGCGCAAGCGCTGCGACGACGGCAAGCTGGACCAGGGTGGAGATCAGGGCGACGGTCATCTGGATCAGTTGCTGTGCCGTGACGCCGATCCGCATCACGTCGATTCCGATCAGCGTCGTCGTCCGCGAATGGTCGAGCGCGGCGATTTCGCGCCACGGCGCGACCGCGAGCGCCCGCAGGATGCGCATGCGCTGGGCATCGACGAAGCGCGCCTGGAGAGACTGCATCGAGATATCGCGGGCATAAAGGACCAGCCCGCGCACGACCATCATCGCCATGAACGCGAGCATCATCCATGCGATCAAATGCGGGGTGCCGGCAATGCCCCATTGGGCGGCATAACGATGCACCCAGCCCGGGCCACCGCCCGTCACCACGGTCAGGATCGGTACGAGCAACAGCAGCCCGGCACCCTCGACCGCGGCACCACCAAGCGCGAGCGCCAAGGCGGTCGCCGTGCGTCGCGGGCTCATCACGGCCAGGGCGCGCGTGATCGCCAGCATCATTCGCAGCGTTCTTGTGGCGTCGCCCCCGGTCACCGCGCCTTGTTAGGGACGAAGCAGGCTGCTGTCACCGCTGCGCAACGGGATTAATCGACCAGCGAGAGCAGCCGTTCCTGATCGACGCGCGCCTGGGCCGGGCTTGCGAATGCATTGCCGCCGAGCGTCGCGAGCAAGTCGACCAACCGCTCCTCGGCATGGGTGCCGGTTGCGCTGCGATTGCTCGGGTGCCCGGGCGTGAGACTGCTTGCATCGACGAATCGACTGCCCCAGCTGTCGGCCAGCGCCAGCACCTGTTCGACCGCGGGCGACGGATCGCAGGCGACGATCGAAGGGAACGGCAGCTTAGTCGCCGGGCTCAGCCGGACGTTGCGCGCGATCGCCGACTGGCCGAAGCCGTAGCTTAGCGGCGACAACAGCACCGCGCCGCGGATGTTGCGCAGGTAAGATCGCGGCGAGAGCTGCGCCCACCAGGCAACCGCCAGGCACGCTACGCCCTGTGCCAGGATGACGGCGGGCTCCGCGCGATTGGCCATCACGCCATCGAGCTGCAATGCCCAACGTCCGCTGTGGAAGCGGGAAAGATCGAGCTCGACGCGCTGCAAGCGCGCCACGATCTGGGTATCGCCCTTGACCGAGACGATAATCGGAACAGGCTTGTCGAACGACGTATCGAAGTCGCGATCCATGACAGCTCTCCCAAGCGGGCGCGTCGCCTCTGTTCTTGTTAGCGCCTCCGACTCGGGGGGCCTGACCCAAAGCTATTCCGATCGGTTTGATGTACAATCGGCCTTGCGACGAAATGAGGTGCGGCAGAGCCGGGCCGGAAAAAAACCGGTTACACGGCGAAGACGAGCGAGAATTCGGCGCCGCCATCGGGATGGTTGCGCGCGGCGATGCCGACCTGCATCGCTTCCGCGAAGCCCTTGGCGATGGCGAGACCGAGTCCGCTGCCGCCGCTGCGGTCGCTGCCGCGCCCCTGCGCGAAGGTGTCGAATACGCGCTTTTCCGAGCCCGCCTCCAGTCCGGGACCGTGATCGCGTACCGCCAGCAAGACAGCGTCGGGCATCCGCTTGCCGATGATCGCGACGCGCCCGTCACCGCCATGGATCGCGGCATTGGCGAGCAGGTTGATCAGCACGTGGTGAAGCAAGGTCGGGTCGGCGCGGACCAGCGGCAGGTCGACCGGCACCTGCAAGTCGATATGGACGCCGCGCAGCAAGTCCTTGAGATCGTGGACCGCGCTCGCCACCGCGTCGGTGAGGTCGATCGCTTCGGGAGAGATCACCAACGCGCCCGTATCGAGCCGTACCATGTCGAGCAGATTGTCGAGGAAACGCCGCAGCCGGGCGATATCGGCGCGCGCCAGCGGCACTGCCGCGGCATCGGGATATTGCCGCGCCAGCGCGTCGACCGAGGCGGCGACCGAGGTCAGCGGGGTGCGCAGATCGTGCCCGATCGACGACAGCAATGCCGCACGCAACCGATCGCGCTCGCGCAAGACGGACACGTCGCGCAACTGATCCTCGAGCTTCAGCCGCTCCTGCGCCAGCGCAGCCTGGCCGAGCAAGGTGGTCAGCAGCACCGCACGGTCGGCGCCCACCGGATTGCCGCCATCCTCCGCCAGCAGGCCCACTACGCCGAGTACGCCGAGCGACGTCTTGAGCGGCTGAAACTGCCAATCGGCCGACACCAGCGTTGCGGTGCCAACTCCGGTCGCCTCGCCCCTGCTCCACGCCCAGTCGGCGGCGGCACGGTCGACCGTGCCGAGCTCGGGTATCGGTCCCGGGGCCGAGGCAATGCACTCGAGTTCGCCGTCGCGCTGACCGAGCAGGATCACCGTCACGCCGAGCAACCGAGCCGCCTCGCTGCAGATCGTCTGACTGGTGCTCCGCCAATCCGACGCGCGGGCCAGTGCCTGGCCGAAGCCCGCGACCGCGGCATTCTCCTGCGCACTGCGCGCACCGATCGTCGCGCGCACCCGAAGGCGGCCGGTCAGATTGGCGGTGAAGGTGGCGATACCGATCAGGACGAACATCGTCAGCACGCTCTGCGGATCGGCAATGGTGAAGGTATAGAGGGGCGGCAGGAAGAAGAAGTTATAGGTCAGCCCCGCCAAGATGCCGGTCCCCACGCCAGGCCACAGCCCGAGGCGCGCTGACGCCACGATCACCGGCAGGAGGTAGATGAGATCGATCCCGCCAGGCCCGATCCACGGCTCGACCGTGCGGGCAAGGATCGTCGTCATGGCCACCAACAGGAGCGGCACGAACGCGTCGATCGCAAGGCTCCAGTCGCCGCGCGGGACACTGGTCCTGGTTGGTGGCGTCGCGTCGCCGGCCGGAATGACGTGCACCGCCAGCCCCTCGCCCGTCGCCAGCATCGCCTCGACCACCGAACGGTGACGCAAGGCGAACCACCAGCTGCGGTTCGATTTGCCGATCACCAATTGGGTGATCCGTGCCTCGGCGATCTGGTCGCGCAGACCTGCGGTAACGCTCTCGGCGGGCACGGTGGCAATCGTCGCGCCGAGGCTAGACGCGAGCCCCAGCATGTCGGCGACCTGACGCCGCTGCTCCTCGCCGAAACCGGCGGCGCGCGGCGTTTCGATGAACACCGCCTGCCACGGCGCCTTCAAGGCGTCGGCGAGGCGCTTGGCGGCGCGCACCAACGTATCGGCTCCCGGCAATTCGCTGACCGCCACCAGCACGCGCTCGCCGCCGGCATAGGTTCCCGTCACGGCATGGGTGTCGAGATGCTCGGTCAGCGCCTGATCGACGCTCTGCGCCGCGCGGCGCAATGCCATTTCGCGCAACGCCGACAGATTGGCCTTGGAAAAGAAGCGATCGAGCGCGCGCGTCGCCTCGGCCGGGATATAGACCTTGCCCGCCTTCAATCGCTCGATCAGTTCGTCCGGGGGCAAATCGACGACCTCGACCTCGGCGCCATCGAACACGCCGTCAGGCACGGTCTCGCGCACCCGCACCCGGGTGAAACTGGCGACGACGTCGTTGAGGCTGTCGACATGCTGGACGTTGAGCGTGGTGTAAACGTCGATCCCCGCGTCGAGCAGTTCCATCACGTCCTGCCAGCGCTTGGGATGACGGCTGCCCGGTGCGTTGGTGTGCGCGAATTCGTCGACAAGGACGAGTTGCGGCCGGCGTTCCAGCACCGCGTCCAGGTCCATTTCGTCGAGCTGATGCCCCTGATAGTCGATCGACCGGCGCGGGATAACGTTCAGCGGCTCGACCAGCGCCTGGGTCTCGGCGCGGCCATGCGTCTCGACCACCGCAACCACCACGTCGGTCCCGGCGCGCTGTCGCTCGGCGCCCTCGCGCAGCATCTCGAACGTCTTGCCGACGCCCGGCGCCGCGCCGAGGAAAATCTTCAGCCGCCCGCACTCTTCGGCCTTCGCGGCACGAAGCAGTGCGTCGGGGGAAGGACGGTTATCGTCGGACAAAATGCGCACAACTCCGAGGTTCCGGCGAAAGCAGAAGCACGGGATCGGCATGAACCGCGGATAAGGCAAGTCACGACAGTGCGATTCTATGGCTTCTTAATGCCGCGGGCTCGCTTTCGCCCGCGCACCTTAATGCCCTACCCTCCTATCTCGCCGGCCGATCCAAGAGGAGGCCGATCATGCCCGACATTATCTGGCTCGCCGTGCTCGGCGGGCTGTTCCTGGCGACGCTCGCCTTCGTGCGGCTGTGCGACGGGGCCTGAGATGAACCTGCACCTCGCGCTCGCCGGGCTGACCGCATTCGGCCTGCTGATCTACCTTGTCGCCGTCCTCGTGCGGCCCGAACGGTTCTGAGGATATCGCCATGACATTCCAGGGATGGGCGCTGATCGCGCTCTTCGTCGCGGTCCTTGCCGCTCTCGCCAAGCCGATCGGGCTGTGGTTGTTCGTACTGTACGAAGGGCGGCGCACGCCACTCCACTCCGTGCTCGGCCCCGTCGAACGGGGTTTTTATCGGCTGTCCGGGATCAACCCCGACACCGACCAGAGCTGGCGCCGCTATGCGGTCCACATGCTGGTATTCCAGCTGATCACCGTGCTGCTCACCTATCTCATCCTGCGCGCGCAGTTCTTCCTGCCGTTCAACCAGAGCAAGCTGCCCGGGGTCGGCGCGGACGGGTCGATGAATACCGCCATCGCGTTCGTCACCAACACCAACTGGCAATGGTATGTCGGCGAATCGACCATGTCGAACCTCAGCCAGATGATGGCCTTGACGATCCACAACTTCCTCAGCGCGGCGACCGGTATCGCCATCGCCTTCGCGCTGTTCCGCGGGTTCGCCCGGCGCCCCTCCCCCAACCCGGCGCCGGGCGGCACCGCATCGCCCGGCATCGGCAATTTCTGGGCCGATATCACCCGTATCACGCTCTATCTGCTGCTGCCGATCTGCGTCGTCTATGCGCTCTATCTGCTGCTGAGCGGTGTGCCGCAGACCTTCGCCATGTCGGTGGACGCGGCCACGCTGGAAGGCGTCAAACAGACCATCTCGCTCGGCCCGGTCGCCAGCCAGGAAGCGATCAAGATGCTCGGCACCAATGGTGGCGGCTTCTTCAACGCTAATTCGGCGCATCCGTTCGAGAATCCCTCGGCGATGACCAACCTGATCCAGATGCTCTCGATCTTCGCGATCGGCGTCGGCTTGCCCTACACGTTCGGCAAGGCGGTTGGCGACACGCGCCAGGGCTGGGCGATCCTGGGCGCGATGACCATCCTGTTCATGGCGGGCGCGACCGTTGCTTATTGGCAAGAGGCGGCGGGCAACCCGATCCTCCACCATCTCGGCGTCGCGGGCGCCAATATGGAAGGCAAGGAAGTCCGCTTCGGCACCGCCGCCAGCGCCCTGTTCGCCGCGGTTACCACTGCAGCCTCGTGCGGCGCCGTGAATGCGATGCACGACAGCATGACCGCGCTGGGTGGCCTGATCCCGCTGTTCAACATGCAGCTGGGCGAGATCGTCATCGGCGGCGTTGGCTCGGGGATCTACGGTTTCCTGCTGTTCGCCATCCTGGCGGTGTTCGTCGCCGGGCTGATGGTCGGCCGCACCCCGGAATATGTCGGCAAGAAGATCGAGGCGCGTGAGGTCAAGCTCGCGGTGCTGGCGATCGCGGTGTTGCCGCTCAGCATCCTGGGGTTCACCGCCTTGTCCGCGGTGATGCCCGACGGGTTGGCGGGGCCGCTCAACAAGGGTCCGCACGGCTTCACCGAGATCCTCTACGCGTTCAGCTCGGCCACCGCGAACAACGGCTCCGCCTTTGCCGGGCTCAGCGCGGGAACGCCCTGGTACAATGGCTTGCTGGCGATCGCGATGTGGGTCGGGCGGTTTTTCATGATCGTCCCCGTGCTTGCCATCGCCGGAAGTCTGGCCGGCAAGAAGTACCACCCTGCCGGCGCCGGGTCGTTCCCGACCACGGGCGGCCTGTGGATCGGCTTGCTCGTCGGGATCATCCTGATCCTGGGCGGCCTCACCTTCCTGCCGAGCCTGGCGCTCGGGCCGATCGCCGATCATCTCGCGATGATCCACGGCCAGCTCTTCTGAGAGTAACCCAAGATGACAACCGCATCCTCCATGTTCTCGGCGAAGCTGGTCGTGCCGGCGATCGGCGACTCCTTCAAGAAGCTCGATCCGCGCCAGCTGATCAAGAACCCGGTGCTGTTCACTACCGCGGTGATCGCGCTGCTGCTGACCGTGTTGCTCGCGCTCGGTGGTGAGAAGCTGCCCGTCGGCTTCCAGCTCCAGCTGATCATCTGGCTGTGGCTGACGGTGCTGTTCGGCACTTTCGCCGAGGCACTGGCGGAGGGCCGTGGACGCGCCCAGGCCGCGAGCTTGCGCGCCACCAAGTCCGAACTCCAGGCCAAGCGCCTGACCGGCGTCGGCGATACCTGGGGCAAAGTCGAAGCGTGGCGGCTGCAAAAGGGCGAGATGGTGCTGGTCGAAACCGGCGACCTGATCCCCGCCGACGGCGAAGTGGTCGAGGGCGTCGCCAGCGTCAACGAAGCCGCGATCACTGGCGAATCCGCGCCGGTCATTCGCGAGGCAGGCGGCGACCGCTCGGCAGTGACCGCGGGCACCCGCGTCATCTCCGACCGGATCAAGGTCCGCGTGACCCAGGAGCCCGGCCAGGGATTCCTCGACCGCATGATCGCGCTTGTCGAAGGCGCCGAGCGGCAGAAGACGCCCAACGAGATCGCGCTCACCATCCTGCTGGTTGGGCTGACAATCATCTTCCTGATCGCCGTCGGCACGATTCCCGGCTTCGCCAGCTATGCCGGCGGCAGTGTGCCCGTCGCGATCCTGGCGGCGTTGCTGATCACCCTGATCCCGACCACCATCGCCGCCTTGCTGTCGGCGATCGGCATCGCCGGCATGGACCGCCTGATCCGCTTCAACGTGCTCGCCAAATCGGGCCGTGCGGTGGAAGCGGCCGGCGACATCGACACCTTGCTGCTCGACAAGACCGGCACGATCACGATTGGCGACCGCCAGGCGAGCGAATTCCGCCCACTGACCGGCGTCGACGCCAAGGCCCTGGCCGAAGCCGCGATGCTGGCGAGCCTTGCCGACGAGACGCCCGAAGGCCGCTCGATCGTCGTCCTGGCGCGCGAGAAGTTCGCGCTCGCCACCACCTTGCCGGCCGATGCCGAGATCATCCCCTTCACCGCGCAGACGCGCAGCTCAGGCGTCCGCGTCGGCGACGACAAGGTGCTGAAGGGCGCGGTCGATTCGATCCTCAAGATGCTCGGCGCCGATGCCTCCGGCGCGGTCGAGATCAAGCGCACGACCGACGAGATCGCGCGTGGCGGCATGACCCCGCTCGCGGTGGTCCGCAACGGCCGGCTGCTCGGTGCGGTGGCGCTCAAGGACGTGGTCAAGGCAGGCGTTCGCGATCGCTTCGCGGAGCTCCGCCGGATGGGCATCCGCACGGTGATGATCACCGGCGACAATCCGCTGACCGCCGCCGCGATCGCCGCCGAGGCAGGAGTCGACGACTTCCTCGCCGAGGCGACGCCCGAGGACAAACTCGCCCTGATCCGTGCCGAACAGACCGGCGGCAAGCTGGTCGCGATGTGCGGCGACGGCACCAACGACGCCCCTGCCCTCGCTCAGGCCGATGTCGGCGTGGCGATGAACACGGGAACGCAAGCCGCGCGAGAAGCCGGCAACATGGTCGACCTCGACAGCGATCCGACCAAGCTGATCGAGATCGTCGGCTTGGGCAAACAATTGCTGATGACGCGCGGCGCGCTCACCACTTTCTCGGTCGCCAACGACGTCGCCAAATATTTCGCGATCATCCCGGCGATGTTCGTCGCCCTCTATCCGGGGCTCGGCGTGCTCAACGTGATGGGATTGACCAGCCCACAATCGGCGATCCTGTCGGCGATCATCTTCAACGCACTGATCATCCCCTGCCTCGTGCCGCTGGCACTCAAGGGCGTGACCTATCGCGCGATCGGCGCCGGGCCGCTGCTCGCGCGTAACCTCGCCATCTACGGCTTGGGCGGCCTGCTCGCGCCGTTCGTCGGCATCAAGCTGATCGACCTTGCGGTGGGCGGGCTGGGCCTGGCCTAGTTCCCCTCCCGCTTGCGGGAGGGGTCAGGGGAGGGTCTTTCGCCCTCTCTCTTCCCGCCTCCCGACACGCCCTCCCCCAGCCCCTCCCGCAAGCGGGAGGGGAGAAGGAAGAAAGAGATGTTGAAAGACTTCACCACCGCGCTCCGTCCCGCCCTTGTGCTGACGTTGCTGTTCGCCGCCCTGCTCGGGCTGGCCTATCCCGCCGCGATCACCGGCATCGGCCAAGTCATCGCCCCCGGTGCTGCAAATGGCAGCCTGATCCGCGACGCCAAGGGCAGTGTCATCGGCTCGTCGCTGATCGGCCAGGGCTTCAGCTCCCCCCGCTATTTCCACGGCCGCCCCTCGGCCGCAGGCAAGAACGGCTATGATGCGACCGCCTCGTCGGGTTCCAATCTCGGGCCGACCAGCCAGGCGCTCGTCGATCGCGTCAAGACCGACCTCGCGTCGGCAAAGGCAACCGCTCCCGCACCAGGTTCAACTGTACCCGCCGATCTGGTGACGGCCTCCGCCTCGGGGCTCGATCCCGATATCAGCCCCGAGGCGGCTTTGTTCCAGGTGTCGCGCGTCGCCAAGGCGCGCGGGATCGACCCCGCCAAATTGCGCCAGGTCGTCGCCGACAACACTGCCTATCCGTTGCTCGGATTTCTCGGCGAACCGCGTGTCAATGTCCTCGCACTCAATCTCGCCCTCGACCGGATCGCGCCGCGGCCGTAACGTTGCTAGGGTGCAGACCGATTACCAATGAGGATCGAGACAGCCATGTCCGGGAGTGCTGTGGGAGGAGGAGTGCGAAGAACGGGGGGTTTCCCCGTTCGAGCGCTCCGACGCGCCACAGCGCCCGGACATGGCTGCCGCGAAGCGGTGGGACGAAAAGGGCCGCTGGAGCGGTCGGACGCTTGCCAGATAGACACCGCTATCTGGCTGCGCGCCCTCTCTCCCAGCAGCCCTTTTCGTCTCCATCTCGACCTCATTGGTAACCGGTCTGCACCCTAAATGGCCACCCAGCCCCGGATCCTGATCGTCGAGGACGATGCGCATATCCGCCGTCTGCTCCGCGTCGCGGTTGAGCGCGCGGGCTATGCGGCGACCGAGGCCGCGACCGCACGCGAAGCTTTATCGGCCGCCGATATCGACAAGCCCGAGCTCGTCCTGCTCGACCTCGGCCTGCCCGACCGCGACGGGCTTGAGCTGATCCAGTTGTTCCGTGCGCGCACCGGCGCGACGGTGATCGTCGTGTCGGCGCGCGAGGAGACGGCGGAAAAGGTCGCTGCGCTCGATCTCGGCGCCGACGATTATCTGACCAAGCCGTTCGACACCGAGGAACTGCTCGCGCGCGTCCGCACCGCGCTGCGCCACCGCGTTGCGGGCGAGACCGGGCAGACGACCGTGACCACCGGCGACGTCGACATCGACCTCGAACGCCGCCGCGTCCGCCGAGCGGGCGAGGAGGTTCATCTCTCGCCCAAGGAATATGACGTGCTGGCTGAGCTGGCCAAGCGACCCGACCGCGTGATCGGCCACCGCCAGTTGCTGCGTACCGTGTGGGGCCCGGCACACGAGGACCATGTCGATTATCTGCGTATCGTCGTTCGCAACCTGCGCCAGAAGCTGGAAACCGATCCAGCGCGCCCGAGAATGATCACCAACGAACCCGGCGTGGGCTATCGCCTGACCGGTGTCCGCTAGCGGACGCGGCATAGCGGCGCTCCCCCTCACCACCGCTGCTGGCGCTCCTGATCGCGCCGGGGTCGAATTTTAGAGACAGGGCACTCGGCAACGTCGATAATCGCGGCCCGATGCAAACCGAATTCGACGAGGAGAGGACCAGCGAGCGGGCACATCGCCCTACCTCGTTCGATGTCGCATCGCTGGCTCAGGTGTCGCAATCGACCGTGTCGCGCGCCTTACGCGGCGACGCCTCGATCACCGCCGAGACGCGCGACCGCGTCGCCCGCGCGGCGGCCGAACTCGGCTATCGCCCCGACAGCCGGGCGGTCAGGCTCCGCGGCGGCGCGGTCGGGACGGTGGCGGTGGTTCTGTTGACCTCATCGGAGCTCGAGCGGCGCGCGCTCAACCCCTTCTATTTCGACATATTGGGCGCAGTCGAGGCGGCGGCGGCGCGGCGCGGCATGGGCATCCTGCTCTCGTATCAAAGCACGCCGGACTCGCTGCGCAGCGACTTCGAACAACGGCGCGAAGCCGATGGCCTGGTCGTGATCGGCACCGCCGCGAACCGCGCGGCCTGGGACTATTTCGCCCGCGCACGGCAGGCCGGCAGCAACCTCGTCGCCTGGGGCGCGCCGGATGACTCGCTACCGATCGTCCGCGCCGACAATCATGCGGCGGGTGTGCTGGCGGTCGAGCATCTGATTGCCGCCGGTCGTCGGCGGATCGCGTTCGTAGGCCCCGGCTGGGAGGCACACCAGGCGTTTCGCCTGCGGCGGCAGGGGTATCTCGATGTGCTGGCGAAACACGACCTGGCCCCGATAGAGGTGTCGGCACCGCCGATCGATGACCGCCATGTGCAGGGCGAAGCGGCGGCCGCGCAATTGCTGGCGATCAGCCCCGCGATCGACGCCGTCTTCGCGGCATCCGATACGCTTGCGTCGGGCATCATGCGCGGTTTGCAGGAAGCGGGCGTCCGCATTCCCGCGGACGTCGCGATCGTCGGCTTCGACGGCGGCTTCGGCGCGCGCCAATCCACGCCGGCGCTGACGACGATCGAACAGGATGTGGCAAGCGCGGGCGAGATGTTGGTCGAGGCGCTGTTCGGGCCGACAGAACCGGAGGGCGGAACCGGGAAGGCGTTCGTTCCCGTGCAATTGGTGGTTCGGGGAAGCAGTTAGAGCGTGAGCCGGCGGGTGATATCGCGCCTGCCGCCAAAGGTGTAAGCGGCCTCAGAAATTCCAGGCTGCGCCTGCCGTCAGCGCGACCTTGCCGTGGAAGCTGCCCGAATAATAATCCTTGCCCGGGCCGCCGGCCGACAGCGCGGCATGGAGGTCGAAACTTCCCAGTTCGCGCGCCACGCTTAGCCGCCAATCATACCGGGCCGCATGCCCGGCCAGATATCGCGCCGGAGTCGCCAGATAGACCTGCGTTCCAAGATGGCCGTTGACCCGCCAGTTCGTCGCCGGCCGAAAGGTAGCCTCCACTTCCGCGTAGAGCGACGAGACATAGGCGTGCTCATAATCGGGCGAGTAATAGACCCGCGCCGAAAATGGACCGGACGCGAGACCCAGATAGACTTCGGTGTAATTGTGCGGCCGGCTCTCGCGGTCGGGCGAGCGATATTGGCTGCGCGCTATGCCACCATCGATCGACAGCATCGGGCTTAAGCGGCGAGCATAGCCGATATTGCCCTGGACGCCCAGGAACAGCGGGTCGTCACGGCCGATCTCGCCGGTGGCGGACAGGTTCAGATAGACCCCGCTAGCATCGTCATAGCCGATCTGCGCGGTCGCCACGGGCTGCCCGGCGCTCAATGAATAGCCGCGCAGGCGATAATCGCTCTCGACATCGACGCTACCGCTGACCTGGGCGCATGCCGGGCTCGCGCCGAAGCAAAGAATCAGCGGCGCGGCCAGCGCGCCCATATGCCGCAGGTCAGCGCGGCTTCCCCGCGAGCCGGCGGTCGATCGCGCACGAACAATCACAGCGCGGCGACGTCCCGACCAAAGTTGCGCAGGCATCGACTGCGCCGCCCGCCATGCGGTCCAGGACGATCCGTGTGGCGCGGCCGCCGGCCTGGCGCATCAGCGCGATCAACCCGGTGACATGCGCGACCGCATAGGAACTGCCGTTGACGAGGTACCATTTACCCCCCGGTTGTGTCGTCGGCACGTCGCGGCCGGGAGCAATGTACACGCGCGCGGGCAATGACCGCAAAGATTCGTCCGCGACGGCGATGACGCCGGGCATGGAAGCGGGAAATCCGCCCTGAGGCAAAGAAGGGTCGAAGGCCGCGACCACCGATAGATTGCGAGCGATGGCAAGCGCGATCAGCCGGGCGAGCAGCGGGTCTGCCGGCCCGGCGAGGCTGAGGTTGATCACCTCGGCATTGTGTTCGATCGCGAATTGCAGCGCCCGCGCCAAGCTGAGGCTATTGCAGAGCGTAGGACCGGCGGCAGTCTGCCAGCAGGCCCGCAACGCCATCATCCGCGCGTCGGGCGCGATCCCGGCGATACCGATGCCGTTTCCTGCCTTCGCGCCGACGATGCCGGCGACGCCCGTGCCATGCGCTTCACCCGCGGCGGCCCGGCGGTCGACGAAATCGAGATTGGCAATGAACTGACCGGCGAGATCGGGATGCGCGACATCGATCTTGCTGTCGATGATGGCGACGGAAACATTGCGGCCGGTGGCGATGCGGTGGAGATCGGCGAGCCGCCAGGCTGCAGCGGCCGGCTGTGCTCGAAAGAGCGGGTCATTGGGCGCAATCCCGGGCGGGGAACCGCGCGCCTGGTAGGTTTGCAGCGGCTGCGACCAGGCGACCGCCGATTCCTTCGACACCTGGGCAATCGCGGCGTCTACCGCCATGCCGTCGGGCACGCGCATGACGTAGCAATCGACCCCGATCAACGGCATCGGCCAGCCATCGACCAGCGTCAGGCCATTGCGCCGCGCAATCCCCGCGGCGAGCCGACGCCGCGCGGCCATTGCTGCGCCATCGCCATAGCTGCCGCCATAGGCCGCGCCCGGGCGATAATGCGGCGGTGCCATCTTGAGCATCACCAGGATCTCGCGATCGGCGTCGGCCGCCGACCGTTCCTGCGTATGGCCCGGCATCCCAACGCCCAGCGCGACGATGCCGCACAAGGCGAGGCAAAGCCGGAACCATCCGCGCCAGATCACGGCTGCGATCCGGGGTCGATCGGCTCGGCCAGGACGATCTGCGGCATCGAGCGCAGGTCGTCGAGGGCCTGTGCCCGGCTAGCGGGAGCGATGCGTACGACATAGGCGCCGCTCGCGGTCGGGCCGTCGACGACGCGCGCGCCAGCTTTGGTCAGCGCCGAGCGCAAGTCGACGTCGCGCGCGTCAGGCTTGAACATCACCAGCGCGTTGCCCGGCGCCGCGGTCGGTGCCGATCCCAAAGCGCGATAGGTTTCTCCCGCCGGCGACGGCGCCCCCGGGACGACGGCAACGGCAAAGGCCACGGCGGCCGCGGCGGCGAGCGGTCCGCCGAGCGCCCATCCGATCGCCACCTTGCGGCGCAGGAACGGCACCGGCTCGGCCAGCCGGCGGGGCGGCCCGGCGGCATCGATCCGGTCGCTCAGCATCGACCAGGCGTGCTCGACGTCGAGCGGCAGCGCCGCGACCTCGCGCGCCATGACCCGTTCCGCCGCGAGATCGGCGCGACACTCGGCGCACTCGACGAGATGCGCCTCGACCATGGCCGATTCATCGGCCTCCAGCGTGCCGTTGACATACCAGGGCAGCAATTGCTGCGCCTGTTCATGGGGGCTGCCGCGCAGCCGGATGATCTCAGCCATCGAACCTGTTCCTAAATCCAGTCGGTCAACGCACCGGCCAGGCGACGCCTAAGGTGCCGGCGGGCGTGGAACATGCGAGTCTTCACCGTATCGACCGGACATTCGAGGATCGTCGCGATCTCGCGATAGCCCAAATCGTGAAAATAGGTCAGGTCCACCACCGCCCGGTGCGCCGGCGACAATTCGTCCATCGCGCGCATCAGCAATGCGTTGATGCGCTGGCGGCTCGACTCCTCCTCGGGGCTCGCTGCCTCGCTGACCCGGTTCTCGGCGTCCTTGTCCTCGATCGCCTCGTCCTGGCGTTTCAGTCCCCGCATCGCCTTGCGATAGGCGATGGCGAAGACCCAGGTGGACAGCTTGCTCGCACCGTTGAAGCTGTCGGCGCGATTCCACACCACCATCATCGTGTCGTCGAGCACCTCTTCGACCAAGGTCGGCCGCCGGATCAGGTTGAGCAGGAACCGCGTCAGCCGAGGATGGTAGAGGCGGTACAATTCCTCGAACGCCGCCCTGTCGCCGCCCACGACGCGCGCGAACAGCGCCATTTCCGTCTCCGATCCGCCGCTGCGCCCGCGCTCGCGCACCGCTATCAAGCTGACCTCACCTTCACCATCCGTCGCCACGTCCACGATACAGCGTTTGTGCCGGGCCTGCATCGGATAGTTCATCGTGACGGATGGATCGTGCCGGCGGGACCGCGCTTGCGAGGTCAGCCAAACCGATGCAGCGTTCGCCCTGGCGCAACGAGACGATTTCACCGTAAATCGCCACCGCGACCTGGCGCAGCTGGAAGGCGAGAATTGTGAGTGACAAGCGGGTGTGTTTCGATTTCGAAGTCGATTTTTCGAACGGCGGCGGCATCCAGGGTCAAGGATTCCGGCTCGATATCGACGGCGACGACATCACCGACGACAAGCTCGCCGCCTATATCATCGCCGATCTGCGGCTGCTCATGGTCGGCAAGGTGCGGATCCTCAACAAGCGGATCATCGAGGAGCGCCACAAACGCGCCGCCACGGCCGCCCGACCGACGGCGGCCGACGCGAGCCGCCGCATCGACCTCAGCCACACGATCGAAGACGGAATGATCACCTATAAGGGACTGCCTGCTCCTCTCATGTGCGATCATCTCTCGCGCGAGCAATCGCGCGCGATTTATACCGAAGGAACCGAGTTTCAGATCGGCAAGATCGAAATGGTCGGAAATACCGGCACGTATCTCGACACGCCGTTCCATCGCTACGCCGAGGGCTACGACCTTTCCGGGCTCGATCTCGACCGCGTCAGCGGCGTTCCGGCGGTCGTGGTGCGTGTCGCGGGGCAAGCGGGGCGCGCGATCGACTGGACCGCCTTTGCCGCGAGCGATGTCGGCGGTCGCGCGGTGCTGGTGCAGACCGGATGGGATCGCCATTGGCGGACCGACCAATATTTCGAGAATCATCCGTTCCTTACCGCCGATGCCGCCACCTATCTGCGCGATCACGGCGCGCTGGTCGTCGGCATCGATTCGTACAATATCGACGACGTTTCCGGCGGTGAACGGCCGGTGCATACGATCCTGCTCGGCGCGGGCATCCCGATCGTCGAGCATATGACCAATCTGGATGCGCTCCCGACCAACGGATTCCGCTTCTGGGCAGTGCCGCCGAAGGTCAGCAAGATGGGCACGTTTCCGGTGCGAGCCCATGCCGTGTTGGAGGCGTGAAGATCCTGCGAGCGCGTGACGGCACGAACGCGCGGTCGGCATCGCACCAACGACAACAACGATAGTTTCCCGAGAACCATTGAGAGCGAGCGCCTTCAAGGTGGCGAAACCCGATCGGGCTTCCTAGCTAGCCACGGCGCCGCCGGGAAGTTCCGGCCGCAAAACCGTGGAGCTGCATCGATGAGCGAGCCGACCGACTATACCCCGCCTGCCATCTGGACCTGGGACAAGGAAAACGGCGGCGCGTTCGCCAATATCAATCGGCCGATCGCGGGGCCGACCCACGACAAGGACTTGCCGATCGGCAAGCACCCGCTGCAGCTCTATTCGCTCGCCACGCCCAATGGGGTGAAGGTGACCGTGATGCTCGAGGAACTGCTCGCGCGCGGCCACACCGGAGCGGAGTACGACGCCTGGCTGATCCGCATCAACCAGGGCGATCAGTTCGGCAGCGGCTTCGTCGCGGCCAATCCCAATTCCAAGATTCCCGCGCTGATGGATCACACCGACCCGGCCGCACCCGTGCGCGTGTTCGAATCCGGCGCGATCCTGATCTACCTGGCCGAGAAGTTCGGCGAATTCCTGCCCAAGGACTATCCGGCCCGCGCCGAAGTCCTGTCCTGGCTGATGTGGCAGATGGGCAGCACGCCGTTCCTCGGCGGCGGGTTCGGGCATTTCTATGCCTATGCGCCGTTCAAGCAGGAATATCCGATCAATCGCTATGCGATGGAAGTGAAGCGTCAGCTCGACGTGCTCGACCGCCGGCTGGGCGAGAGCGAATATCTCGGCGGCAAGGACTATTCGATCGCCGACATGGCAACCGCGCCCTGGTACGGCGCGCTGGTCAAGGGACTAGTCTATGGCGCCGGCGAGTTCCTGCAGGTGCAGGAATACAAAAACGTGATCCGATGGGCCGACCAGATTTTCGAGCGCCCCGCGGTCAAGCGCGGCCGCATGGTCAATCGCGTGATGGGCGAGCCGTCCGAACAGCTCCACGAGCGCCACGATGCCAGCGATTTCGAGCTGCGCACCGCGGACAAGCTGGAGCCGGCGGACTGAGGCTGCCGGTTGCGACTCCCGGCCGGTCGATCACCGGCCGGGAGTCGAAATGCTCCTGACGCTGCCTTGCGCATAATCGCGATTGCCCCCACATGAGGGTCACTGGCACTCGCGCTTCCCTAGTGCCAATTCGCAGATCGCAGCGCTGGCTTCGGTTGTGATAGCGACGCTCCCGTCGCGTTCCAGCAACCGAACGGCCCGATCCATGCCAACCAAAGACATCAAATTCTCGCGCGACGCGCGCGAGGCGATCACGCGCGGGATCGATCTGCTCGCGGATGCGGTCAAGACCACGCTCGGCCCCAAGGGTCGCAACGTCCTGATCGACAAGGGCTATGGCGCGCCCCGCATCACCAAGGACGGCGTCACCGTCGCCAAGGACATCGAGCTCAAGGACAGGTTCGAGAATCTCGGCGCGCAAATGATGCGCGCGGTCGCCTCGCGAACCCAGGACCATGCCGGTGACGGCACGACGACTGCCACCGTGCTCGCCCAGGCGATCGTCCGCGAGGGCCTCAAATCGGTCTCTGCCGGAATCAATCCGATGGACGTCAAGCGCGGTATCGACCTCGCCGTGGTCCGCGTCGTCGAGCATCTCGCCTCGCGCTCCAGGCCCGTCGCCAACAATGACGAGATCGCGCAGGTCGGCATTGTCTCCGCCAATGGCGACGAGGAGATCGGCCGGATCATCGCCAAGGCGATGGACAAGGTCGGCAAGGAAGGCGTCATCTCGGTCGAAGACGCGCAGGGCATGGAATTCGAACTCGAAATCGTCGAGGGCATGCAATTCGATCGCGGCTATCTCAGCCCCTATTTCGTGACCAATGCCGACAAGATGACGGTCGAGCTCGAAGATCCGTACATCCTGATCCATGAGAAGAAGCTGTCGAAACTCGAAGTGTTGCTGCCGATCCTCGAAGCGGCCGCCAAGTCGACCAGGTCATTGCTGATCATCGCCGAGGATATCGAAGGCGACGCGCTGGCGACGCTCGTCGTCAACAAGCTGCGCGGCGGGCTGAAGGTCGCCGCGGTCAAGGCGCCGGGCTTCGGTGATCGCCGCAAGGCGATGCTCGAGGACATCGCGATCCTGACCAAGGGCATGGTGGTCAGCGAGGAGCTCGGCATCAAGCTCGAGGGCGTGACGCTGGACATGCTCGGCACTGCCAGGCGCGTCTCGATCGACAAGAGCGACACGACGATTGTCGACGGCGCGGGCGATCCGGCGGTGATCGCTGCCCGGGTCGACGCCATCCGGCAGCAGATCGAAAATACCGATAGCGAGTACGACCAGGAAAAGCTCCAGGAGCGGCTCGCGAAGCTGTCGGGCGGTGTCGCCATCATCCGGGTCGGCGCATCCACCGAGGTCGAGATGACCGAACGCAAGGACCGCGTCGACGACGCGCTCCACGCGACGCGCGCCGCGGTGGAGGAAGGGATCCTTCCCGGTGGCGGAACGGCGCTGCTCCACGCGGCAAGCGCGCTGGACGGCCTGACGGGCGACAATAACGATCAGAATCGCGGCATCGACATCATCCGCCAGGCGCTATCGGCGCCGCTGCGCCAGATCGCCGAGAATGCAGGTCATGACGGCGGCGTCGTCTGCGCGAAGCTGATCGACGGCAATGATCCCGACATGGGTTTCAATGCGCAGACCGAAACCTATGAGAATTTAGTCCAGTCAGGCGTGATCGACCCGACCTTGGTCGTCCGTTCCGCACTGCAGGATGCCGCGTCGGTCGCCGGGCTGCTGCTGACGACCGAAGCGGCCATCGTCCAGGCGGCGGACTGAGCGCGGGTTCTTGTGGCTTAGCCCAGGTTACGGAAGATATGGGAACTGGCTGGGGCGACAGGATTCATGTCTATCTAATTGATTGAACGTTATATTTCTCTTTATGATGGTCAGCGAGACCAACAAAAAAACCAACAGGAATGGCGGATGCGATCGCTGCCGCGCTCCGGGGCTGGCCCGTCCCGTTCGGTTACGAAAAGCAACCTATAGAGGGTGGGCACGCCTGTTCGGCAGTCGCGGGTTCTGGCGGCTATTTGAAGCGCGCCATCACACGCTGGCAGACAGGCATTCCGCGAGCATTGGAAGCGCTAAAAAGCGATAAACACCAACGCGCTATCCTCAAACCGGCCGCTCCTATCCACGGCGGACCTCAATCATCAGCGACGGGCGAGTCTGTATTGGCGAGCTTACCGGATGTCAGCGCGAAAAAGCCCAGTTCCTATGATGCCGGCGAGGCTGATAGCTCAGCGAGCAGCTTCTTCTTGTACCAGCCGTTGAGCATGACGCTCTCCTCCACATGGGGGCTCTGATCGCTCTCAACGACAATCCAGCCTGTGTACCCGATGTTACGCAGCGCTGCGGTAACTTCCGGGAAGTCCACCAATCCGCCCGGTGTCCCCATTTCATAATACCAGCGATCAATCCCGCGCTCGGCACCCGCCGTAATGATCGGCATCGGCCAATATTCCATTTCCGCGTTCTCGCGGGCATAGTCGTCGAACGTGTCCACGGTGGTCGCGTCCTTGAACTGGACGTGCGCAACACGTGCGCCGTGCTCTTTGAGGAAGGCGACGGGGTCGAGCCCGGCGATGATGAATTCCGCCGTATCGAGCGCGACATGGACTAGCTCCGGATCCGTAAGAGCCAGGAGCTTGTGGATATCATCCTCACGCCTGATCCCGCCCAAGAAATCCACATGAAGCGCGGTCTTGACGCCGGCCGACTTCGTCGCCGCGCCGACCCTGTTCCAGCAGTCGGCAAGGACGCCAATCTTCTCCGCAGTGATCGGCGCTTCTTTCCAATATGGGCCACATGGTCGGGCGAGGAGCCGCGAGCCACCGAGCTCGGCAAGGAGCTCGGCCGCCCTACCCGCGCTGCCTGCCATCCTTTCGTGGTCCGCCGGTGCCAGGGGGTTGCCATGATCCAGACCGGCGAAATAGCTGCTGACGCAGCTAAGGCCACACCCCTTTAGAAATTCGATAAACTTGGCCGACGATCCGAAATAAGCGGGAATCGTGTGCCCTCCGAGCGCGACATCGGTGATCTCGATTGCCTCGAACCCGCAGACCGAGATCGTCTTGAACGCGCTCTCCATCTGATCGAGGCGGGCCAGATCGGTCTCGACCGTCCGCCATTGATTGATGGCGTAGCTCCAGCGAATATTATCCATGACGCGGTCCTGATCAGGAGTAGATGGGCGAGAGTACGTTGTCGATGTACCACTTGGCTCGACAAGTGCTTTCCGCGTAGTTCGCGCCGCCAATGTCGGCCTTGTCATGCTCCACCGTCAGCCATCCGGTATAGCCTTTGGACTTTATGGCGCGCATCAGCTTCGGAAAATCCACGAGCCCCTCTGCCGTTCCCATCTCCCAGAACCAGCGGCTCGTCGTGCTTGCAGCCCTTTCGGGATCGGGCGGCGTTCGATAGTCGTCGACCGTGTCGGTATGGTGCGTGTCCTTGAAATGGAATCCGGTCACCCGATCGGCATATTGCAGGTAGAGTTCGGTCGAGTCGATTCCGACGATTTCATGCTGTGCAGTATCGATGAACAGGCCGACATATTCCGGGTCGGCATAAGCGTAGAATTTCTCGATCTCTTCGCGCGAGTGCAGCGCGCAGTAGAACTCATGGTGACAAGAAAGCTTGATGCCGTGCGTCTTCAGCATCCGGCCGATCCGTGACCAACATTCGGCCATCGTTTTGATCTTGTCGTCCGTGACCGGCTCGACCAACCAGTATCGCGACACTGGCATGACGATGAAGGAGTCGAGTGTGATGCCCTCGAACGTCCGCACCTTGTTTTCAAAATTGCGCAGCAACGCGTCATGCGTCTCGGCAAGGTGGGTGCGATCGTCGTAGAAGGCGACGAACATGTTGACGAACCGCTCGATGCCTCGATCCTGCGCGAATTGCTCCGCCTTCCGCGCCGAGCCGAACAGCTGAGCCTGTGCCAGCAAACGGAACTCGAAAGGGTCCACGCCCTGGAACCCGACGCCCGCCAACTGGCGATAGAAGCGATCGGCATATTTAACACCATGCTGCGGCGTTACCCAGCCACTTGGCGACCGCATCGTCCAGTGATCCATGTAGGACCATTTGATGTTCCCACCTCCGACCAATGGAGCGGTTGCGGAAATCTGATCGGTACCCAAGGATCGTCTCCTAATTTTCGCTCAACAGCCACCAAGCTGGCGACGACTTCACGTTTCGTGGCTCTATTGTTCTCGGACGCCGATCCAACGAGGCTTGCCTCTGCCCCCGGTGCGCCGGTCGCGGATCGTATTCGTTACTCACAACGGGAATACTTGCGGGCGATCGCCGCTCCCGAAGTCGAGAACAGCCTCCCGACCGGCAAGTCATCGGCTCGGATCCAACGTTTATCAGGCGGTCGTCCCGGAACTCTTGTCGGGACGACCGCCGGGAAACTATCAAAAATGCGCGCTGAACTGGAAGCCAACCTGGCGGCGCGCGTTGGGATCCAGGATCTGCCACAACCCGCCCTGAGCGAAGGCATCGCTGGGATATAGCTGCGTGGGATAGACCTTGTCCGTGAGGTTGCGCGCAAATAACGCGATCGACCACGTATTGCCGGCCTGGAGGCCAATTCGTGCATTAATCAGCGTCTGTGCCGGGATCACATATTTCGGATTGGCCGAAAGATACATCGACTGCTTGGCTCGTACCGTGGCGTCGCCTCCCAGGATCAGCGAATAGCGCTCACTCAGCGGCACCTCCTGCTCAATCGAAATCGTCGCCTTGAATTTCGGAGCGTAGTTCAGCTGCTGTCCAGAAAGATCAGACAGGTCAGCGCCCTTGAAGCCCGCCGGATATTTCGCATCATTGTAGATGCCCGAGACGTTGATTGTCGTATATCGCCACGGCCGGCCGAACAATTCGAATTCGATACCCTTGCTCTTGACTCTGGGCACATTTATATTTGTGCAGATGATGCCAGTGGGTCCAGACACGCACGACTGGGTCTGGAAGTCGTTGACCACGGTGTAGAAGGCATCGGCATCGAAATAGAGTCGATTACCAATCAATGACTGCTTCAAACCGATCTCGTAGCTTATCGGTCGTTCTGCTTTGACCGGTGACAGAATCTGGTTCGTGGCAGTCAAGGAATCGTTGAGCTGCGGAGCCTTGTACCCCGCCGAAACGGTCGCATAAACCATGGTGCTTTTCGAGAAATCATGCTGGATGCCAGCGCGCCACGTCAAAGCATTCGCATCGGTCTTTCCGTAATAGGTGTCGGGCGTATGGGTATTGACCGGATCCGCCTTGCTTTCCGAGACCGTCGAACGCGTGTAGCGCGCGCCGGCGATGAGGCGGGTCGAGTCGTCAAGATAGAAGGTGCCGTTACCAAAGACGGCATAATCCTTGCTGGAAGAATGGGTGACCCCCACCCCATCCGCTAAGGTGAGGTCGAAACCGAGGAAGCTCGGGTGCACGACCAATCTCGCGTGTGCGCGATTGTTGAATGAAGCGCTCTGGAAATAGGCACCAACGACCCACTCGAAATGATGATTCTGATCGGACGCGAGCCTAAGCTCCTGCGTAATGAGCGATCGGTTGCTAGTCGCCGGGTCATCTGGCAAGCCGCTGGAGAGTGATACAACTGGACTGCAAACGACGAAATCACAATTCTGAAGGTACTGACGAGCATAGGTCGGCGATAGACTGATAATATCCGCGACCTGGCTGTCGCTTAACTTGCGGTAGGACGTGATCGACGTAAGGGTGCTGGTTCCCAGCTTCAGGTCGAACTGTCCAGACACGCCGCCGATCTCCGACGAGCCGGCGTTGGGATAGTCTGCGCAATTATCCGTATTGTCGGGACTCGGTGTGACCCCGCACGCTGCGAGAGCCTGGGCCAGAAGCGATCCCGGCGTTGCGGCCCGCCAGGTGAACCCGCTGGCATTCTTGGTTCTGGAGTGATTGTAGTCACCGATGAGGTTGAACCTCAGCGTATCGCTGATGTCCCAGAGATATCGTGCACGGAAACCGTAATTCGTGGTGTCCATGACATTGCCGTTCGTGCGATCGACAGACAGTCCATTGGTATTGAGAAAATAGCCCGAGACGCGCAATGCCGACGTCGCGCTTACCGGGAGATTGACCGCGCCACGAAGGACGCTGCGCGAATATTCCGCACCCAATCCACGAATGCCGAATTCGCCGGAAACGTAGCCCGATGTCTCATCGATTTTCGGCGCGCGCGTCGTGATATTCAGAACGCCGGCCGAAACCGAGCTACCGAACAGCGTACCCTGAGGGCCTTTGAGCACCTCGACTCGCTCGGTGTCGAAAATATCGCTGATGTTGGCGTTACCGAGCACAACACCGTCTAGAACCACGCTGACCGAGGAGGCCGCCGTCGCGTTGCCGACCTGGTTGGTCCCGATCCCGCGCACGAACGCGCCCCCGCCCGGCGCGGCGCCCGGCGCCGTGAACTCGAGCGAGGCGCTCGCCTGGGAGAGATCCTGAATGTTCTGCACGCCGCGGCGGGCAAGCTGGTCGGCTGAAATCACGGTGACCGCGATCGGCACCTCCTGGACGTTCTCCGACCGCCGCTGGGCCGTGACGATGATGTCCTGGTCCGATGCGAGCGACTGGGCCTCGCCATTCGACGTCGCCGCGGGCTGCTTCTGGTCGCCCTGAGCTTGCGCCCGCGCGACGCCACCAACCGACGACATGATCGCCATCGACGCGACGGAAACGAAAAGTTTTGACGTACTATATTTCATGTTTCATCTCCCCACTTCCCCGATCTTTTCTTGGTTGATCGAGTTTTTTTGAAGTAACTTTACGACTTCAACAGAAAACTATTTTACTACGCAGCTATTTATATAAATATATTTGGTCAAAACAGGGACAGCTTGCCGCCGGCCGCAACATAATCACGGAAAACATCGAACCGTATCTTCGAGGAGACGGGCCAGCCCACCTCGGGGCGGGAGCGGAGCAGCATGATCCTGCCGGGAGCGCGATGCCACTCGGGCCAGGCAGGGCTGGCGCCATCATTGGGCTCCCCCTTCGTCATGAAGTTGACCCACCGCGTTTTGATCTGATCGGCCACCTGGCGGTCGTCCGCCGTGAACTTCACCCCATTTATGCTCAGCGCGCCCAGGACATAGGGCACTTCCGCGGTGTGGAAGGCGCGGAACCTGTTCGGGTCTGAACCCGGATAGCGGTGGTTGAATTCGTAAAGATAGAGCGCGGCCTTCTGAGCCGCGGCATGGCGTTCGGCCCAGAGGACTAACTGGGACATATAACGGTCGCGCCCGATGTCATCCATCGACTGCGACGCCTCCTCGCCGCTGGCGTGCGGGTAGACCGCCAGGAAGCGCGCGGCGAAGTCGCCGTAGCGGCTCGACACGTAATCCTCGAATTGCTGCGGGGTCACCCCGCTCGGCGCACCGAAGATGAAGGCCTCGTCATGGTTGTACCCTGCCATGACCGGCACGTCCGAAATCACGCGACCGTTCGCGCTTTCTGGATCCCACGCAATGATCTTGCGGTCGACATTGGGCGCCATCAGAATCTGAGGCGTCGAGCCTTTGGCCGGGGGATTGACGGCGGTCGCCGCGAGAAGAGCATCGGCGGACAGGTGGCGCAATTCGCCGACGCTTCGCACACCCAGTCGCTCAGATACACCCTGCCCGATCTTTTCCGCTTGCGCGAGCATGCGGCTTTGGACGCCTAGGGCGGGACCGCTCTGGATCACCGCGCGCGCAAACAACCCCTTGGCGGCCGGCGACACGAGCAGATCGCTGACGGCCGCGGCTCCCGCTGACTGGCCCGAGATGGTGACGTTTGCTGGATCCCCGCCGAAACGGTCGATGTTGACGCGCACCCATTTCAACGCGGCGATCATATCGAGAATGCCGTAATTGCCGGACGACTTGAGCGGCGATTCCGCCGTAAGAGCCGGATGAGCCAGAAAACCGAAGACGCCGAGACGATAGTTGATCGTCACCACGACCACGCCCTTGCGAGCCAGGCCGGAGGCATCATAGACCGGCACCGACGTCGATCCGCTGCCGAAGCCGCCCCCATGGATATAGAGTAAGACGGGTCGCTTGCGCCCGGGTTTCGATGGCGACCAGACGTTGAGATAGAGACAATCTTCCGACCGCCGCCCGACGTTGACGAACTCGTCGGTGAACGGGCCGAATGACCTGCCGTCGGTCTGATAGCAGGCTGGGGAGTAGCTGGTCGTGGCCAGCACGCCGCGCCAGGGACCTACCTGGGCTGGCGCACGCCACCGAAAATCGCCGACCGGCGGCTTGGCATAGGGGATACCAAGGAAGATGTTGAGATCGCCGTCGCTGAAGCCTTCGATCCGGCCGCCGCTCACGGCGACCCGAGGGCCGGCCGACGCGGCGGTCGTACCGAGGGCCGCCACCGCCGCGAGCGCACAAACCACACCTGCCCTCATTCCTCTCTCCTGCCATTCAGCAAAGGATTGCCCGACTTAGCATCGGCGCGTTTTTTCCACTTCCGCGAGTGCTACCTCGTGATAATACGAATTGCAACACGCATTCTAATTGAGGGTCGGCGAAAACCCGCCATCGGCGTTGTCGCCCGGAAGATCGCTCGACGCACCCGGCGGCACGCAACGCCGGAGCGAGACATACCTACCACCCAAATTATAAGTTAAGTCACTATTTTTATAGTATTTATCTAGGTCCTTACCAGCAAGCCTCCCCCGCCACATCGAGAGGATGCAACGCGGTCGGAGCCGAGATTTGGGCACGGCCCGCGGTCTTTGGCGGTTGACACGCCCAGCGTCGACGCTTTAGCTATACAGAACCGCAATTCTATTTCTTGAGCCAAGTGCCGGGGGCAGCGGTCGGAGGAGAGGCTGGATGAGATTTTCTGTTTTCCTGAACGCGCGCACCACGGCGGCAGACCAGGATCGTCGCCTCATCTCAGACCTGATCGATCATGCAACGCGTGCGGAAGCGCTCGGATTCGACGCCGTATTCATCCCCGACCACCATTTCACGGGGTATATGCCGGTGGCCAGCGACCCGATGATGTTCGCGGCCTATCTCGCGGCAAAGCTCCCGCGACTTCATTACGGCTTCTCCGTCACTTCCGTCCCCCTGCACAGCCCGGTGCGCTTCGTCGAGCGTGTGAATATCCTCGACCAATTGACCAACGGACGTCTGCTTGTCGGCGTCGGATCGGGAACGACGCCGGAGGAGATGGTCGGCTTCGGGGTCAACTACAAAGACGCCTCCGCGATCTCCGACGCCAATCTCGCCATCGCCGAGCAGCTCTGGGCCAAGGAGATCGGTGATCCGCCGATCGAGTTCGACAATGGACCGCACAAGGGCAAGGTGCTCCAACGGATCGCCCCGGCGCCCTTCACGCCGGGCCATGCCCGACTGATGCCTGTCGCGATGAAGGAAGCCAGCGCCCGGCGGGCGGCGGAGCATGGCTGGCCTGCCTTCATACCGGCCTTCACCCCGCCCAATATCGGCGGCACCGAACCGCTCAAGCATGTCACCAAATATTTCACCGCCTACCGCGACCTGCTTCTGGCGGCCGGCCATGACCAGGCACGCGTCGACGATGCGCTCGCCTGGACGACACACACCTATCAATGTGTCCACGTCGCCGAAAGCGACGATCAGGCACGCGAGGAGCTGGAGGTGATTCTGCGCGCCTACCAGGCCGCCGTGGATCGCGAGAAATACTTCGCCGACCAGGCCGAGCGAGACGCCGCCAATAAGAAGACCGACGAGACCCCGACGGCGCTGACCGACGACTGGATCGCGACATGGTGTCTTTATGGCAGCCCCGAAACGGTGATCGCGCATCTCGAACCCTATGCGGAACTGGGGATCGGCAACATCCTTTGCGGCACCACCACCGGTCCCCTCGATCAGCAGCGTCTTGCCTGGGCGGATCGAACGCTCGAGTTGCTGTCGACGCATGTATTGCCGCGGTTCAAGGCGGCGTGATGTCTGCGCGCCCGTTCATCGTCGGGATCGGCGGAACGACACGCCCCGGCTCGTCGGGCGAGAGCATGGTGCGCGCGGTTCTGGCGGCCACTGAAGCCGATGGGGCACGAACGACGATGTTCGGCGGTGCCGAGCTGGCCGCGTTGCCGCACTTCGCGCCTGAGCAGAGCGAACGCACGCCCGAACAGCAGGCGTTCGTGGCCGCCGTCAGGGGCGCGGACGGGCTGGTGATCGGGACGCCGGGCTATCATGGCGGCATATCGGGGCTGGTGAAGAACGCGATCGATCTTCTGGAGGATCTGCGCGCGGACGAACGGGTCTATTTCGACGGCCGGGCGGTCGGATTGATCGTCGTGGCGGCCGGATGGCAGGCGGGCGGCGTCACGTTGCAGGCATTGCGCGGCGTGGTTCACGCAATGCGCGGATGGCCGACGCCACTCGGCATCACCGTCAATACGGCGGAACAAAAGCCGTTCGACGCCGAGGGGCGATTGGCCGACGAAGGGCTGCGCGCGCAGGTCGCCGCGCAGGCCGGGCAGGTGATGCTTATGGCGAGGACGACGCGGTGATCGACGATGACGCGCTCGCGCTCACCGCTGGGCGGGACATGTGGTCCACCCACCCGAGCGGCGACGCTCCGTCCGTGCGGATGGCAGACGGCCCGATGGGGATTGCGAGCGGCCGCGTGGACGAGCGCGACGTCTCGGTGCTGACGCCGAGCGGCGTCGCGATGGGCGCCAGCTGGGACCGGATTTTGGTGGCGAAGATCGCGGCGATCGTCGGAATGGAGGCGAAGCGCCTTGGCGTCGACTTGATCCTCGCGCCCAACCTCAACCTGGCGCGCACGCCCAACGCCGGCCGCGCGTTCGAGATGTTCGGCGAGGACCCGTTGCTGGCCGGCGAACTGGGTGCGGCCTGGATTGGCGGAGTGCAGCGCTGCCGGGTCGGGTCGGTCGCGAAGCACCTCGTCTGCAACGACACGGAGACGCAGCGCGACCGCTATGACGCGATCGTCGACGAAGCGACGCTGCGCGAAATCTATCTGATGCCGTTCGAATTCGCCGTCCGCGCCGGCTGCGCGGGGCTGCTCGCTGCCTACAACAAACTGAACGGCGAATATTGTGCCCAGAACGCTCACATCCTCTCTCGCGTTGTGCGTGAGGATTGGCGGTTCGCGGGTTTCACTGTCAGTGACTGGTTCGGTACCCACGCGGGCGCCGCGTCGATCAATGCGGGGTTGGACCTGGAAATGCCGGGTCCGGCCCGTTTCATGGGCGAGAAGCTGCGTGAAGCCGTGACGGCTGGCGAGGTCGCGCCGGAGCGCGTGGCGCAGGCCGGCCGTCGCATGCTCGACGCGGCCCGCCACTGGTCGGGGCCTGCGCCCGCCGCGCCCGACGAGGACCGTGATACTGTGCTGACGGAAGCCGCGGCCGCGGGCTTCGTTCTGCTCCGCAACGAAGATGAGGTGCTGCCGCTGGTTCCGGGAGCGATCCGCCGATTGGCGGTCATCGGGCCGAATGCGGTCGCACCCTGCTTTCAGGGCGGGACGTTCGCCAGAATCGCGCTCCGGCCCGATGCTACACTGCCTCTTCCGGCGCTCGCGGCGCGGTTCGGCCCAGCCACGGTGCGCTTTGCTCCGGGCTGCCCCCCCGCCTATCGCCTGCCTCCGATGCCGGCGACGCCTGCGTGCGACCTTGGCGACGGTTGCACGCGCGGGATGACGGTCGAGTATTTCGCAGACCATGATTTCACCATCGCGCTAGGCCGCGAAACTCGCGACACCAACTCGCTCACCTGGTTCCATGGCATGCACGAGCTCGGTGCGTTCGACCGCTCGGGCGGCGTCAAGGCAAGCGGGTGGTTCACGCCTGCCGTCAGCGGCATGCATCGGTTCTTGATTGGCGGAACCGGATCCGTGCTCCTGCGGGTCGATGGTCGCGAGGTCCTCGTAGCGGAGCGATACATTCCCGCCGCCGACGTGATGGGTGCGCTCAAGGGCGGCGACAGCGAGGCCGTGGAGATCGCGCTGGAAGCGAACGTGCCCGTGTTGGTGGAAGCGGAGCTGCGCTACACCGCCGCCCGCGCGCACGGCCTATGGTTCGGAATCGACCCGCCGCATGATGCCGGCGCCATGCTGGCGGAGGCAGTGGCGGCCGCGCGTGATGCCGACGCGGTCCTCTTGCTGGTCGGCGAAACGGCCGATGCCGGCGTGGAGAGCAAGGATCGCGAGACCACGGCAATTCCCGCAGATCAACAAGCGCTCGCCCGTCAGGTCATAGCGGCAAACCCAAAGACGATCGTCGCCGTCAATGTTGGGCATGCGTTCGATCCTGGCTTTGCCGAAGGCGCCGCCGCACTGCTTTGCGTCTGGTATCCAGGCGAGGCGTTCGGGCCCGCGCTGGCCGCCGTGCTTGCCGGGGACCTGGAGCCGTCGGGTCGCCTGCCGCTGGCGCTGGCCGCAACAGAGTCTGACTATCCGGCACTGCATGCGGTTCCCGACCAGGCGGGACGCCTGCCTTATGCCGAACGGCTTGGCATCGGGTATCGCGGAATGGCCGAGCGCGGGCGGCAACCGGCCTTCGGATTTGGCGGGGGGGTTGGCTATGGCCGCTTCGTCTTCGAGAGCGCCCGTGTCACGGCGAGGGCGCACGGTGGCCTCGACTGCCGGGTCGTGGTCCGAAATGTCGGCCGGCGCGCAGCTGCGGCGGTGGCGCAGGTTTATCGCGAGGACGACGGCCTGGCGCTGTTGGGCTTCGCGAAGCAGGTGATCGCCCCGGGCGATGCCGAAGAAATCGTGGTGGCGGTCGACCCCATCGCGATGCGTCGCTGGCGTGCGGACGAGTGGCGGACGCCCTCCGGCCGATTCCGGGTTGGCATTGGCCCGTCGTCGCTCGACCGGCCGCTCAAGGTCGAGATCGACTTGGCCGACCAACAACAACTCGCGCCGACCGCCGACAGGAGAGACTAATGGCTCGCGTTTCCGAAATCCGCTTCGTGGGATATGCCGTCCCTGACCTGGCCGCCGAACGCCGCTTCTACAGCGACGTTTGGGGGCTGACCGAGGTGCCGTCCGACGACGGCATGGCCTATTTCGCGGCGGCCGGCACCGCGGAGAAATATGTCGTTCGCCTTCGCCAGGACGAGACCCAACGTGTCGATATAATCGGTTGGGCGGCCGACACGCGCAGCGATGTCGACGCGCTATTCGAGCAAGTGCGAGAGGCCGGCGGACGGATCATCGCCGAGCCACAGCAACTCGCGACGCTGGGTGGCGGTTATGGATTCCGCTTCTTCGATCCCGACGGGCATGAGACTCAGATCTCCGCCGACGTCGAGCAGGGAGAGGCGCGCATGCTCGAGCGCGGCGAGGCGATCCCGGTCAAGATCAGCCACGTCGTGATCCATTCGCCCGATCACAAGGCGCTGGTCGCGTGGTACGAGCGCGCGCTCGGCTTTCGCGTGTCCGACTGGCTCGGCGATTTCATGTGCTTCATGCGCTGCAACGCGTGGCATCACCGGCTGGCCATTCTGCCCGGCCCGCCTTGCCTTAATCACGTCGCCTATGACGTTCTGACGATCGACGACATGATGAAGGGCGTTGCGCGCCTGAAGAAGAATGACGTCGCCATCCAATGGGGCCCCGGACGTCACACGGCTGGCAACAACACATTCAGCTATTTCACCACGCCCGCCATGAACGTCGTCGAATATACTTCCGAACTCGAACAGGTCGACGACGAGCATCACCAGCACCGGGTGCACGCGCCGTCGCCCGAGGCAATGGACCAGTGGGGCACCGGTGTCGGCGGCCCCCAGGCCCTGCCCCAGCCGGCGCCAGACAAGGGTCTGTGGCAGGTCGCGCCGGCGTGACGATCGCACTAATCCGTCAAGCGGAAGCCAGCAAGGCGTACAACGGCTACCCGCTAGTGGCTGGCTGTCGGGCGGCCCTCGCCTCCGATCGTCAATCGGTTGAACGGTCGGCGGCGCCCGAAACCGAACCATCCTTCTGCGATGCGCCTTGCTGCTCCCCGCAGGGGCAATTGTCAGGCTTCCGCCCCCATCCTTCGAGATTCAGTCATGGCCATGTTTCAATATTTCCCGAACAACTATGTCTGGAACCTGTCGGTCGACATAGCGATCGAGAGCGGCGCCCGGATCGGCGAGATCGAGGACATGTGCCGGCCGCTGCTTGAGGCGGCACAGAGAGGAGAGGACGCCGGAACTGATCGGTTCCTGGTCGAATGGGTCCGGATGGCGGACAAGCTGGCCGAGCTCGCCGCCGACGACGAACAGCGCGGGCGCGCCTTTTCAGCGGGCGCCAAGCTGCAACGTGCGAGCCTCTACTATATCACCGCCGAGCGGATGCAGGGCCAAGGCAGTTCCGAGCGGATGGAGACATTTCGCAAGGGCCAGGACGCATTCCGCCGAGCGATGGCGCTTGGCCGCGAAAATGCCGAGCGCGTCGAGATTCCCGTCCCCGACGGCAGCCTCCCGGGCGTGCTGACGCGGGCTGCGGGAAACGCGCCACTGGTTGTCTTCGTCAACGGCCTCGATAGCTGCAAGGAACTGCTCTACTGGACCGGGCTGCCCGGGGCCCTGTTGCGCCGGGGTGTTTCGACGCTGTGCATCGACCAGCCGGGGACCGGCGAGGCGTTGCGCGCCGGGTGGCTGCACGCGACGCACGAAAGCGAGCGCTGGGCATCGCCGGTCGTCGATTGGCTCGAGGCGCAGCCCGGCGTCGACGCGCGGCGGATCGGCATGGCGGGCATCTCGCTGGGTGGGTATTTCGTGCCGCGTGCCGTCGCCTTCGAACCGCGATTTGCGGCCGCCGCGGTGTGGGGGGCCAATCATGACTGGGCGGAGGTGCAGCAGAAACGGCTGCGGCGCGAGGGCGAGAATCCAGTACCGCATTACTGGAAGCATGTGATGTGGGTGTTCGGCGCCACTGATATGGACGACTTCCTCGCCAAGTCCGCGGGTATGACGCTTGACGGCATCCTGGACCGTGTCCGCGTACCGTTCCTGGTGACGCACGGCGAAAACGACCGTCAGATCGGTCCGGAATACGCGCATCGTACGTTCGACCAGCTTATCAACAGTCCTGCGCGCGAACTGAAATTCTTCACCGCGCGCGAAGGCGGCGTCGAGCATGTCGGCGTCGACAATATGTCGTTCGGTCGTGACTATATCGCCGACTGGCTGGCCGAAGCGCTGGGAGGGTACGTCGCATGAGCCGTCGCTTCGTCGATCTGTCGATCACGCTCGATCCGTCGGTGATTACCGATCCCCCATTCATGCGACCGTCGATCCAATACCAGACCCACGCCGACACAATGGCGGAGCTCCAGACTTTCTTCCCCGGAGTGACGGCAGAAGAGGTGCCGGGCGGAAAAGGCTTCGCGGCATCGGAAACGCTCACCCTCTCCACCCATAACGGCACGCACCTAGACGCACCCTGGCATTATCACCCGACGATGAACGGCGGCGAGCGAGCGATCACGATCGACGAAGTCCCGCTCGACTGGTGCTTCAGACCCGGCGTGAAGCTTGACCTCCGGGCAATGCCAGACGGCCATGTCGTCACGGCAGACGAGATCGCGAATGCCCTGGCTGACACCGGCCACGATCTCCAGCCGCTAGATATCGTTCTGGTGAACACCGCGGCTGGCGCCGCGTTGGGTCAGCCCGACTTCCTCGGCAAGGGTTGCGGCATCGGTCGCGAGGCGACGTTGTACCTCACGTCGCGTGGCGTTCGGGTGACCGGTACCGACGCCTGGTCATGGGACGCACCATTTGCCCACACCGCACGCCGGGTCGCGGAAAGCGGGGATACGTCGTTGATCTGGGAAGGTCACAAGGCCGGAAGCGAGATCGGCTATTGCCACATGGAAAAGATGACCAATCTGGACCTGTTGCCCCCCACCGGCTTCCTCGTTTCGTGTTTCCCGGCAAAGATAAAGGGCGGCTCTGCGGGCTGGACGCGCGCGGTGGCGATCTTCGACTGAGCGCAGGACGTGCGATCGCGCTTGACGTGGATCGCCGAAAAGCGCCAATAATAGAATATTAATTCTAAAAACGGGAGCGGATGATGGCCGAGCGGCTGCGCATGGGTCTGATCGGCGGCGGACCGGGATCGTTTATCGGCCCGGTACATCGGATGGCCGCAGAACTGGACGGCCAGATCGCGCTGGTCGCAGGGGCATTCAGCAGCGACGCCGCGCGCTCGGCTCTTGCCGGCGAGATTTACGGCATCGATCCGCAGCGTGCCTATCCCGACGTCGCGGCCATGCTCACCGCCGAAGCTGCCCGCGCCGACCCAATCGATTTTGTCGCGATCGCCACGCCCAATTGCCACCACCTGTCGGCCGCAACGCAGTCGCTGGCGGCGGGCTTCGCCGTCGTGAGTGACAAGCCCGCCACCGCGACCCTGGAAGAGGCGCGCACGTTGCGCGATGCCGTGGCCGCGGCCGGTCGCCCCTACGCCCTTACCTATACTTATACCGGCTACCCCCTGGTCCGCGAAGCACGCGAGCGCGTCCGGCGCGGGGCGATCGGAGCAGTCCGCAAGGTCGTGGTCGAATATCCTCAAGGGTGGCTTGCCGGCCCAGCCGAGCATGCGGACAACCGGCAAGCCGCATGGCGCGTCGATCCGACGCAAGCCGGCCCTGGCGGCTGCATCGGCGATATCGGCGTACACGCGTTCAATCTGGCGGAGTTCGTCACAGGGCTGTCGGTGGATCGATTGCTCGCCGACCTCGGCACGGTCGTGCCCGGACGCCGGCTCGACGATGATGTCAGCGTGCTCTTGCGCTTCGAAGGCGGCGCGCGGGGCGTATTGATGGCGTCGCAGATTTCGATCGGGGAGCTGAACGGACTGCGCATTCGCGTCTATGGCGAAACCGGGTCGCTCGATTGGCACCAGGAACAGCCGAACAGCCTTTCGCTCCATTTCTCCGACGGCCGGACCGAGGTGCTGCGCACCGGCGACGCCGGGTTGGGCGCCGATGCGCGCGCCGCGACGCGGCTGCCGGGCGGGCATCCGGAAGGTTATCTCGAAGCATTCGCGAACCTGTACCGCGATGTTGCCACGGTGCTGCGCGGCGGCACCGCGCCCGCCTTGCAAGGAGTCCACCAGGGCGTGCGCGGCATGGCGTTCATCGACACGGCGGTGCGCGCCAGCCGGGAGCAATCCGGCTGGGTCGCTTTTGTCGGCCGGTAGGGGAATCGCACAATGAAGACGATCAAGGGACCGGGCATCTTCCTTGCCCAATTCGCGAGCGATACGGCACCGTTCAACCGACTCGATACCATCGCCGACTGGGCAGCGGGCCTTGGCTACGCAGGCATTCAAATTCCGAGCTGGGATGCGCGACTGTTCGACCTCGCCCGCGCCGCCGAAAGTCAGGTCTATTGCGACGAGATCAAGGGAATGCTCGCCGAAAAGGGCCTGGCGATCACGGAGTTGTCAACGCACCTCCAGGGCCAGTTGGTCGCCGTGCATCCGGCTTATGATGCGATGTTCGACGCGTTCGCCCCGCCGGCGGTGCACGGCAACCCCGCGGAACGACAGCGCTGGGCGGTAGAGCAGCTTCATTTGTCCGCGCGGGCGAGCCGGCGCCTCGGCCTGACCGCACACGCAACTTTTTCAGGCGCGTTGGCCTGGCCTTATGTCTATCCGTGGCCGCAACGTCCGGTGGGGCTGATCGAGGACGCCTTCGCAGAGCTTGCACGCCGCTGGCGCCCGATCCTCGACGCCTTCGATGAGGCAGGCGTCGATCTGGCTTACGAGATCCACCCGGGAGAAGACCTGCACGACGGCATCACCTTCGAGCGGTTCCTCGCGGCAGTCGACGAGCATCCCCGTGCAAGGCTGCTCTACGATCCCAGCCATTTCGTGCTTCAGCAGCTCGACTATCTGCAGTTCATAGACTTCTATCACGAGCGAATCGCCTGCTTCCACGTCAAGGACGCGGAGTTCAATCCGACTGGGCGCTCCGGGGTTTACGGTGGCTACGCCGACTGGGCCGATCGCGCCGGTCGCTTCCGGTCGCTCGGCGACGGCCAGGTCGACTTCGGAGGGATTTTCTCCCGAATGGCGCTCAACGATTTCCCCGGCTGGGCCGTGCTCGAATGGGAATGCGCGATCAAGCATCCCGAGGCCGGCGCCGCCGAGGGCGCGCCGTTCATTCGTGACCATATCATCCGCGTTACCGACCGCGCATTCGACGACTTCGCGGCCGCAGGCGGCGACAGCGCGCTGAACCGGCAGGTGCTCGGCCTAGCCTAATCTCGAAGACCCCACCCAATGTAAAGGAAGACACTATGTACCTCTCCGCTTGCATCGAATGGCTCTTTGCCGACGAGTGCCCAGACTTCTGCGATCGTATTCGCGCCGCCAAGGCCGCGGGCCTGAAAACGGTCGAGTTTCACCTGTGGCGCGACAAGCCGCTGGACGATATCCGACGCACGCTGGACGAAACAGGCGTCGATCTGTCGAGCATGGTCGTCGAGCCGCGCCGAAGCCTGGTCGACCCCGCGCAGCATGAGGAATTCATCGGGGCGGTACGCGATAGCCTGGAGGCAGCGCGGCACGTGGGCTCGCCAACGCTTGTTGTTGCCTCGGGCTTTACGCGGCCAGACGTTTCGCGAGAAGAGCAGCACGCTTGTGCGGTATCGGTATTGAAGCAGGCCGCGGTCCTGGCAGGCGAGGCCGGCATCACCTTGCTGCTCGAACCACTCAATGATCGGGTCGAGCATCCCGGCATGTTCCTCGTCAGCACTGTTGAGGGGCTCGACATCGTCGCCGAGGTCGGCAGCCCGCACCTGCGGTTGCTCTACGACATGTATCATTCGACGGTGATGGATGAAGACCCCGCGAAGGTGCTCGCCGACCGTATCGACCTAGTCGGTCACGTCCAGGTTGCCGATGTGCCGGGCCGCCATGAGCCGGGCTCCGGCACGATCGACTGGGCCCGCTACATCGCTGTGCTGCGCTCACTGGGTTATGATGGCGCGCTTGGATTGGAGTATAAGCCGACCGGGCCGACCGAGGAGACGCTGGCACGTACCCGGACCGCCCTGGGACTCTGACCCCGTGCCGGCAGCCGCGTCCAATTGACGCGCGCTGTCCCGGCAGACAGACGAAATCTGCCCACATGCGCGTTTTGACGCAGGCAGGAGAGCCGACTATGTCCGCACTATGCTGAACACGAACGCCAAAAAGAGAACCGAAGATACCATTACGAAATCGGCTTCGTCGAAAGGCAGCGGCGGTGCGGCCACGCCGGAGCCAGCCGAGAAGGCCCTGAGGGTACCACAGCAGTCGCGCAGCCGCGCCTCGTACGAACGGATGCTCGATGCAGCGGAGAAGCTGCTGCGCGAGAGTGGTAGTGACGAAATAACGCTTACAGAGGTGGGTAAGCGCGGTAAGGTCTCGATCGGATCGATCTATTGCCGCTTCGACAGCAAGGACGACTTGATCAGGGCGGTACAGCAGCGGGTGTCCGCTGCGATCACGGAGGAGCAATCGGGCATGTTGGCGCGGCTGAGCCGGCACGCGACGACGCTCGAGGGCCTGATGGGCATGCTGGTCGACGAGCTCGCCGAGTCGCTTAAACGGCATGCCAGCATCCTGCGGCCGATGATGCTCCGCGCCAACCAGGACGCTGTCGTCGGGAGCATGGGAAGAAGCGCCCATGACGCTGTTGCACGCGTGGCGGTGGACGCGATGCTCCGGTTCGGCGACGATTTCAGCCACAGCGAAAAAGAGCGAGCGGCCCGCGCCATCTATTCGGTCATTTATGCCGCACTGGCGCGCTTCCTTGGTCTGGGATCGTCGATGGAATCGTCGGAACAAGGCGATTGGGAGGATCTGAAGTTCGATCTTGCGTCGATGGCGACCGCCTATCTGACGACAGGAAAAGATCGCGCCCGCTAACTATGGGCGATTGACGCACCAAAATTAGAATGATAGTTCCGAATACGAAAGGCGCTAGTCCGGGGTCTTCGGGCGAGGCGGCTGTCGGTGCCTGCGATGGGCGGCTGACGGACATTCAGCGGCGGCACCAATCGGCGAGCGCTGCCAGCTGTTGCCTCCTGCGAAGCCCTATCGGCGGCGCCGACGTTCATTCTTGCCCGCGCCGGGGCATCCAGACGGGAAGAGGAATGCATGTCCGGCTTTGACATCAAACAAGGCGTTAGTCTGTACAGCTACCAGGAAGAATATTTTCTTGGTCAGAAGTCGCTCGAGGATCTGATCGCCGCATCCGCTGAAATGGGTGCCCGCGGGATCGAGGTCGTCAGCGAACAAACCTTCGCCGATTATCCCAATCCCCTGCCCGCCAGCACCTACGATGCCTGGCACGCATTGATGGCGAAGTATGATACGACGCCGGTCTGCCACGACTTCATGCTCGACTATAAGAAATACAAAGACCGGCCGATGCCGTTCGAGGAGCAAGTCGCGTCGTGCAAGGTCGATATCGACCATGCCGCTCGGCTCGGATGCGCTTATACCCGCTCGCTCGTGTCGGTCGCGCCGGAAGTCCTGGTGGCGTGCGCCGATCATGCCGAGAGCCGCAACGTCCGCATCCTGATTGAGGTGCATGCGCCTCTTCATTTCGATCATCCGTGGATCATCCGGCACGCCGAGGCCTTCGAGAAGTCCGGCTCCGACTATTTGGGCTTCCTGCCGGACATGGGCATGTTCCTGTTCCGCTTTCCGCGGGTGTGGAAGGAGAAATTCCTTCGCGACGGCGTGCCGCAGCCCATCGCCGACTATATCGAGCAGGCCTATGAAGACCGCGTGCTTAGCGAGTATGTCATGCTCGAGGTCGAGAAAATGGGCGGCACCGGTCCCGCCATGGCGATGGCCGCGACGCTGCGCCACAATGCGGCGTTCGAACCCAAGCGCATGCTCGATTTCATGGGCCGCATCTGGAACATCCACGGCAAATTCTACGAGATGACCGATGACGGTATCGAATATTCGATCCCGTATGACGAGATCTTCCGGGTTCTGAAGAAGGGCGGCTACAAGGGTTATGTCTGCTCCGAGTATGAAGGCAACCGGTGGATCCAGGATGCTTTCCCGGTCGACTCGATCGAACAGGTGCGCCGCCAGCAGGAGATGTTCCGGAAACTGATCGCCGAACCGGCACTTGCCCAACCTACCCTCGTCTAAGGAGCAAGAACGATGTTCGACAAATACATGATCTGTGAGGACGGATTCGAGAATGTGACCGAAGGCGGCCAGGTCGTCGGCTTCGCGTTTCTTGCGCGGCTACCTTATTATCGCGGTATCGGGTTCTCCATGATCGAGGATGTCGCGGTCACTGTCGACGGCGAAGCAGTCCCGCGCGACGCGGTGCGCGTCACCAAGAACGGCCGCAGCTGGACGCTCGACGAGATGGAGACCGAATATACCGAGCGGTGGAATTTCGGGGAGAAGGTCCGCATCGTCATCGTGAAAGATGGTGGCCTCGCCTTGGGCCGCCACAAGCTCGCGCTCGCCGAGCGCATTCGCGTCTCCTATCTGCCGTTCGTGCCGACGACGCGCGACAGCAAGGAACTCGAGATCGTCGCCTGAGGGCGATGCTCCGTTGGTGCCACGGCGGCGGCACGGCGTCCCGCTCCCGCTCGGCGCGCCTCTGACTGCCACGGACAAAGCCCGCCATGACCAGCCTTGCATCGTCGCCCGCGGGAATCGAGAGCGCCGCCGCCCGGGCGGCGCGCTTCAGCCCGGCGGCGCGCACACTCGCCTTCGCCACCGTCAGCGTCGCGTTCTTCATGGACGTGCTCGATGGAACGATCGTGAACGTCGCCATTCCCGCGATCCGGGGCAACCTCGGCGCTGGCGACATTGCCGTGCAGTGGATGGTTGCGGGCTATTCGACCGCCTTCGCGATCCTGTTAATCGGCGGCGGCCGTCTCGGCGATTTGCTGGGCTATCGACGCATGTTCGTTGGCGGCATGGCTGCCTTCACGCTCGCCTCCGCTCTGTGCGGGTTCGCGCAGACGCCGACACAGCTCGTGCTGGCGCGGTTGTTCCAGGGCGCGACCGCGGCGTGCATGGGACCGCAGGTGCTTGCCATCATCCAGCTGCTGTATCCGCCCGCCGAACGCGTCCGGATGCTGTCCTTCTTCGGCCTGCTCGGTGGCCTTGCCGCCGTCTTGGGCCCCGTCATCGGCGGCGCGTTGATCGAGGCGGACATCGCAGGACTGGGATGGCGGACGATTTTCCTGATCAACCTGCCGGTCGGCTTTGCCGGCATCGTCGCCGGCACCTCGCTATTGCCGGGCGGCCGCTCCGCGCATCCATTGCGATTTGACCTAGCAGGCAACGCGCTCGTGGTGCTCTTGCTGTTTGCGTTGGTTTTCCCGTTGGTGGAGGGGCGCCAACTAGGCTGGCCGTGGTGGTGCTGGACGCTGTTGTTGGCGACGGTGCCGATCGCGGCATGGCTGCTCGCCCATTTGCGCCAGCGCATGGCCCGGGTCGGGTCGGCACTGGTCGACCCCGCGATCTTTCGCGAACGGAGTTTCGGCAACGGACTGCTGACGTCGGTGATATTCGCATCGGCGAGCAGCGGGTTTCTGCTGGTGCTCACCATGCTCTTGCAGGTCGGTCTCGGGTTGGACCCGCTGGCGGCTGGACTTGCCCATATGCCACTGGCGATCGGCGTCGGCACCGGTGTCAGTCTGCTCGGACGGCGGATCGTATCGCGGCTCGGTCGATCGGTGATCGCCGTGGGCGCGGGCGGCATGATCCTGGGAGTGATTGGGCTGGCGGCCACCGTGTTGCTGGGCTGGCCGATTGCGGCCACCGAAGCCTGCCTGTTCGTCGCAGGTCTGGGCATGGGCACCATCTCGGGGCCACTGTCTCCGATCGCGCTCTCGCGCATCGACAAGCACCATGCCGGCGCCGCCAGCGGCACGCTCAAAACCGTTCAGCAGCTCGGCGCGGCGCTCGGCGCCGCCAGCGTCGGCACACTGTTCTTCGTAATCGCGGGCGGAGCGGTGCAGGCCGGTCCCACGCGCCACGGCTTCGTGGCTGCGGCGGGAGCGGTCGCCGTTCTCCTGCTGCTCGTGGCCGCGCTCAGCCAACGCTTTCCGCGCAAGCTCTTCGACCAAACCTGACCCGACCGGCGTAGCGCCTGAATCCACCGGCCGCCCGCTGATGTATCAGGGCCTCTCAAACCACCTCACGCGGATGTTGCGCTGCCCGACGAAGCGCACGGCATCGAAATCGTCGACCGCGGGGTGGCCGAGCCCCCCTTTTTTTCGGTTCGGCGGACGCGTTCGGATGGAGGCGCTCGACAACCCGGGCAGATCGGCATTCGGGGCAATCGATTAGCGGGTTGTAGCCGCCGCCGGGTGATCCCGGGCGATGCATTCGCGGGAGGGAACAAGCCAGTCATGACATTTGCGGCGGTAGCCGCGGCCTCATCGCGAATTCCGGATATCCGCCCGCGGCGCAGCGTCTCAGGACGCGGTAGCGGCAAGTCGGGTTCGGCGCGCCAAGCTTACCGTCGCGACCAGGCCGGACACGAGGCCGATCAGCCCCATCAGCAGGAACGCACCCTGCATCGATCCGGTGATGAGATCGAAGCGGTGGACGAGCCAGGGACTGACAAACTGACCCAAGAAGAAGCACGCCGTCCACACGCCCATGCCGCGACCGCGATGCTGGACCGGCAAGCGGGTCTGCGTCCAGGCGATCAGCGACGGCACCGTCATCCCGGTGCCAATCTGCTGCAGCACCACCGCCGCGATCATCCAGCGATAGTCGGGCGCGAGGCCAATCCCGACCAGGCCCAGCCCGAGGATGAGAAAGAAGGCGGCCAGCTGAACAGCATTGGCCGCTCCACCCAGTAATCGGAAAAACAGCGATCCGAGCATTACGAACAGGCTGGGGATAGCGATAAGCGCGCTCAGACGAGCGGGGCTCGTGACGCCGACCTCGCGAAAAGCGAGCCCGCCATTGATGGAGAACACGTAATACATAGTCGCGGTTAGAAGCGTGACGCCGCCAGTGAGCAGTATCCATGCCCATGGAAAGCCAGTTGCGACCGGTGTCCCGGCCGAACCTTCCGGCTCCTTCCTGGCGACGGCGGGCTCGAACAGGAAGAAGTACATCGCCAGCGCGATCGGAAACGCGACCGCGTAGACGAGAAAGACGCCATTCCATCGCACCGCCGTCACTGGGCCGGCGAGGAGAATCACGCCGGTGGCGAGAAATGGGCCGACAACCCCCTGGATGAACAACCAGTCACGCCGGCCGGAATCGTCCCAGTAATCGCCTAGGAGGGTGTTGACGATCGTCAGGATCGCCGCTTCGCTGAGCCCGAGCACGAACCGCGACGCAAAAAGGAAGTCGAGGCTTTCGACGAAATAGGGCAGCGTCCCGACGATCCCGTACAGAAACGTCGCCACGATCAGGAGATTGCGTCGACCGAGCAGATCGACCAGCCACCCCGCAAACGGTGCCACCAGCGCGATCGTCAATCCTGGCGCCGCGACCATCATCGGCACCTTCCAATGCGCCGCCGGGTCCGACGCGAAGTGGTCGATGATCGATGGCACCGCTGGGAGCATCGTTACAATCGCAAAGATCGGCAGGAAGGCGGATATGACAATCGTGATACCTTGGGGTATCAACGTCAGTCGGCGCATCGTGGCCAAAGCGCGCATCCCATCTCCCTCTCGTCAACTCACACGGCTGACCGATAACAGAATCATTATTCTTATTGCGAGTTGCGGCAGCAACGCCCGTGCTGTCAAGTGCTTTAGAGCGCACGGCCAATTTCAGCACCGCGCCAGACCGACGGGGCTTCAATAATAAGAATATTAGTTCTATTGTCGCGCCAACGATAGGGCGAGGAGAGTTTGAGTGGCGAGCGAGGTTTTCGATTATGTGATTGTCGGCGCGGGCTCGGCAGGCTGCGTGCTCGCCAACCGCCTGAGCGAGAATCCGCAAAACCGCGTCCTGTTGATCGAAGCTGGCGGCCCGACAAACCAATGGTTCATCAAAATGTCCGCCGGTTTCATGGCGGTAGGACAAAAGCCGGAATTCTTTTATCAATTTCCGGTCGATCCGCTGCTTGGCCGGGAACCGGAAACCCACAAATATGGTCGCGGCCTGGGCGGCTCATCCGCGGTCAACGGCATGTGGTATCTCAGGGGCATGCCGAAAGATTATGACGGCTGGAGCGAGTTAGGGCTTCGCGACTGGAGCTGGGCCGAGATCGAGCGCAACTACCGCTGGCTCGAGAGCTACCACGACAAGGGAGCCGACCCGTCACGCGGGCGCGATGGCCCATTGCAGGTGACTCAATCCGATCTGAAGGACGCGATTCTTGAACCGATCGCAGATGCATTCAAGAATATGGGGCTACGCTGGCTGAAGGATATCAACACGCCGGGCACGCAGGGGGTCGGGCGCACGCAGTTCACGGTGGACAGGCGCGGCGAACGGTCGTCGAGCTGGACAGCTTTCGTCGCCCCAATCAGGTCTCGAGCGAACCTTACCGTGGTGTCCCACGCCGTGGTAGACCGGATTCAGGTCGATGACGCTCGCGCCACGGGCGTCATAGGCCGCCTCGGCGATGGCACATCGTTTGAGTATCGTGCCAGCAGGGAGGTCATCATCTCGGCTGGTGTATACAACTCGCCCGCACTGCTGCAGCGGTCGGGTATCGGTCCGGCTGAACTGCTCTCGGAGCACGGAATCCCGGTCAGGCTGGACCTGCCGTCGGTCGGGCTGAACTTGTGCGATCATAACACGATCTCGATCAGTTTCGACCTCAACAACCACACCGGCGACAATCGCGAGTTCGCGGGCTGGCGGCTCTATCGCCATGCCCTGCAGTATTTCCTGTTCAGGACCGGTCGCATGACCAGGGTGGGGATGCCGCTGACGGCGCTCTACTCGACCGCCGGTCAGACCGACTGGCCGGATATCCAGATCGCGGCGGCACCGTTCGCAATGAAGTCGTCGAAACAGATGAAGGCGGACCCCGGCCGCGGGCCGCTCACCGAAACGCCTGGCATCACTTTCCTGGCCTTTGACTTGCGTCCTCTCTCCCGCGGCTCGGTACGAATCGTCTCCACCGACCCGACGCAAAGCCCGTCGGTTAATCCAAACTGGTGGTCTGATGGCCGCGATCGATCGAAGGCGGTCGAGATCCTGCGGATTCTGAGGCGCCTCGCTGCCTCGCCCTCGCTGGCCGACTATGTTGGCGTAGAGCGGACGCCGGGCCAGGCGGTCCAGACAGACGAGGACCTCGTCGAGGAACTCAAATGGATGATCAGCCCCGGTCTCCATGGGACCGGCACCTGCTCGATGGGACTCTCGCCATCGACTTCGGTGGTCGACGGGCGGTGCCGGGTTCACGGGATCGAAGCCTTGCGGGTGGTCGACGCGTCAATCATGCCGACCCCGGTGTCCGGCAATACCAACGGTCCGACAATGGCTGTGGCGGCTCGGGCAGCGGAGCTCATCCTCGCGGACCGGACTGATTAATCTTTTCAACGGCCCCCGTCGATGCAACCGTCGGCCGATCGCCATCAAGTCGGTAAGTCGACCAGGAATGTGGTCCGCAAACTGATCATGGTCGGCCATCATCTGAACCGGCGCCGAAAATGCGCCGTTCCAGCGCCAGCCGTAACTCATCCAGCTTCTCCACCATTGGCGGGATTGCGGGTCGCTTAGGTTGGGCGATCGACGAGATGGCGTTCCAAATTGACCACGATCGAACCGATTCGGCCCCTCATCCGATTGCGCCGGTTTGTCGGAGACTAAGCTGACACCAGCCCCGGCAGCTGGGATAACGGCGACAGTCAGGGGGCTGTCGTGATCGTGAGACGCGGGGCGGCGCTCCGCTTGAGGGTGGGGGTAGAACGGCAACCGATTGGGTTTGTCCGCATTGTGATCTGCACAACCCCTTATCGCCTCAGTCGGCTTGCGATGACTCGCTGATCGATCGTTCCGAACAGCGGGCTGCCGTCGGGCAACCGCGCTTCCATACGCACCCTGTCGCCGAAGCGCATGAAGCCCGTTCGCGGCACACCCTGATCGATCATCTCGATGCCGCGCCGTTCGGAGATGCAGGAGGAGCCGACGACACGGAAATCCGGATTGGACACTGTGCCCGAGCCGATGATCGTCCCGGCCGGCAGGCATCGTGTGCGGGCGGCGTGCGCGACGAGATCGTGAAAGCCAAAGGCCATCGCCGCGCCATTCGCATTGCCGAAACGTGCCCCGTTCAGATCGATCGCAAGATCGAGGCAGACACGGCCATCTCGCCATGCCGGACCCAGCTCATCCGGGGTTGCCGCAAAAGGGGCGACGCTGCATGCCGGCTTTGCCTGAATCCAGCCAAAGCCCGTCTTCATCTCGATCGGCGCGATCGCGCGTAGCGACCAGTCGTTGATCTGGACGATGAGCTTTATATGGCCGAGCGCGTCTTGAGCGGTGACGCCCATCGGCACCTCGTCGGTGATCACGCCGAACTCGCCCTCGAAATCGATGCCGTCTTCTTCGGAAGGGAATGGCACGTCGTCGGCAGGACCCAGGAACTGGTGCGAGAGGCCCTGATACATCAGCGGCAAGTCGGTTTCGATCGGCGGGAGGCCGAAGGCGAGTTGCATCAATTCGCCATGGCTGGGAAAAGCCGACCCATCGAGCCATTGCCACGCGCGCGGCAGAGGGGCGGCCAACATCTCGCCGGCAAGCGGCAGGCCTTCGCCCGACTCAAGCCGGGCCGCCAGCGCTCGCAACCCGGGTTCGCACCCCGCCCAATCATCGAGCGCCGCCTGTAGCGTTGCAGCGATCTCTCCGGTGGCCAGCCAGCGGGAACAGTCCGTCGATACCGCGATCAGGCTTCCATCCCGGCCGCCTCGGGCGAGCGTCGCTAGCTTCATTGTCCATGATCCTTCGTCATCGCATCATCATCCAGGGCGTGTTCGCAAAGCAATTCGGCCAGGACGCGCTGGCAATGAGAAAGCCGCGGCGTGGGCGGGTCCGTCCATTTCCGCGACGGTGGCCTCAAGCAAGGCCTGCCTCGCGCTTCAGCATCTGTTCGAGCAGGCGGCGCGCCCGGGTGCCACCGGCATCGATGCCAAGGAAGATCGGCTTTGCCGACCAGAAGTCCGCACCGTCGAGATTGTCATAGGCCGCCTCGATCATCGGCTTGTCCTCTTCGTCGAAGGCCTGTCCGAACAGCTGGCGCAGCATCGGCTCCATATCGGGGACGCCGTCGCCGGCGGCATAGGTCGTCGCCCAGAAATAATGCGTGGTCCCGTCGCTTGCCGGCGTCAGAATATGCGCCTGATGGGCGATCACGCCCGCGTCGCGCGCCTGCCCTGCCGGCGTCGATCCAACCTGCAGGTACATGGTCGCGGGCGCGTTCCAGCGCATGTCCAGCCAGTGGTCGACCTGCATATCGCGGGGATAGATGCCCTCGGTATGGGAGGGCGCCGATATGCCTGGCATCCACCAGGTTGAATGTAGCGTGTCGCCGTCCTGCCGCACGTCGTGCGTGCCCGCGAAGATCACGCCCGCCCCGGCGAAACTCCCTTTGTGGACGAATTCGATATGGCTGAGATCCATGAGATTATCGGTGCCATATTCGTAGTTCGCCATCATCAGCGTGTAGCCATGCAGCGTACGGCTCGTGCTGCTTTGCGCGAGGAAGGAGAAATCGGCGATCCGCGCCGGATCGGCGAGCGACGGGTCGCCCGCCCAGAGCCAGACGATGCCGTCGCGTTCGACCGTCGGCCAATGACGCACCACCGCGCCCTTGGGAATGGCGTCGGCATAGGGATTGTGCTGGCAAGCGCCGGACGGGCCGAATTCGAGCCCATGATAGCCACAGCGCACATTATCGCCGATACGCTCGCCCTTGCTCAACGGTGCAAAGCGGTGCGGACAGCGATCGTCCAGCGCAGTGACCTGCCCGGCCGCGAGCCGATAGAGCAGGATCGGTTGTCCCGCTATGCGCCGGCGCGACAGGGGCTCGCCGACCTCATCGCTCCATCCCGCCATATACCACGCATTGCGGAGAAACCGGGATTGCTCTCCCATCACTTTTCTTTCGGATCGGTGATCGGGCCGCCGGCCGTTTCGGCGGCGATCATGGCATCGAGCTTGCGACGAACGCGCACCGCCGCGGCGTCGATCGGCAACAATATGGGCTTGAGCGACCAGAGATCGTCCGTTCCCATGCGATGCTGCTGTTTCTCCAGCATGGGCTTGTCTTCCTGTTCGAAGGCCTGGGCCAGGACCCCGCGCAGCGTGGCCGAAAACCCCGGATCATCGACCAGGAAGCGCCTGGTCGAACAGATGAAATAGTGGCTGCTGGTCGCAGTTTCCGGGGTCATGTTGTGCAGCGTATAGGCTTCGTCTTCCCTACGGCGATCCGTTCCCGCCAATGTCGCGGCAGTGCCGAGCACCATCAACGCCGGGGCCGACCAGGTGACTTCGGTCCAGATGTCGGCCTTTGCCGGCGAGGGGACCATCGGCTGGAATGCGGGCGGCGCATCGCAATCGCGCGACTGCCATTCGGCGACGATCCGGTCGCCCCGTTCCTCGCTCCTGGCCTTGGCGCCGGTCATGATGCCGCCGAGCGTCGTCGGGTGCAGATAGTCGGCATGGCTCAGATCCATGATATTGTCCGTCAGCAGCCGATAATTGGCGGCGGTCGGCATGTAGCTCGTGATCCGGGCCGTTGCCGGCGTCTCGTCGATAAAGGTGAGATCCGGAATCAGTTCGGGATCGGCGGCCTCGGCATCGCCCATCCAGATCCATAGCGCCTGATGGCGCTCGACGATCGGCAGGCTTCTGACCCGCATCGACTTGGTGATGGGCCCGTGCGGATTGCGGACACATGCGCCTCTGCGATCGAAGCCGAGGCCGTGATAGCCGCACAGCATGGTGTCGCCGTCGAGCCGGCCGGCCGAGAGCGGCGCAAAGCGATGCGGACACCTGTCGTGCAGCGCCGCCGGCGTTCCGTCCGGCGAGCGGAAGATGAGCACCGGCAGGTCCAGGAACGTTCGAACAAGCGGCGTGTCAGTGGTCACCTCGTACGACCAGCCCGCCTGATACCAGATATTGTGCAGGAAGGGCTCGCTCATCTCAGCGTCCTTCCTCAATCGAGTCCCGGCTCAAAGGCGCCGTCGATGAGGACAAAGGCAATGCGACAATTCTCGGTCGAGCGGTTCGCCCAGCCATGATTGGTGCCACGCTGGATGACGATGTCGCCGGCCCGTACGATGGTCTCACCCTCATCCATGATGAGGGTGATCTCGCCCTGCAGCACAATGCCGTAATCTACGGTTTCCGTGCGGTGCATATAAGCGTGGCGCGATCCGGTATCGCTGTGCGATGAGGCACCAGCGGCGCCAACCTCGGCAAAATGCCTGCGCGCATCCTCGACGCTCACCTGCGCGAGACGCTCATCCTCCGGCGGAATGTCGAGCACGCGAATACGGGTGCCGTTCTTCGGCGGCGCCAGAATGATGCCGTCCTCGGCCGGCTCACCGGAGGCGCGATCGATCGGCGCCGGCGTCGCGCGAGTGTTCCAAACCTCGTAGAAGATCGGACCGGTATCGCCACCGATACGCTGGACGCGCGGCGGCGGAGCATCTTGCTGGATGACGGCGCGGCCTTGTGCGTCATGGCCGGTGACGACCCGCCGGAATGGGGCAGTGAGCATGGTGGTTTCCTTCATGCGCGCTCCACGTCGATCGCCAGGTTTCGATCGCATGGGTGCTGTTGTGTCGATGCGTCGGGGAGGCGCTCCGGATTCTCCCCGCAGCGCGGATCGCGGTTGGCTGCTGCGAGCAAGGCTCCATCGAACAGGTCGATGGCGCGGCTGGGAACGCCGTTCACGCCGCCGCCAGTGTTGCGCGGATTGCGGCTGGCGTCACGATCGCCGCGACAACGCCGCCAACCGCCACCTTGATCGCAAGCGCTGGTGCCCATGGGACCGTCGCCGCGCCCAGCGCCGCCAGAATCGCCATCGCCCCGCCGCCCATGACGAGCGCCGACAGCAACGCCATGAGTATCGATCGCGGAAGCACCGCGCCTGGCCAAAAGGACGGTGTGGCGATCGCCGCAATCGCGCTGTTCGTGATGCGCTTTCGTGTCAGCACGCTGGGCACAAACGCGCCCATCAGCCCGACCATGAAGGTTTGGGGGAGAAAATCCACGGCATAGCCCCTGAATCCCCCGACCGGCACTGGATCGGCAACGCCGAAGATCATCAGGAAAAATCCCGCGCTGATCGCCATACTGATGAGGACGCCGATCGCCGTTTCCCGGCGGATATAGGCTCGCGGGTCGGTCATGCGGTGGTGGTGCCCAGTTTTTCGGCGAACCAATCGGCGATATAATCGCGGCCGAACGCCATATTGTCCGCGCCGACATGCTCGACACCACCTTCGCGATCGGTGAAGATCTTGAGCTGTCGATCGGGCGAGTTGACGAGCTGATCATAACTCCTGTGGGCATAGTCGAGCGAGATCTGCCGATCGCGCTCGCCATGGGTCACCAGAAAGGGCACGCGGATCCGGTCGAGCACGCCGTCGAGCGTCATCCCTTTCGACTTTTCATGGAAATCGTCCATGTCGATGGCGCCGAACACCCACATGACGTGGGCCCAATAGTGCGGGACGGGGTTTTCGCCCTCGCGGCGGAGACGCTTCTGCTGCACCTCGGCCCAATCGTGGTTCGCTCCCCAGACGGCGCCGGCCGCGAAGCGCGGTTCGAAAGCAACCGCGCGCGGCGCGTAATAGCCGCCCAGCGAAATGCCGGTCATGCCGATGCGCTTCGGATCGACATCGCCCTGCGTCTCAAGCCAGTCGACCCAGGCCGACGCCCAGCGCTCGCTATCGTGGACGGCAGGCAGTCCCTGGAGGCGCAGCGCCTCGCCGGTGCCTGGCTGGTCGACGCACAGGGTGGAAATGCCGCGTCGCGCCAGCGCCCGGGGCAGCGAGGAGAAATAGAGCAACTCCTTGCTGCTATCGAGACCATTGCAATAGACAACCGTCGGTCTGCGCCCGTCGCCCGGCGCCCGCGTGTAGAGCGCGGCGAGCGTCTTGCCCTGATACGGGATCTCGACTCGCTCGGCCTCGTCTCGTGCGAACCGCGTTCCCTTGGCAAAAGCGTCCAGCGCCTTGCGATAGGTCTCGATACGGCCGGGATGTCCGTGCCCCTGCATCCGTTCTGCGGTCAAATAATACAGGCTGGCGCGCTTCAGCTTCTCGCCAGCCGAGAACAGTCGGCCACGCGCCTCGTCCTCCGCTGCGAGGCCGACCAGCTTGTCGGCCATCTTGACCCATTCGACCAAGAATGCGGCCGTGCCGCCATCCTCGCCGCGTGCGGCCGCCTCCTTGATCGGAGCACACATGTCGACGATCTCGCCGATCCGGCCGCCACTCTCGAGCGCGATCGCGAGCGAGAGATTCCACACATAGTTGGGAAAATAGTCGAACAGGGCCATGGGTCAGGCTTCCGCCGGCTGGAACAGGCCCTTGTCAGGCTCGGGATGCGGCATGGTCTGGGGCCCGCCAACGCCGATGCCCCATTGATCCATGATCATCGGCGCGGGCGTATAGACGCTTGCCTCCCAGGACGCGTCGTCGACCTGATCGAGCTCGGAGGTATATTCGACGGCGAAGCCGGCCGGCGTCGTGAAATAGCTGAACGTGTTGTTCCCCGCCGTATGCCGGCCGGGACCCCAGCGGATGTCGACCGCCTTCAACTTGAGGCGGTGAATGCCGCGCATCATGTCGTCGATCGAGAGCATGTCATAGGCGACATGGTTGAGGCAGGGCGGGCCAGGCAGGAAGGCGACGCGGTGATGGGCTTCGTTGCAGCGCAGGAAGCACATGAAATCGCCCAGCCAGTCGCTCACCTTGAAGCCAAGTACATCGACGAAGAACGCCACGGCCGCGCGGTGATCGGGCGAGTGCAGGACGATATGGCTGATATTCCGTGGAATACCTTCCCAGCGCTCCAGGGGGCGTTGGCTACCGCGCGCCACGTCGCTGGAAATTTCGAAAGTCAGGCCGTCCTTGGTGAAAAAGCGGAAGCCATAGCCACCGCCCGGGCTGTCTAGATCCTTCGGCGCGAAGATGATCCTGCAGCCGGCCGCTTCGACCTTGGCGTATAGTTCGTCGATGTCGGCGCGGCTCTCGGCGGCGAGCCCGATCACGTCGATCCGTTGCTCAGCCGTCTGCCGCAGCCGCACGACATAGGGCTCGTCATGCCCTTCGGCGGCGAAATAGATCATTCCGCGGTCTTCGGCGACCTGCTTGAGGCCCCAGACGTCGCTGTAGAAGACGCGCTCCGCCTCGATGTCGGGGACGCCATAGCCAACGTATCGGATTTCGCTCACTCTCGCCATATTCGTTTCCTTGGGGCTGGCCGATCAGATCGGCGCCGAGACGACCGCGAACATGTCGGCGGTGGCTTTGGCCTGATCCACGGGTTGACGGTTGACCTGGGCGTTGCAAATGGCGAACGACCGCTCGACAATATATTCGCAGCGCGGAAAGCGGCGCGCCTGATAGGCGCGGAAAGCAGATTCTGGCGTGTCGCCGCGCTCCAGTTCCTCGGCCAGCACTAGACTGTCCTCGATGGCCATGCCGGCGCCTTGGCCGAGATGCGGGGTCGTCGCATGTACGGCATCACCCAACAGGACAACGCGCCCCTTGTGCCAGTCTCCGGTGAGGAAGAGCGTTTCGAGCGGCTTGTAGACCACCGCGTCATCATCGGTGATGCGATCCCGCAGCGCCGCGATAGCGGGGGGCGCTTCGGCCAGCTTCGCGCGCATCGTCGCCGCCAATCCCACACGCGGATAACGCGGATTACCGGGCTCGGGCGTGGTGACGTACATGTACATGAGCGAGGCCGATAACGGCACCAGCCCGATACCGATCGCGCCCTCATAAGCATGAAGGCTGTCGACATCGTCCGTCCGCTCGAAATTGTGGCGCCAGACGCCCTGGCCCGCGAATTGCGGACGCGGCGCATCCGGGAAGATCATGCCGCGCGTAGTGGAATAGAGACCATCGGCACCGATCACCAGATCGTAGCGCGCGCAAGAGCTGTCGGAGAAGCGGGCGGTCACACCCTCGCCATCGTCCTCAAGACTTTCCGCGGTCAGGCCGAGCCGAACCGTTGCCCCCGATGCAATCGTTCGGTCACCCAGCACCTTGTGCAGGGCCGCACGGCCGATCCCCACATTGGCGGGATAGCCCGCCGTCAGCTTGGGTGCCGGGACTTTTGCCAGATGCTGTCCGCCAGGAGCGTAGATATCGACGAAATCGAAACCGAAGCCCGCGTCGAGATAGTCCTCCAGGATACCGAGCTCAGCGACCGCCCGGATCACGTTGGACTGCTGGATGATCCCGACGCCATAGACCGACCAATCCGGATCGCGCTCGATGACCGCAACGTCGAAATTCTTGCGCCGCAGCGCGATCGCGGCGGTGAGGCCGCCGATGCCACCTCCGATGATCAGGACGCTTGCCTTCTTCATGCGGCATCCCTGTGCGGATGAAGCGGTACAAGCCTATGGCGCGACTGCATTGAAAGCTCTCCGGTCGGCACTCCTCAAGGAAGCGCTTCTAACGATGAGAGCAGGATAAGCTTCGGCGATAATCTGTAAAACTTATTATATTTATGAGATTCTATCCATCATTTGGATGGATTTAGAGCGATTAGTCGGAGTTCGTCTCTCAGCCACCGCAAAGCACCATCGCCCGCGCGCGTGCGATGAAACTGCATCATTTCCCGCATGACGGGAAATTCGAAGGGTAAGTCGGCATAAGCGATCGGGAAATAGGCCGCCATCACCCTAGCCAGGCGCCGGTGCATCAAGGCGAGCCGCGGCGTTTCGATCAGGAGCCATGGGACGATGGTGAACGATGCGGCGGTGACATCGATCTGCCGCCGCTTGCCCAATACCTCCAACTGCTTGTCGCCGAACGTCGCCGTACGCGTGCTACCCATCCGCACCGCTACATGCCCGCAGGCGAAAATATCCTCTTCGGTCAGAGTCCGTCCGAATATCGGATTTTTCTTCCACCCGGCGATGACGTGCTCCTCCTCCAGCAACAACTCCGCGGGATGCTCGTCCGAGATGAAATCCGCAGGCGTGATCATCATGTCGATCCGACCCTGGTCGAGATGGGCCTCCGACTGGGCGTCGGGTAGGACGATCTCGACGCGGACATTCGGGGCAATCTTAGCCAGACGCCTGATCAGCGGCGCGACCACCGCTGCCGTGATATAATCGGAGGCAACCAGATTGAACGTTCGATGCGAAACCAGGGGGTCGAAGCGCGTCGAGGTCGCGATGAGTGCCTCTACGCCCTGAAGGCATTCCTGCACCTGCGGCAGCAGGCTTTCGGCATAGGCGGTGGGGTGCATGCGCTTGCCGTGCAGCACGAGTATCTCGTCGCCGAAATAGCTGCGCAAGCGCGCCAACGCGGCGCTCGCTGCGGGTTGGCTGAGATTCAGGCGCTCGGCCGCTTTCGACACGCTGCGCACATCGAGCAGCACGTCGAATGCCACGAGAAGGTTGAGATCGAGCCCCTTGAATCGCATTCCCATGTATCCAAAATATTGTTCCAAATTCATTAAAACAAAAAATTTCCTCAATGCCAATGCTTCACTTAATCTCGCCTCAAGCCGACGCAAACGAACGGCAAATCATCAGGAGAGGGTGCGTTGAGGAAAATTCTGCTTTCGGGATCGGCGATCGTCGGCCTGCTCGCATCCGGTGCGACTTACGCTCAGGATAAACCTGTCACACCAGCCGATGCGACCACCGCTCAGGAGAGCACGCCGGCCGATCAGGCGGGGCTGGCGGATATCGTCGTCACGGCCCAGCGGCGGTCGGAGAATCTGCAGAAAGCCGCTCTGGCGGTGAGCGCGGTATCGCAGGACACGCTGATCAACGCCGGCGTAACCGACCCCTCGGCCCTCACCAAGGTGGTCCCGTCACTTCAGGTCAAGCCTGCGGCGGGCCCCTATCCGCTCTTCTATCTGCGCGGCGTGGGCAATTTCAACGGCAACGGGCTGTCGGACTCGGCGATCGCGTTCAACGTCGACAACGTCTATATCGGTCGGCCGTCGTCGTCCGGCGGCTTCTTCTACGACCTCGAGCGGATCGAAGTGCTCAAGGGGCCGCAGGGCACTCTTTATGGCCGCAACGCGACTGGCGGCGCGATCAACGTCATCACCAAAAAGCCCGAGCTCGGCACTTTTGGAGGCTATCTCGTCGGCGACTACGGCAATTACGACGCGGTCAATCTCCAGGGAGCCTTGAACGTTCCGCTCGGCACCAACGCGGCGTTCCGGGTCTCGGGCCAATACGCCAAGCATGACGGCTATCTGTCCGACGGCACGAGCGACGAAGACGGCCTGGCCTTTCGTGGCTCGCTGCTCGTCAAGCCGACCGACGCGCTGAGCATCAGGCTGACCGGCGATTATTATCGGCAAAAGGGCCGCGGGGTCGGTTCGTCGCTGATCGGAGCCGGCGCCGATGCGACGGGCACCGTGCTGCCGTCGGGCCTCAGTCGTTCAACCGGGCTCGGCGACCCGGCGGCTGGCGCGATCTTCTCGCATCAGCTCGTTTTTACCGGCGGCAATTTCCTGGCGCCGCTGCCCAATGACAGCTTCCTCAACAATAAATTCTGGGGGGTCTCCGCCAATATCGACTGGAAGACCGAGATCGGGACGATCACGATCATCCCGGCTTGGCGCAAGGCGGAGCTGAACTTCCGCAATACGCTGCCCGGCTTCCTGATCAACCAGCGGGAGAATGACGAGCAGTTCTCGCTCGAAGCGCGGTATGCGAGCCGTGACGACGTGCCGCTGCGCTGGCTGGTCGGTGCCTATTTCCTGAAGGAGACGATCGACGTTCCGCTGACATCGTTCAATCAGCAGTTCAACGGCTCCTACCAGAGTTACACGAGCGGGCTGAGCACGATGGCAGCCTTTGGGCGGCTGACCTGGGCGATTACGGACCGCTTCCGGCTCACCGGCGGCATGCGCTATACGGTCGAGGACAAGCGCCTGGACGGCACATTGTACGGGGCAGCGATACTCTGCTCGGGCACGGTCGCGCCCGGCACGACGCCGCCGACTTTCTGCTTTGGCGGACCACGCCTCCCCAACACCGCGGCGCCCCCCGCGCAGCTCGTCGCGCCCAACGGCCAGGCGATTCCCTTCCAGCTATATGGCTTCGGGTCACCCTTCCCGGGCGGGCCGGCAACCACACCTGTCTTCCTGGCGGGAAGCCAGATCAACCTCGATCGCAAGGCCTCCTTCGAGAAGGCCACCTGGCGTGCGGGTGCGGAATGGGACCTCGGTCCGCGCTCGCTGCTCTACGCCAGCTTCGAGAAGGGCTATAAGTCGGGCGGCTTCTTCTTCACTTCCGACAACCCGGTCTACCAGCCCGAGCAGATCGATGCCTGGACGATCGGGTCGAAGAATCGCTTCCTCGACAACCGGCTGCAGCTCAATGTCGAAGCCTTTTACTGGAAATACAGCAACCAGCAGATCAGCCATGTCAGCCGCGATAGCGCCGGTGTCGTCATCTTTGCGACCGAGAATGTCGGCAAGGCGGAAATGAAAGGGGTCGAGGTCGAGAGCCTGTTCAAGCCGTTCCGGCACACGCAGCTATCGGCAAACGTCCAGTATCTCGACGCGGTCTACAAGGATTTTACCTATACCGTGCCGAATTTCGGCGCACCGCCGATCGCGAAATGCACCGCGACGCCGCAGGGGGCCGTGTACCGGCTCGACTGTTCGGGCAAACGCCCGCCCAATGCGCCCGAATGGACGATCGGCCTGGGGGTGGAACAGACGATCCCGCTGGGCGACTATCAGATTACGCTCAACGGCCGAACCAACTGGCAGTCGCGAACGCTTGCCAGCCTGGAATTCCAGGATGTCCAGTACCAGGCGCCCTATTGGCGGTCCGATGCGTCGATCGCCTTCGGCGATACAGGTGGCCGCTATACGATCACCGCTTTCGTCAACAACATCGAGGACAAGCGGGTCCTTGGAACGGCCACGCCCCATCCGCTTGCGCCGATGATTTCCTCGTCCCTTTCCGCGCCGCGAACCTATGGCCTGAGAGCGGCGGTCAATTTCTGAGGCCGAGCCGAAGGGAAAGCCGCAATGATCGACAACGGACGCAGAGCCGTCCTCAAGGCCGGCGGTTTGCTCGCGGCCGCTGGCGCGGCACCAAGTCTTGCCCGCGCCGCCATCACCGCGAAGCCAAGGCTTATTGCCGTTGAAGAGGCCTGGGCTTGTCCAGAGTGGATGGACGAGATGCGTAAGCTTCCGGCGACCGGATTGGAAGCTGACGAAGTCTCGGCTTTCCACATCCTCAGCCATATCGGGGACATCCATTCCCGGCTGGTGGATATGGAGTTGCGCCTGAAGACGATGGACGAGCACGGCGTCGATATGCACCTGCTCAGCCTGACTGCACCTGGTGTCCAGTCCTTCGCCCCGGAACTCGCCCTGCGGATCGCCCGGTTCACCAATGACCGGCTTGCGAAGATCGTTCACGACAACCCGCGGCGCTACGCGGCCCTTGCCTCGGTGCCGCCGCAGGACGTGCCGGCTGCGGTAGCCGAAATCCGGCGCGCACGGCGCGAGCTCGGGCTGAGCGGCATCATCATCAACTCGCACACCCGTGGTGAGTATCTCGACGATCGCAAATATTGGCCGATATTCGAGGCGGCGGTCGAAACCGGTGCACCCGTCTACATACATCCGCGCACGCCCAATCCGCAGATGGCACCGTTGTTCAAGGACTATGCCCTATGGGGCGCGATCTACGGCTATGGGGCGGAAACCGGGCTCCACCTTATCCGCCTGATCTCGAGCGGCGTATTCGACGCCTATCCGGATCTCAAAGTGGTGATTGGCCATATGGGCGAGGGCCTGCCTTATTGGTTCTACCGGATCGATCACATGCACAAGAATATGGTCACGCTCGCCAAGGTGCCAATGCGTCCATTACTCAAGCGCCTGCCCAGCGAATATTTCCGGAGCAACATCGCGATCACCACGAGCGGCGTGAACTGGCACGAGGCACTGACGTTCGCGCAGCGCACCGTGGGGACGGACAATATCATGTTCGCGATCGACTATCCTTACGAGCGCACTGAGGACGCCGTCGCGTTCATATGGACGGCCCCGCTCGAAGCCGACGACATGGCCAAGATAGCGCACCGCAATGCCGAACGGATTTTCGGAATCGCGGCAGCCTGATCACCACGCGCCAGATTCTCACGACGCAGGCGCCAAGTCGGAAAGGTGTCGCCAACGATCACGTCGCCAACACGCGCCTGGACGGGCTGACCGACGAGGACGAGCATGCAATCTGATAGAGGGCATATAGCCGGGACTTTCGTAGTGCGGCGCGGCGCCAGCCACCCCTGGCGCAATCCGTTGTCCGATGCCGTCTGTCGCACTGCCTTCACCCTGATCGAAGCGACACCCATCGTGATCGACGGACACGTGCTGGCGGAAGTGCATTGGTGAGGAACCGGTCGCGGCACATCGTTGTCACAGGAGCGGGTGGCTACATCGGAAGTCGGCTAGCGAGTCGGTTGGCGACAGATCCGGCCTTCGCTTTGAACCGGTTGACGCTGGTCGACACGCGTTTCGCCGACGGTAGCGAGATAGATCGTGTCCGACGGATCGAAGGCGATCTCGCCGACGCTCATACTCTCGACGCGGTCTTCAGCGAGCGTCCCGATACTCTGATCCATCTCGCCGGCGTGCTGGGAGGCGCGGCGGAAGCAGCGCCCGATCTTGCGCGGCGGGTCAATATCGACGCGACGCTCGACCTGCTCGACCGCGCGCGCAACGAGACGGAGCCTCCTCGCATGGTCTTCGCGAGTTCCATTGCCGTATTTGGTCCGCCGCTGCCCGAGCACATCGACGACTCCACCATGCCGGTCGCAACCATGCTCTATGGCGCGCAGAAACGGATGATGGAGATTGCCATCGAGCAGGCATCCGCGCGAGGCTGGATCGACGGGCTCGCGGTACGCCTGCCAGGCATCGTCGCCCGACCTGACGCCGATGCGCGGCTCAGATCCGCCTTCCTCAACACGATCTTCTACGATTATGCGGCGGGTAAGCCGATCTCCTTGCCGGTTTCGCCGGACGGGACGACGTGGCTCATCTCGGTGCCGGCCTGCGTCGATGCCCTCGTCCACGCCATACTCGTACCGGGTGGATGGCTCGGGAGGCGGCGCGCCTTCACCCTGCCGGCGCAACGCATTCGTATCGCGGATCTGGTGGGGGCATTAGCGCGGCGCTTTCCGGACAGCAGCGCGACCGTGACATATATGCCCGACGAGATGGTGGAGGCACAGTTCGCCCGACAGCCTTCCCTGGCCACACCATTCGCGAATGCGCTCGGCTTTGCGCATGATGGCGACATCGATCGGCTGGTGGAACGTGCTTTTGCTGGCTGAGTGCGGCTACGGGTGCCGGCAGTCCGGGGCGAAAGACTCTCTTCTCGATACGAACGTAGAACGGCTCGGTAGATGACCGCCCCCCAATCTGCGACTATCGCGGCGTCGAAGCGATTTATCCACCTCGGAGTTATTCTGTAGTACTTTTCACCGCAGCTGGCTGAATTTCGCTGCGCGAAACGAGGACATAGATCCACAATAATAAGCTCGCCCCGCCGCAGCGACCGTAATTGCAAGCGTTACCGCGTCATGGCCGCCGAACTAGCCGTGCAAACCTAACGGCAGCTAATCACTCATCTCGGCCACTGCAGAGTGCCGCGGTGTATCAGCAAGGGGACATTCTCCACTGAATGTGTCGCAGCGGCTTTGGCATTTGTCCCAGGCGGCTGCGCGCTTCTCGAAGAAGCCGCCTCTTTTACGGAAAGAGCCGGAGATCGATCCCGTCGCCCATGGCGGCGTAGCCACGATCGCTGGGGTGGAGATGATCTCCGGAATCGAATTCGGCCCTGAACCGCGTTGGCGCTGCCGGATCGCGGACCATGGCCTCGAAGTCGATGGCTCCGTCCGGTTCGCCCGACGTACGTATCCAGCGGTTCACCGCGTTGCGCATGGCGATCTTCGCCGGCGTCGAGAAATCGTCTGCGGGATTGGGCGTCAACGTACCGATATAGACCTTGATTCCGCGAGCATGCGCACGGGCGATGACCTGCCGATACCCGGTGATGAGCTCTTCGGCTGATATGTCCGGGTTGGTACCGAAGGGGCTTCGACCGGACATATTGATATCATTGATGCCCTCAAGAAGAATCAGGTGCGACACGCCCTCGATCCGGAGCACATCCCGGTCGAGCCGCGCCAGTCCCGCAGCGCCCCAGCCACGGGTTAGGAGGCGATTGCCGGCGATGCCTGCGTTCACCACGCTATAGGGCCGGCCGCCCTGCCGCTTCGCCAGACGCTGCGCCAGACGCTCAGGCCAGCCATGCGGCATTCCCGGCTTGGCGCGATTGCCGTCGGTAATCGAGTCGCCCATCGTGACGATGACCCGGGGTGCTGGATCACCGAGGATTTGGATCCCGCTTACGAGCGGTCGGCCGGTCATCGGCGTCGAACGATCGAGCACCGTCTCCATGGCCTGATTGCCATCGGCCCGAACGAAGCCGGCACCGCCCCGCCCCTCATTGGCCATCGGCGACTCCAGGGCGACGCTCACCACCAGATCGGTGCCCGGCTTGACCTTGACGCTGACGGGGTCGCTGATCATCACCACGCCCGCGGCGAGACTGATGTGCGACACGCCGCCAAAGGTGAGCGCCCGGAGCGATCCCGGCTGGGCGGCGAAACCGTCAGCGGCGGCGCCGATCGAAACTGCCGCCAAGCGCAGCGGTGCGACACCCTCCTCGTTCGACAGCCGGATGCGAAGCCGCGATCCGGCCGCCTGGACGGTGATGCGATAACGGACGGTGCCGTTTACCGGTTGCGGCGTCAAATCGGTTCGAAGCACTTCCACCGGCGCGTGCCAATGCTCGGCCGCAAATTTCAAGAATTGGTCGGACGGCGCGTCATAGGTCGCAGGGCTCGACTGGAACGCCTCGCGCCATGCCGATTGAGCATGCGCGACCCCGCCAACCATCAGGATGGCCACCACTCCGGCCAGCCACTTCGTCCCGCCATTTGCCAACATTTAGCCCCCCCTTTGCCGCGGCAGCGCCGCTTGTGGTCCTGCGAGAAACCGGTGCCGCCACATGGAAACGCCGCGCCCAGAATTTGAAGTCGGCAAACAGCCCAGCCGTGCGGAACGACGAGTCTGACAGGATCTGCGGATAAGTCGAACAGTCTGGGCCGCCACCGTCGCCGCCCGCGCCCCGATCGGCCAGAGATAGCGCAGCACGGTTTTTCTTATTGCGAACGGGTTTCGTACGAAGAACGCAACTTCATATCCCTTGCCCACGGCATGAATGCCAACGCGGCCATCCTTGATGAAATCCGGCTCGATCGTACCCCTGTCCGCCGCCGCAGCGACATAACGAATCCGCGACCGGTACACCTTATCGCCCGCGACGAAGTCATTGGTCGCCGTGCCGAGGCTCTGATCATATTCTGCCGTCAGCTGCCGTCCGCCCAGATTACAATCCATCAGAATAAGAATGATTATTCTGATAAGTGCGAGCTTGGCTCTTGTCAAATTTGATGTGCCCACTCGTTCAGCCGAGCAGCCATGTCCATACGCCGCATCTCGGCGCCTGTTCGCAGGCGCATGCGGCGCTGCCCCTGCTCTGGTGCCTAACCCGCGCTTCCGCTTCTCATCTGAATTGGCGGTCTATATCAACCGTCGTCAGGCCGAGGTCGACTTCATCCTCGAGGCGATCGGGAAGAACCGCGGGGTACCCGGCATCGTCGAGACCAATGGTGGCGCGACGATCTGGAGCTGGAAGGGCCTGCGCGACCTGACCAACAATATCGTCCTGCTCGAGGAAGGCACGCAATCTGCGAGACCGGCATTCGGATATTTTCCGCCAACCAGCGTCTTCTGCTTGTCGTTGAATCGATAGACCAGCCGCCACAGTTTCGACCCGCTCGGCTTGACCAGCAGGTGCAATCCGCTCGTAACAGCCTTCTTATACTCCTTCTCGGCCGGCTTGAGCGCGCGGATCGCGGTCTCGGTCAGCATGTCGGTCTCGATGCCACTTGGCGAGCTGAGACCAACAAAAAGACCAACAGTAGAGGTTCGCACCGCACACACTAACGGCGGCTGGACCCGTCGGATCAGCTCGCCTTTGCCAGATAAGCAGCCATGCGCTTTTTCGCGAAGGGCGGTAACGAAACGGCCTTGGCGACCGCCAGGTTGGGCGACGGCCCCTTGCCGGCCTGGATCAAGGCGACCATGCCCATCGCATAATGCGGCTTGCACTTGATGCCGTAGAGGCCGGCGGCGGTCAGCTTCAGGTCGAACTGCTTGCCCATTCCGCCCGCGCTCGGCGCGACACCGGCCGGCAGGATCGATGCGATCGTCTCCGCATTGTGCATCGCGTTCTGCGGCACGAAGCGGATCGTGTCGCCGACATTCGCCTTCACGAAGCCGGGCTCGAAAACCATCGCACCCTCCGCGCCCATATCCTTCATATGCACCGTGATGATGCGTCCGGCCGGCGCCGGTGCCGCCGGAGCGGGCGCGACCGCGATGCCGATCGCCGCGGTTGCCAGCGTTGCGGCGCATGCAGCCAGGATGATCCTCATGTCCTTCTCTCCCAACATTTCCCGGGCGGCTTCGCGGCCGCCATTCCGGCCCCAAACATGCCGCACCTGATGTCGCGAACAATAGGTCCTTGGTCCAATGGCGCTCGTCGCCGGAAACGCCAGAATGCCGTGCAGTAGATGTGCCCGCCGTCCGTGACGGGCCAATCGGCCAAGGAGAGAATGCGATGTTGCAGCAGGCACTCGACGAGTTGAAGGGCCAGATCGCCCTGCGCTCGCGCTATGACAATTTCATCGGCGGCAACTGGGTTGCGCCGGTCAGAGGGCAGTATTTCGACAACCCGTCGCCGGTGACCGGCAAGACCGTCTGTTCGATCGCGCGCGGCACTGCCGAGGATATAGAGCTCGCGCTCGACGCGGCGCACAAGGCCAAGGACAAATGGGCCCAGACCAGCCCGGCCGAGCGCGCCGGCGTGCTGCTCAAGATCGCCGACCGCATGGAAGAGAAATTGTCGCTCCTCGCCCTGGTCGAGACGATCGACAACGGCAAGCCGATCCGCGAGACGACCGCCGCCGATTTGCCGCTGGCGATCGATCATTTCCGCTATTTCGCCGGCTGCCTGCGCGCGCAGGAAGGGTCGATCGCGGAAATCGACCACGACACGATCGCGTACCATTATCACGAGCCGCTGGGCGTGGTCGGCCAGATCATCCCGTGGAACTTCCCGCTGCTGATGGCGACGTGGAAGCTGGCGCCGGCGCTTGCCGCGGGCAATTGCGTGGTGCTCAAGCCCGCCGAACAGACCCCGATGTCGATCATGGTGCTGATGGACGTGATCGGCGACCTGTTGCCGCCGGGCGTGCTCAACGTCGTCAACGGCTTCGGCATCGAAGCGGGCAAGCCGCTCGCGCAGAACAAGCGCATCGCCAAGATCGCCTTCACCGGCGAAACCACCACCGGCCGCCTGATCATGCAATATGCGACCGAGAACCTGATCCCGGTCACGCTCGAGCTCGGCGGTAAGTCGCCCAACATCTTCTTCGCCGATGTGATGGCGGAGGATGACGATTATCTCGACAAGGCGCTCGAAGGGTTCGCGATGTTCGCGCTCAACCAGGGCGAGGTCTGCACCTGCCCGAGCCGCGCCTTGATCCACGAATCGATCTATGACCGGTTCATGGAAAAGGCGGTGGCGCGCGTGCAGGCGATCAAGCAGGGCTCGCCGCTCGACATGGCGACGATGATCGGCGCGCAGGCGTCGAACGACCAGCTCGAAAAGATCCTGTCCTATATCGACATCGGTCGAAGTGAAGGCGCCAAGGTGCTGACCGGCGGCAACCGGTCGGCCCTCGGCGGCGAACTCGAGGCCGGCTATTATGTCGAGCCGACGATCCTCCAGGGCAACAACAAGATGCGCGTATTCCAGGAGGAGATTTTCGGCCCGGTCGTGGCGGTCACGACCTTCAAGGACGATGCCGACGCGCTGGCGATGGCCAATGACACGCTCTACGGCCTCGGTGCGGGAGTGTGGACCCGCGATGGCACCTGCGCCTACCGGATGGGCCGCGGTATCCAGGCCGGCCGGGTGTGGACCAATTGCTACCACGCTTACCCAGCGCACGCGGCGTTCGGCGGGTACAAGCAATCGGGCATCGGGCGCGAGACGCACAAGATGATGCTCGACCATTATCAGCAGACCAAGAACCTTCTGGTGAGCTATTCGCCGAAGGCGCTGGGTTTCTTCTGAGCCGGCGGCGATCTTTCCCGGACGCGATCAATCCACTCTCCGATCGCGTCCGGACTCCGGCGGCGGGCCTCGCAGCCTGCCGCCCTTTTCGCCGCCCAAGGAGCAACGATGGCCCCTCCCCCTCGCATTCTCGCCACCGACGCCGCGGTCGCGATGATCGGCGCGCTGAGGGACAAGCACGGGCCAATGATGTTCCATCAATCGGGCGGATGCTGCGACGGGTCCGCGCCGATGTGCTATCCGGCCGGCGAATTCCGGGTGGGTACGCAAGACGTGCTGCTCGGCCAGGTGGCGGGAAATGTCCCGGTCTGGATCGGCGCCGCGCAGTTCGATTATTGGCGCCATACGCAGGTGACGATCGATGTGGTTCCGGGCCGGGGTGCCGGTTTCTCGCTCGAAGGCCCGGAGGGCGTACGCTTCGTCATCCGCAGCCGCATCTTCACCGATGAGGAAGCCGATGCGCTCGCGGCAGCGGGTGAGCCGCCGCGCGGAGACAGTTGACGCGCGAATGACGGTGACGGCGCGACCGGGGCATGACATCATGGAGTCGATGGCTCCGCGACCCGCTCCGCCTTGCGACGATCCAGTCCGCGTTGCGTGGACCAGTGCCGATTACCCGCGCAATGCTGCGCAGCAATTGTTCCGCGCGCTCGACCCGCCAAGCCTCGCCGGTGTGCTGCTATTCTGTTCGAGCCGCTACCCGCTCGTCGAGCTCGCCGCCGAGATCAATGCGTGCTCCGATGGTCTCACGGTAATTGGCTGCACCTCGTCGGGAGAGATAACGACCGAGGGCACCGCCGAAGGCACCATCACGGCGATCGGCTTTCCGGCGAGCCATTTCACGCTGACCGCGGCGCGGTTCGACGATCTCGACGCCTTCGAGGAAGGCGCGGCACAAGGTGTCGTCCGCGAACTGGTCGGCTCGGCGGTGGCGGCGTCGCAGGCCTTGGGACCGACCGTCGATCATGCCGCGATCTTCCTGGTCGACGGTTTGTCGCACCGCGAGGAGATGCTGACCGTCACGGTTCAGGACGCGCTGGGCAAGATACCCCTGATCGGCGGATCCTCCGGCGACGGCCTGGCGTTCAAGGAAACCTTCATTTTCGAAAGCGGACAGTTCCGACGTGATTCGGCTCTCGTCGCCATCCTGTCCTCATCGCGGCCGCTGAAGGTGTTCCGCGCGCAGCATTACCGTCCCGGCAGCACCAAGATGGTGATCACCGGGGCGGATCCGGTGGGACGCGTGGTAACCGAGATCAATGCCGAACCGGCGGCACAGGAATATGCGCGGCTGACCGGCGTGACCGTCGACCAATTGGGATCGAACGTCTTCGCGGCGCATCCGCCGATGGTCCGTGCCGGTGGCGAATATTATGTCCGGTCGATCCAGACCGCCAATCCCGACGATAGCCTGACCTTCTATTGCGCGATCGACGAAGGCGTCGTGCTGACCCTGGGAGAGGCTGGCGATATCGTCGGCGGGCTATCCGATCTGTTCGACGACCTCGATCGGTCGGTCGGGGGGATCGACCGCATCATCGGGTTCGATTGCGTGCTTAACAAGGTCGAGATCGAGCAGCGCCAGCTGACCCGCGAAGTGTCCAGCCTGATGGTCGACAACCGGGTGACCGGGTTCAACACCTATGGTGAGCAATATCACGCGCTCCACGTCAATCAGACGTTTAGCGGCCTAGCGATCGGGGGCGGCCGCTGATGGCTACCCGCGTGTTGCAGCCGTTGACGGACGCCGAGCGCATCGCCGCGCTCGAAGCCGACATTATCAAGCTCAAGCGGATCAACGCCGCGTTGATGGATCGTGTCGAACGCTCGACCGACCTTCAGGGCAACGCCTTCTCGTTGTTCGAAACCGCGATCAGCCTGGAAGGCAAGGTCCGCGAGCGCACGCTCGATCTCGAAAAGGCGCTCGACGCGCTGGCCACCAGCAATGCCGCGCTGGCGACGGCCAAGGAAGCGGCCGACGACGCCCAGCGGCGATTGCGCGATGCCATCGAGAGTATCAACGAGGGGTTCGCGATCTTCGACGCCGACGACCGGCTGGTCTTGTGCAATCGGACCTATCTCGGGCTTTGGCCGAACATCGCCGACCGTATCGTGCCCGGCATGGGTTTCGACGAGATTGCCCGCATGATCGGCCAGGACGGCACCACGCTGGGCGCACTCGTCGCTCCCGATCGCTGGGTATCCGAACGCGTCGCCCAGCACCGCGTGGCCGAAGGCGGTCATGTCCATGCGCTGGCCGACGGACGCTGGATTCAGATCAACGAACTGCGCACCAGCGAGGGCGGCATCGTCGGGGTCTATACCGACATTACCCAGGTCAAGGCGGACGACGCGCGGGAACGTACGCTCGAGCTCGCCGAAAAGACCGCCATCCTGCAAGCGACGCTCGACAATATCCGTCTGGGCGTGTGCGTCTATGATGCCGACCGCAGGCTGATCGCCTGGAACGGGCCCTTGCTGGCGACGATCGGCCTGCCCGACGACGGCATGCCGCTGGTGACGACTCATGACGGGCTCGTCGCCGCCTGCGAGCGCATCAACGGGCCAATGCAGGCCGACCGGCCGCTCGATTGGCTGCCGCCCGGCTCGGCCGATGTCGTCGCGCAACGCCGGCACGCCGACGGACGGACGGTCGAGGTGCGGCGATCATCGATGTCGGGCGGCGGCATGGTGATGAGCTTCGAGGATATCACCGAGCGCCTGCGCGCGGCCGAGGTTCTCCGCGAAGCCAATGAATCACTCGAACGGCGAGTGCTCCAGCGCACCGCCGATATCGCCGCGGTCAATGCGCGGCTGCAGCGCGAAGTCGCCGAACGCGAGGCGGCCGAAGCCGCGATGCGGTCGGCAAAGACCGCCGCGGAGGAAGCGAACCTGTCCAAGACGCGCTTCCTGGCCGCGGCGAGCCACGATCTGTTGCAACCGCTCAATGCCGCACGCTTGTTCGTCGCCGCTCTCGGGGATCGCCGGCTGGCGCTGCCGACCCGGGCATTGGTGCGCCAGACCGGCTCGGCGCTCGATTCGGTCGAGGATCTGCTCGAGGCCTTGCTCGAGATCTCGCGGCTCGACGCCGGGTCGATCGTGGCGGAGCCCGTCGACCTCGCGCTCGACGAACTGCTCGAAAGCATGCGCGCCGAATTCGCCCCGGTGGCGCGCGCGCGCGGGCTAAGCTTGAGAATCGAACCGAGCGGCCATTGGGTGCGGTCGGACTCGCGATTGCTGCGCCGGATGCTGCAGAATCTGATCTCCAACGCGTTGCGCTATACCGCCGAAGGTGGCGTGGACGTCACCTGCGTCGCGTCAGGCCAGGACCTCACGATCCAGGTCGCCGATACCGGCATCGGCATCGCCGCGATCGACCATCAGCGTATCTTCGAGGAATTCCAGCGCGTCGGCGAAACCGGGCGCGATCGCGGCATCGGCTTGGGGCTGGCGATCGTCCAGCGCGCCAGCCGAATGCTCGACCATCGCGTCTCGCTCGACTCCGCACCGGGCAAGGGATCGCGCTTCGGGGTGACCGTGCCGCTGGCAACCGCACGCGATGCGCGGCCACAGCCCGCTACGCCCGTTCGGCGCGGCCAGCTCGCCGGACGCCGAATCCTGGTGATCGACAATGACCAGTCGATCCTCGACGGGATGGAAGCCATGCTCGAAGGGTGGGGCTGCGAGGTAAGATCGGCGACCGACGCCGCGTCGGCGATGTCGGCGCTCGGCCGGGACCGGCCTGACGTGATCGTCGCCGATTACCATCTCGACAACGGCGCGACGGGCGATGCGGCGATCGCGGATGCGCGCGCGCATTGCGGGGCCGAGGTGCCCGCGGTCGTCATTACCGCCGACCGCACGCCCGAGCTTCGTGAGGCGCTGTCGGCGCGAGGGCTGCATTTGCTGACCAAACCGGTCAAGCCCGCGCAATTGCGCGCCTTGTTGACGCGGCTTGCGACCGCCTGAGAAATCGGGATCGGTTCTGCGTCGGCGGATCAGCGCGCACGAAAAGGGACTACAGCCTTAAGCGCGTCCGTCGCCGGCGAAATTGACCTTGCTCACCAGGATCACTGCCTGGGTGCGGCTGAACACGTGCAGCTTGCTCAGGATGGCGGAGACATGCGCCTTCACCGTGGTCATCGACACGTCGAGTTCATAGGCGATCTGCTTGTTGAGCTTGCCTTCGACGACCAGCCGCAGGACCACCTTCTGCTGCGGGGTGAGGCTGGCGATCCTGGCCAGGATATCGGCGGTTTCGGCGTCCGCGGCTTCGTCGCCTTCCTCCACCTCGGGCACGAAGATGTCGCCCGACAGGATCGTTTTCAGCGCATCGACGATCGCGCTGCGCTTGAGTGATTTGGGGATGAAACCCGCCGCGCCGGCGGCGATCGCCGACCTCGCCAGGCCCCGCTCCTGCGCGGCCGAGACGATCACGATCGGCAGCGAGGGAAAGCGGTCGCGCATCGCGACCAATCCGGAAAATCCCGTCGTGCCGGGCATGTTGAGATCGAGCATCACCAGGTCGAAATCGCCTTCACGCTCGACGATCGCGGTCGCCTCGTCGATCGATGAGGCCTCGAACAATTCGCATTGATCGAAGGCAACGGCGATGACGGTTCGCAGACCATCGCGGACCATCGGATGATCGTCTGCGATCAGGACCCGTTCCACGTACCCCTGCCCTCCCTGGCTGACATAGCGTACCGCAGCCGGTGAGACCGGAGAAGCCGGGACGGCGCTTGGTAGCACCGTCCCCAGGGATCCAGTTACCGTCACTGCCTCGGCAGCTTGAATACCCAGAGCGATCCGCCCTGGCTGATTTCCTTGACCGCCTTGGCGACCTCGCCGCCCCATAGCGGCACCGCACCGCCCCAGCCGGACATGACCGCGACATATTGCTCGCCGTCCTGTTCCCAGGTGACCGGGGATCCAACGACGCCCGACCCGGTGTTGAACTTCCACAGCTCCTTGCCGGTCTTGGCGTCGAACGCCTTCAGATAGCCCTCCGGCGTGCCTGTGAAGACCAGGTTGCCGGCCGTGGTCAGAACGCCGCCCCAGAGCGGGGCCTTGTTCTTATATTCCCACTTGATCTTGCCGGTGGTCGGATCGATCGCGCGCAGCACGCCGATATGGTCTTCATAGAGCGGCTTGATGGTGAAGCCGGCACCGAGATAGGCCGCGCCTTTCTTGTAGGTGATCGGCTCATTCCAGATGTCCATGCCCCATTCGTTGGAAGGGACGTAGAACATGCCGGTCTGCTGGCTGAACGCCATCGGCATCCAGTTCTTGCCGCCCAGGAAGCTCGGTGCCGAAAAGACCGTATTGCCCTTCTCGCCGGTCGGCGGCCCCGGCCGATTGTTCGGATCGAACATCGGCCGACCCTTTTTGTCATAGCCGGTCGCCCAGGTGATCTTGGACACGAACGGCGTCGCCGAGACGAACTTGCCGTTGGTGCGGTCGAGCACGAAGAAGAAGCCGTTGCGATTGGCCTGCGCGCCCAGCTTCATCGGCTTGCCGTTGATCGTCGCGTCGAACGGAATGAACTCGTTGACCCCGTCAAAGTCCCAGCCGTCATGTGGCGTGTACTGATAATGCCACTTGATCTCTCCCGTATCGGGATCGATCGCCAGTACCGACGAGGTGTAGAGGTTGTCGCCGGGGCGCAGGTTGCTGTTCCACGGCCCCGGGTTGCCCGTGCCGAAGAACAGCGAGTTGGTGTCGGGGTCATAGGTCCCGCCCAGCCAGGTGGCGCCGCCGCCATTCTTGTACATGTCACCCGGCCAGCTCGCATTGAGCTTGCCGGTCATGGTGCTCTCCTTGCCGTTGAGCATCCCCATATTGCCTTCGACCGTCGGCCGTGACCACACCAGCTCGCCGGTGTTGACGTCGCGCGCCTCTACCTTGCCGATGATGCCGAATTCGCCGCCCGAATTGCCGTAGACCACCTTGCCCTTCACGATCATCGGCGCGGCGGTGAAGCTGTAGCCGGCGGAATAGTCGGCCAGCGTCTTGTTCCAGATCACCTTGCCGGTCTTGCGGTTGAGCGCGACCAGATGCGCGTCGAGCGTGCCGAAGATGATCTTGTCGCCATAGATGGCGGCACCGCGATTGACGACGTCGCAGCACGGCATGATGCCGTCGGGCAGCCGGGCATCATATTCCCACAGCTTTTCGCCGCTGCGCGCATCGAACGCGAACAGCCGCGAATAGGAGCCGGTCACATAGATCACGCCGTCATAGACGATCGGCTGCGATTCCTGCCCGCGCTGTTTCTCGCCGCCGAGCGAGGAAGCGAAAGCGGGGACCATCTTCGCGACATTGTCGGCATTGATCGTGGTCAGCGGGCTGAAGCGCTGCGCGCGTGGTCCCATGCCATAGGTCAGCACGGAATTGGTGTTGGTCGCCGATGCCATCAGGTCATCGTCGGTCGGCCCGGCAGCCTGGGCCGGAACCGGAGCCGCAGCCTTCGAGGGGTCCGCGGGACCGTCGGCCGCGATTGCCGCCCCCGTCGAACCGGAAATCATCAAGCCAGCCAGCGCACTCGTCGCTATCAGCCGGTGGAGCCTCTTCATTATCCTTCCCCTCATTTTGTCTACCGATCCAGATCGGTCGGGGACGATGCTTATTTGCGGGTATATCCTGAGCAATTGGACCTAGGGACTACGTGAATCTCCCAAGGTGGCGCTCAGCTCAGGATCGGGTCCCGGTGCACCACCCCATAGCGTGCGAAAATCGCTTTCATTCTTCCGTCCGCAATGACCGCGGCCATCTGCTTTTCGAGCTCATCCGCAAGGTCGCGACTATCGTCCCTAACCGCGAATCCAACATTCCAGCCGGGGTTGAAGATCAGGGGAACCATCCCCTTTCGCTCGATCAAGCGACCGCCGGGCTTCAGGCCGTGTTCGATCTGCGCGCGAGTCGCGACGGTCGCATCCGCATCCCCTGAGGCAACCGCGGCGACCGCGTCGGCGCCGGTATAGACATGGCGGACATCCGCGCGCAGCGAACCGCCGAACGCCCCCGACAGATACATGTCCGGGATGCTGGCGGTCTCCACCACCAGGCGCTTGCCCTTGAGCTGGGGCGGCGGCACTTCGCAATCGGTCGTCTCGCGATTGCACGCCATGCCGAAATTTTCGCGATAATATGGCCCTGCGATCACCGCGCGGTCATTGTCGATCTGCAACTGGCGGTCGACGGGCACATGCATCATCAGGTCGCAGGGTGGTGCGCCGACGACCGTCCCTTTCCACACCATGTTGCGCAGGTCGTCGGCAAGGTCGTCGCCGGCCAGGAACTGGCGCACGTCGGCGCGAACGCCGATCGATTGCGCAAGCAAGTCGGCGATATCGACGTCGATCCCGACCAGGCGGTCTTCCGCCATCCACGACCAGGGTTCGTAGTCCTTATAGACCGCGACCGTCAGGACGCCTTTGGCCTTCACCTTGTCGAGCGGACTTGCCCAGGCGCCCGGTACGCCGATCATGGCGCCGGCCAGCGCGCCGCCGATCGCGGTCAGCGCGCCGCGGCGGGACAGGATCACGCTCACTCGTCGGTGTGCTTCGTCTCGAGCCAGGCGCGGATCGCCCAGCCGGCCTTTTGTCCCAGTATTTCGCCCATCGGCGGCATGTAGACCTTGCCGTCGCGCGCCGACCCGTGATGGTAGCGCTGGACGAACCATTCGTCGCCGGTGTCGCCCAGCTCGAGATAGCGCAGATCGGGCGCGATGCCGCCGCTGATCGCTTCCAGACCATGACAGCGCGCACAATTCTGACCGTAAGCGAATTCGCCGATCTTGATGGCATCGGCATTGCCGCGATACGGATTGTGCGTCAGCCAAGTGTCATTGTCGGGCTTGATGTCGGGCAGCTTGCTGGTGTCGACCGGCTGCGGCGTGACCGGGCCATGCCCCATTACTTGAGTCGCCGTCGCGCTGACGAACAGCGCGAACGACACGCCCATGGCCAGGCGATTGAAAACCTTGTTCATGACTACCCTCTCCACAGGCCGGAATTCCAGCCCGCGACACCCTATCGGACCTGCGCTCCACCCATATTGTACTTTGGTAGAGAAGCGCGGTCAGCTTAGGCGTAATACTATGGTGCCATGCGCAGGCTCTCGCTTCTTCTCGCCATCTCGCTGCTGCCGGTAACGGCACGGGCCGAGACGATCTACGTCACCAACGAAAAGGCGGCGACGATCTCGGTGATCGACGGCGCGACGCTGAAAGTCACCGCGACCTGGTCGGTCGGCAAGCGCCCGCGAGGGCTGCTGCTGTCGCGCGACGGCAAATATCTCTATGTCTGCGCCAGCGATGCGAACGCCGTGCAGGTGGTCGATCGCGCCACCGGCAAAGTGGTCGCCGACCTGCCCTCTGGCGAGGATCCGGAACAGTTCGCGCTCTCGATCGACGGTCGCATGCTGTTCGCCGCCAACGAGCGCGACGCCGCCGTCACCGCGATCGACATCCCCGGCAAGTCGGTCGCCTTCCAACTCGTCGTCGGCGTCGAGCCCGAAGGCATGGCGACCAGCCCCGACGGTACCATTGTCGTCTCCACCTCGGAGACCGACGATTCGATCCACTGGATCGATCTCGCCACGCGCACCGACGTCGCGATCACCGCCGTCGGCGCGCGCCCGCGCCACGCCGAATTCACCGCCGACGGGAAGCAATTATGGGTATCGGCGGAAATCGGCGGTGATGTCTCGGTGATCGACGTCGCCAGCCGCAAGGTGATCGACCATATCACCTTCGCCCCGCCCGGTGTTCTCGGCAGCACGATCATGCCGGTCGGGGTGAGTTTCACGCCCGATCGCAAGACCGCGCTGATCGCATTGGGGCGCGGCAATACCGTGGCGTTCGTCGACGTGAGGTCGCGCAAGGTGACGGGCTATGTGCCGGTTGGCGGCCGCGTATGGCATCTGGCAATCGGTGCCGACGGCCGGCGCGCCTTTACCGCCAATGGCCTAACCAACGACGTCTCGGTCATCGATCTCGCCGGCCGCAAGGTCGTCGCCACCATTCCGGTGGACAAGGCACCGTGGGGAGTCGTCATCGCGGAATGACCGCGAGCGGCCGGCACGGACCTAAAGTTCAATTTCCGATCATCGACGACACCGGCACCTTCCCGCTGGACGGCGACCAACATCGCCGCTGACACAGAGGGAGGATTTCAATGAAGGGACGGGCCATACGGCTCGCCGCCGCGACCGCGGCTGCGTGCATGATCCTGGGGGCGGCGCCCGCATTCGCGCAAAGCGCCAACGCCGATCTGCTGCTGAAGCTCAAGGAAAAGGGCATCCTGTCGGACGAGGAATATCAGCAGCTGATGGCGCGCGACCAGGCGCAGGCCGCTCCAGCCCCGTCCGCGCCCCAGGCAGCCGCCGCCGCGCTCGACGACAAGAAGGTCGTGCGCATGAGCGACAGCGGCGTCGGGTTCGAAATGGCCGGCGTCACGCTCAAATTCTCCGGCTCGGTAAACGGCTTCTACGTGCATGACACCGGCGACAAGTCGACCACCAACACTGCCGTGGCGGGTGGCCTGGCGACGGTCGGCAATAACAGCTCGTCGGTGCGCAACGGTCTGTTGCCCGGCTTCCTCAAGGTCGACGTAACGACCAGGCAGGCCGGTTGGGACATCGGCGCGCATTTCGGCCTGTATCCGGGCATCAACAGCGTGACCGGCGTCGGCGGCGCCAATTCAGGTGGCAATCCCACCGCATTGGGGACCAGCGGGATCGATTTCCGCCAGACCTATTTGACCTTCGGCAAGCCGGGGATCGGAGAATTCAAGATCGGCCGCGATATCGGATTGTTCGGATCGGAAGCGATCCTCAACGACATCACCTTGCTGTCGAGCGGAACGCCGGCAGGCAATGCCGCGCCGTCCAACACGACGCTGGGCCGCATCGGCATCGGCTATATCTACACCGACTTCCAGCCGCAGATCACCTATACCACGCCGAAGTTCGGCGGTTTCCAGGCCTCAGTCGGCGTGTTCCAGCCGCTGACCACGATCGGATCGGGCGAGATCAACGGCACGCCCGGCTTCCAGGCCAAATTGGTCTATGATTTCAAGGCTGGCGATCTGGCCGGCCATTTATGGGCGTCGGGCATCACCCAGAAACATGACGGCGTGGGCGGTTTCCCGAGCTACACCGGCAACGCCTTCGACGTCGGCGCCAAGCTGAGCGTCGCTGGCTTCAGCGCGCTGGGCTATTACTACAAGGGCAGCGGCGTGGGGACGACCGGCCTGTTCATCCTGTCGACCGCCGCCAATGGCCGCAAGCGCGACAGCGACGGCTTTTACGCCCAGGCCACCTACACGATCGGCAAGTTCACGCTCGGCGGCAGCTACGGCCAGAGCCAACTCGATCTCGCGCCGGGCGAAATCAATCCGACCCTGCTTCGCCGCAATTCGAGCTGGGTCGGCCAGGCACGCTATGGCCTGACCTCGTGGGTGACGCTGCTCGGCGAGTATGTCCACACCAAGGCTCAGGCACAGGGGATCAACCAGGCGACGTCGAACGCGCTCGCCGCGGGTGCGATCCTGTTCTTCTAGCCTAGGTAAAAACCCAACTTGCCAAGGGCGGCGTGCAAGGCCACCGCACCGCACGCCGCCCAAGTACAAAGGTTTCGTCGATGTCGTCACGTACCGCGCGCTTCGCCCTGATCGCCTCGATAGCGTGGCCGCTATCGGCGCATGCGCAGAACGCCACGGTGCCGGCGCCGACAGCGACCGCGGATGACGACATCATCGTGCTCGGTACGGGGTTGGACCTTCCGCCCGGCACACCCGCCTATGGCGGCGCCCTGATCGACCGCACCCGCCTGACCAACGATGCGTCGGGCCGAGTCGAGGACGTGCTGGCCGACGTCGCCGGCTTTCAGCAATTCCGCCGCTCAGACAGCCGCTCGGCAAACCCGTCGGCGCAAGGCGCGACCTTGCGCGCGCTCGGCGGCAACGCGTCGAGCCGGACATTGGTGCTGCTCGACGGCGTGCCGATCGCCGATCCCTTTTTCGGCTATCTGCCGTTCAACGCGCTGGTGCCCGATCGCCTCGCCGGCATCCGCGTGACGCGGGGTGGCGGATCGGGACCGTTCGGCGCGGGCGCGGTCGCCGGCACGATCGAACTGGTCAGCGCGGGACGACGCGACTTGCCGCTGGTGGCAGCCGAAGCGCTCTATGGCAGCCGCGATTCCGAAAGCTTCTCGGCGAGCCTTTCGCCCAGCCTGGGTCGCGGCTTCGCCACCCTGTCAGGCCGGTTCGAGCGCGGTGACGGGTTCTACACGACGCCCGATAATCAGCGCGTCGCGGCGAGCGTGCCCGCGCGCTATCGCGACTGGTCGGCTTCCGCGCGTGCCGTCGCGCCGGTCGGTCCCGATACTGAGCTGCAGTTTCGCGGTCTGCTGTTCGGCGACAACCGCACGCTCCGGTTCCGCGGCGCGGATTCGAGTTCGGAAGGCGAGGACGCCAGCATCAGGCTGGTTCACCGCGGCGGATGGCAGGTCGACGCGCTCGCCTATGTCCAGGCGCGCAACTTCACCAACAAGGTGATCAGCGCGACGAGCTTCAAGCTGACGCTCAATCAGCGCGATACGCCCGCGACGGGCATCGGCGGCAAGATCGAATTGCGGCCGCCCGTCGGACGCGACCAGGTGCTGAGGATCGGCGGCGATGTGCGGCTCGCCGATGGCGAGCTGTTCGAGGACGCCTACAACGCCGCCGGCGCGGTCACCGCGCGCCGCAATGCGGGCGGTAATTCGAGCGTCGCGGGGCTGTTTGTCGAGGACGACTGGACGATCGGCAAATTGGTGCTGACCGGCGGGGCGCGGATCGACCGCTGGACGCTGACCCAGGGCTTCTTCCACGAACGCAACGGCGCGGGCGTCGCGACCAATATCAAGGCGTTTCCCGACCGCAGCGGCACCGAATTCACCGGACGCGGCGGATTGCTTTATCACCCGAACGCGGCGGTCGCATTGCGCGTCGCCGGCTATACGGGATTCCGCCTGCCGACGCTCAACGAACTCTACCGGCCGTTCACCGTCTTCCCGGTGACCACGCAGGCCAATGCCAATCTAAACCCCGAACGACTCCGCGGCGTCGAGGCGGGTGTCGACGTGACGCCACTCGACGGGCTCACTTTGTCGGGCACCATCTTCTACAACGAACTTCGCGACGCGATCGCCAATGTGACGATCGGCACCAACCTGCGCCAGCGCCGCAATGTCAACGCGGTGGAGGCCAAGGGCGTCGAAGCGAGCCTCGTCTGGCGGCGCGGCGCGATGATGGTGTCGGCATCCTATGCCTATTCGGACAGCAAGGTGCGTGCGCCCGGTAACGCGTTTGACGGGCTGGCGCCGGCGCAAAGCCCGCGTCACGCCGCCAGCACGACGATCGCCTGGGCACCGAAAGCCGGGCCGATGCTGTCGGCGACGCTGCGCTATGTCGGCGATCAATATGAGGACGACCTCCAGACCGACAAGCTGCCCGCCGCGACGACGGTCGACCTGTTCGGCAAGCTGCCGATCGCGCGCGGTTTCAGCGCCGTCGTCCGCGCGGAGAATGTGTTCGACGTCGATGTCGTGACTCGCAACCAGGCCGGGTCGATCGACCTCGGCACACCCCGGACGCTGTGGATCGGCGTCCGTTTCGGAGGATAGGATGGACGACATGGTGGCGCTGCCCGACTGGGCGGGTGAAGCGAAGATACAGCGTGCCGATTACGATGCGGCCTCCGCGCAAGCGCTGGAGCAGCCGGCGCTCTATTGGCTCGCGCAGGCGCGCCGGCTCGACTGGATCCGTTCGCCGACCGTCGCCGATCAGAGCAGTTTCGACGAGGAGGATTTCCAGGTCCGCTGGTTCGCCGACGGCGTGCTCAACGTCGCCGCCAATTGTCTCGACCGCCACCTCGCGACGCGTGGGGAGCAGACCGCGATCCTGTGGGAACCCGACGACCCCGCCGAGCCGTCGCGCGCGATCAGCTATGCCGAGCTCCACGCCGAAGTCAGCCGGTTCGCCAACGTGCTCAAGGCACTCGGTGCCCACAAGGGCAGCCGGATCACGATCTATCTGCCGATGATCCCCGAGGCGGCGGTGGCGATGCTCGCCTGCGCGCGGATCGGCGCGATCCATTCGATCGTCTTCGGCGGCTTCTCGCCCGAGGCGCTGGCCGGACGCATCATCGATTGCGATTCGACCATCCTGATCACTGCCGACGAAGGTCGTCGCGGAGGCAAGAAGGTTCCGCTCAAGGCCAATGCCGATATTGCCGCGACGCACACACCCAGCCTCGAAAAGATCGTCGTCGTTCGTGCGACGGGGGGCGACGTCGCGATGCAAGCGGGCCGCGACGTCTGGTATCACGAGGCGACGGCCGCGGCGCCGGCGGCGTGCGATCCCGAACCGATGAACGCCGAAGATCCGTTGTTCATCCTCTACACATCGGGGTCGACCGGGAAGCCGAAGGGCGTGGTCCATGGCACGGGCGGCTATCTGCTCTGGGCGAGCCTGACCCACGACCAGTGTTTCGACTATCGCGACGGCGAAGTGTTCTGGTGCGCGGCCGATGTGGGCTGGGTCACCGGGCACAGCTATATCGTCTACGGTCCGCTGGCGAACGGCGCGACGACGCTGATGTACGAAGGCGTCCCCAACTGGCCGAGCCCGAGCCGGATGTGGGAGGTGGTCGATCGCCACAAGGTCGCGACCTTGTTCACCGCGCCGACCGTCTTGCGCTCGCTGATGCGGGAGGGCGACGATCATGTGACACGGACCAGCCGGCGATCGCTTCGCCTGCTCGGTTCGGTCGGCGAGCCGATCAATCCCGAGGCGTGGCGCTGGTACCATCATGTCGTCGGCGAGGATCGTTGCCCGATCATCGACATGTGGTGGCAGACCGAGACCGGCGCGGGAATGATCGCTCCCCTGCCTGGCGCCACCCCGCTCAAACCGGGATCGGCCACCTGGCCGCTCCCCGGGGTGGAGCCGCAGCTTGTCGATGGCGAGGGCACAATACTCGACGGCGCGACCGAAGGGGCGTTGGTCATCGCGCGGAGCTGGCCGGGCCAGATGCGTACCGTCTGGGGCGACCATGCGCGCTTCTTCCAGACCTATTTCTCGACCTTCCCCGGCAAGTATTTCACCGGCGACGGCGCGCGGCGGGACGAAGACGGCTATTACTGGATCACCGGCCGGGTCGACGACGTGATCAACGTCAGCGGGCACCGCATGGGCACCGCCGAGGTCGAAAGCGCCCTGGTGCTCCACCCCAAGGTCGCCGAAGCCGCGGTCGTCGGGTTTCCGCACGATCTCAAGGGCCAGGGCATCTACGCCTATGTGACGCTCAACGCCGGCGAGGAATCGTCCGACGATCTGCGCCGCGACCTGGTCAAATGGGTGCGCGCCGAAATCGGACCGATCGCGACGCCGGATGCGGTGCAGTTCGCGCCGGGCCTGCCCAAGACACGCTCGGGCAAGATCATGCGCCGGATCCTGCGCAAGATCGCCGAGGGCGACGTGTCGAGCCTGGGCGACACCTCGACGCTCGCCGACCCGTCGGTGGTCGACGATCTCGTGACCAACCGCGTCGGCGGCGATCCGGTCAGCGCTTGACGTCGACGCGCGGGAGTTCCTGTTCTTCCAGGCCCGCGTCAAAGTGCGACACCGAACGCTGTAACGCATAGCGCGCTACCTTGAGCCAAGCGAACCGGTCAGGGTGGCGAGATTGCCCGCCTCGACTTGCAATGCTTCTCGCGATGTCGAGACAGATGGATGGACAGCACGCCGAGGGCATGGACGGATGGCGCGAGGGCGGCCTGCCGACCGCCGACACCATGCCAACCCCCTAGAACTTCACCCGCGCCCCGACCTGAACCGAGCGCGGCGCGCCGGGTGAATAGAAAGTCGAGGAGACCAACGGCCGCTCGCCGCCGATCACGGGGCCGGCAAAGGGGCGCGAGACGACATTGCCGCTGGCGTCGAACCCGGTCGCGCCGAGCTGCGCTGCGGTTGCATAATGTTTGTCGAGCAGATTATCGACCTGGACGAACACGGTCAGGCCACGGACCGGGCGCACCTCCACGCCGGCATTGGCCACCGCGTAAGGACGCGTCTTGCCGGAGCCGAGATAATAGGTCCCGTCGGGCTGGTCCTGGTTGTTCTCGTTACCGCGCGCATACATGCCCGACACCGCGATCATGTCCAGGTCGAGCGACAGGAAGCGCGTCGCGTCCCAGCCGATCCCGACCTTGAAGATCGTGCGCGGGATGAGCGGGATGCGGTCGCCCCTGGCGATCGCGATAGTGCCCCCGAACCCCGGCGCCGGCCCGTCGTTGCTGCTGTTGCCCGAGCCGTCGACCGTTTCCGCGCTGCGATAGGTCGCGTCGAGCAGCGTGTAATGGGCGCTCAGCCGGACCGGACCGAGCTTGCCGCCGACATCGACATCGATCCCCTGCCGCCGCGTCTTGCCGAAGTTCCTGAAATAACCATAGCCCGAGGGATCGTTGGCCACGAACAGGATGTCGTCGCGGCTGACCGTACGGAAAACGCCCAATCGGATCGCGATGCCGCGGACATCGGCGTTGATCCCGCCCTCGATCGTCTGTGCGATAACCTGCCTGAGTGGCGGGTCGCCGGCCAGCGCGTTGGGCAGGCGGCAGGGGCTTTGCGGATCCGAACAACCAAGCTCAATCGCCGACGGCGCCCGGCTGGTCTGGGCAAGCGCGGCATCGATCGTGACCTTCCTGCTCACCGCCCAGCGCAGCGACAATGCCGGATTGAGCCGCTCGAACACGTGATCGCTGTCGAGGCTGCCGGTGCCGCCGCCCGGCGAGATGCGGTCCCGATTACGGATCGCGGTACGGTCGTAGCGCGCCGACAGATCGACGGTCAGCATCCCCAGCGTCAGCGAGTCCAGGCTGTAAGCGCTGAAGGTCGAGGTCCGGCCGTTGAGATCGACCCGCGCATCGAACGCATTTTCCGAATCCTGCGTCCCGTCGGCGAACGCGCCCGGACCGACGACGGTCACGATCCCGCGATTGGGCGTGAGGTAGCCGAATTGCGAATTCTGCACGAAATCGGCGCTCGAGCGGACATAGCCGAGCCCGAGCGTCAGCCGATTGCTCCCGCTGGCGATCGGCGAAACGAGGGTGAGTTCCGCGGTCCCACCCCATTCGCGCTGCCGGATGCGTGACCGATTGGCGAGGCCGTCACATTTCTCATTGGGTTCGCTGTCGAGCAGGATATTGGCGATGCAGCGCCATTTCGGGAAAGGCGTGTTGCCCTGCGTCTCGCCACTGGTCGGGAAGCCGGTATAGCCCGCCGTGGCCAGGGCGGCGCGTTCCACGGCGCTGGGTTGATAAAGGTTCTCGCCAAGCGCGTCGTCGTTGACGTCGCCATTGAACGTGTCGGTGTCGATCCGCCGCCAGAAGGCGTTGCCGGAGAAGCTTAGCGTGTCGGAAAAGCGATGCTCGACCGTCAAATTGCCCAGCCAGGCCCGATTCCTGATATTGTCCGGCCATGTGTAGACGCTGGCGCGGTCCGCCGCGAGCAGCCGCATTTCCTGCAGCCCATTGCCGTTGAGATTGGTGTCGGCATAGCTGCCCGACAGGCCGATCGTGGTGTTCGCATCGGTCCAGCGCACTTTGGCGAACGCCTGTCCTGCTTTCGAGGGCGAGACGTCTCGCCAGCCGCGGTCGCGGAAATAATCGCCCGCGACGAACAGGTCGAACCCGTTGCCCAGTTTAGCGCCCGCCTGCCCCTCGACCGTTCGCCGACGGGACAATCCGGTGGTTGCCGAAATCTCGACGCCCCGATCGCTCGTGCCATCCTTGGTTCCGATCGCGATCGCGCCACCGAGCGAATTGCGTCCGAACAGGGGGTTCGACCCCGGCACCAGCGTCGTGCTCTTGATGGCGGCTTTCGGGATAAGATCCCAGCTGACGACATCACCGAATGGCTGGTTGAGCCGCACGCCGTCGAAATATACCGACAGCCCCTGCGGCGTCCCGAGCAGCGGCGAGGCGGTGAAGCCGCGATAATTGACGTCAGGTTGAAGCGGGTTGTTCGCCACGTCGTTGACGAAGACGCCGCCCGCCATCCGCTTGAGCTGCTCGGCAAGGTCGATCGCGTTGCTGCGCTGCAGATCGCGCGACGTGATCGTCTGGGCAGGAAGCGCCAGCGGGGCGTCGTCGGCGTCGTGCAGCGGGGTTGCGGTGATGACGATGTCTGTGCGGTTCGCGTCGGTCGAACTCTGCGCCGCGGCGTCCGACGCCCACAGACCTCCCGCAAGCGTTGTCGATGCCAGCAGGATTGTACGCGCGATTGTCATCCACCCCCCGAAATTCATTGTTCGTTGCGAGGGAAATCGCCGAGCGAGACCAGGATCGCGACGATCAGTCCGATCAGCGATGCCAGCAGCGCCGCATAGGACGCCAGCGCCGAGCTCGTAGCTATTGTACTTTGGGCCGATAGACGCGCTCGCCGCCCGCCGTGATCATCTCGCGAACCGGAGGAGCCAATGGACAGTGCGATCCCACTCGACACCAATGCGCGGGCATTGCGCTACACCAATGTCGCGATCGTGCTGCATTGGGCAGTCGCCGCGCTCATTCTCTATAACCTCATCTCCGGCCTGCTGCGCCCGCTGCTGCCGAAGGAGTTCTTCCTATTCCATGTCTCGTCGGGGATCACGATCCTGCTGTTGAGCGTTGTGCGTGTCGGCTGGCGACTAACGCACCGCGCGCCGCCGTTGCTGCCGATGGCAGCCTGGCAGCGGAGAACCGCCAGAATCGTCCATCCAATGCTCTACGCCGCCATGTTTTTGCTCCCGCTATCGGGCTGGGCGTTGGTGTCGGCAAAGCCGCCTGAAGGGTCTCCGGGCGCGGCTTGGGCGCTTGCCCATCCGAAAGGACCCGCGCCCAGTCCTGGCGCCCCGCCCGCCCGCCCGCGACCGCCGACGATGGTTTGGGGTGTGTTCAAACTGCCGCTGATCCCGCCGGTTACCGAGGTCGGTCGTAACCCCGACGGCGTCCCCGAACAGCGCGAGTTGCGCGAGCGGATCGAGACGGGGCATTTGTACGGCGCTTTGGCGATGCTGTTGTTGTTGATGCTGCACATCGGCGCCGCGCTCAAACACCAGTTCCTTGACCGGCAGCCGGAATTGGCGCGCATGACGGCGCGACGGAAGCGGTAAATCCCAAAGGGCGGCTCGTATCGCGCCCGAAACCATCTGGTTTACCGTGCCCGCGCCATCGTAGCATGCAGCCCTCCGGAAGCAGAGGCCACAGGTTCGAATCCTGTCGGGTGCGCCACGATTTGCGAGCTTGAGACCAACAAAAACCCGGGCTGCCCTGGGTCGAGCCGACACAAGCTGAAATATGTGGCTGGCTGGGGCGGCAGGATTCATTATTCTTACTAACTCATTATTTTTGCGTTATATTCCCAAATATCTATCCGGAGAGACCAACAAAAAGACCAACTATCTTTTGGGCCTTGCTGGGACGAAAGGTCGGAAATTGGTCAGCTTCGCCGACGTCTCCGCTACTGATGCCCGCCAGTGGTCGCGGCTCTCACGCCTCAAGGCCGCTTTGCGATATCGCCTTCGCCCGGAATGTTAACGCCAATGGCATTGACGTCATGTTCCCGCTCATGATCTGACGACGGAAGCGCCGTTTTTGATCCGCGCGAAGCCGCCACTCAGATCGGGAGCGCGGTCGTGGATTTGATCTCCGAGAGCGCAACTGTAGAGTTGATTTCTTGCACTCCAGGGACTCGCGAGAGCTTCTCGAAGAAGAAGCGCTCGTAAGCGTCGATATCCGCAGCCACTACGCGCAGCATGAAATCCACTGATCCCATGAGCACATGACATTCCAGCACTTCGGGAAATTCACGGATCGCGGCACCAAATTCGTCGAGATTGGCTCGACCATGCGCATTGAGTTTGACCTGGGCAAAGACCTGCGCGTTGAGACCGACCTTCTTGCGGTCAACGATCGCAACGCGCCGCTTGATAAAGCCATCGCGCTCGAGTCGGTCGATCCGGCGCCAGCAGGGAGACGATGACAAGCCCACAGCTTCGGCGATCGCCGCGGTGGAAAGCGAGACATCCTCTTGAAGGATTCGCAGAATTTTCTGTTCGTAGGAGTCGAGTGGTTCGGACATGGTTGGTCTCTAAGCAGGTAATTTTGGGTCAGATATACCGCAAGAGTCCAATCCTGTCGCACAATCAGGTCAGAGTTTTCGCAAAAAGCGCGATATTTTCCCTGCAAATGAGCTTGGGAGCAACTTTATGATCACCGATCGCGATTTTCAGCCGCAATTACCGAACGAAATCGTTCGCCTCGATGATCCGTCCTGCGGCCTTTCTGGCGTGATCGTGGTGCACTCCACCAATCTCGGCCCCGCGGCCGGCGGCTGCCGTTTCTGGCGCTACGCATCCGAAGCTGATGCGACCACCGATGCCATGCGGCTTGCCGAGGGAATGAGCTACAAGAATGCGCTCGCCGGTCTGCCTCTTGGGGGTGGCAAGGCAGTAATCCGCGCGCCGGACGGCGACTTTGACCGGACCGCTCTGTTTCGTTCATTCGGACGCGCCGTCGCCTCGCTCGGCGGCCGCTATGTAACGGCGGAGGATGTCGGAACGAGCGTCGAGGACATGACGCACGTGGCAGAGCAAACACGTCATGTCGCCGGGCTAGCTGCCAAGCCCGGAGCGCCGGGCGGCGATCCGTCGCCTTGGACCGCTCTGGGTGTGTTTCGTGCCATGCAGGTGGCGGCCCGACGTCGGCTCGGTGCGGAATTGAGCGATTTGACTGTCGCGGTGCAGGGGCTTGGCCACGTTGGCTACGCACTCTGCGAATTGCTGCATAATGCCGGTGCACGCCTGATCGTTGCCGAACCGCGCATCGAGGTGGCTGCGAAGGCCGCGGCCGCGTTCGACGCGAAGATCATGACATCGGCGGCGCTGCTCGAAGCAAAGGCCGATGTATTTGCCCCGTGCGCGCTGGGTGCGGTGCTCGATATCGTAACGGTGAAGCGTTTACGCGCAACGATCGTCTGTGGCGGCGCTAACAACCAACTCGCCACGCCACACCAAGGAGCGATGCTAGCAGACCGGCGCATCCTTTACGCGCCGGACTACCTCGTGAATGCTGGTGGCATCATCAACGTTGCGGCCGAATATCTCGGATGGAGCGAAGCCGACGCGCGCAATCGCGTCGAACGGATCGGGAAGCGTCTCGCAGAAGTACTCGATCTCGCCGAACGGGATGGCGTGGCACCGCACGAAGCGGCGGACGCGCTCGCCCGCTCGATCATCGGCGGGAAGCGGCAAGCGGCGCTGGCCGCCTGATCGGGCGTTGAGAATGGCTAGACCGCAGCACGACATCGCGTTTGGCGCGACATTCATGGCCACCGCCGAGAAGTGCCCGCAGGTTCTTCTGCGTGTGATCGGGCTGTTTGCCCAGTTGAACCTAGTTGTCGATCGCGTCGAGGTATCGCGATCGTCTCGTGCGCTCCGTATCGCCGTGACGATTTCCGGTCTCGACGCACACCGCATTGCGATCATCGCCGAGAAGATGCGCCAAATGGTGATGGTACAGACCGTTCGCGTCCGGCACAGCCGACATAACACCTGATGTACCGGCGCGAAGTCAGGGAGCGCCGCTTCTAGTAACGATGCGGCTGTGGCTCCGTGCTTATGAGTCTTCGAGCTGGCCCGATACCAATGAAGTCAGGGTTTGTGCAGCCCGCGAGCGCAACCTTTCGGCCAAGCACGAGAGAGCCTGCGACTTGGCAAGCAGGTCGGGCTTGTCAGCCGCAAGCATGACGCTCACCGTACGGGTCAGCCCGAAGCCTGCGAGGGGCACAAGCGAGAGTCCCTCGTCAGCAAAGCACAATGGCATAACGGTTATGCCAAGGCCGGAACGAACGTAAGACACCGCGCGCTCGTCATTGTCGGTTCGGGCTGACATGAACGGCCGGATGCCACGGCTTGTGAAGGGGCGGCTTACTTCCGCTAGAGCCTCGCAGCCGCGCCTCACAAACATGGTCTCAGCCGCGATGTCCGCTGCGCGAAGCGATTGCATCTCAGAAAATCTATGGGTTTTGGGCAAGGCGACCGCATATCCCTCGGTCCAAAGATCGATGCCTGGAAAATAGCTGTCTCGACGAAGACCGATCCCTCCATCGATCCTGCCGCGCTCTATCAATGCAGGGATTTCTTTTGGGCGGGCGTCGACGATCTCCACTCGCTCCGCCGCCGCCCCGCAAGCGGCTTGAATCGAGTCCTCCACCCATCCTGTAGGGAGCGTAGACATTATTCCAATCCGGATCGTGGAAATTGTACATCCGAAAAATAACGGCCGCCGTCCCCGGCAAAACCTATGCGTAGGTCGAGCCTGTCCCAGATCAAGGATCAGACCGATGCCGTTCCAAGTGTCTGGTCCGCTCCATCAATCCACCTAGACTTCGTGGACAAAGCCGCGTCCGGCATCGAGCCGGGCGGGCCGCTTTCCTTTGCCCACGACCCATGACGTTCGAGATCAGTTGGGCGGAATACCTCCCGACGGCGGAGACGTCGGCTTCGGCGAAGCGCCGGCAACCAGGCTTGTCGTCTACAAAAAGTGGGAAGCTGCCCATGCCAGGCCGTGGGACCGATTGTGGTTTATCCACGCAGCCGCCGGGAACATTACCTCTTCAATAGCGCGCCCGGCAGATCGCCAGGGATGCCAGAGGAAATGGAAGAGGATCCCTTGATGGCGGCGATCAGTGCGGAACGTAATGCGGTTGCTGTCGTGGCGACCGAACCTGAGACACAGTCGTCCGAACAGAATTTCAGGTTCTACGACAACCGCCAGAAATATCTGATGTTCGTCAACACCTGCTCCGAGAAGTGGGTCGTCGCCGAGCGCGTTGCCCGCGAGCTCAAGAAACTGAAGCCAGTGCCGCCCGCGGTGCGCTTTTTCGACGCCGGCATGGGCGACGGCACGGTGCTGGCGCGGGTGATGCGCTCGATGCATGAAGCCTATCCGCGCTTTCCCTTCCTCATCGCCGGCAAGGAAATCAGCCTCGAGGACGTCCGCCTGACGCTCGACAAGATGCCCGATCGCTTCTTCGAACACCCGGAGACGGTGCTGGCGCTGACCAACATTTCCTATGCCGAAGCGCCAAATCTGATGCCCACCAAGCCCGAGGCGCGTGCCGGGATGACGTGGAAGGCCGTGGCGCTCAAGGGCAACACCACCGCCGAGTTCGAGCGCCAGATCCTTGAACTGCAGCCGTTTTTGGCACGGAATTGGAAGACCAGGGTCTCCGAGAAAACCGGCAGCCTGATTCCCGAGACGCCGACGACGCTGATCCTCTATCGCGAGGATTGCGCGTTCATGCTCGCCGACGTGATCCCGCAAAAGGACCAGCCGGTCGCCGACTACGATCTGGTCATCGCCAGCCAACCGTTCCGCCTGAGCGCCGCGACCGACTTCAAGGCCAAGCGTGTACTCGCCCCGCTCGCCCGCGCATTGCGTCCCAACGGCCGACTGCTCGGCATCCACTCCGCTGGCAACGATCCCGGGCTCGAGATCGTCCAGATCGTCTGGCCGGGCGAAGATCCGTTCACTACCTCGCGTCACGCGCTGCTCGAAGCGACCAAGCAGGCAATGGGCGCAGACGCCGGCAATTTCCGCTTCGATGCGCTGCCCAGCTCGGAGGCCCTGTTCCGCTACGAGATGCACACGCTGCCCGACGAGATCGACAGCGAAAACGCCTCGATCGGCACCTCGACTTTGCTCGCCGCCTGGAATGCCGCGACCTATGTCGCGCAAATCGATGACGAGCGCCTCGGCGAAGCGATGAGCAAGCCCCTCTATCTCGAAGCCACCCGCAAGGTGCTGCGCAAGAATGGCGAACTCTGGTTCAACGACGAGAGCTACGTGATCAGCCGCAATCCGATTGCGGCGTGAACCATCCGAATATTTATAAAAGGGAGAGCCTGATGGCCCGCGACACCTATCTCTTTACCTCCGAATCGGTCTCCGAAGGCCATCCCGACAAGGTTTCCGACCAGATCAGCGACGCGATCGTCGATCTGTTCCTCGCCAAGGATCCCGAGGCACGGATCGGGTGCGAGACGCTGACCACGACGCAATTGGTCGTCCTTGCCGGCGAGATTCGCGGCAAGGGGATCATGGACGAAGCCGGCAATTGGGCGCCGGGTGTCCAGGAAGAGGTCGAGCAAACCGTCCGCGATACCGTCCGCAAGATTGGTTATGAGCAGGACGGTTTCCACTGGAAGACTTTGCGCTTCGAGAACAACCTTCACCCGCAATCGGCGCATATCGCGCAAGGCGTGGATGCCAGCGGCAACAAGGACGAAGGCGCCGGCGACCAGGGGATGATGTTCGGCTTCGCTTGCGACGAAACGCCCGATCTGATGCCGGCCACGCTATATTATTCGCACCGCATCCTCCACCGTATGGCCGCCGATCGCCATGCCGGCGCGGCGCCGTTCCTCGAGCCCGATGCCAAGAGCCAGGTCACGCTTCGCTTCGAGGACGGCAAGCCGGTCGCGGCAACCGCGATCGTCGTCTCGACCCAGCATGCCAAAGGCTATGACGAAGGCGACAAGCAGGACGAACTGCATGCCTATGTGAAGACGGTCGTCGCCGACCTGCTCCCCGCGGAATTGCTCAGCGACGAAACGGCCTATCATATCAACCCGACTGGCAGTTTCGAGATCGGCGGCCCCGATGGCGACGCCGGCCTGACCGGCCGCAAGATCATCGTCGACACCTATGGCGGTGCGGCTCCGCACGGCGGCGGCGCCTTCTCGGGCAAGGACCCGACCAAGGTCGACCGCTCGGCGGCATATATCACGCGCTACCTCGCCAAGAACATCGTCGCGGCCGGCCTCGCCAAGCGCTGCACGATCCAGCTGGCCTATGCGATCGGCGTCTCCGAACCGCTGTCGCTCTATGTCGACACGCACGGCACCGGCGTGGTCGGCGACGACAAGATCGAGGCGGCTATCCAGGGCATCGAGAAGCTCGGCGGCATGACCCCGCGCGGCATCCGTACGCATCTCGGCCTGAACAAGCCGATCTATGCGCGCACCGCGGCATACGGCCATTTCGGCCGTGACCCCGATGGCGATTTCTTCCCATGGGAGCGCACCGACCTGGTCGACGACCTCAAGGCCGCACTGGCCGCCTGAACCGCAATTTTTCGAGGAATAGATTTATGGCCACCGTGCTCGACCGTACGACCGATTATGTCGTCAAGGACCTTTCCCTCGCCGATTTCGGCCGTGCGGAGATCAACATTGCCGAGACCGAGATGCCCGGCCTGATGGCGCTGCGTCAGGAATT